>Ga0172382_10007626_pt1 | contig 15312 bp, 16 predicted proteins | sample Leawel138RmetaG_FD_122245 | JGI IMG/M metagenome (GOLD analysis project Ga0172382, IMG submission 122245) | Leachate microbial communities from a municipal landfill in Southern Ontario, Canada - Leachate well 138R metaG | ecosystem: Engineered > Solid waste > Landfill > Unclassified | place...
GAGGACAAGAACGCGATCATCCCGGTGGACGCCGCGATCCAGGCCAATCTCAAGGAAACCGTCACCCGCGTGCTGGCCAGCCTGACCCCGCGCGAGGAACGCGTGCTGCGCATGCGCTTCGGCATCGGCATGAACACCGATCACACGCTGGAGGAAGTGGGCCAGCAATTCTCGGTCACGCGCGAACGTATCCGCCAGATCGAGGCCAAGGCGCTGAGGAAGCTCAAGCATCCGAGCCGCAGCCGGAAAATGCGCAGCTTTCTCGATCAGTAATCGCCGCTTGGCAATCCCTGGAAAAGCCATCATTGGCGGGTGGCCTCTTGCGGCCTACCGGCCTATGGGGACCTAGCACGATTCACCCGCAACAGATTGTCAGCACGCCATGCGCATCGCCATCGCTTCCGATCACGCCGCCATCGCCCTCAAGGCGGAGCTGGCAGAATGGCTGCGCAGCCAGGGCCACGATGTGAACGACCTTGGCCCGGCAACCGAAGATCGCGTGGATTATCCCGATTTCGGCTACAAGCTGGCCGATGCCGTCGCCTCGGGGGCGGTGGAGCGGGGAATTGCGCTGTGCGGCTCCGGCATCGGCATCTCGATTGCCGTCAATCGCCACCCCGCGCTGCGCTGCGCGCTGGTGTCGGAACCCTTGTCCGCCGCGCTGGCGCGCGAACACAACAACGCCAACGCGATTGCGCTGGGCGCGCGGCTGACAGGCGCGGATATGGCCAAGGCTTGCGTCGAGGCATTCCTGAATACGGAATTCGGCGGCGGCCGGCATGAAGGCCGGGTCGCGAAACTTTCTTCCCCCTCCCTCACTTCGGATAAAGGCCAAGCCCGATGAGCACAGCAACCATTGCCCAGCCCGACACCATGAGCCGCTTCTGGGGCGATACGCTGGCCCAGGCCGACCCGGAAGTGGCGGAGGCGGTCCGCAATGAACTCAACCGGCAGCGCAACAAGATCGAGTTGATCGCCTCGGAGAACATCGCGAGCCGAGCGGTGCTGGAGGTGACCGGATCGGTCTTCACCAACAAATATGCCGAAGGCTATCCCGGCAAGCGCTATTATGGCGGTTGCGACTACGCCGACGTGGTCGAAACCCTCGCCATCGAACGCGCGAAGAAGCTGTTCGGCTGCCAGTTCGCCAATGTGCAGCCCAATTCCGGCAGCCAGATGAACCAAGCCGTGTTCCTGGCGCTGCTGCAGCCGGGCGACACATTCATGGGGCTGGACCTGAATTCGGGCGGCCATTTGACTCATGGCTCCCCCGTCAACATGTCCGGCAAGTGGTTCAATCCGGTCGCGTATGGCGTGCGCCCGGACGATCACCTGATCGACATGGACGAAGTCGCCCGCATCGCGCGCGAGAACAAGCCGAAGCTCATCATCGCCGGCGGCACGGCCTATTCGCGCATCTGGGATTTTCCGCGCTTCCGCGAGATCGCGGACGAAGTGGGTGCCTATCTGCTGGTCGACATGTCGCATTTTTCCGGGCTGGTCGCGGGCGGCGCACACCCCTCTCCCTTCCCCCATGCGCATGTAGTGACCAGCACCACGCACAAGAGCCTGCGCGGACCGCGTTCGGGTATCATCCTCACCAATGAGGAGGATCTGGCGAAGAAGTTCAACTCGGCGGTCTTCCCGGGCCTGCAGGGCGGACCGCTGGTGCATGTGATCGCCGCCAAGGCAGTCGCCTTCGGAGAAGCGCTGCGCCCCGAGTTCAAGACCTATGCGACCCGCGTCGTGGAGAACGCACGCGCGCTCGCCGCAAGCCTGCAGGACGCGGGGCTGGCGATCGTGTCCGGCGGCACCGACAATCACCTCATGCTGGTGGACCTCACCGCAAAGGACGTCACCGGCAAGGCCGCCGAAAAGGGCCTCGACCGGGCATGGCTGACTTGCAACAAGAACGGCATTCCGTTTGATACCCGTTCGCCCTTCGTGACCTCGGGCGTCCGCCTTGGCACCCCGGCCGGCACGACGCGCGGCTTCGGCCCCGAGGAATTCCGCACGGTGGGCAAGCTGATCGCCGAAGTAGTGGACGGCCTTTCCCGCAATGGGGAAGAAGGCGATGCCCAGGTCGAGCAGAAGGTACGTTCGCGGGTCGAGGAACTCTGCTCGGCCTTCCCCGTCTATCCCGGCATGTGATCGGCACGAGCGGAGCCTGAACCATGCGCTGTCCGTTCTGTGCCCATGATGACAGCCAGGTGAAGGATTCGCGTCCGACCGAGGACAACACGGCGATCCGCCGCCGCCGCCAATGCGAAAGCTGCGGTGCGCGTTTCACCACTTTCGAGCGGGTCCAGTTGCGGGATATCGTCGTCCTCAAGAGCGGCGATCGGCGGGAAGCCTTCGATCGCGGCAAGATCGAGCAGTCGGTCGCTCTGGCGAGCCGCAAGCGAGGCATCGCGCAGGAACGCCTGGATCAGCTCGTTTCGGGGATACAGCGCCAGATCGAAACCCTGGGCGAAAGCGAGATTCCCTCGTCCCAGATCGGCGAAATGGTGATGGACGGACTGCGCCAGCTGGACAGTGTCGCCTATATCCGCTTCGCCTCGGTCTATCGCGATTTCAGCGAGGCCAGGGATTTCGAGGAATTCGCCAGCTCGGTGCGCGATGTCGGCCAGTCCTGACATCACGCCCATCATCGTCCTGGTCCGCCCCCAGCTAGGTGAAAATATCGGCAAGGCGGCGCGGGCCATGCTCAATTTCGGGCTCACCGAAATGCGCCTCGTTACCCCCCGGGATGGCTGGCCCAATCCCTCCGCAGGCCCGGCTGCTTCCGGCGCGGATATTGTGCTGGAGCGCGTGAAGGTCTTTGAAACCGTGGGGGAAGCAATCGCCGATTGCGAGCATGTCTATGCCACCACGGTTCGCAAGCGTGGCGTGACCAAGCCGGTTCTGACACCAGAGCAGGCGGCTCGGGACATCACCGCTCTGACCGGGCGTCATGCGATCCTGTTCGGGCCGGAGCGATCCGGGCTGGAAACGGACGACGTCGCGATTGCCCGCGCGATCATCACCGTGCCGATCAATCCGGAATTCGGCTCGCTCAATCTCGCCCAGGCGGTGATCCTGTGCGCCTATGAGTGGTCGAAGCATCGTGCCCTGGCGCAACCCACCACGGAGGAGCAGCTTCCCCCTGCCCCGCAGGCCGAACTGGACGGGCTGATCGATCATTTCACCCGGCTGCTGGAACCCAGGGGCTATTTCCGGCCGGAATCCCGCGCGGCCGCCACGGCTCGCACCTTGCGCAACATGCTGACCAAGCCGGGCTGGAACGCCCTGGAAGTGCGCACCATGCGCGGCGTGCTCAGCGCACTGGAGAAAGGGCCGCGCTGAAAGGCGCTCCAAGGCTTGACTTTCCGGGCTTCGGCGGCAATAGGCGCGCCTTCGCAATTGGCCTCGCACCCCGGTGAAGCGGCGGCCGCATTCCGCAAAACAGGTGGAATGGTGCGGTTCCGGGCATGGATGGGCGGTGATGGTTGCGGCCCGGCAAATTGAAGGATAGAGGCGCATGTCGAAGCGCAAGGCATCGAAGTATAAAATTGATCGCCGGATGGGCGAAAACATCTGGGGCCGCCCGAAAAGCTCCGTAAACCGCCGCTCCTATGGCCCCGGCCAGCATGGCCAGCGCCGCAAGGGCAAGCTGTCGGACTATGGCATCCAGCTGCGCGCCAAGCAGAAGCTCAAGGGCTACTATGGCGACGTCACCGAAAAGCAGTTCAAGCGCACCTATCAGGAAGCGTCCCGGATGAAGGGCGATACCGGCCAGAACCTGATCGGCCTGCTCGAGCAACGTCTGGACATGGTGGTCTATCGCGCCAAGTTCGCACCGACGATCTTCGCCGCGCGCCAGATCGTTTCGCATGGCCACATTCGCGTCAACGGCGTGAAGTGCAATATCGCAAGCCGCCGCATCGTGCCGGGTGATATTGTGAGCCTCGGCAACAAGGCCAAGGAAATGGCGCTTATCGCTGAAGCGCAGAGCCTGCCGGAGCGCGACATTCCCGATTATGTCGCTGCCGATGGCAACGACAAGGCCACCTTCGTCCGCGTCCCCACGCTGGATGAAGTGCCCTACCCGGTGACGATGGAGCCGAACCTGGTGGTCGAGTTCTACTCGCGCTGATCGACCCGGCTTCGCTGGAACAAGGAAGGGCGGCCGATGGGCCGCCCTTTCCGTTTATGGAGAGGCGCGGACAGCCAGGTCCGCGCCGCAACCATCTCTTCAACCCCGCTCAGGCCGCGACCGATTTCCTGATCCCCATCGAGCGGACGGCCTGTACGATGTCGTCCTGGGACGGGATCACCGCCACTTCCAGCTCGTCATTGTAAGGCATCGGCACGTCGCGGGACGCGATCCGGACCACCGGCGCATCGAGCCAGTCGAACGCCTTTTCCATCACGATGGCCGACACTTCTGCGCCAAAGCCGCCCGACAGAACAGCCTCATGGGCGATCACCAGGCGGTTGGTCTTACGGACCGAAGCAAGAATGGTTTCCTCGTCGAGCGGTTTGATCGTGCGAGGGTCGATCACTTCCGCGCTGATGCCCTCGCGTTCCAGCACCTTGGCGGCGGACAGCGCGCGCTGGACCATGACCTGGGTGGCGACGATGGTGACATCGGTGCCTTCCCGCTTGATGTCCGCCTTGCCGATCGGAATCATGTAAGGTTCCTCCGGCACCGGCGCGGTCTGGCCGAGATACAGGATCTTGTGCTCCAGGAAGACGACCGGATTGTCCTCGCGGATGGCGGCGGCCAGCAGGCCCTTGGCGTCGTAGGGCGTGGACGGCGCGACCACGATCAGGCCCGGGATATGGGCGAACCAGGCCTCCAGGCTCTGGCTGTGCTGCGCCGCCATGCGAATGCCGCCCCCTTGCGGGCCGCGCACCACCACCGGCACCTTGCCCGTGCCGCCGTTCATGAAGCGGAACTTGGCGGCCTGGTTGACCAGCATGTCCATCATCAGCGTCACGAAATCGAAGATCTGCACTTCCACCACCGGGCGCAGTCCGGCGATGGCCGCCCCCACCCCGGCGCCGCAGAAGGTGGATTCCGAAATCGGCGTGTCGCGCACGCGATCCGGCCCGAACTTGTCGGCCAGCCCGGCCGTCACCTGAAACACGCCGCCTATCTTCGCGATGTCCTCGCCCATCACCAGAACCGCGGGGTCCCGCTCCATCTCCTGCTCCAGCGCCTCGTTCAGCGCCTGGGCATAGGTCAGTTCGCGCGTGCCCGGCGCGGGCGGTTCATCCGCTTCGGCGCGCGGGGCGTAGACCGCATTGTCGAGGATCGAAAGATCGGGCGTCGGGCTTTCCTTGCCGAAGGCGACCGCATCTTCGATCTCCTTGTCGATGGCCTTGCGGATGCGGGTGATCTGCGCCTTCGCAATTCCCGCTTCCAGCATCCTTTCTTCCATCCGCAGCAAGGGGCATCGGGCCTGCCAGGTTTTCTTGTCATCCTCGCTGCGCGGATCGACCAGATTGGTGCGCATGCTGTGCCCGCCCCAGCGCCAGGTCTTCGCCTCGATCAGGGTCGGACCGCCGCCCTCGCGGGCACGCTCGACCGCTTCACCGATGACATTGAACACCTCGACGGCGTCATTGCCGTCGATCGTCAGCCCCGGCACACCATAGGCCGATGCTCTCGACGAGATCTCGGTGACCGAAGTCGTGCCGGTGATCGGCGTGGAGAGCGCATATTGGTTGTTCTCGCATACGAACACCATGGGCAGCTTCCAGACCGAAGCGAGGTTCAGCGCCTCATGGAAGACGCCCTGGTTGGACGCGCCATCGCCGAAGAAGGCCACCGATACCTGCTTGTCGCCGCGCAGCTTGGCGGCGAGCGCCGCGCCCGCGCCCAGCGGCATGGTCGCGCCGACGATGCCGTTCGCGCCGAGGATGTTGAGATCGAGATCGGCAATATGCATCGACCCGCCCAGCCCGCCGCAGGAGCCGGTCGCGCGGCCCATCAGTTCGGCCATCATCCTGGAGACATCGGCCCCCTTGGCGATGCAGTGGCCATGGCCGCGATGGTAGCTGCCGATGTAATCGGCCTTGGTCAGATTGGCGCAGGTTCCGGCGGCAATCGCTTCCTGGCCCGCATAGCTGTGCGCCGGCCCCTTGATGATGCCCGCGTTGAACAGTTCGGTGGCCATTTCCTCGAAACGGCGAATCCTGCACATGACCGTGAAAAGTTCGCGCATCCGCTCAGGCGACACGGCCTGGTTGGTCTTGCTGGTCTGGTTGGTTCGCTTGCTGGCGCGAGCCCGGGTTGCCATTCGCAATCTCCCAAATAGAATCCCAAAACCCGGTTCATTGCCGAGATTTTGTCGAGTTTATTGGTAGGACGATGGCTGCCGCAGTCAATGGCGGAAAACAGCCCCGGAGCGTTTCAGCCGCCGAAATAATCCCGCCGGAAATCAGACGCGAAGGTGGAGAGCCGCCCTTCCCCGATCGCCACGCGCATGGCCTGCATCAATTGCTGGTAGAAGAACAGATTGTGCTCGGTCATCAGCATGGCCCCCAGTATCTCTCCCGCCTTGATGAGATGGTGAAGATAGGCGCGGCTGAACTGGGTGCAGGCCGCGCAGCCGCAACGTTCATCGAGCGGCGCGGTATCCTCCGCGAAGCGCGCGTTGCGCAGATTGAGCGGGCCGTGCCAGGTAAAGGCCTGGCCGTTCCGTCCGGAGCGGGTCGGCAGCACGCAATCGAACATGTCCACGCCGCGTTCCACAGCGCCGACCAGATCGTCAGGCTTGCCCACCCCCATCAGGTAGCGCGGGCGGTCCTCGGGCAATTGCGCCGGTGCGAAATCCAGCGTGGCGAACATCGCTTCCTGGCCTTCGCCGACGGCAAGCCCCCCGATCGCATAGCCATCGAAGCCGATCCCGATCAGCGCCTCGGCGCTCTGGCGGCGCAATTCCTCGTCCAGTGCGCCTTGCTGAATGCCGAAAAGGGCCGCGCGCCCGGCATGGTCTTCCGCACTGTCGAAGCCGTCCCGGCTGCGCCTGGCCCACCGCATCGACATTTCCATGGAGCGGGCGATCACCTCGCGCGGCTCGTCGGCACGCGGGCACTCGTCGAACGCCATCACGATGTCCGAGCCGAGCAGGCGCTGGATTTCCATCGAGCGTTCCGGTGTCAGCATATGCCGCGAGCCGTCGAGATGGCTGCGGAAGCTGACCCCTTCCTCGGTGATCTTCCTGAGATCGGCGAGGCTCATCACCTGATAGCCGCCGCTGTCGGTCAGGATCGGGCGCGGCCAGTTCATGAATTTGTGCAGCCCGCCGAGCCTTGCCACCCGCTCCGCGCCGGGGCGCAGCATCAGATGATAGGTATTGCCCAGGATGATATCGGCGCCCGTGGCGCGCACATCGTCCGGCTTCATCGCCTTCACGGTGGCGGCCGTGCCCACCGGCATGAACGCCGGAGTGCGGATTTCCCCACGTTGCATGGAGATGCGGCCAAGCCGGGCCTTGCCATCGGTGGCTTCCACGGTGAAGGAAAATCGGGTCATTTCGGGAAGCGGCGCATAATGCGACTTGCGGCAACTGGCAAATGGACGATGCGCCGATGGAACTGGAACCGTGGATATACGCCGCCCTGGTGGCAACCGGGATACTCACCGGCTTCATCGATGCGATCGCGGGCGGCGGCGGGCTGATCATGATGCCTGCCCTGCTTTCGGCCGGGCTGCCCCCGCATCTCGCGCTCGGCACCAACAAGCTGCAGTCGACGATGGGCGTGGCGATGGCCACTTGGACCTATCACGGCAAGGGATTGCTCGACATCCGCGCGAACTGGCCGCTGGTCCTGTGTGTGCTGGTCGCCTCGGCCGCCGGGTCGCTGGCGGTGCAGGCGCTCGACCCGGACGTCCTGCAACTCGTGGTGCCGGTGCTGCTGATGCTCTGCGCGGCCTATGTCCTGCTGTCCCCGCGAATGGACGATCATGACCGGCACCACCGGCTCTCCCGCCCTGCCTATGCGCCGGTGGCCGGGTCGATAGGCTTCTATGACGGCTTTTTCGGGCCAGGCACCGGCAGCTTCTTCACCACTTCACTGGTGGCCCTGAGGGGAATGGGCCTGACCAGGGCGACCGCGCTGGCGAAGCTGTTCAACTTCACCAGCAATTTCGGCGCGCTGCTGATGTTCATCCTGGGCGGCAAGGTGATTTGGATGCTGGGCATCGCCATCGGGCTGGGCTGCATGGCCGGAAGCTGGCTCGGCTCGCACAGCGCGATACGCTACGGCGCGCGGCTTATCCGCCCGCTGCTGGTGGTCATTTCGCTGGGGCTGACCGCACGCCTGCTGTGGGGTTATTTCTCGGGCTAGGCCAGAAACCTGCAAGGTCGAGAATATCCCATCGGCCAAAGATGGCGCAATTGGCAAGATTGGATGGAAAGCGGCCGTCGCCTCGCACTCCCCCTGTCGACTCCAAAACGGAGATTGTCTGAGTCGACACAAGTTGATCGCTTTGTTGTGATTTCCCCGGGTTGGGGGGACACGCATGGAAGTTTCTGTTGAGAGCCGATTTAGGCTGAAGCGCTTCGAAATCTTCCTTTCGGTGATGGATTTGAAAATCAAACCAGCGGGGTCGGTGCATATTGCCGACCTGGGCGGGACGCTTTCCTACTGGAAAGCGCTTGAGTCCCTTCTCCCGGCCTCGATTGCGAATGTCACGATCATAAATCTGGACCGTCAGGATATGGAGGCGGGGCGCTTTCAGGTTCGGTATGGCGACGCCACCGATCTGAGAGAATATGCTGATCGCAGCTTCGATATTGTTCATTCCAACAGCGTTATCGAGCATGTTGGACAGTGGCGGGAAATGGAGAGGATGGCTGGCGAGATACATCGCCTTGCCCCACGGCATTTCATTCAAACGCCGAACTTCTGGTTCCCTTTTGAGCCTCACTATCGGAGGCCGCTCTATCAGTTCTTACCAGCGCAATGGCGGGCGAGCAGTCTGGTTAAAAGGAAGCGAGGGTTCATGGGGCCTGCAAACGCATATGCCGATGCCCGATCCATGGTGGATACGATAAATCTTCTCAGTTTCCGTGACATGGCCGCCTTGTTTCCAGCTTCCACAATTCACCGGGAGAAGCTAGCTGGTTTTACGAAATCACTCATAGCCATAGCCTAGCGAGCGGATCACCGGCAGACCCGGCAATCACCCTAATGGCGCAGGCGCCATCCGATCCTGAAGATCACTGTTATGATCGTGACGCACACCGCCAGAAAGGCCAGGGTCAGGCCCAGCGAAAGCCGGATGTCCACATCGGATTGGCCGTAGAAGGTCCAGCGCAGGCCATTCACGAGATAGACTATGGGATTGGCGAAGGCCATGCTGCGCCATGGCTCGGGCAGCATTCCGATGGAATAGAACGTGCCGCCGAGGAAGGTCAGCGGAGTCAGCACCAGCATCGGGATCGCCTGGAGCCGCTCGAACCCGTCGGCCCAGACCCCTAGTATGAAACCGAACAGGCTGAAGGCGGCCGCGACCAGGATGACGAACGCCGCGGCCAGCAAGGGGTGGACGATGGTGTAATCCACGAACAGCTTGGCCGTGACCAGGATGATGGCTGAAATAATCAGCGATTTGGTCGCCGCCGCACCGACGAAGCCCAGCAGGGTTTCGGCGACTCCCACCGGCGCGGAAAGCAGTTCGTAGATCGAGCCGGTGAAGCGCGGCATGTATATCCCGAAGCTCGCATTGGCGGTGGTTTCGCTCAGCAGCGTCAGCAGCAGCAGCCCGGGCACGATGAATGCGCCATAGGACACTCCCCCGACTTCATCGATCCGCCCGCCGATCGCGGCGCCGAAGACGATGAAATAGAGCGAGGTGGTCAGCACCGGGGCCAGGATGGTCTGGAAGAAGGTGCGCCAGGCGCGGGACAGCTCGTATTTGTAGATCGCCCATGCGCCGCGCCAGTTGAAGTAGATTCCGCTCACGCCCGCTTCTCCACCAGATCCACGAAGATGTCCTCCAGGCTCGATTCGTGAATATCCAGCGCGGTGAAGCCGATCCCTTGTTTCACGAGCGCCTGCACCAGCGCGGCCACCTCGCTGTCCGCGCCGTCCCCCGCGCCACGATAGGACAGCACCCGCCCGCTGTCGTCCAGGCTGACGGGGAAAGGCGACAGGGAATCGGGGATGGCCGGCAGCGGTTCCGCCAGCGTCAGCACCGCTTCGACCCGGCCCAGGCGCGCCATCAAGGCGTGCTTTTCCTCGACGAGCAGGATCTTGCCCCCGTCGATCACCCCGACCCGGTCCGCCATTTCCTCCGCTTCCTCGATGTAATGGGTGGTCAGGATGACGGTCACGCCCTGATCGCGGAGCCGGCCGATCAGCCGCCACATGTCCCGCCGCAATTCCACATCGACGCCGGCGGTCGGCTCATCGAGGAACAGCAGCTCCGGCTCGTGCGCCAGCGCCTTGGCTATCAGCACCCGGCGCTTCATCCCGCCGGACAGGTTGCGGATCTCGGTCTTGCGCTTGTCCCACAGCGACAGCGCTCGCAGGATTTCCTCGGTGCGGGCGGAACTGGGCGCGAGCCCGAACAACTCGCGGGAGTGCCGCACGACCCTTTCCACATTCTCGAAGATGTCGAAGCCGAGTTCCTGCGGCACCAGCCCGATCCGCGCACGGGCGCGGCGCCAATCCCTCGCCAAATCCATGCTGAACGCATGAATGGTGCCGGAACTGGGCCGCACCATGCCACAGACCGCACCGATCAGCGTTGTCTTGCCAGCGCCATTCGGGCCGAGCAGGGCGAAGATTTCCCCCCGCCGGATGGTCAGGTCCACATTGTCGAGCGCGGTCAGGCCACCAGGGTAAGTCTTGGTGAGGCCTCGCAATTCCAGAATCGGTTCCACAAAGCGCAATCTGGCGTGTGCCGCCCGCTTTGCAAGGGTCGTTCGTCCTGCCCACGCGGTTGCGTGACGCGCGTGGCCGCAAAGCGACAGCTTGCCGCACCGGGGCGTCAGGGGATCAGCAGGCTGGCGTCGCCATAGCTGTAGAAGCGGTAATGCTCGCGGATCGCATGGGCGTAGATCGCCTGCATCCTCTCGCGTCCCATCAAGGCGCTGACCAGCATGAACAGGGTCGAACGTGGCAGGTGGAAATTGGTGATCAGCCCGTCGACCGCTCGAAATCGATAGCCCGGTGTGATGAAGATCGCGGTATCGCCCGCGAAGGGGTGGATCAGCCCGCTCTCGTCCGCTGCGCTTTCCAGCAGGCGCAGCGATGTGGTGCCCACGGCAATCAACCGGCCGCCGCTGAACCGCGCTCGGTTCAGCCGGTCCGCCGTGGCAGCGTCGATCCTTCCCCACTCGGCATGCATGCGGTGATCGTCCGTGTCGTCCGCCTTGACCGGCAGGAAAGTACCCGCGCCGACATGCAGAGTCACCGTTTCGCGCTTCACCCCCGCCTCGTCGAGCGCGGCCAGCAGCCCGGGCGTGAAATGCAGCGCGGCGGTCGGCGCCGCGACCGCGCCGTCCTCGCGCGCGAAGATGGTCTGGTAATCCTCCCGGTCCTGCTCATCCGTGGCGCGCTTGCCAGCGATATAAGGCGGCAGCGGCATTCGCCCGGCCCGCTCCAGCAGCACTTCGACCGGCTCGTCCCCGGCGAAGGCCAGGGTCCAGCTGCCATCGTCGTGGCGGTTCTCCGCGATAGCCTCGACCCCGGCCGGGAAGCGGATCGCATCGCCTTCGCGCAGGCGCCTGGCATTGCGGATGAAGGCCTGCCAGCGCCTCAGGTCGATCCGCTTGTGCAGCGTCGCCCCGATCCGGGCATCGCCGCGCATTCCCTCGAGCTGGGCGGGAATGACGCGGGTGTCGTTGAACACCAGCACATCGCTGGTGCGCAGCCAGTTTGGCAGATCGCTGACGACGGCATCCGTCAGCCCGCTTTCGCCCTGCGCCACCAGCATCCGCGCGCTGTCGCGCGGGCGCGCCGGGCGCAGCGCTATCCGCTCAGGCGGCAGGTCGAAGTCGAACAGGTCAACACGCATGGCGCGGCCCTTAGGCGGTGCCGCGCCCGATTGCCAAGGCTTACTGAGACGGGGAGTTGCTCAGCATTTCGGGAGTGATCGGCTCCGCAGCCGGGGGCACGAAGGTGGGGCGCGGCTTGTTGTCGGCCGCAATGGATGCCTGCAGGATGCGGGTGGGGTTGGCCGGTGGCTCGCCCCGGGCGATGGCGTCCACCGCATCCATATTGTCGATCACGCGCCCGAAGTTGGTATATTTCCGATCCAGCGCGAAACGCGGGTAAAACACAATGAAGAACTGGCTGTTCGCGCTGTTTTCCGCCTGCGCGCGCGCCATGGATACGGTCCCGCGAACATGCGGCAGGTCGTTGAATTCCGCGGCCAGATCGGGAAGCTGCGAGCCGCCCGTGCCCGTGCCGGTGGGGTCGCCGGTCTGCGCCATGAAACCCTCGATGACGCGATGGAAGATGACGCCGTCGTAGAAGCCTTGGCGGGTCAGCGTCTTGATCCGTTCGATATGGTTGGGCGCCCAATCCGCCATCAGCCTGATCGCCACCCGCTGGCCGGTGGAAAGATCGAGCAGCAGGATGTTTTCCGGATCATGGGAAAGATCGTAGTCCACCTGAGCATAAACCCTGGGAGCCGCGGCGGCCTGCTCATCGCGAGCCTGGGCAAGGCCCGGCATGAAACCGATAAGAAGGGCAAGCGCCAGGCGGATCAGGCTTTTATACATTGGCGTCTCGATTGCTCTGCTTGGAGGATGGCGACGGGCCTTACCGGCTGCCGACTGTCGGTTCAATGAACGATGCATGTTTGTGCCCGGCGGGTGTCAATAATCGCCAAGCCGGCCAAGTTTCCGCACTCTGGCAATCACTTCGTCACGCACCGGCGCGCTGACGAACGGGGATATGTCGCCCCCGAACAGCGCGATCTCCTTGACCAGCTTGGAGGCGATGGGCTGCAGGCTGACGTCCGCCATCAGGAAAACCGTCTCGATCCCGGCATTCAGCTGCTGGTTCATCCCGGCCATCTGATACTCATATTCGAAATCCGCCACGGCGCGCAGGCCCCGGACGATTACGGTCGCCCCCTGCCTTTCCGCGAATTTCATGAGCAAGGCGTTGAACCCCGTCACGGTTACGTTGGCAAGGCCGAGCGATGCGATCTCCCGCTCCACCATTGCGATGCGCTCTTCCGGCGAGAACATGGGATTTTTCGAAGGATTGGTGGTTACGCCGATAATCAGCCGGTCGACCAGCTTGGCCCCTCGGCGGATGATGTCGGAATGCCCCCGCGTAATCGGATCGAACGTTCCCGGGTAGACCCCTACCCGCTCGCCCTGCCCTATGCCCCCCATCAGTGATCCCTTTCCAAAATAAACCTGGCAACGCTGCGCAGCAGATCGGCCTCGGCCCCATGTTGCGAAAGATGGCCGATCGCCTGCTCCACCAGGATGCGCGCCTGATCCCGGGCGCGCTCCGCCCCAAGCAGCGTAAGAAACGTCTGCTTGCCCGCTGTATCATCCTTGCGAAGCGCCTTCCCGGCCTTGCTCTCGTCGCCTTCATGGTCGAGCAGATCGTCCGCGATCTGAAAGGCCAGCCCGACATCTCGGGCATAGCCGCGCAGATGGGTTCTCCCTTCCGGTGAAACATGGCCCAGGATGGCCCCCATTTCCACCGCAGCGCTGAGCAATGCGCCGGTCTTGAGCTGCTGGAGGCGGGTGATCGTGGCAAGATCGAATGCGGCGGTCTGGGCGGCTATGTCCATGATCTGCCCCCCGGCCATGCCATTGAAACCGCTGGCCGAAGCCAGCGTGCCGACAAGCTCCGCCCGAAGGAAAGGATCGCCGCTGGTCCGGGGGTCGGCCAGTATCTCGAACGCGAGGGCATGCAGCGCGTCACCCGCCAGCACGGCGGTGGCTTCGTCGAAGGCGCGATGCACGGTCGGCTTGCCGTGGCGGAATTCGTCGTCGTCCATGCAGGGAAGATCGTCATGGATCAGCGAATAGGCATGGATCGCCTCGATCGCACAGGCGGCGCGCAGCGCGACCTCCCGATCCACCCCATACATCTGCGCCGTGGCCGTGAGCAGCAAGGGCCGCACCCGCTTGCCGCCGCCGATAGTGGCATGGCGCATGGCTTCTACCAGGCGCACGCGGAAATCCAATGGAACGGGGAGCAAGGCGTCGAACAGGCTGTCGACTTCCCGCTGTATCCGAATCAGTTCGTGCTTCAGCAAGCTGTCGACCGCAGCCATGATCGCGTTCAATCGGCTGTGCCGAACGGCTCTGTGCCGACGGGCTTGCCGCCGCCCCCGGCCACGATCTTCTCGATTCGCGCCTGGGCCGCATCGAGCCTGGCCTGGCAATGCTGGCGCAGCAGTTCGCCGCGTTCATACAACTCTATCGAATCATCGAGCGGAACTTCCCCGCTCTCCAGCTTGCGCACGACTTCCTCGAGAGCGCGGAGCGCATCCTCGAAGCTCATGGCAGCGATGTCCCGGGCCTGTTCATCCATCCGCGCGAGCATTGACGGGCCAAAGCGCTCCGGTCAAGCATCGCAGGGCTAGCGGGATCGCGCAGGCGCGGCTAAGGCGCGCGACATGAGCCAGATCACTCCCGAAATCGTCGAGTCCCACGGCCTTTCTCCCGAGGAATACGAGCGTGTCCTGAACGCGCTGGGACGCGAGCCGAACCTTGTCGAACTGGGCATCTTCTCGGTCATGTGGTCGGAGCATTGCTCCTACAAATCGAGCCGCCTTCATCTCAAGAAGCTGCCGACACAGGCCCCCTGGGTGATCTGCGGGCCGGGCGAGAACGCCGGCGTGATCGATATCGGCGATGGGCAGGCCGCCATCTTCAAGATGGAGAGCCATAATCACCCTAGCTACATCGAGCCTTACCAGGGCGCGGCGACCGGCGTGGGCGGTATCCTGCGCGACGTTTTCACCATGGGCGCGCGCCCCGTCGCCAATATGAACGCACTGCGCTTCGGCCGGCCGGATCATCCGAAGATGAGGCATCTCGTGCAGGGGGTGGTGGCCGGGATCGGCGGCTACGGCAATTGCGTGGGCGTGCCCACGGTCGGGGGGGAAACCAACTTCCACAAGGCCTATGACGGCAACATCCTGGTCAATGCGATGACCGTGGGTGTCGCCGATACCGACAGGATCTTTTATTCGGCGGCCACCGGGATCGGCAATCCCATCGTCTATGTCGGCTCCAAGACGGGACGGGACGGGATTCATGGCGCGACCATGGCCAGCGCCGATTTCGACGAGAATTCCGACGAGAAGCGGCCCACCGTCCAGGTCGGCGA
>Ga0172382_10007627_pt1 | contig 15311 bp, 14 predicted proteins | sample Leawel138RmetaG_FD_122245 | JGI IMG/M metagenome (GOLD analysis project Ga0172382, IMG submission 122245) | Leachate microbial communities from a municipal landfill in Southern Ontario, Canada - Leachate well 138R metaG | ecosystem: Engineered > Solid waste > Landfill > Unclassified | place...
CGGCCTTTTCCAGGGCGGCCTTGATGTCTGCGGGGTGCCAGTCTTGCGGGAGACTGGCTTTTTTTGACCGTATGCGTTCGCTCATAGCTAAATACAGTAGACCTAAAAAACTAGGCCGTCAACAGGATTTCTAGGTTCTAGCTTGCGTGTAGCGCCCGATAACGCCTGATATACGATAAACGCAATTAAAAACACTGGGTTACATACAAGCTAGAACGCGATAACAGGTTCTAGCTTAAGGGGGCGAGAAAGTTGGAACCTAAAAAACTAGGTGTTGAGCTGCGAAAATGGCGAGAAACCAAAAATCTCGGACCTATTAAGGTGGCATGCCGGCTTTTTGGGGTGAGTCATGCCACCCTTGGAGCCTACGAGCAAGGAAATGGACTACCGGACGTGGATTTCTTGGCCAAATTTGCCGATGTGACGGGGGCTGACTTCAATGAACTTCTGCGCCTGCGCCTGGCATCTGGCAAGACAGAGGAGGCCCGCGTCCTGGCAGGAAGATATATGGAGGTGACTGAAAACAAGGCAAAATATGAGATTGCGCTGGACCAACTGGCTGAGGACGATGCTATTCGTGGCAGATTTCTTGGAGACGCTCAGGCGGCCCGGCGCTCTGACGAGCGGCTCAATGCTGCAGGTGCGAAACTGCGGGAGACGAGGCAGGTTTTGCAGGCCATCGAGGCCGATCTTGGCTACACACCGCCCGAATACCTGCACCAGGTAGTGCTCACGCTTATGTTCAACTACAGCGTGCCGGGTGAATGGATAGCTGTTCTACTTGATGCGATCTCCAGGCTACAGGACGGGCAATCAGAGCAATAACTATCCGTCATCTGCGACTAGCCGCCGGGAGCGCCGTTTTTTTGATTCTCCGTCGTGTAAGTTGTTGTTCCTATGGCTTAGTTACGGGAAATTTCCCGCCGATTCCCCCGATCTCCCGTAACCTCTCCCTGTATCAACCTTAACGTCGGATCACATGAGCTGCGCTACTCGGCGAGACAAAGGGGATTTCTTACAGGCTCGCCTGACGGCATCGCGCTGTGAGGTGTGCGCGCAGCGCACACTTTCTTGTTTTGGGTTTTGATTTTGACTTTCGGGTTTTCTCCCGTCTGCTGCGCCGAGCATCGCAGCCCGAAGCGGGAGAAGCCCGCAGGGGAGCCGCCAGGGAGGGCGGCTCCTCGCCTTCGCGCCAGGACGGCGCGTAGGCGAGCGCCGATTCGGGCGAGAAGCGCAGGGAACCCGCAGGGCGCCGCAGTCGGGCGGCCTTTCTTTTCGTTAGTTTTCTTTGGCCGAACAAAGAAAAGTAACACGTCGTGCGGGGGCGGAACCCCGACCCAAATAATCCGCGCGCAGCGCACAAACCGTTGTGCTGTAACAGCATGAACGAGGCCACACCATGATCCGCCCCGCCACCCCCGACGACATCGATGCCCTGGTGGAGATCGAAAACCGCTGCTTCGATACCGATCGCCTGTCGCGGCGCAGCTTTCGTCACATGATCACCAAGGCCCATGCCGAGCTGCTGCTTGATGAGGAGGACGGCGTGGTGTGCGGTTATGTGCTGCTGTTGTTCAATGCCGGCACCTCGCTGGCGCGCATGTATTCCATTGCCGTGCATCCGCAGCATCGCAGCCGCGGCATCGGTCGCCAGCTGATGATCGCGGCGGAGCAGGCGGCGCTGGCGCAGGACTGCGTCACCCTGCGTCTGGAGGTGCGCGTGGACAACGTCTCGTCCATCGCCTTGTATGACTCCATGGGTTATCGCCGCTTCGGATTCTACGACGACTACTATGAAGACCACATGGACGCGCTGCGCTACGAAAAGCGCCTGGTGCCGTCGCTGCGGCCGGACATGGCGCGGGTGCCCTATTACGAACAGACCCTGGAGTTCACCTGCGGGCCGGCGGCGCTGATGATGGCGATGGGGGCGCTGGACCCGGCCATCGAACTGAATCGCCGTCTGGAACTGCGTCTGTGGCGCGAGTCCACCACGGTATTCATGACCTCCGGCCATGGCGGCTGCGGCCCGTTCGGCCTAGCCCTGGCGGCCCATCACCGTGGCTTCGAGGTGGAGGTCTACGTTAACGATGAGAGTGCGCTGTTCGTCGATTCGGTGCGGGCGGAGGAGAAGAAGGAGGTGATCCGCCTGGTGCAGGACGACTTTACCGAGGAGATGGCGCAGGTCGGGCTGCCGCTGCATTACCGCCGCATCACGGTCAGCGAGATGAAACAGGAATTCGCGCACGGTGCCATCCCGCTGGTGCTGATAAGCTCCTACCGTATCTACCAGGAGAAATTCCCGCACTGGGTGGTGGTGACCGGCTTCGACGAACATTTCATCTATGTACACGACTCCTTCGTGGACCACGAGAAGGGCAAAACCGTTACTGATTGTGTGAATATGCCCATCCCGCAGAAGGATTTCGAGCGCATGGCGCGCTATGGCAAGTCCGGCCAGCGTGCCGTGTTGATTATCCGCAAACCCAAGACGGTCGTGCGCAAGCGGACGGCGCGCAAGAGGTCGGCAGCAGCATCATGACTACGCAGATTATCGTGGTGGAGGATACCGCGGACTGGAAATTCGACGGGCTGGACTATCCGGTGGTCAACGTCGACGATTACTTCACCGGCAAGGAATATTTCAATCTCAAGCACGTGCAGGTGATCAACCTGTGCCGCAGCTACAAGTATCTCAGCGTGGCCTATTACTGTTCACTATTGGCCGAGGCGCGCAACCACAAGGTGATCCCGTCGGTGAAGAGCATGCTGGACCTGTCCAGCAAGGCGATGTACAGCCTGAACGCCGTCAACCTGGACGAGGAAGTGGCGAAGAGCTTCCGTAGATACCGCAAGGACAGTCCCGAGCGCGTATTCGAGATGGACGTGTTCTTCGGCAAGTGCCTGTTCGAGCCCATGGCCGACCTGGCGCGGCAGATATTCGAGACCTTTCCCTGCCCGCTGTTGCGGGTCGGCTTCCGTCGTTCCGAGAGCGTCTGGCACATCGAGTCCATCAAGCCGCTGTCGCTGCACAAGCTGGACAGTGAGAACCGTGCCTTTTTTGCCGAGCACCTGCACGGCTACCTGAAGAAGCGCTGGCGCTCGCCCAAGTCGCGCAGCCAGGCGCGTTACGACATGGCGATCCTGTACAACGACGTCGACCCCTTGCCGCCGTCCAACCGCAAGGCGCTGCAGCGCTTCATCAAGGCCGGAAGGTCACTGGATGTCGACATCGAGATTATCGACCGCAAGGATTATTCACGCCTGGCGGAGTACGATGCCCTGTTCATCCGCGAGACCACCAACATCAATCACTACACCTACCGCTTCGCCAAGAAGGCGGAGAGTGAGGGGCTGGTGGTGATGGATGACCCGCAATCGATTCTGCGCTGCACCAACAAGGTCTATCTGGCCGAGCTGCTGCGCGCCAACAAGGTGCCGACGCCGCGCACGGTGATAGCCGGCCGCAATGACCTGAAGGCGGCGGAGGAGGCCATCGGCTATCCGATGGTGCTCAAGGTGCCGGATGGTTCATTCTCCCGCGGCGTGGTCAAGGCCGAAACGCCGGAGCAGATGCGGCAGGAGGCGGAACGCCTGTTCAAGAGCTCGGAGCTCATTCTGGCGCAGGAGTACCTCTACACCGAGTTTGACTGGCGCATCGGCATTCTCAATCGCAAGGCGATCTTTGCCTGCAAGTATTTCATGTCGAAGAAGCACTGGCAGATTGTGCACCACGAATCCGATGGCACCTTCGAGGAGGGAGGCTGGAAGACCCTGGCGGTGGAACAGGCGCCGCCCGAGGTGGTGGCCATTGCCCTCAAGGCGGCCAATCTCATCGGCGACGGCCTGTACGGTGTCGATCTCAAGCAGACCGAACGCGGCATCCATGTCATCGAGGTCAACGACAATCCCAATATCGACGCGGGTGTCGAAGACCAGGTGCTGAAGGAAGACCTGTATCGCCAGATCCTGGCGGAATTCGTCCGTCGCCTGGAATTGCAGCACCTGCGCCAGCGCTGACCCTGTCATCGGGCAGTCATTTTCGCCGCTTATCCTTTCCGGCCTCTGGGCTGGCCGGGAGGCAGGAAATGAAGCAGTGGCTTGTGGCAGTGGGCTTGTGTGGGTTCATTGGAGCAACTCAGGCGGCGGAAGTGATCCTGCGCCTGCATGGCTCCAACACCATCGGTGCGGAACTCGCGCCGGTCCTGGTGCAGGACTGGTTGCGCGGCAAGGGGTTTAATTCGATACGCGCCGAGGCCGTGGCCGCGGAAGAAACCCGTATCCTGGCCGTCGACCGCAATGGTCGAGACGTGATGGTGGAGATCCAGGCCCACGGTTCCACCACCGCTTTTACCAGCCTGGAGCAGGGGCGTGCCGATATCGGCATGGCATCACGCGCGGTCAAGGCGGCCGAGGTGACCCGACTGGCGTCACTGGGCGCCCTGGATCGCCACGATGCCGAATTTGTCGTCGGCCTGGACGGCGTGGCGGTGATCGTGCATCCGGCCAACCCGCTGACCGCGCTCGACATCGACTCCCTTCGCGGGATCTTTTCCGGGCGCATCCGTGACTGGGCGGAGGTGGGCGGCAAGGCCGGCCCGATCAACCTCTATGCCCGCGATGACAAATCCGGTACCTACGATACCTTCAAGTCACTGGTGCTGGGCAAGGAGGCCCTCGCACCTGGTGCACAGCGCTTTGAGTCCAGCAGTGACCTGTCGGATCGGGTGGCAGCGGATGCCAACGGTATCGGCTTCATCGGCCTGCCCTACGTGCGTCAGGCCCGGGCATTGGCGGTGGCCGAGCGCGGCGGCAGTCCGATCCGGCCCGAAAGTTTCAGCGTCGCCACCGAGGATTATGCGCTGGCACGTCGTCTGTACCTGTACCTGCCGTCACGCAAACCCCTGCCGCTGGCCAGAGAATTTGTCGAGTTTGCCCAGGCGCGGGCGGGGCAGAAGCTTGTCGAGCAGAGCGGCTTCGTATCGCAGAACATCCTGGCGGCCGGGGTGGCGGCCCAGCAGGATGCGCCGTCGGAGTACCGTGATCTGACCCAGGGGGCGCGGCGCCTTTCGCTCAATTTCCGTTTTCACCAGGGCAGCGCCCAGCTCGACAGCAAGGCGATGCGCGATCTGGAGCGTCTGTTACGCTACATGCAGGAGGAGACGCAGACCCGGCAGGTGATGCTGTTCGGCTTCTCCGATCACAATGAAGTGTTGCCGCTGCATAGCTGGGAACTGTCGGTCAACCGTGTCGATGTGGTGGCGGATCGGCTGCTGAGTATGGGGATTGTCCCGGTGCGGGTGCGCGGTTACGGCAGCGCGCTGCCGGTGGCGGCCAACGACAGCGAACTGGGGCGGCACAAGAACCGTAGGGTCGAGGTCTGGGTGCAGTAGTCGGGCGCGTGGGCAGTGTGGCGGCTGCGGCGTATAATGTCCCATCCGCACAGTACTGACCCTTGGAGAGATCGATGCCCGCTTACCGTTCCTGGACCACCACCCGCGGCCGCAACATGGCCGGCGCCCGTTCCCTGTGGCGTGCCACCGGCATGAAGGACGATGATTTCAACAAGCCGATCATCGCTATCGCCAATTCCTTCACCCAGTTCGTGCCGGGACACGTCCACCTCAAGGACATGGGCCAGTTGGTGGCGCGCGAGATCGAGGCCGCCGGCGGCGTGGCCAAGGAATTCAACACCATCGCCATTGACGACGGCATCGCCATGGGTCACGGCGGCATGCTCTATTCGCTGCCCAGCCGCGAGATCATCGCCGACAGCGTCGAGTACATGGTGAACGCCCACTGCGCCGACGCGCTGGTATGCATCTCCAATTGCGACAAGATCACCCCGGGCATGCTCAATGCGGCCCTGCGCCTGAACATCCCGGTGATCTTCGTCTCCGGCGGGCCGATGGAGGCAGGTAAGGCGGTGGTGCACGAGCAGACCGTGGCGCTCGATCTGGTGGACGCCATGATCATGGCCGCCGATTCCCATGAAACCGATGCCGATGTGGCTACCGTGGAACGCTCCGCCTGCCCCACCTGCGGCTCATGCTCCGGCATGTTCACCGCCAACTCCATGAACTGCCTCACCGAGGCGCTGGGGCTGTCGCTGCCGGGCAACGGGTCGCTGGTGGCGACCCACGCCGATCGCGAGCGCCTGTTCAAGGAGGCCGGTCGCATGATCGTCGCCCTGGCCAAGCGTTGGTACGAAGGAGACGACGCCGCCGTGCTGCCGCGCTCCATCGCCACCCTCGAAGCGTTCGAGAACGCCATGAGCCTGGACATCGCCATGGGCGGTTCCACCAACACCATCCTGCATCTGCTGGCCGCGGCGGAAGAGGCCGGCGTCAAGTTCACCATGGCCGACATCGATCGCCTGTCGCACAAGGTGCCGCACCTGTGCAAGGTGGCGCCGTCGATCCAGACCTACCACATGGAGGACGTGCACCGCGCCGGCGGCGTGATCGGCATCCTCGGCGAGCTGGACCGTGCCGGTCTGCTGCACAACCAGTGCAAGACCGTGCATGCCGACACCATGGCCGAGGCCATCGCGCTGTGGGATGTGCGCCTGACCACGGATCAGAAGCGCAAGGATTTCTACCGCGCCGCTCCCGGTGGTGTACCTACCACCGTCGCCTTCAGCCAGAACAAGCGCTACGAAACCCTGGATGTGGATCGTGAGAACGGCTGCATCCGCGACCTTGCCCACGCCTACAGTAAGGACGGCGGCCTCGCCGTGCTGTACGGCAATATCGCCCTCGACGGCTGCGTGGTGAAGACCGCCGGCGTCGATGCCTCGATCCTCAAGTTCTCCGGTCCGGCGGTGGTGTGTGAAAGCCAGGAAGAGGCGGTGAAGAAGATCCTGGGCGACGAGGTGAAGGCCGGTGACGTGGTCATCGTGCGCTATGAAGGCCCGCGCGGCGGTCCCGGTATGCAGGAGATGCTCTATCCCACGTCGTACATCAAGTCGAAGGGACTGGGCAAGGCCTGTGCCCTGATCACCGACGGCCGCTTCTCCGGCGGCACCTCCGGCCTGTCCATCGGCCACGTCTCGCCCGAGGCTGCCGAGGGCGGCGCCATCGGTCTCATCGAGAATGGCGACATCATCGAGATCGACATCCCCGGCCGCTCCATCCGCATCGCCCTCAGCGACGATCAGCTGGCGCAGCGCCGTGCGGCGATGGAAGCCAAGGGGAAGGCCGCGTGGAAGCCGCTCAACCGCGAGCGCCCGGTGTCCGCTGCGCTCAAGGCGTATGCGGCGATGACGACCTCCGCCGCACGCGGTGCCGTGCGCGACGTGTCGCAGCTGGAGAAGTAGGCAAGAGGTGCGCAATACGCACCCTGGATGTCGTGCGGCTGATTCGCGCCCTGCCAATACTTGGGCTACGCTGCATTTCGTAGGGGGGCGCTGCGCACCATCCGGCAAGGGGTGAGGCAATGTTTGTACTCAGCAACGCGTTGGCGGCTTGGACGACGCCGGCCTTCACCGCAGTACTGAAGGCGGAGATCGAGGCGCTGGACGGCAACCTGCTGCCCTTGCAGCAGGGGCTGACGCGCACCAGTTACGCCATTGCCGAAGGCTTCAGCGCCATTATCCTCAATGCCGCCGAGTTGCCCGACGCGCTGCGGGTGAAGGTTGGCCTGTCCTACCGGGGCATCATCCCCGGCTGCAGCTGTGCCGACGACCCCACGCCCGTCGACGAAGTCCCCGAATATTGCGTGGCGCAGTTCGATATCGACAAAAAGACGGCGGTGACCACGGTGGTACTGTTGCCCGAATAGGTGTCCGGGGCGACAGGTTTTGGTCCACACGGCGAAATGCTGCAGTTTGCTCGCTGTTTATATTCCGCCCATCCGTTCCGCCAGCACCCGCTCCACCGTATCGACGATGGCCTGGGTCTGCGGATCAATCTCGATGTTGATGCGGTCGCCAGGCTGGCGCCTGCCGATGTTGGTGCGCTCCAGGGTTTCCGGGATCAGGTTGACGCAGAACTCATTGCCGCGCACCTCGCCGATGGTGAGGCTGATGCCGTCGATGCCGATGTATCCCTTGGTGAAGACGTATTTGCCAAGCTGCGCCGGTACGCGGAACCACACCTGGCGATTGTTCTCGCTTACCAGCACTTCGCTGACTTCTGCCGTGTCCATGATGTGGCCGGACATGGCGTGGCCGCCGATGTCGTCGCCGAAGCGTGCGGCCCGCTCCACGTTGACGTGGTCGCCCACCCGCAACAGGCCCAGGTTGGTGATACGCAGGGTCTCGCCCATCAGGTCGAAGGAGACGCGATCACCGTCGATGGCGGTGACGGTGAGGCAGCAGCCGTTGTGCGCCACCGAGGCGCCGGTTTGCAGACCGGGCAGCAGTTGCGGCGGCAGACGTACGGTATGGGTGCGGAAATCCTGCTTCTCGACGATGTCAACCACTTCGGCGGTGCCTTGGATGATGCCGGTGAACATGGGGATACTCCGGGTGATAATCGCTGTAACGGGATGATAACACCGGTTGTTGCCCCTGGCCGCTGGGCGGCTGTGCAGATTCCATTTATCATGCTGTCATGTGGGCGTCACATTTCCCGTTTCTAATATTACCGGTGATTCACCATCGGATTGCAGAAATATGACAACCAATTCCATACTCATCGTTGAAGACGAGCCGGCCATCCGCGAGATGGTGGTGATGTCCCTGGAGCGGGCCGGCTATGAAATGGTACAGGCCGCCAGCGCCGAGGAGGCGGAGCAGGTGCTCGCCAACGGCCTGCCCGCCCTGATCCTGCTCGACTGGATGCTGCCCGGCATGAGCGGTATCGAGCTGGCGCGGCGTCTGCGCCGTGACGATTACACCCGCGACGTTCCCATTATCATGCTCACTGCGCGCAGCGAGGAGGATGATCGTATCCGCGGCCTGGAAGTCGGGGCTGATGATTACATGGCCAAGCCTTTTTCCACCCGTGAACTGCAGGCGCGTATCAAGGCGGTGCTGCGCCGCAGTCTGCCGCATGACGATGAGGGGGTACTGGTGGTGAGTGGCCTCAAGGTGGACACCTCCAGCCACCGTGTCACTGTCGGTGAGCAGCCGGTGGATATGGGGCCGACGGAGTTCCGCCTGCTGCAATTTTTTATGTCCCACCCGGAACGGGTTTACAGTCGCTCGCAGCTGCTCGATATGGTTTGGGGGCGTGGCGCTTATGTGGAGGAGCGCACCGTGGATGTGCACATCCGCCGTGTGCGCAAGGCGCTGGAGCCCAGTGGTCACGATAAGCTGATCCAGACGGTACGCGGTGCCGGCTACCGTTTTTCCCAGCAGGTCTGAAGCAATCCACTAATGAATGCGAATCAACGTCAATGAAGCGAGCAAAAATAGTGCCCCATCATCGCTGCGGCTTCATCTTTCGGGCAGGCTTTCGTGGCTCAGCCAGTGTTCCAGGTAGTGGCGTCCACGTGCGTTCATAGGCGGACTAACAGAGATATTCGCAATAAATGCCTGCCAATCCCTGGACTCCCGAGCTCTGGCGCCTGTTGTGGGCCTTCCTGGCAGCCACGCTGCTCGGTGCCGTACTGGGCGATTTCTGGTTGGGCTGGGGGCTTGGGCTTGCTGCCTATCTAGGCTATCACGTCTGGCAGTTGCGCCGCCTGGTGAACTGGCTGCGCAGCGGTAAGACGCGCAATATTCCTGAGGCGAGCGGCATCTGGGGTGAGGTGTTCCATTATCTCTACCAGCGCCAGCGCAAGCATCAACAGCGTAAGCGCCAGCTTGAGGAGATGCTGGAGCGCTTCCAACAGGCTACCTCCGCGCTGCCTGATGCCACGGTAGTGATCGGTAAGAAGGATGAGATCCTTTGGTTCAATGAGGCTGCCGCAGGTCTGCTCGGTTTGCGCTCATCGCAGGACAAGGGCCAGCCCATCGACAACCTGCTGCGTCACCCCGATTTCATCATCTATCTCAACCAGAATGGCCGTGACGGCGAGGTGTTGCGGATTCCGTCACCGGTGGATGAGGCCCTCACGCTCAATATCCACCTGATTAATTATGGTCGTGATCAGCGTCTGCTGGTGGCGCGCGATATCAGTCAGCAGCAGCGACTGGATCAGATGCGGCGCGACTTTGTCGCCAATGTGTCGCACGAGTTGCGCACACCGCTTACGGTGATCAGTGGTTTTCTGGAAACGTTGATGGACAGCGGTGATGGCTGTGCCACGCACTGGCAACGTTCGCTTGATCTGATGCACCAGCAGGCAACACGCATGCAGCATCTGGTGGCTGACCTGCTGATGCTGTCGCGATTGGAGACTGATCGTTCCAGTCCCCCGCGCGAACGGGTGGAGGTTCCGGCCTTATTGGCGGCCATCCGCGAGGACGCGCAATTGTTGGCCGGTGACAAGGGGCATCACATCACGCTGGAGGCCGAGCCGGAGTTGCGGCTGTATGGTGCCGAACGTGAGTTGCACAGTGCCTTTTCAAACCTTATCGGCAATGCCGTACGCTATACACCGGCCGGTGGCGAGGTCCACATACGTTGGTGGCGTAGCGGCAGTGGTGCCCATTTCTCCGTCAGTGACACCGGTATCGGCATCCCCGCCGAACACATCCCGCGTCTCACCGAGCGTTTCTACCGCGTCGATACCGGACGTTCGCGTGAAGTGGGTGGTACCGGACTCGGGCTGGCTATCGTCAAACACGTGCTGACACGTCACAGCGCCCGCCTGCATGTCGACAGCAGGCCTGGCAGGGGCAGCACGTTTACCATCGATTTTCCCGCCGATCGCATCGTCAGCGACGATGCTCCCGCCTGAACCCGGTTACCCATAATTGCCTTCTCGACGGGGACTCCCTGTAACGAGGGTGCATCTGGTGGTGAAGTGGGCCGGAGTCACCTATCTTCGACGCCACGAATGGCATTGCGTTCTCGAGCGAGCAGAGTGGCTCTGCGTGCAGGGGGAGGGGCAAAAAAAAACGACGCCGGGCGGCGTCGCAATAGTTGCGGCAGTTGCCAAAAGAGCGACCATTTCAGGCGAGACGGTCGCTTGGGGGAAGAGGCTGTTTCTGCCAGGCAGGGATCGGTAGGTGCGGTAGGTTACGGGTATAGCGTTGACTGAGCTGGTTGCTGCCGCCACCAATGAATCTGCGCAGCAACTCACGGGTAGTGCGGGCATAGTCACAGAAGGTGAGCACGGCGGTGCCTCGCGATGAGGCGCTGACGCGGGCACGGATGCGGTGGGTGACAAATTCGTTGTGGTGGTGGTGGATGAAGGACAGTTCCACCGCGGCCTGTTCGTCCAAGGTGATCAGGCCGGTGTCCACCGTCATGCAGTCATGATGCAACTGGCGCGCGGTGGCCCGCACCAGCCCCAATGGGCCGTAGGCCAGCATCACGTGGAATGGCAGGTTACCGTCGAGATTATCCTTGTGCATCATCACCCTCCCGCTGATAGTCATTCCTGGCCCGCAACTCCGTCACAGGCGTGGGATGTGTAACGATAGCCGGTTATAGTTGATGCGCCAGGGTGGAAATCTGCCCCGTGCTCCCGTGACGGCCATATGACTGGGCGTTGTGTTGCTTGCACAACAGGTTGTATATCGGAGAAATTTTCTTGGTGGCCGAAAGTTAGATTGCAAAGTTAAAGCGGCTTGATAGTGCCCGTGGCGGTTAGACCACAAGGATTTACTTAACAATATTCACGTATGGATAAGAAAATAAAATGAATTACCGCCGTCCCGTTGGCTGGAATCGCCTGTGGCTGGTGCTGTTGTTGTGCTGGCCGCTGATGGCAGGGGCCGGGCAGGAACCGTGGTGGCGCACGGCGGCGGACGGCACGGTGACGGTGGATTTGTATTTCTTCTGGTCGCATACCTGTCCCCACTGCCAGGAGGCACGCCCGGATATCGCGGCCATGGCGGCGGCACTGCCCTGGCTGCGGCTGCATGATCTGGAGGTAAGCCGCCACCCCGAGCATGCCGCCCGCTACCGTGATTTGGCTGCCGCCCTGGGTCGGGATGCCCAGTCAGTGCCCGCCTTTCTGTTTTGCGGCGGCATGGTGGTGGGGTATGACAGCGCCAACGGTATGGGGCGTTTCCTGCGCGAGCAGCTGCAGCGTTGTCACGCCAGCCTGGTGGCCGGTGCCGGCCTCCCGCAGCAGGTGGTGCCGGGGACGGCAGAGCTGCTGGCCCAGGCCGGGTTGGCCGGCATCGGTGGTGCCGGTTCGCTGCCCCTGGTGACCGTGGTAATCGCCGGCCTGGATGCCTTCAATCCCTGTGCCTTCTTCGTGCTGCTGTTCCTGCTCAGCCTGCTGGTGCATGCCGGCGGCCGTCGCCGCATGCTGCTGGTGGGGGGCGTGTTTGTGGCCATCTCGGGGACGGTGTACTTCGCCTTGATGGCGGCCTGGCTCAACGTGTTCCTGCTGGTGGGGCAGTTGCAGTGGGTGACCCTGTTGGCCGGACTGCTGGCGGTGATCATGGCCCTCATCAACATCAAGGACTATCTGCGGCCGGGGCATGGTCCCAGCCTTTCCATATCGGCGGCCGCCAAACCCGGTATCTACCAGCGTGTGCGTGGGCTATTGCGCGCTGACAGTACCCCGGCGCTGTTACTGGGAACGGTGTTTCTGGCCTTGGCGGTGAACAGCTACGAATTGCTGTGTACCGCCGGTTTTCCCATGCTCTACACCCGCCTGCTCACCCTGCACCAGTTGCCCGCGGTGAATTATTACCTTTATCTGGCCCTGTATAACCTGATCTATATCGTGCCTCTGCTCATTATCGTCGGCCTGTTCACCTGGACCCTGGGGGCACGCAAGCTGCAGCCGCAGGAGGGGGCGCTGCTCAAGCTGCTCTCCGGCACCATGATGCTGGGATTGGGCTTGGTCCTGCTGCTGGCACCGGAAAAACTGGCCGACTTGCGCATCGCGACGGGTCTGCTCGGGGTGGCACTGGGGGTGACCCTGTTGGCGAAATTCGTCGGGCATTCCCGGCGCTAAAAGGGAAGGCGGGCTGACTCCATCCCTGGAGCCCGGCCGGCACGCTGTCAGACGGGGCGCCGGGAGGGGGACTGGCTGGCGCGCAGTGTGGCCCTGGCGGTGTAGATGGTGGCAACCAGCAGGGGAAGGGAGCACAGAAGCAGGGTAATGCCCACGTGCCAGGGCTCGACTACCTGCAGGTCGACACTGTTGGCCGCCAGCCCCATGACACCCGTGGGAGCGACGAGAAACAGGGTACCGAGGACGGAGATCAGGGCCAGTGCCGGTAGCAGTACAAACAACAGTACCATTCGGTTCATAGAAGTCACCATTTATTGATAAAAGACAATCAATTGCGGCCATAGGGTCGCGAGGGCGCACTTTTTACCCTTTGTTGCGGGTGCCGTCAACGCGGCGGCATTTTCTGGGGGAGGGGACTGAGAGGTTACAGACCCCAATAGCGGTTATTCCTGCGCAGGCGGTTGAGAAAGACGGTGAACTCCAGACCGAGGCGCTGCTGTAGTTCGGCGGCCTGCCGATCGAGGCGGCGCAGCTCACGCCGTGGTTTGCCCTCCTGGGTGACCAGGGTGATGACATTGGCCTTGCCGTCCACCGGCAGGCGCAGCAGGCGACCGTCGAAGGCATCGCCCAGATCGCTGATCACGTCGTCCAGCTTGGTGGTATCACCGGACCACAGGTTGGCTGCCAGCACACCGGTATCGGCCAAGCGGGTGCGGCAGGCCTCGAAGAAGGACAGGCCGCAGGTGCCCTGGGCCACGCCGTCGGCGGTGAAGGCATCGACCAGGATCAGGTCGTAGCCGCTGTAGCCGGCGTCGGCCTGGCGGATGAAGTCGGCGGCATCGGCGAAGTGCACGGCAAGGCGCGGGTCGTCCGGCAGCTGAAAATGGCTGCGCGCGACCCGGTATACACTTTCGCGGTATTCCACCGCGTCGAGGCGGCAGGCGGGGAAGTGGTGCAGCAGGAACTTGGCCAGCGACCCGCCGCCGAGACCGAGCAGCAGCACCCGCTGTGGCGCGGGAACGAACAGCAGTGCACTCAGCATGGCACGGGTATAGGACAGCGCCAGGCGCAGCGGGTCGTTGAGGTCCATGCTGCTCTGCTTGGGCTCCGAGCCGAAGTGCAGTGAGCGCTGGTAACCGTCCTCCACCACCTCCAGGGTCCCGAGTTCATCACGTGCCTGGTGAATGACAATGCCGCCGTATTTGTACATGGGACAATTCTACTCCCGCTGTCGCGGCGTAGAAATTCAAAATTCAGGACCCAAGATTCAAAATTTATCGGTGGAAGCGGCACGGCATCCCGTTCGTAGTTTCAGTATCATGCCTGCTTGAACCTTGAATCAGCTGATTGATCGATGATCGAATTCCCCAAACTTGACTGGCCCGGCATTGCACCGGAAACCAGTGTGCGCATCAGCGCGCGGGCGCGCCACATGCGGCTGCGTGTGCTGCCGCCGGGGCGGGTGGAGCTGGTGTTGCCCAAACGCCACGACAGCCGCCTGCTGCCGGGTTTCGTACAGCAGCATCGGCAGTGGCTCATCGACACGCTGGCGCGGCTCCAGGCCGAACACGTGCAGCAGCAGGCGCAGCGCGTGGCGCCTCTCGAACTGTATCTGCCGGCGCTGGACGAGCAATGGCGGCTGGAATATCGCAACGGCGGGCGCAACAGCTGGTGGGAGCGAGCCGGGCGCGGCCTGTTGGTGCAGCACAAGGGCGAGGAGTGGGACAAGGTACTGCAGCGCTGGCTGGCCGAGCGCGCACGGCAGACCTTGGGGCCAGCCCTGCTAGATCTGGCCGGCGCGCTGGGCTTCACCTGCCACGGCTACGCCATCCGTGGTCAGAAGACCCGCTGGGGCAGTTGTTCATCGAAAAAGGTGATCAACCTCAACTGGCGTCTGCTGTTCCTGCCGTCGGAACAGGTGCGCTACCTGATGGTGCACGAACTGTGTCACACCGTGCACATGAACCATTCGGCGCGCTTCTGGGCCCTGGTGGAGAAAAATCAGCCGGATTATCGGACCCTGGACATGGCGATGCGCATGGCGGGGCGGCTGGTGCCGCCCTGGGCACTATAAAGATCATTCAAGATCCAACATTCGAGAAGCGTGGTTACCTCGTGAATCTTGAATCTTATGTAGATGTTGTCGGCAAATAAATATCCGAAATAGTAACCAGAACAGCCCGTGCAACGTGCGTGGGTCGGACTGGTCGAGCGCCGATGTCGGGCTGAAGCCCGACCTTGTATTGTGACCGAGCAGTTGATGTACTCGGGTTTGCCCGAGGGGAAGACCGGACGCCGTGCCCAACCTGGAGCGTAACCGCTCGCGACGTAGATGAAGC
>Ga0172382_10007628_pt1 | contig 15311 bp, 16 predicted proteins | sample Leawel138RmetaG_FD_122245 | JGI IMG/M metagenome (GOLD analysis project Ga0172382, IMG submission 122245) | Leachate microbial communities from a municipal landfill in Southern Ontario, Canada - Leachate well 138R metaG | ecosystem: Engineered > Solid waste > Landfill > Unclassified | place...
TGTTTTGTTTAAAGCGCTATAAATATTACTTCCGTTAGAAATAAAAATTTCTAAGTAGGCGATGATTTTAATGAACTCATCGAGATTGTTTTCTTTTTCTTTTTTGATCATTCTTTGATAGCGAGTTAAAAATAAATAATTGATCAAAACCAGCACCGCTCCTAAGGTGGCGATGACAAGGACATTTCGATAAAAATAAAATCCAAATCCGAGTAACACTAAAAATCCGAGATTCAAAAATACTAACTTTAAAATTTCTTTATTGTAGGAAAGACCTAAAGATTCGATTTTTAGTTTTAAATTATTCATTTGGTTTTGCCTCTTTTAAATCGATCTGACATATTACCGATAGGGTGATATGAATTGAAATAAGGACAAAAAGAAAAAATACCCCGACCAAAACAACAAAAAATATTTTCTCTTTGATGACAAGGAAAAATTGCCCTAGTCCTAAACGAATGAATCCGAGAATCAAAAAGGTGAAAAACCACAAGATGACTAACTCAGTCATTTTCGCTTTTCCTTTTTGACTCACGGTGACGAGATAACTTTCTTCTTTACGAGATTCATCAATCAAGTTCTTTGAGATTTGTAAAATGTCTCCTCCTTGATCTTCGTATAGGCGAATTTCTTCAACAAAAATTGCATAGATATTATAAGGAAAGTATTTGCGAAGATATTCAAGCCGTTCAACGATCAAAAGATGTTCAACACTCGCCAGTTCTTTTTCAAAGTTTAAATCATTTGTTTCTTTGGCGGTTTCATAACCTCCTGAAATCGTCTTTCGAATACTCGTCCCGATAATAAAAGAATTAATAAAATGATAACAAAGATGGAAATTGATAATTTTCTCTTCATACTTCTTAATCTTTCTTAAGGCAAAGACAAACAAATAGATAAATGAAACTCCACTTACTATGACAGTTAAAATTAAATTTTCAGTCACTAAATAAGCCACTCCTCCAAAAACGAGGACGAAGATTATAAAGGGAAGATTGTATTTAGACATCCTTAACTCCTTTGATAAACACTTGATAAAACTCTTTTAAAGAAGCCGGAATTTTCAAATTTGCGACTGAATTTGCGTAGATTTTATAAAATTTGCTCTCTTTTCCGTCGGATTGATAAATTAATTGCGGTTCTTTTAAACCATCAGAAAAAGAGATTTCTTTGATGAATCGATTGACGATTCCAAGCGAACTGATTTCTCTTTTTAAAAAGACAAAGAAACGAAAGTGATACCGTAAATCTTTTTCGACATCATCAGGATTAAAATTTTTATCATTCATCAACACCATAGACGTCATGCGTTCGATGACGGTCTTAGAATCAAAAGCGTGAACGGTCGTGATCGTCGGATGTCCACTCATCGCGGCTGTTAAGATATCGAGCATTTCTTTTCCTCTAGATTCCGAGACGATCACCCAATCAGGATTTGAACGGAGGGAATTTTTAATCAATGTTTTTAAATCCAAAATACTTTCTTGAGAAGCGATCCAATAGTTCAAATCGATTTCTAAATTTTCTAATCCGCCACTGAGCTCGTTGATATTGTCGATGATCACGAGTCTTTCGTTTTTTGGCATTTTTGAAATCAAGTACTTAGCGAGTTCGGTTTTTCCCGTTCCACTCATCCCGGAAATGACTATTGAAAGGTGGTTAAAAATGATGAACTGAAACAGTTGTAGCAGAGCAAGAGGCAAAGTTTTATCCGTGATTTTCAGTTCTTGGGACATCGTTCTAATTGAAAAGGTGACCGCTTTATTTTCTTTACTCACTCCGACACTATGATGGATCGCATTAAAGCGATAGCGACCAAAAGAAACATCGAGAATCGGATCGATTAAAGAAAAAGGACGTTCAGATAAATTAGCGACCTGACGAACAAAATCAAACGATTGAGAAAAATTGATTTCTAAAGAACTTTTTTGCCGGCCGAGAAAATTATGCAAGTAGTAAATATCCTTACCATTAAAAGAAATATCGGTCACATCTTTATCTTTTAAGATTTCCTTTAGAAAAGATGTTTCAAGAAACGAAATGATTTTCTCTTTATTCATTGTTTTCTCTTACTTCGTAATAAACCGTTTTTTCATATGGATAGAAGGTGAGGATTTTCGTTTTGAAAATGACTTTTACCCCATCGCATCGGTCGCTTCGACAAAGCGTCTTAGTCTTCGCTTCGTAATAATTGAAATCAACTTCATAATCAAGACCATAAGAAGAGAGATTGTCATTTAAATAAGAAGTTACATAGTATTCTAGATTCGGAACATTAAAATACGGTTTTATTTCAATTGTGTTTTCATCTTGAATTAGAACGATTGCATTTTCAAAAATATTCTTTGGGAAATTATAAAGAGTGCGATTGATTCCTCCGAGTTGAAAGGTGAGGATAAATCCTTGAAAAGAAAAAAGAATCATCGCCAGCGATAAATAGAGGTTGATCATCAGTAAACTCCACCACTTAAGCAATAATCGGATGTCTGACAAGAACCGAAGAGATTATTTTCAAAGTAATAAGCAAAATCGAAATAATAATCATTTTTAGTTTCGCCGAGTCCTTTTAAAATCAAAGTGAAGTTTTTACCATATATCTCTTCTTGTTTATTTAAGGGCAAATAAAAATATGAAGTTGAAAGAAGACCTTCTTTAAAAGTATTGCTCGCCCAATGGTAATTTTCTTCAACATAGAGCGGAGAGAAAGATAAAAACATGTGATTATCGCCTAACTTATTGATTTTAAGTTCTAGTTCTTTTATTTCTTCGCTTTTTTCATCGACCAGGGGAAATAAATTATCTGGGTCTTCAAAGGACAAAAATGCTGATTCATATTTAAAAGGAAGATGATAGAGGTATTCTAAAATAAATGAATCTAAATCTAAACGATAATAATGAGGTAAAATGAGTTCTTCATGAAAAGAAGAAAAATTGAACTCTTCATCTTGATAAATCACTTTATTATCAATGATTTGAAAGCACACTTTTTCTTGAACGTATTTTTGGCTTTCCAATTCATTAATTTTTATTTCCTGAGGAGAAAATGAACAAAAATCAATTTCGATCTCCACTTTAAAAATCATGTCGTATTCAAGAATGATATGAGCTTTGAAGCGATGCTCAAAATATAGATGGGTAGGAATGGGTAAATCAATCGTTGTCGTTTCAAAATACCAAAGAGTCAAAGATGGTAATTCGTAAAACGTCATCAAAGGTAGATCGTCATTTTCAATTTTTAAAAAGAGTTTCGTGTTTTTTAAAAATACAAAAGAAGATGGACTTTTAATCGTTAAAGTCAAATATTGAGTACCGCTATTTTCTTCATACGCACTAGTTAGTGCAGAAGAAAATTTCGGCTTTTCTGCCTCGCCAAAATCAACCTTGAAAAGCAAAATACAAAATAATGAAAAGAATTTAAAAAATTTCATTTGCGCTCCGATAATATTTAAGAAAATTGAGAACTGCTTTTCTTTTTAAGGTGAGAAAAGTTTTCTCTGAATATTGTCTTTTCCACCACAACGGATATTGTTCATAAAAGAATTCATTGTTGATCATTTGCTTTTCTTCTTTTGAAAGATAAGAAAAAGCATTATTCACTTTCCAAACAAAAAGCAATTTAAAGATCAGGGCATAATCTAAAGAAGATTTGGCCTTACTTTTATACAAAGCGATAAAATATGTCTGGGCTATTGTTTCTACTTCTTGATCTAATAAAAGTTCCACCATTTTTTTCCTTCTTCTAACAACCGATAGGTAAAAAAACTTAAAGTCGCTAAATATTGAGGAAAAGTCGGCTTTTGCTATTCACATTAAGTGATTAACCAAATATAATAATTAATTATGATAGTCTTAGTTGGTGCTAGTGCAAGCGGAAAAACCGAAGTCGCAAAAATGCTCGCTAAAAAATATAAAATCGTCAAGATGATCACGACGACTACTCGAGCGATGCGCGCTAATGAAGTCGATGGAAGAGACTATTTTTTTATTACTTGCGAAGAATTTCAAAGGCGGATCAAAGCTAAACGATTTGTCGAACATACCGTTTATAACGGTAACTTCTATGGTTCTGGAAAAGACCAAATCGGAGTGAACAAATGCATCGTCGTCGATCCGACAGGACTGAAAGCTTTTATCGCCCTAAAAGAAGAAGATGTGAAAACCTTTCTTTTAGAAGCGTGCGAAAAAACCCGCTATGAGCGAATGATCATGCGAGGCGATTTGCCTGAATACGCACTCAATCGGATTGAACATGACCGAGTGGAATTCGCACCTTATAAATTAGCTAAAACTGATTTTACGATTGAGACCGAACTATATACAATCGAAGAAGTTGCTGATTTAATTTATCAACAGTATCAACAATCAATAAAAAAGCACTCGAGATGAGCGCTTAAAGTTTTTTAAATTCTAAATTTAAATTCTCAAGACGTCTTACTTTCGATGATGGTTTTAGTGTCTTCGATGATTCTTTCATATCTCTTCGTCCGTTTAAAGAATTCACTGCGAACTTTTGGAAATCCGTTCACTGAAAATAGTCCACTTGGAATGACGATATCTCCATTATCATGCTTTTCACTCATCGCATGTAACGAACATAAAGAACCTTTCATCGGTGAATGAGTGAAAATCTTAAAAAATGAATTCGCTGGTCCTTTAATCCAAGAAGGAAAGTTTTTGATGATGTCGGTTTTACAAATTCCCGGTTCACTTAAAATGAATTTTAAATGTTTATTTTTATTTTCTTTTGCAGATTTATAAAAGAGATTTTCAAGTCCGATTTTAGAAATATTATAAGCATGAAAACTGAGCGAAGAAGTTTTGATTAAATCATATTTATCGCCGTGATAAGATGACCATCTAGCAATCAAAGACCCTTCGATGATGACTCGTTTTTCCTTTTTGGTCTTTTTAAGAAAAGGAGATAACTTTTCTAATAAGTAATAAACTCCATAGAAGTTAGTCCCTAAGACAAGAGGAAAACCGTCTTTGGTATATGTTTCTTGTTTTGGTTTTAAAATTCCTGCATTTAAAAATAAAGAGTCAAAATCTGGATACTTTTCAATAATGGTCTCAACAAAAGAATCAATCGATTTAAAAGAAGCTTGATCATAGATCACATATTCTAATTTAGCTTCAGGAAGACTTTGTTTTATTTCTTCAATCGCTCGTAAAGCGTTTTTTTCACTTCGACAGGCTAAAACGACACGCGCTTTTTTATACGCCGCCATTTTCGTCGTTTCAAAACCGATTCCACTATTTGCGCCGGTGACGATGATTGTTTTATTTTTAAGCGATGAAATTTGTTCGTCTAGATATTGTTCGGGTTTCATAATTTAAAATAATAAATAATAGACAAGAAATAACGCGACGATCAAAACGAGTAAAATAACCGAAGTGATGATGATGATGTTCATGATCTTACGGTCGGTTTTATTTTTCGAATCGAACTTCGGTTCATTGTCCGCTCGCGGTTCGAGTTTAATGCGTTTTCCCCACATAATATTTCCTTATCGCTAATATTAACAAAACATTGTTAATTAACAAAGCATTCTTATTCGTCTTCTTCAAGGAAGATTTTCTTCACTCTTAATTTTTCAACGGAGAATTCATCGGCTTCTAAAACAGTGAAATGATATCCGCCAAAATCGAATTGATCTCCGACTTTGGCAAATCCGTCGACGAACTCCTGACAAAATCCGCCGATCGTCGTATATGAAGTGTCGACATCTTTTTTATATTCAATTAAATCTAAAAAGTCATCGAGGTTCATATTTCCGTCGATGATAAAAGTCCCGTCGGCTTCGGTTTCAACTTCTTCTTCGATTTCATCGGTCTCATCGAAAATATCCCCAACGATGTTTTCTAAGATGTCTTCCATCGTGATGATTCCATCTGTTCCACCATATTCATCGATGACGATCGCAATATGATTTTTAGTCGTTTTAAAACGGTCTAATAAAACTAAAACTTCAGTGTTACGTGGAATGAATAAAGGAGTGTAGAGCAATGAGACGATCGGTGTCTCTAATTTCTCTTCTAAAATCGCTTTAAATAAGGCTTTTACGGGCAAAATTCCAATGATGTCGTCGATTGTTTCTTCGTAGACTGGAATTCGCGAAAAATCAAAAACTTTTGAATTGTTGATGAGTTCAGAGATCGAGGTCTTACTATTGATCGCAAAAACATCGACCCGCGGAGTCATGATTTCATAAGCTTCCGCGTCATTCAAATCGATGACCGAACGGACAATTTCCGCTTCTCCTTCTTCAAGAATTCCTTCATCTTCACTTTCATCGATCATCTTTTGGAGCACTTCATCATCGATCGAATCTTCTTCTTCTTTTTTCTTTTTAAAGATCTTTCCAATTTGGACGAATAATTTAGAAATCGGCCAGACGATCGGAAAGAAGATGATCTCTAAAATTCTAATCGGATAAGCATAGATGAGGGCAAGGTGATTAGCAAAGCGCTTTGAAATCGCCTTAGGCAAGAATTCACTGAAAATGATAATCACTACGGTTAAGATAATCGTCGCGATGGCCGCTCCGAGTTCACCTTTGATCTGAGCCCCTAAAATAACGGTAAAAGCCGAAGCTCCAATATTCGTTAAACTATTGCCGAATAAAATTGACGAGACGGTGAATTCATAGTTATTAGTCAAATAAAGAGCCATTTTTGCAGACTTTTTACCTTCTTTAGCCATTTTCTCGATTCGATTTAGCGAAGCGCTGTTATAAGCCATTTCAGCAGAAGAAAAAAACACCGAGAAAACAAGTAAAACACCGATGACAATCGCTGGGATGAGGTAACTGATCACATTACTTGAATCCATCTGGGCTCACCTCCTTAATCGAAGGCTCACTGATATCGCTGACCAGTTCTTCTAAGATATCTTCCATGGTCACCATTCCGATCACTTCACCGCGTTCGTCTTTGACGATTGCGATGTGAACATGGTTCTTTTTAAACCCATTAAAAATATCATCAATCATCACTTTAGGAGTGACAAAATACGGTTTTTGTAAAGTCGAACGGATCGAGACATTACGGTCTTTAAAATAAGCTTCAAGATAAGTTCTCGTATGTAAAATCCCGATGATGTTATTGAACTCATTACGATAAATCGGGATTCGTGAATAATCGGTATGTAAAAGAATATCGTTTAATAGTTTATGAGTTAAGGTATTGATATCTAAAGCGAACATCCGACTCTTAGGAGTCAGGACTTCTTTGACGTTCGTATCGACGAAATCTAAAGCTGATTGGATGATCTCGGTTTGCTCTCCGGTGAGAACGTCTTCTTCGACACCTTGAACTACCGCGCTTGTGATATCTTCTTCGGTTATGGTCGGCTGCTTTTTCACTTTGAAAGCTTTTGAAAATAGTTTAATCAGTAAAGAAAAAAGATAGGCAATTGGAAAAAAGATAAAGGTCAAAGCATAAATTGGATAGGCCGAGATTTTAGAAATTGTATCCGGAATGGCCCGAGCAATTGTCTTAGGAAGTGTGTCGCCAAAAGTATAGACTGCAAAAGTTGTGACAAATGTCGAAACTAAACTAGCATAAGTCTCTAGTCCAAGAGTCGAAAAATAATTATAGAACATCATCGCTGCAACTGCAGAAATGATGATTGAGACAATATTATTACCGACGAGCGTAACGGTTAAAACGTCATCGAATTTATCCAGTAATTTGAGCACTATCTTAGCGGATTTTGAGCCTTCTTCTTCAGCTTCGACTTTCATTTTGAAACGATTACACGAAGATAAAGCAGTTTCACTTGAGGCAAAAAATGCGAAGATTAAGATAGCGACGATTAAGGCGATCCACGATATAGGATCAGGCATAAAATTGAACCAACTCCTTTTTAGGAAAAATTCCTATGTAATAAATTATCACAAATTATACGCCCGTGCAAACGAGAGACAAAAAAGAACACGGTTAGCCATGTTCTTTTAAATTATTATCGCGAAAGATTATTTAGCGTTAGCTTTTAATTCTTTAGCCCAATTGGTCGTGCCAATTTCACCTTGTTCAAGACCATCTTTGTCCATCGTATCTTGAATGAGTTGTTTGGCTCTTCGCATCGATAATCCAGATTTCACTTTGAAGATGAGTGGGATGTCTCGATAAATTTCTTTATCTCCACCATCTTGGACTGGAATCATCGAATTCTTATAGTCATTTGGATCAAGGGCGAAATAGAGTTTTAAACTCTTGCCAGCGATTGTCAATTTGACATAAGTTTTACGGCGGAGTCTAAAGGTGTCTCCTGAATTGCTGATTCGTGAATTCACGCCATAGGAGAGAATCTCATTTTTGAGTTCGTTATAGTTATCCTTCATGTCTTTTTCAGCACTTAACATTCTTTCAGTGAAAGAAATTCTTTCATAAACTTTTGCCGGAGCAGGTGGAACCAAAGGTTCGACTTCTTTTTCGACGACTGGTTCAGCCTTAGGAACGACAACTGGTTCTGCCTCCAAAACAGGTTCAACTTCTTCTTTTGGTTTTACCACGACTTGAACAACAGGTTGTGGTTTAACCGCAGGCTTTGACTCTTCTGGTTTAACTTCTGGGCTTTTCAGGGGAGCCTCCTTAACGGCTGGTTCCGCGGGTAGTTCCTCACTTGCGTGAAGATGATCACACGGTGGATGTATTCCTGGAATTCCACCATTGAAGTATTGAACGACAAGCGGTCCACCAAATGTCGCACCAGTAACCGAGGAAGATGAATTAGTCGGTGATGGTGGAGAAACAGGTGCTGCAGGCGTTGGTTTATTGAGTTCAGAACGGGCAATTTCATCACGGACAATGTCGCGGACGATATCTCTTAACATTGAAGCAAGAGAATTTGGATCAAGCGCTTCAGCTGGTTTTGGTGCTGGTTTTGGTTCTTCAACTGGTCTCGGCGTTTCGTCTTTATCTTTTGCTTCTTGAACATTGCTGATATTGACGACCAGTGGTTTATGTTCTTCGGCCGGTTCGGCTTCTTTTGGTTCTTCTAAAACCGGTTCTTCTTCTTTGAGCAAATCCTCTGGTTCAGGTTCAGGCAAAAATTCGTGAACTGGTTCAGGTTCAGGCATAGCAGCCGCCATTAGAATTTCTTCAAAAGTCGGTTCAGTAATTTTATCGGCTAAAACCGGTTCTTCCTCTAAAATAGGTTCAGCTGCTTTGACTCGTTTAGTTTTCATAGCAGCAAGAGCAAATGCAAAAACAAAGATACCTAAGATGAAGCTCAATCCTCCAGAAATAATTGAAACTAGCATGTAGGTCATGTAAAGCGGTTCGTTCAATGCATGTGCAAACACAAGAAGTGGATAATACACAGCTACAAAGTTAGCACAAAGGAAGAATCCAAAAACAAAGTCTAAAATTAATAAGACAATGAGCGAAATCATAGCTGGTTTCTTTTTCACGCTGGCGACGACGATTAGAGTCACCGTAAAAACGACGAGAAGAAGGGCGCTCAGCAAAGCGAGAATTTCAAAAATTGAAACCATGATGAAATCGGTATTTTGAAATCCGACAGCGATCAAGGTAGGCAACTCGGTGAACACCACTAATCCGAGTGTCCAGAAGTTGATAGTCTCAGCATCAAACGCAAACATTCCTGGCATTTCGAAGCCGAGTGCAATCGATATTGCAATAAAACAAACAAGGAAAATAGCGTTTAGGATTGAAAATACACCTAAAGTTTTTTTCATAAAAGATCCTCCAATGAGGTTATTTTAATATTTTTAAAGATTAAAAGAAAGAGACAAAGCTTGCAAAAGGAAAAAAACGCAGCTTTTAAAGTGAAAAAACCTCTAAATGTCGAGCCAAAACTTCGATTTTCATTTCTCCACTCGATCCTTTTTCACCATCCAAAGCCCAATGATTTTCTGAATTAGTTCTGATAATAACTCGCTCAAACTTGTATGTATGGAGTTTTTTACGGAAGAGAAAATACCTAAATAAAGAGTTAAAAATCGTCGGTTCGGTCCAAAATAAGTCCATCTTCCCGTCAAAGGAATCACTTTTTGGATTGATCTTAAATCCAGCGATATGGGCGCTATTCATGATCAGAATAAACGGGGCTTCAAAAACCTCTGCTATCCCATCTTCAAATGTAATTGTCCCTTTGACTGTTTCTTTCTTAAGTAGTCGCGAAAGTGCTTTAAAGTAATAGGCAAAAAAACCAAATCCTGATTTTCGTTTGGTTTTAGTCATGTAGGGAATATCTGAAAATGTTCCTAAAGCGGCAGAAAAAATAAAATAGTCATCATTTGCTTTTCCGATATCGACTTTTTTAATTTCTTTATTTTCAATCACATCCAAAGCTTTCTTAATTCCGCCCCACACCTTAAATATTTTAGATGCATCATTTAAAGTTCCTGTCGGCAAAATCCCTAAAACCGGGCGAATTGGTTCACGAGCTATCGCATTGACGATCATATTAAATGTTCCATCTCCACCAGCAAAAATTAAAACATCGAACGTTCCACACGCATCTTTAGCAATCTTTAAGAAATCTTCTTTAGAAGATGACTCTTTTCTTGTCACATTACCAAAGATTTTTTGTAACCTCGTTTCGATGTATATTTTTTTCTTATTCGAGATTCCTCGTCCGCTATTGATATTTAAAAGAAGTAAAACTTTCATGTTCTTATTATACGTTTGTTTTTCTGCCTTCGTCTGAAATTTTAAAAAAACTCGCAAAAGCGAGTCGTTTACAAATTGGTGATCCCACCGGGAATTGAACCCGGGATTAGACCTTGAGAGGGTCTCGTCTTAACCTCTTGACCATGGGACCACTAGGACGGTTGTTAGTATATAACAGATGAATTAAACGAGTAAAGAAATTACGTAATCGAGACGTAAAGAAGACTCTTCGCTACCTAAAACTTTCATCACATGATAAAGACTTGGAGCGTTTTTCCGACCGGTTAGAGCAATTCTTAAAAATTCTGCAACATCTCCTACGTGACCTAAATATTGATCCGGTGCAGTTTTATAAATCTTATTTGATTCTGCGAAATGATGTTTTTGAGCAATTTGTTTCACTTCATTAAACCACTGACTTTGCTCTTGATTTAAATCGAGTTTTTTACAATCTCTTAAAATCTCATTAATCGTCTCTTTTTTAAATTTTGGATTAAATGTTTCGACTGTAAATTCTCTTTGATAATGGTCATGATAGAAAAAGTTAATCGCCGTGACGAGTTCACCGAGATGGGAAAAGTCTTTTCGCGGATTGACATTATCGCGCTCGATATCGATGATGTTCATAAAATATTCATGATCACGGTCGATTAAGTCTTTTAACTCAGGATTATATGCATCAGCATATCGTTTTGAAATTTCTAACATTTCCTCTTTGGTCTTGCGAGCTAAAATCTCCCGAGCAAAGAATTGTAATTTGACTAAATCAAATAACGCTCCTTCGGTGCTCACTTTTGCGAAGGAAAAAGGAAATTGCTCAATATTTTGAAAATTATTTGCAAAAATCCATTCTTCGAAGTTTGAATTCGCAATCGTCATTAAATACATTGTTAGAGCCTCGTCAGGATAACCATCTTTTAAGAAAAAGGCACAGGCCGCTTCGGGATCTTTTCGCTTTGAAAGTTTTCTTTTATTTCCGTTTTCATCGATTTTCATGATCACTGGAACATGGGCGTATTTAGGAGCTTCCCACTCAAGTGCTTCAAAGAGTTGTAGGTGAATCGGCATAGAAGAAATCCATTCTTCTCCTCTAATCACCGAGGTAGTTCGCATAAAATGGTCATCGACGACATGGGCGAAGTGGTAAGTCGGCAGTCCGTCGCTTTTATAGATGACGATATCTTGATCGTTTTCGGCGATTGAAATCTCTCCGTGAATCAGGTCTAAAGCTTTGATTTTATCATTGTGGTTTCCATCAGATAAAAAGCGAATGACAAAAGGGTCACCATTTCTGATTCTTCTTTCTTTTTCTTCAAGACTCAAAAAACGGCATTTTGCAAATTTTCCATAATATCCAGGAAGAATTTTATTCGCTTCTTGCATTTTTCGGACTTCTGCTAGTTCTTCGAGCGTGCAAAAACAAGGATACGCTTTTCCTTGTGAAAGAAGATGTTTGATTGCGACTTTATAAATATCTGCTCGATTCGATTGAGCGTAAGGTCCATAGACACCTTCTTCATGATCACCGAGATAACCTTCATTTGGAATTATTCCAAATTCTTTTAATTCATTTAACAATTGAAGTCCAGAACCAGCGATTTCACGTTTGGTATCCGTATCTTCTAGACGGATATAAAAGACTCCGTTAGTCTGTCTTGCAACTTTATGACAAATCATCAAAGTGAATAAAGAACCAGTATGTAAAAAACCCGTCGGAGAAGGAGCAAAGCGAGTCACCTCACTACCAGGCATTAATTGCCTAGGTGGATAACGCTTTTCTAAATCCTCGAGCGTTTCATTTATCTCGGGGAAAATTAAGTTTGCTAATTGTTCGTTGGTCATTTGTTTTACTCCTAATCTCATTCACTTCTTGCAAGTAATTATCAGTTTGTTATAATAATACTCGCAATTCAATTTGCAGGTGTAGTTCAGTGGTAGAACACTACCTTGCCAAGGTAGTTATGCGGGTTCGATTCCCGTCACCTGCTCCAGACAAAAATCGAGTTCCCTTGTGGGGACTTTTTTATTCTTCACTCTTGTCTTTTTCATCTTCCACGTTATCTTTTTCATCTTCCACTTTATCTTTATCGCCTTCTATTTTGTCTTTTTTAATAAACGGATTGATCTGTTCTTGTAAAGAATCGATAAGTCCTCCAGCGGTCTTGCTCGCTTCGGTTTTAAAATGCTCATGATATGACATATAAATCTCTTCCATATTCGAAAAATAAAACGGAAGGAAAAACATCATCGCAAAAACCGCACCGACAAATCCAAAAGTGAAGAGATAAGTGAATTCAATCGTGAAGATACTAGTTAACAAAACTCCACTGATAAACCCGACAAAAAGCAAAATGTAAAGTGGGAAATTACTCCCCCAGTACTTCTTTCTTAAATCAGCAGCAATCGGCGTCTTAGCCTTTGTATAAATCATATAGCTCAGTCGATGATTTAAGATCGGCTGTTTGATTCTAAAGTAAAGTTGAAAAGAGTTATAAGAACTCGAAAGTGTATAGATAAAAAGAGCGACAAAAGATGCGGGTAAGAAAGTCAAATTATAGTAGATGGTAAAAGACGTTAAATGCTCCTCTAAAAATGTCGCCATTTCTTCAACTTTTCCTTCGTTCATCAAAACGAGAATTTGACTTTGGAGTTCGATGAATTGAGGATCGATACTCGCAGCGACAAGTCCACTGAAATAAGAGATGATGAAAGCCGTTGCTAAAAAACCTAAAAGTGCAAAAAGAAGTGATTTTAAGACTTTAAAAACTCCTCTAAACGGCACGGAAAAATATCCTAAAAAGAAACGCATTTGCCGGCTAAATGTCGGGTCAATTGCTTGTTTTAAGCCTAAATGCGAGGTCTGCGTAGCAAAGATAAATGGCATGACGATTAAGAAAAAAGCAAAGACCGGAATATCTGGAATTTCAGTGAATAATCCTAGGAGTGCAATGACGATTACAAGCAAGACTAAAACGAGCGATAGACTAATCGAATAAACCGGGTGGCTTTTAAAATTTTCAAGCGTTGCTTTTCTAATTTCTTTAAGACTCGCCATCAGATTTTTCCTTTCAGATTGCCCCGATTCAAATCGCTGACTTGTTCTTGCAATTGTTTTTGATTGATTTTAGCGACATCACGCGATTCAATCGCTGCGATTAATTTCTTCAGTTTATTGACTTGAATAATGTAATAATCTTCATCGCTTGATTTGATATTGATCGCACATTCTTTATTGACCAAACTGATCCCGACAAAAATCGATTCATCAGTCCCGGTTAAAATCGAGAGGCGTTTGATCAGACCTCTTAAATCATTGAACGGATTATCGATGTATTGCTTGTTTCCCTTTAAAGAAAATAAGACAAAGGATTTATCATCTCGACTACCGGAAATCGAACCTTCATAGTAACTGTCGATGATGATATAAATGTATTTATCTCCAAACAAAATGTGGTCGATGATCGCTACTGTTGTATCGCTGTATTTAAAGTGAAATAGATTGAGCAAATAATAATCTTGATATAAAGCGATTTTATAGACCTCGCGGCCATATAACTGCCGGAATTTCTTTTTATAAATCGCTTTTTCAATCGGTTTATATAGTAAAATGATTAAAAGTAAAATGACAATTATCGGCACGATAATGATGAAGATGATTTTCAATGTTTCAATATTATCGATCAAAAGCATTTTGACTCCTTTTCTTTTTTTTACTAACTAATCATAACAAATACTTCGCCCTATATTAAGAAAGTTAAATGTCTTTAATCGAAGATCGTTTCATCGTTTAAAACCGCATTTAACATTCGGTGGAACATTTCCGGTGCGACTTTAGTGGAAAGAGGAGGTAAATCATCTAAGAAAAACCATCTCACATCATCTGTTTCATATTCGTGATTTAAAAGTTCGCCATTAATTTTTCCAGTGAAAAGAGCAACGTATTCAGGAACACTATTTGGTTTTTTATAAGGAGTGTGATTGATAAGACCGACAAGACGAGTGATTTCAACCTTTGCCCCAGCCTCTTGAAGGCATTCGTTTTTAGCAGCTTCAGAAGGTGAATCATATAGATCTGCCCATCCTCCTGGAAAAGAATATGTCTGGCTTTTCGCTTCTCGCACGAGAAGGACTCTTTTTTTAGCAGCGTCTAAAATAATCGTCCTCACCGAAATGTTTGGAGTTGGGTAAACATCGCGAGAAAAATAATTCGGACGATTGAATTCGACTTCGAGAAACTTTTCAAGAAATTCTAGAGATATTTTGTTTATTTCTTGATAATTGCTCAAAGCATAAGGATCACTAGAATAGAGCAATCCAATCTTGGCAATCGATTGGATTTTAATAATGTAATCATAAATTTCTTTGCTATCCATATGTGTAATTATAAACTCTTGGATTGAGAAATTACATTTAAAAATGTATTATTGTCATATGAATCAGGAACAACTCGTCTTTTTATTCATCGCTCTTGGGACGTTTTCTTTTGGATTGATAATCTTTATTTTCTCTTGTATTTACTATGTGAAAAAAGACCACGTGATGATCATTGAAAAAATGCAGCAATACCACGGAACTTACACTCGTGGAATATATTGGTTTTGGCCTTTTGCCTACCGCAGAGTCGGTTATTACGCTTTGGTACCTTTAAAAAGAAAAATCCACCTTTATAA
>Ga0172382_10007630_pt1 | contig 15309 bp, 11 predicted proteins | sample Leawel138RmetaG_FD_122245 | JGI IMG/M metagenome (GOLD analysis project Ga0172382, IMG submission 122245) | Leachate microbial communities from a municipal landfill in Southern Ontario, Canada - Leachate well 138R metaG | ecosystem: Engineered > Solid waste > Landfill > Unclassified | place...
CCTTCGGGTTATGAGCCCGACGAGCTACCGTGCTGCTCCACCCCGCAACGCTGTTGGAAGAGTGGGTATATGCGCCTTGGCCGGGCTTGTCAAACCTTGTTTACAACTTTTTTCAAATCGCTTATCAGGGCCGTCATGCCAAGCGAAACCTCCGTCACCGTCGTGGTTCCCGTGTTCAACGAGGAATCGAACCTGCCGCCGCTGCTGGACGAGATCGTGCGCGCCCTGGGCGGCGGTTCCCGGCCCTGGGACGTGCTCTTCATCAACGATTGCAGCACCGACGGCTCCCTGGCCGTCATCAAGGCCCTGGCCGCCGCCAACCCGCGCGTGCGCTACCTGTCCTTCCGGGCCAACCAGGGCCAGTCCGCCGCCTTCGCCGCAGGGTTTGCCAACGCCTCGGGCGACGTGGTGGTGACCATCGACGCCGACCTGCAGAACGATCCCGCCGACATCCCCGCCCTGCTCGACACCCTGGACCGCCAGGGCGTGGACATGGTCATCGGCTGGCGCAGGCGCCGCCAGGACAGCTGGGTCAAGCGCGTCAGCTCCCGGCTGGCCAACCGCCTGCGCGACTGGTGGACCCGCGAGACCGTGCGCGACACCGGCTGCTCCCTCAAGGCCATGCGCACCGACATGGCCCGCAGGCTGCACGTCTTTCGGAACATGCACCGCTACCTGCCCACCCTGGTCAAAATGCAGGGCGGCACCGTGGCCGAGGTGCCCGTGAACCATCGCCCGCGCGTGCACGGCGTGTCCAAGTACGGCACCTGGGACCGCGCCCGGGCCGGAGCCTACGACCTCATCGGCGTACGCTGGCTCCAGGACCGCGCCATCCGCTACGAAATCGACGAGCGCAACTGACCCGCGCCCCGCCGGGCCCGCCCGGCGCCCTTTTCAGCGCCCCCGCGTTGGGGTAGGCTGCCCGGGCGCGCCATCGCGGCGTGCCGCACAACCCTCGGCCCCGGCGGCGCCTTTGGACAGACAGGCAAAAATTCTCCTCAAGGGACTGGTGCTCATCGCCTCGCTGGTGGCGGCCGGGCTGGCCGCGCGCCATCTGGGGCTGGCCGACGCCCTGAGCGAGGGCTGGATGGACGCCCACGTCCGCGGCCAGGGCCTGCTGGGCTGGCTGACCTTTCTGGGCCTGGCCGCCCTGGGCACCGGCGTGGGCCTGCCGCGCCAGGTGGTCAGCTTCCTGGCGGGCTATGTGTACGGCTTTGTTGCCGGAACGCTGCTGGGCGTGGCCGGGACGACCCTCGGCGCGGCGCTGTCCTTTCTTTACGCCCGGGTGCTCGGCCGGGGCCCCGTGGCCCGGCGCATGGCCCGGCGCGGCCCCGGGCGCATCGCCCGGGCCGACGCCTTCCTGGCCCGCGCGCCCTTCTCCACGGCGCTGGTCATCCGGCTCATGCCCGTGGGCAGCAACATCCTGACCAATCTCCTGGCCGGTGTCAGCTCCGTGCCCGCCTTGCCCTTCCTGCTGGGCTCGGCCCTGGGCTTCGTGCCCCAGACCGCCGTCTTCGCCCTGCTCGGCAGCGGCTTCAAGGTCGACCTGGCCTGGCGCGTCAGCTTGTCGGCCCTGCTGTTCCTGCTTTCCACCTGGATCGGCTGGCGCATCCACCGTGCCCGGCGGCGCGACGCCGCCCTGGTGGACGACGACGCCTCCGCGCCCGACGCCTCCTCCTCCGGCCAGTAGGCCCGCCCCTGGCCGGGCAGCCCGCCCCGGCATGCCGCGCCGCGCCAAAAGCGCGGGCCCCGGGGCGTGGTGCGCCCCGGAGCCCGCAGCGGCCCGCCAGGGGGGATTGGGCCCGGCCCGGCGCCCGGTGGGCGCCGTGGCCCGGGCCGGTTGCCGCGTGCCCGGGTTTTCGCCGGGCTCCCGGGTAAAGCCTTTTGATCCCGATTTATCGCGCCACAAGTGCGGCGCCCGTTTTCCGCTGGCGGGCTAGCGGTCCGGGGGGCGGCCCGAGGGCAGCCGCAGGCGCAGCCCCCCCGCGCACAGCAAGAGCGCCAGGCCCACCACCAGCAGCGCGGCTCCCGCGCCCGTAAGCCAGCCCATGAGCACGTCCGAGGGCCAGTGCTTGCCCAGGTAGACGCGCGAGTAGCCCACCAGCAGCGGCAGGAGCCACACATAGCGGCGCGGCCCGCGCCACAGCAGGGCGATGGCCACGGCGGCGGCCATGGAGTTGGCCGCGTGGGCCGAGGGATAGGAGGAGCCGGTTTTCTTCACGGGGGCGAAGTCCGGCGGGCGCACCTGCCAGCGGCCGTCTTCCACGAAATGGACCCCGGGCATGGCGTTCAGCGGCCGCAGCCGTCCGTGGGCCTTCTTGAGCAGGTTGGTGCCGCCGTCGGCCACGCCCAGGGCCAGCAGCACGACCAGCAGCCCCGCAAACTGCGCCCAGCGGTAGCGGCGTACGCCCAGGGCGATGCCCGCGCCCACCGCCAGCCACAGGACCACGGGCGACGATATCCAGGGCATGGCCCAGTCCAGGAAAGGGGCGCGCAGGGTGTCGTTGACGAGCCAGAACAGCCAGTGGTCCCAGCCGGGAGTCGAAAAATCCATGTCCTCTCCGGGCCCCGCAGGTCAGATGGGGCCGTTTTCCTTGATCTTCCTGTCCTCGTAGGGTGCCAGGCGCTGGCGGTACCATTCCAGTTTGGCGTGTTCCATGGCCGAGGAGCACATGGACAGCGTGTCATAGGACTCGCCCGCGCGCTCGATGACCAGGGTGGCCAGCTTGTAGATGCAGTAGTTCATCTCGCCCTGGGTGCCGACTTCGGCGGCCAGGGCCCGCAGCTGGGCGTCGAACGCCGCGCGGCGTTCGGGGGTGATGTAGGGCATGGGGCCTCCGGGGGTCAATCCCGGCCAAGGCGCGCCACGGTCAGCAGCGGGGCGGGCACGGCGGCCTGGGCCAGGGGCAAGAGGTGCTCGTGGTGGGTGAAGAAGACGACCTGGGTGCGCCGCGCCAGCTCCGCCAGCGCGCCCAGGGTCGCCCTGGCGCGCTGGTCGTCGAAGTGCACCAGGATATCGTCCACCACGAAGGGCAGGGGCGCGTTGGCGTCCAGGAAACGGTGCAGCCCGGCCAGGCGCAGGGCCAGGAAGAGCTGATCGCGCGTGCCGTCGCTCATGGCCGGTACGCGCACGCGCTCCCCGCCGGGGCGTACGCCCTGGAGCACCGGCTCGCCCCGTTCGTCGAAATCGGCCTCCAGCCCGGCGAAGGAGCCCAGGGTCAGGGCCGCGAACAGCCCTCCCGCACGTTCCAGCACCGGGCCCTGGTGGTCGCGGCGGTAGCGCTCGATCTCGCTGCCCAGGATCAGGGCGGCCAGGCGCAGGCGCACATGGCGGTCCACGTCGGCCTGCAGGCGGCCCAGGACGCCCTGGGCCCGCTCGGCCACCCGCGCCGCGCGGGAGGTGCCGTCCAGGGCCGTCAGGGCCTGGCGCACGCCGCCCAGCTCCTGGAGCAGCGCGTCGTGCTCCGCGCCCAGGGCCTGGACCTCGGCCCGGGCCGCGCCCAGCCCGGCGGCCAGGGCGTCGGGATCCTCTTCCAGGGCCTGGGCGGCAAAGGCCGCGACCTCCCCGGTGGCCAGGGCGGCCAGGGCCTCCTCGGCGCGGGCCAGGGCCTCGCGGGCCCGGGCGCGTTCGCGGGCGTTTTCCTCGGCCCGGGGCAGCTCGTCCGGCGCGGCACATCCGGCCTCGGCGCAGAGCCGTTCCAGGGTCCGGGCGTGGTCGTGTTCGGCGCCCAGGGCGGCGGTGTGGCGCGCGGCGGCCTCCTGGCGGCGTTCGCGCAGGTCCGCGCGGCGGCGGGCGGCATCGCGCGCGGCGGCCAGGCGTTCGAAAAGCCGCACTGCGGCGCGGATGGGGTCCGGCTCGCCCAGCTCCGGGGCCAGCCGGGCCACAGCCTCGGCCACCCGGGTGCAGAAATCCTCATAGTCGCGGGCCATGTCCGCCACGCGCCTGGCCTTGCCCTGCCACTCGGCGACGACGCCCAGCAGCTCGGCCACGTCGTCCAGGAACCCCCGGGCCTGGGCCGGGGTGGCGGCGGCGGGCAGGCCCAGGGGCGCCACGGCCCCGGCCCAGCGGTCGGCCCAGCGGTCCAGCGCCTCCCGGGCGCGCTCCTGGCGCGACTGCGCGGCCCGGGCGCGGCGTTCCAGGTCGGCCGCGCGTTCCCCGGCGCGTTCGCGGGCGGCGCGCAGGGCCTCGGCGTCGCGGGCGATCCGCCCGGCGGCGTCCGCCAGGGCCCCCAGTCCGGCGGCGGCCGACGGAGCGGCCCCGGCGGCCGCCAGCAGGGCCCGCAGCTCCGCGTCCAGGGCCCCGGCGCGTTCCTCCAGCGTTGCGGCCTCGGCCTCGGCCTCCCCCAGGGCGGCCACGATGCGGCAGACCTCGCGGCGCGCCTCGGTCCAGGCCAGCATTTCGCGCGCGGGCAGCGGGTCCACGCCCAGGGGCGCCCACAGCTCTTTCCACTGGGCGCCCAGGGCCCCGGCCTCGGCGTCCAGGGCGCCCAGTCGCCGCCCGGCCCGGTCCAGCCCGCTTTCCAGGCGCTGCACGGCGGCCAGCAGGGCGGCCTGCTCGGCCACGCGCCCGGCCTCGCGGCGCAGGCGGTCGGCCAGCTCGTCGGCCCGGCGCACGGCGGCCTCCTGCGCGGCCTCCAGCCCGCTTGCGCCGAGGCGCGCGACGAATTCGGCCTCGCCCGTCCCGGCGGAACCGGACAGGCGCGCGCGCACCAGGGCCCAGCCCCGGTCGCGCAGTTCCCGCGCGGCCAGCAGGTCGGCCTCGGTGGGCACATCGCCCGCCCCGCGCAGGGCCTCCAGCTCGGCCCGCCGGGCCTCCAGTTCACGGGCCTGGGTTTCCAGCTCGCGGGTGGCGTCGCGCCGTTCGGCGGCCAGGGCGGCCTCGCGGGCCTCGAAGCGCCGCAGGGTCTCGTCGGGCGGCACGGCCAGGGCGACCAGGGCTTTCAGGTCGTCGGGCGGGCCGGGCCACAGGCCCAGAGCCCCGGCCCCGGTCTCGGCCTGCCCGCCCAGGGCCGCGCACTGGGCCCTGGCCCTGGCCAGGCGTTCTTCCAGGTCGCCCTGGGCCTCGGCGCGGCGCAGGGCCCCGGCCAGGGCCGCGGCATCGGGCGCCGGGGGCAGGGCGGCCCGGGCGGCCCGGGCGCGCTCCTGCTCCTCGGCGGCGGCCTCGGCCTCTTCCCGCGCGGCGTCCAGGGCCGCGCCCAGGGCCGCGTGTTCCTGGATCAGCTCGTGGATGCGCTCCTGTTCGCGGCGCGGCAGGCGCAGCTCCCCGGCGCGTTCCAGGGGCAGGTCCGGGCGCAGGGCGCGCAGCATCTCCCGCGCCCGGGCCTCCAGCCGCCGGCAGTCGTCCTCCAGGCCGCGCGAGTCGCGGCGGGCCTTGGCGTGAACTTCGGCCTCGGCGTACAGGGCCTCGATGCGCTCTGCGCCGTGCGCCAGCCCGCTGGCCTCGGGCAGGGCCGCCAGGGCGTCGTCCAGCCGTCCCAGGGCCGCATGCTGCTCTCCGGCCTCGCGCCGCGCGGCGTCCAGGCCCGCCTGAGCTCGGCTGCGGCGTTCGGTGAAGTCCGGCGCCAGCAGCGGTCCGGGGCCCAGCTCCTCCAGCCGGGCCAGCAGCTCCCGGCGCCGGGCCGCCGGGCCCCGGCCCTGGTCCAGGCGTTCCAGGCGCCGGACCGTGGCCCGCAGGGTGTCCAGGCGGGCCTGGATTTCCCCGCGCCGGGTCTCCAGGCGCCGGGCGTCGCGGTTCAGGGCCGCCCAGGCCGCCGGGCTGACGGACAGTTCGCGCTGTTCGGCTCGCAGTTCGCGCAGTTCGGCCAGGGCGGCGTTGACGGCCGAGGTCCTGGCGCGCGGGGCGAAGAGCCTGCGGGCCTCCTCGTCCAGCCCGGCCAGGGCCCTGCGCAGGCCGTGGACGCCCGAGGCCGCGGCGAACAGGTTCTGGCCCAGGGCCCCGCCCGAGCGCAGCAGGTCTTCGCTTCCGGCGGCCAGGGCCGCGTGGCCGATGCCGAAGAGCTGCCCGAAGACTCCCTGGTCCACGCCGCCCAGGCGCCGGACCAGCTCGCGCTGGTCCAGGGGTTCCAGGTCCGGCAGGAGCACGAGGTCGTTCTTGTCCTTCTTCTGGCGGCGCAGTTCCAGGCGCCCGCCGTCCTCGAATTCCAGGAGCCCGCGAATCTCCACGTCCTTGTTCTGGTGTACGAAGTTGTCCGCGAACTGGCGGGGCATTCCGTAGAGGAACTGGCCAAGGCCGCGCAGGGCCGAGCTTTTGCCCGCCTCGTTGGGCCCAAGGACCAGGGTCAGCCCGTCGCCCGGGGCGAGGACCGCGCCGGTGAACGGCCCGAAGGCGACAAGCTCCAGGCGGCGCAGCCTCATGGGGCGTCCTCCCCGGCGGGGGCCCCGGCGAGGGCGGCCAGCAGGCCGCGCACGTCGTCCAGAATTTCGCGGCGCGTATCCGGGTCGTCCAGGTCGGGCAGGTCCACGTCCGTTCCGGGCACGGCGCGCAGCTTGGCCGCGAGGTCCGTGAAATCCGCGCCCAGGGCGGCGAAGGCTTCGGGTTCCCGGGCCAGGCGGTCCAGGGCGCGGTCCAGGGCGCCCTGGGGCGTGTCCGGAGCGGGCTGGGCGGCCCCGGGCGGGGCCGTGCGCAGGACGACCTTCTCCACCCAGGCCCGGCCCGAGGACAGCTCTCCGGCCCGGGCGCGCAGCTCGGCCACCAGTTCCCCGGTGGCGGCGGCCAGGGCGCCGTGGGCCGGGCAGCGGCCCGAAAGGACCAGCCGCACGGCCAGGGGCAGTTCCCCCGCGGCGGCCAGGGCGGCGGCCAGGGGGCCGTCCAGGGCGCGGCAGGCCTCATGCAGTCCGGTGGCGCCGCCCGCGTCCAGGTCCAGCACGGCCCAGCGCATGACATCCAGGGGCAGGTGGCGCACGCGGATCCCGGCCGCGTCCGCGTCCACGCGTACGCAGCCCCGGGGGCCGGTCTCGCGGACGCCCCGGCCCTGGAGCGCCCCGGCGTAGACCACCGGTGGCGCCTGGTGGAGCACCTTGTGTTCGTGGACGTGGCCCAGGGCCCAGTAGTCGTAGCCCTTGGCCAGCAGGTCGGCCAGGCGGCAGGGGGCGTAGGGCGCGTGGCCCTGGCTGCCGGCCACGGCGGTATGCAGCAGGCCGATGTTGAACAGCCCGGGCAGGGGCGCGGGGTAGCCGGGCACGAAATTTTCGGACTCGTCGCGCACGGCGTAGCTGCGGCCGTGCACGGCCACGCCCAGGTCCTCGAATATCGCGCTGCCCGCCGCGCCCGAGGGCAGCACGGTGACGTTGGCGGGCAGGGTCAGGGTGCGGGTCATGGCGCTTTGGGCGTCGTGGTTGCCGCGCACCAGGACCACGCGCACCCCGGCGTCGCGCAGCTCGCGCATGCGCGCGGCGAAGTGCAGTCCGGTCTGGAAGTCCTGCCAGTCGCCGTCGTAGACATCGCCGGCCAGCAGCACCAGGGGCACGGCCTGGGCCACGGCGTAGTCCACGAGGTTGCCCAGGGCCCGGCGCGTGGCCGAGCGTACGGCCTCCACGGGCGCGCCCTCGTAGGCGGGCAGCTTGCGCAGGGGGCTGTCCAGGTGGATGTCGGCGGCGTGCAGGAAGGTCGGCATGGCGGGCCAAGGCTACAACAAATCGCCCCGGGGCGCCACAGCGCGCCGGGGCCGGCGGCGGCTCAGGCCCGGCCCAGCCGCGCGAAAAGGCGCGGCGAGAGCACGCTGTGACGGTCGAAGTCCGCCAGCAGCTCCAGGCCGGGCACCAGGGCGCGGCACACGGGGATGCCCAGGTCCGCCCGGGTCAGGTCCACATAGGCCGGGGGGCGCCCGCTGGCCACGAGGGCGGCCTCGATGCGCGCCAGGTCGCCGCCCGGGGTGCCCGTGGACAGGTCGGGCAGATCCTGCGCCCGGCGCACGGGCAGGTCGGGCGGGCCGGGCAGGGTCGGCGGGCCCCAGGGGAAGGGATAGGGCACCTCGAACAGCGCCGAGGCCGCGACCCCGGGGCCGCACAGCCCCGCAGCGCAGCCCTTGGTCACCTGGCCCTCGGGCCCCAGGGCGAAGGCCCGGTAGCACGGCACGCCCAACTCGGAGGTGATGTCCTCGAACCAGACATCCATGCCCCGGGCGGCGTACTGTTCGAGTTGCGCGCGCAGCTTGCGGTCATCGGATTCCAGGCGGAAGCAGCGCGCCGGATCGTGGGGCGTGACGCATTCGGCGTCGCGCTCGATGACTTCCAAAAGCGCCGTGAGCCGCGCCCGGGCCATGCAGCCGCCCGCGCCCAGGCCCGTGGACCCCGGGGCGCTGAACAGGGCGGGTTCGTCCAGGTTGGCGAACAGGAACACGCACTGCGCCGGAACCAGGATCTCCCCGCCGCCCGCGCGCGCCGCCGGCACCCAGCACAGGGGCGCGTCCGGCGCGGGCGCCTCGATGGGCAGGCTCGCGGGGTCCAGGGCCGCCCCCGGGGGCAGGTCGGCAAAGGGCGCCCGGGTCAGGGGCAGGGGCCTGGCATAGCCCAGGGCGCCTTCGGGCCCCACGTCGGCCCAGGCCGAGCGCCGCTCGCAGATTTCCATGAGCAGGGCCACCTGGGCGGCCTCGAATTCCAGCCCGCGCCCGAAGGACGACTGGACGCCGGACAGCTCGTAGTCCAGGGCGCCGGTGCGCACGCGCACGGCCACCCGCCACTGGCGCACCAGCCCCACCGGCGCCAGGGACATCTGGTGGCGCATCTGCGATGACAGCTCCACCCCCGCGGCGGCCAGGGCGCGCCCGGCGCGGCGCGAGACCTCGGCGGCCCCCGGGGGGCGCGGGTGGGCCCCCGGCGCCGGGGGCGCCACGTCGGCCACAGGCACGAAGCCCCGGGCGGCGGCGGCTATTTCCGCGGGGGAAAAGGGCACGGGCGGCGCACCGGGGCTGCCCGGGGCGGGCAGGGGCGCATGGGTCTCCAGGTTGGCCGCCAGCAGCGCGCTCCAGGCGCGGTGTTCCGCCCGCCGGGGCATGGCCTCCTGGCGCAGGTCCACCAGGGGCGAGGCCGTCGGATCGGGGGCGTCCGGGGTCGCCCCGGTCAGCTCGGGGCGCACCAGGGCTGCCTCGGCCAGGGCCGCGCCCAGGGCGGCGTTGCCGGGATGGCGCCCGGCCAGGCCCTGGGCCTGGGCGGGGTCCATGTCCAGGATCAGCCCCAGCAGGTGGCGGTGCATGAACGTGTCGCCGGGGCGTTCGGCCAGGTAGCGCGCGGCCTGGTCCGCGTCGGGCCGCCCCTCGGGCACGCAGGCGCAGAACCCGATGGTGGCGGCGGTGCCGGTGAGTTCCAGGGTGTAGCGCATGGCTGGCCTCCGGGGAGCGGGCGGGGCGGGGCGACAAGCAAGGGGCGGCCCTTGCGGGCCGCCCCTGCGCTGCGAAAGGGAGCCTACTTGAAGCTGCGGGCGAAGAGGTCTTCCAGGGCCTTTTTGCCGTTGGCCTCCAGGAAGCGCGTGCCGGTGCCCGTGAAGTGCTTGTGCCGGATGACCGGGGCCTCTTCGGGGGCGAAGGCGGACTTGGACCAGCGGAACCAGCCGTCCTTCTCCTGGTCGAAGACGAGCAGCGGCTTGTTGCAGATCTTGGCGTATTCGGCGCCCCAGCCCGTGCCGCCCTTGACGGTCTGGTCCTCCTGCACGGAGCCGACCACATAGACCTCGAAGCCGCTGGCCACCTGCCAGCAGATGCTCTGGAGCACCTTGCGGAACAGGGGAGCGGTGGAGAATTTGCGGTTCATGAGCCGCGAGACGTAGGTCAGGCTCACGTCCTTGAGGGCCAGTTCGTCCTCGGTCAGGGTGCGCAGGCCGCGGGTGCGCTCGGACACATGGCCTTCGAAGGAGTAGTTGACCTCCTCGACGCCGTAGCGCTGGGCCAGTTCGCCAAAGGCGGCCTCGGCGCCCTTGGCGCCGCCGCTGAACAGAATGAAGCCGGTACCGGGCATGTTTCCTCCTCGCAGTACGGGAAATGATGTCGTCTTGCCACCTCTAGCATGACCGGTGCCCCCGCGCAACGTCGGCCGGGCCGCGGCGGGGGCGGGGCGCGCTCCGGGCGGTGCCCGGGAAGGGCGTATCGGCCCGGGAGCCTGGGTGGCGCCGCGACGCCAGGGCACGGCGGGGGGCTGCGCCAGGGGGGCGTCGATGTCCAGGGTGAAGGCGCGGGCGGGGGAGGGCTGGAAGCGGCCAGGCCGGGCGCGGGCGGGCGAATTTCGCGACGGGCGAAGCGCGCGGGGCCCGGGCGGTCGGCGGAGGCTCCTCCGGCCGGATCGGCTCGCCGCCCGGGGCGCACAACCCCGGCCGGGGTTGCGCCAGGGCCGGGTACAAGGCGGCAGGCTGCCCGGAGGCGGACTTTTTCGTTTCCGAATCCTCCAACGTATTTACGAGCCTGTTGAAATTGCCTAGTATGGGTTATGAAGTATGCGCACACCGTATCTGGCTGCCCGGATTCGCAGTGGGAGCCCCTGGACGCCCATCTGCGGGTCGTGGCGGAGCGCGCAGGGGAGTTCGCCGCCGCCTTTGGCGCGCAGGACATGGGCCGCGCCGCCGGGCTGCTGCACGACATCGGCAAGGCCGGGGACGGAGTGCAGGAATATCTGCGCGCCAGCGCTGTGGGGCATACAAGCTTACAATTCTTGGCAAACGAGGATCTTTATGGGTAAGCAGCCGCTTGCCCGACCTGGGCAGCCATTGCAAGTCCACCTTTCCGGTGTTGCGTCCCTGGCCGAAGGTTTCGCTCGGGTGTTTGGGTTGCCGCTCGCCGGGAGGCTGATCGGTTTTGGGCATGATGAAGGCAAACTTTCCGCTTCCTTCCAGCAATACCTTCGATCCGCTACGGGAATTTTTGCCCCGGAGGACGAGGAGTTCATCGACGCCGATGGCCTCAGAGGAAGAATCGACCATTCCAGTGCTGGTGCCCAAAGGCTCTGGCGCGCCATTACGCAGGGGCGTGCCCCGGCGCAAAATATTCTGTTTGCCCAAATGCTGACCCTGTGCATTTGTTCGCATCACTCCGGGCTGGTCGACTGTCTGGGGCCGGAAGGCGAGGACGCTTTCGATAAACGTATCAACAAAGACATCAAGCAGACGCATCTTCAGGAAGTGGTAGGGCTATTCGGCGACGGCTTCGGCGCACCGGGAGAACAGCTGTTGCCCGAGGTTATGTTGGAGATGCGTGCACGTTTTGCCGCGAGGCTTCGTCCGGAAAGGTCCAGTTATTGTGAAGGATGTTCAATTTGCCGCATCCATAACCCTCTCGCCTGGTTCTTCATGGGGCTCATGACTCGGATGCTGTTGAGTTGTCTGATCGACGCCGACCATACCGACAGTGCCGATGTCGAGTACCCGGAAAATACAGCCCTGCGCTTTTCTGGCGCTCCACCTTGGCAGCGGCTCTCCAAGCGTCTGGAGAAAAAACTTGCTGGATTCACTGATGAAAATACCATTAACGCTATTCGCAAGGAAATATCGGAGCATTGCCTTGCCAGGGCTGCGGAACCTAAGGGCATCTTTACTTTGACGGTGCCCACTGGTGGCGGGAAAACCCTTGCAGGATTGCGTTTTGCCTTGCACCACGCCGCGCGCCACAACATGGCAAGGATTGTCAACATCATCCCCTTCACGTCCATCATAGATCAAAATGCCCGGGTGGCACGTGATGTTCTGGAGGACGGCGAGGAATTCGGCAGCGTGGTGCTCGAACACCATTCCAACCTTACGCCGGACAAGGAAACCCCGCGTACACGCCTGGCCTCGGAGAATTGGGACACCCCGGTGATCTACACAACCATGGTGCAATTCCTGGAAAGCCTGTTTCGCGGTGGCACGCGCAGCGCGCGGCGTATGCACCGGCTTGCAGGGGCAGTCATCATTTTCGACGAGATCCAGACGCTGCCCGTCAACTGCGTGCATCTCTTCTGCAACGCTGTGAATTTCCTTGTCCAGGAGTGTGGGGCCAGCATTGTGCTCTGTACGGCTACTCAACCGCTTCTGGGCAGGCTTGACCGGCCTGAGTTGGGCGTGCTCTCTCTTGACCCTCGGTGCGAATTGATGCCGGATCGGGATGCCTTCTTCGGCAGGTTGGAACGAACGGAAATTCTCGACGACACCAAGCCGGGCGGCTGGACCGTCACGGAGGTCGCGGACCTCGCCATCAGCGAACTGCGGCGTACTGGCAGCTGTCTTGTGGTGGTGAACACCAAACGCTGGGCGCGTGAACTGTACGAGGAGTGCGCCGCCCGGGGCATCACCGAGGTCTGGCATTTGAGCACGAGCATGTGCGCGGCGCACAGGTTGCGCGTTCTGGACGACATGCGCAGAGAGCTTGACGCCGGGCGCCCGGTGTTGTGCGTCAGCACCCAACTTATCGAGGCGGGGGTGGACATCAGTTTCGGTGCGGCGATTCGCTTTCTGGCCGGGCTGGACTCCATTGTCCAGACGGCAGGACGCTGCAATCGCAACGGCGACAGTAAGGGTGGCCTGCTTGGCCAAGTGCATGTGCTCAACCCGGACCAGGAGAATTTGAGCAAGCTGAAGGCCATCCGCATCGGACGTGAATCCACTCTGCGCGTCCTTGGCGAATTCCGTGCGGACCCCGCCTCGCTGGGTGGCTCGCTGCTGCACCCCAGAGCCATGGAGCGTTACTTCACCTATGCTTTCTTCAACCACCGCAACGAGATGGCATACCCTGTCTCAAGGGAAGATGTTGGCCATGACGACACGCTCTTCAACTTGCTCTCATGCAACCGACTGAACCCCGGGAACATGCGTACGCAGCCCACTTTACGCCAATCATTCGCCACAGCCGGAGGGCTTTTCAAGGTCATTGACGCGCCCACGTGCGGCGTCCTCGTTCCTTACGGTGAAGGCACGGAGATCATTGCCCAGCTGTGCGGGGCCTTGGATTCGCAGCAGGAGAAGATGCTGCTTCGGCGCGCGCAGCGATACGCTGTCAATACATTCCCAGAAGTTTTCAAGACACTGTATGACGAACGGGCCTTGTACGAAACAAAAAAAGGACTCGGAATCTGGTGCCTTGACCCTCAGTATTATAGCGGAAATTTTGGTGTTTCTGTTGTTGCGACTGAAAAAATGTCTCCGCTCATCTACGATGGAGGTGCGTAGTGAACAACGACATCGCGTTTCGTCTCATCGGGCGCTATGCCCTGTTTACCGATCCGCTGACGCGCATCGGCGGAGAGAAGTGCTCATATCACATCCCTACGTATGAGGCATTGAAAGGCGTCGTCAAATCGATCTATTGGAAGCCAACGCTGATTTGGTTCATCAACAAGGTACGGGTGCTGCGCCCCATACGTACCCAAACCAAGGGAACAAAGCCACTCGGCTATGGCGGGGGCAACAGCCTCGCCATCTATACCTTCCTGGTCGATGTCGAATACCAGGTCCAGGCGCATTTTGAATGGAACGAACACCGCCCGGAGTTGGCCCATGACCGCATTGACGGCAAGCATTATGAGATAGCTCAGCGCGCCCTGGAGCGTGGCGGCAGGCAGGACATTTTCCTGGGGACGCGCGATTGCCAGGGCTATGTGGAACCCTGCCGCTTCGGCGAAGGCGAGGGACACTATGATAACCTTGATGAACTCAGCTTCGGGCTCATGTTTCATGGCTTCGACTACCCGGATGAAACCGGGGAAAAGGTCATGCGTAGCCGATTCTGGCGACCGGAGATGCGCCGTGGAGTCATCGAGTTTCCCCGCCCCGAGAACTGCGACAGCCGCCTCTGCAAGACAGTACGCCCGATGACGGCGAAATCCTTTGAGCCAGGGCGTAATTTTCGTACAACCGAGGAGGAGGAAATTCTGTGAGTTGGATGCAGACACTCTACAAAACGCATGAAGCCTCCTCTTTCTTCACTGTGAAAGAAAATGAGGAACTGAATCTGGTTCCGGATAGCCATAGCACTGCACGTGCGCATATAGAAATTGTCCTCGATAAAAGTGGGACGCTGTTGCGGGCAAGCGTTGTTGACAAAAACGACGCCACTACAATGATCCCCTGTACAGAGGCGTCAGCTACACGCACTGGTGCGAGGCCAGTGCCGCACCCGCTATGCGACAGTCTGCAATATCTTGCAGCAGACTTTCGCAAGTACGGGGGCGTGGTCACCAGTGGCTTCGCGGGCGACGAGGATGAACCCAGGGCCAGCTACCTTGCGCAGCTGCGCAAGTGGGTGGCGGCGTCGCCGCATCCGAAGACCACGGCGATTCTCAACTATCTCGATCGTGGTGCGCTGATTGAGGATTTGGTGAAGAAAGGCGTGCTCCCACTCAATGCGGAGGGGAAAATCGCTGCCAAGAAAACGTCCAATACGGCGATGCATCCCCTTTGGGCCGCATTTTCGACGGACCAGTCTGCGGGCAAGGCCGTCGTGCGCTGGCGGGTGGAAATCCCGGGAAACCTCGCCTCCGGTGTGTGGGAGGACCAAAGTCTTCTGGACAACTGGGCGGCTTATTACCCCTCCACCATCGAAGCCAAAGGGCTGTGTATGGTGAATGGCGGCGAAGTAGCCCTGGCCAGTTTGCATCCGGCGAAGCTCCGTCATGCTGGCGATAAGGCTAAGCTCATCTCTTCCAATGATTCCTCCGGGTTCACCTTTCGTGGGCACTTCACGGATAGTGCTGGCACGCAGGCTTGCGGCGTGGGCTACGAGGTGAGCCAAAAAGCGCATGGTGCCTTGCGTCGGCTCATTGCTCGACAAGGGTATCGTAACGATACCCAGGTCTTCGTCTGTTGGGCGGTCTCCGGCAAGCCTACGCCCAGCGTCCTAGAGGGTTCCAGTGACTGGTTGGATGAACCCGTCTTACCAGCAGAAGGCGATAAACAGGAGCAGGCCGGACCAGACCACACGCGAGATATCGGCCAAAGCTTTGCGCTGCGGCTGAACAAGTTCATCGCGGGCTATTCCGCCGTGCTTGATCCCACCGAAGCTATTGTGGTTATGGGGTTGGATTCCGCCACGCCGGGCCGCATGAGTGTCATCTACTACCGTGAACTTCTCGGTTCGGAGTTCCTGGCGCGGCTGAAGAAATGGCATGAGGACATGGCTTGGCCGCAGATCGTGTCTGCCAAGCAGACGGAGAAAAGCAGGCAGAGGAGGGCGCCGGTCGACATGTGGCGGGCTTGTGCACCCGCGCCCAAAGCCGTGGCCGAGGCGGCCTATGGACGCCGCCTGGACATCAAGCTCAAAAAAGCCACGGTGGAACGGCTTGTTCCCTGCATTGTGGAAGGGCGGGATCTGCCTGCCGACCTGGTCGAAAGCTGTGTCCGACGTGCGGCCAATCGAC
>Ga0172382_10007633_pt1 | contig 15308 bp, 13 predicted proteins | sample Leawel138RmetaG_FD_122245 | JGI IMG/M metagenome (GOLD analysis project Ga0172382, IMG submission 122245) | Leachate microbial communities from a municipal landfill in Southern Ontario, Canada - Leachate well 138R metaG | ecosystem: Engineered > Solid waste > Landfill > Unclassified | place...
ATCAAAAAGGGGTGAAAAATTGACGCACGGAGGTAAAATAGTGCAGGTCGTGGTAAACAACAACAGTTACAGGACGGATAAACTGTTTGACTATAAAGTTCCTGCCCATTTATGCAATAAAATAGCTTTAGGGATGCGGGTGATCGTTCCTTTTGGGAGGGGAAATCGGAGGCTCGAAGCATATGTTTTCAATGATATGGATAAGCCATCAAATGAGAATATAAAATTAAAAAATGTGTTGGCAATTATAGACGAAAAACCCATTTTATCGGAAAATCAATTGAGGCTCATAATTTGGATGAAAAATCGATATTTGTGTAAATACATAGAAGCCATACATTGTTTGATACCTAAAGGTATGATAAAAAAAGAAAGAAAGTTAATTATATTATCAGATACCGAATGGAAGGAATCAGTTCCGGTCGGTCAACAAAAATTGCGGGATGTGCTCATCGTACTGGAGGAAATGGGAGGAGAAATATATTTAGATCTATTGATTCAACATGTAGATTATAAAGATATCAACGATGCTATTAAAACCCTCCTTGAAAAAAATATAATTGATATAAAATATGAATTTGATAGTGAGCTAAATATAAAGACAGAGCAGTATGCACACATAGTTGTGGAAGATGAAAATTGGAATGAAGTTATAAATTCATTAAAGAATGCAAGAAAACAAAAACTTTGTTTAGAAATATTAAAACAATACGGCAAATGCAGTGTTAAAAAATTGTTAAGTGTAGCCGATACCGGAAAGGGAACCTTGAATAGTTTGCAAAAAAAGGGGTATATAAAATTTATCGATGTAGAGGTTAAAAGAGATCCCCTTGCGGGTAAAAATTTTGCCGTTTTTCCGAAGATTCTTCCTAATAAGGAACAGCAAGAGGCGATAGACAAAATAAGTGATTGTATAAAAAACAATATAAATAGTAGCTATCTGATACATGGCATCACAGGTAGCGGTAAAACAGAAATCTATTTGCAACTCATAGAAAAAGTAATAAAAAAGGGTAAGCAGGGAATTGTTCTTGTACCTGAAATCTCCCTTACACCTCAAACCGTTGCCAGATTTATGGGTAGGTTCGGAGAACGGATAGCCGTATTTCATAGCCGTCTGTCGGGCGGGGAGAGATACGATGAATGGCGGAGAATTGTAAATGACGAAGTTGATATTGTAATAGGAGCAAGATCCGCTATTTTTGCACCGCTTAAAAATCTTGGAATAATTATTATAGATGAGGAACATGAATATACATACAAATCCGAACAGCCGCCGCGGTATCACGCCGTTGATATTGCCGACTACCGCAGACAATTGGAAGGTGCCGTATTGGTATTGGGTTCTGCCACACCATCTATAGAAAATTATCATAAGGCTCTAAATGGCCGGTTGGAATTGATCAACTTGACAAAAAGGGCCGTAAATACAAGTTTACCTGAAGTAAAGATAGTCAACATGGCGGAACAATTAGAAGCGGGAAACAGGGAGATATTCAGTTATGAATTAATAGATGCCATGGATGAAGATCTAAAAAAAGAAAAACAGATCATTTTATTTTTGAATCGAAGGGGATATTCAAGTTTCGTATCATGTAAATCCTGCGGTTATGTTGAAAAGTGCAGCCATTGTGATATAGCTATGACTTTTCATAAAGTTGATGCAATGCTTAAATGCCATTATTGCGGTCAAATCAGAAAGGTGCCTGCAATATGCCCTAATTGTAATAAAAGTAGTATAGAATGCTTAGGGGTTGGAACCCAAAAAGTTGAGGATCTGGTTAAATCTTATTTTCCGGAGGCGAGAATAAAACGGATGGATACGGATACAACGAGCCGGAAGGGTTCACATGAAAAGATTCTTGAAGACTTTAGAAAACAAAAAACAGATGTTCTTATAGGTACGCAGATGATTTCCAAGGGTTTGGATTTTCCCAACGTCACTCTTGTGGGTATTATTTTGGCGGATCTGATTTTAAATTTACCGGATTTTAGGGCGGCAGAGCGAACTTTTCAGCTGATCACTCAAGTAGCCGGCAGGTCCGGAAGGGGTTTGGACGAAGGTCGGGTAATCTTACAGACCTATGATCCAAATCATTATAGTATTGTATTTTCAAAAAATCATGATTATAAAAGGTTTGTTGAGGATGAATTAATTATCAGAAAAGAATTTTGTTATCCTCCTTTCTCAAATTTAATTTTAATAGGATTTGCAGGTAAGGATGGAAAGGATGTGCGAGATACGGCCAATTCAATAACAAATCATATAAAATATATTTTAAACTCGCAGGGATATAAAGAATTTGATAATATTATTTTAGGGCCCAATCCAAATATAGTGAGCAAAGTAAAAGGGAGTTACAGGTATCAACTTTTATTAAAAGATGTTGATGTACCTTTTAGGCTATTAAAAAAGGCCATAAAATATTTATTGATAGATAATAGAGGCAAATATGTTCCAAGGGATATATTATGTAACATCGATATAAATCCATGTACTATTGTTTAGTTTAGGAGGAAAACAGTTATGGCAACCAGAATTATCCGTAAAGAAGGTGATCCGATATTAAGAAAAGTTTCAAGAGCGGTTGATAAAATTGATGATAGAATTATTACTTTATTGGACGATATGAAGGAAACAATGTATGATGCCGATGGCGCGGGTTTAGCAGCCCCACAGGTCGGGGTTTTAAGGAGAGTAATAATTATAGACGTAGGAGAAGGTTTAATCGAATTAATAAATCCGGAAATAGTATCCGAGGAAGGCAGTCAATGCGGCGAGGAGGGGTGTCTCAGTTTACCCGGAATTACAGGGGAGGTCATAAGGCCCAATATAGTTAAAATAAAAGGTTTAGACCGTAAAGGTGAAAAGATTGTTCTTGAAGGAAAGGAACTCCTGGCCAGGGCATTTTGTCATGAAGTAGACCATTTAAATGGGATATTATTTATAGATAAAGTAAAAAAAGACGAAGATGTAATCGAAAAGGAATAGTGGTGATTTTGTGAAGATAATTTATATGGGAACCCCCCAATTTGCTGTGCCTTCCTTAAAAGCTTTACTAAACAGTAAACATGATGTGGCAGGAGTTTTTACTCAACCGGATAGGCCGAAGGGCAGGGGCCGAAGGATTGATATAACACCTGTAAAGAAGGAAGCGTTAAAGTATAATATTCCTATATTTCAGCCAAATACGTTAAAAGATGCGGAGGTGTTTAAAAGTATAGAAGGATTGAGCCCGGATATTATTGTAGTCGTAGCCTTTGGACAAATTTTACCCGGGGAAATTTTACAAATTCCGAAATATGGTTGTATCAATGTTCATGCTTCTTTGTTACCAAAATACCGGGGGGCTGCTCCCATCAATTGGGCCATTATCAATGGGGAAAAAAGCACCGGTATCACTACAATATATATGGATACGGGGATAGACACCGGGGATATTCTATTGAAAGAAGAAATTGAGATAGGCAAAGATGAGACGGCAGGGGAGCTTCATGATCGTTTAATGAATCTTGGTGCCGAAGTTTTGTGTAAAACGATAGAGTTGACAGAGGCTGATGAAATACAACCCTTACCACAAGATCATAATGAAACATCATATGCACCGATGCTTACCAAAGGGTTCGGCAGGATAGATTGGGAAAAATCTGCTGAAGAGATTAAAAATTTAATCAGGGGAACAATCCCGTGGCCTACGTCCTATACTACGTATAATGGAAGGATTATGAAAATATGGAGGAGCAGTGTAGTTCACAGCAACAGGGATTATGAACCCGGAAAAATTTTAGAAGTAAAAAAAGATTGTATTTTTGTTGCTACGGGAAAAAATATATTGTCCATAGAAGAGTTGCAGTTCAGTGGCAGAAAAAGGCTGAGTGTAAATCAATATTTGATAGGGAATAATATTGAAACAGGTAAAGTACTAGGTGGGTAACATGGAAATTAAAAATATATCGAAAGCGGAAAATATTTATAAAAAATTCATCTTTCTTTTATTATTGATGTTCGGTTTAATAGTAATCTCTATCATTTGTTTAATAATAATTGCAAATGTACAGAATGAATATCTTTTCGGAACAATATTTGTTATCATGATTACAATGCTGTTCGGTATAGGAATTTTGTTGTTAGGAATAATTTTTAATGTTATGCTTTTACGGCATGATTATCCGGTACCTAAAATTTCCAGAGGTTTATTAAGGTTATCCCTCAAGGTAGCATATCCGGGATTGCTTTTTTTAAATAAGTTATTGGGATATGATAAAGACTTTATAAGAAAAATTTTTATAGAGTTAAATAATAAATCGATATTTATAGATAAGTATAGTATAGAGGGTAATGATATATTAATTTTGATTCCGCATTGTATTCAGAAAACATTTTGCCCCCATAGAATTACTACGAACATTGGAAATTGTAAACGCTGCGGCAAATGTAAAATAGGTGATTTGATCAAGCTGAAAGAAGAATTCGGGGTAAATGTAAGAGTAGCAACAGGGGGTACTTTAGCGCAAAAGATAGTTAAGGATTTAAAACCTAAGGCTGTCATAGGTATAGCTTGTGAGAGAGATTTAATAAGCGGGCTGAATGATATAGGAGACTTGCCGGCTATTGCCATAACAAACATACGTCCTGAAGGGCCATGTGTAAATACATCAGTCGATATTGATGAAGTCAGAACCGCAATAAAACATTTTTTATATGAGGAGTGATAATATGCCATATGGATTTGGGTATTTTGATCCGACCATGATTTTGTTAATTCCGTCTATTATACTCGCTATGTACGCCCAGGCAAAGGTCAGATCAACTTTTATAAGATATTTAAGAGTGGGCGGTAAAAAAGGATATACGGGTTATCAGGTTGCCAGATATATATTGGATAATAACGGGATGAAAGATGTGCCGGTTGAGTTAGTCGGAGGCCAACTTGGTGACCATTATGATCCGAGAAAGAGAGCAGTTCGTTTATCTAATGATGTATATCATGGGCATTCCATAGCATCCGTCAGCGTTGCCGCACATGAAACCGGTCATGCGATTCAGCATGCAAAGGGTTACATTCCGCTCAGTTTTAGAAATATTATTTTCCCGGTAGCCAATTTCGGTTCAAGGGCGGCTTGGATTTTTATTTTCCTTGGCCTCATAATGTCAATGCCATCCCTGTTGGATTTAGGAGTATTGTTATTTTCCGCCGCAGTATTATTTCAGGTTGTCACACTTCCCGTAGAGTTCAATGCGAGTAGCAGGGCAATAAGGTTATTGGACGAAGGCGGGTTCATTGCAGAAGATGAATATAAACATTCTAAAAAAGTGTTGAATGCGGCAGCGCTCACTTATGTAGCAGCTATGGCCACAGCAATATCACAATTAATACGGCTGCTTTTGATAAGGGGCCGGAGAAGGGACTAAAGGCGTAGACCATACGCCTTTTTATTTTTACCTCGGTAATCCTGTAATATTATATCTTATTATTGCAGTATAACAAATAATTTTAATATATAATAGTCGAAAGGAGCAAAAGAATGAACTCAAGAGAAGGGGCATTGTTGATTTTATATGAAATAAACGAAAAAGATGCTTTTTCAAATATAGCAATAAACAGAGAATTGAGGAATAAATCCTATAACCGCTTAGATAAAAATTTGATTACGGAACTTGTTTACGGTGTTTTGGAAAATCAGATCTATATAGATTATATAATAGAACAGTTTTCAACCGTTAAAATAAAAAAAATGAATCCCTATACGCTAAATTTATTGAGGCTCGGGATATATCAATTATTCTTTTTAGAAAAAATACCTGATTTTGCGGCTGTAAATGAAACCGTAGATATATCCAAAAAATATTGTAGAAGAACAACCGGATTTATAAATGGGATCTTGAGGAATGTCCGGAGAAATAGAGAAAATATTAAACTTCCAAGCCTCGATAAAAATATTGCCGAATATCTATCGATAAAATATTCGCATCCTCAATGGTTGGTTAAAATGTTTTTAAACAATTTTGATAAAGACTTTACGGAGGGACTCCTAAAGGCAAATAATGCCGTGCCGGATTTATATGTACGTATAAATACGTTAAAAATAACTGTAGACGATTGTATCAAACTTTTTATCGATGGAGGATATACTGTAGAACAAAATTCATTTATAGAGGAAGCAGTTATTGTTAAGGGGCTGCATAGCATAGAGCAATCCGATTTATATAAAAAGGGGTATATTCAAATACAGGATTTAGGCTCTATGCTGGTTACTAAAATATTAGATCCCGAGGAAGGGGATCTTGTAATAGACGTATGCGGTGCTCCCGGAGGAAAAGCCGCTCATATGGCTCAGCTGATGAATAATAAAGGGAGTATAATTGCCAGGGATATTTATGATCACAAACTGGGGCTCATTGAGAGAAACGCCAAAAGGTTGGGCATATCAATAATCAGAACGGAAAAATTTAACGGAAATGTTTTGGATAAAAAAATGTTAAATAAGGCCAATAAAGTATTGGTGGATGCGCCCTGCTCCGGGCTGGGTATTATTCGTAGGAAACCCGAGATAAAATATCGAAAACAATATAGTGATATAAGGGCCATTACGGCCTTGCAATATGATATACTTAAAAATGCATCAAGGTATGTAAAATCGGGTGGGGTATTGGTATATAGTACCTGTACCATAAGTCCCAAAGAAAATGAAGATATTGTACGGAAATTTTTAATTCATAACCCGGATTATACCTTGGCCGATATCGGAGATAAATATAGGGATTTTTTTCCTGGGAAGCATCCTGAAAATATGATTCAACTTTATCCCAATATACATAATACGGATGGATTTTTCATCTCGAAGATGGAGCGTATCAGGTAGAAGACCCGGGAGGTTAATTATGAGAAAAAAGGATTTATTGAGCTTGACTCCCATGGATATTGAGGAATTTTTAGCCGGCATGGGTGAAAAAAGATTCAGAGGAAAACAAATATTTCAATGGATAAACAAAGGAATCAAAGATTTCGATAAAATGACAAATTTATCGAAGCCTCTGCGCGAAAAATTAAAAGATTATGCTTATATTACAAATATAGAAATAAAAGAAAAACTGGTTTCCAATATAGACGGAACAACAAAATACTTATTTTTGTTGGATGATTATAATATAATAGAAGGTGTGGTTATGAAATATCATCATGGACTGACGGCTTGTATTTCTACACAGGTAGGATGTGCCATGGGTTGTACTTTTTGTGCATCTACATTAAAAGGTTTAGTCAGAAATCTGAGAGCCGGGGAGATGGCGGATCAGATATTAACTATGCAAAAAGATATGGGTGAGAGAATTTCCAATATAGTATTGATGGGAAGCGGAGAACCGCTGAACAATTTTCATGAGACAATAAAATTTATTAAAATAATAAATGATGAGGACGGTTTAAATATAGGCAATAGGCATATCACACTTTCAACTTCGGGTTTGGTTCCGCAAATTAAAGCCCTGGCGGATTTGCAGATACCTATTAATTTGGCGGTGTCACTTCATGCTCCTAATGACGCGTTGAGAAAACAGACTATGCCCATAGCTAAAAAATATTCAATCAAAGAATTAATAGAAAGCTGTAAATATTATATTGACAGGACAAATCGCAGGGTGAGTTTTGAATATGCCCTTATAAGAGGCATTAATGATGATGAGGCTCATGCCAGGGAGTTATCTGATTTATTAAAAGGCATGCTCTGTTATGTAAATTTAATACCTGTAAATACCGTAGAGGGAAAGGAATACAAAAAACCGAATATAGGAGATACCGGAAAATTTCAACAGATATTGAGAGGGTCGGGAATAGAGGCTACCATAAGGAGAGAAATGGGCGCGGATATTAATGCGGCCTGTGGGCAACTTCGAAGAAAATATTTACAAAAGCAATAAAAATGATTAAAATAATATAAACAACAGGAATTCACATAAGAGGGGGGAAGAGGATGGATATAGGGGCTATCTCGCATGTTGGAAGGGTTAGAGATATAAATGAAGACAGTTATTGCGTTTTAGAAAAAGATTACAATCTGTTTATTGTTGCCGATGGTTTGGGAGGCCACAACGCGGGAGAGGTTGCCAGCCTCCTCGCTGTTGACAGTATCAGGAATCATATTTCAAAATATATTTCCATCAACATGGAGGAACAACTGATTAAAGGAATCATATATGAGGCTTTTAATAAAGCAAATGAAAATATATATATACATGCCAAAGAAAATTTATTCTGTGACGGAATGGGAACAACTACTACACTGGCATTAAAAATCAATTCTACGCTCTATATAGGGCATGTAGGGGATAGTAGGGCTTATATTATAAGGGACAACCGTATAGAACAAATAACTTTAGATCATTCCCTGGTTGCAGAATTAGTCAGAAACGGAAACATCACCGAGGCCGAAGCAATAAAATATCCCTGGAAAAATATTGTTACCAGGGCCTTGGGAACGGATAAAAATATAAAGGTTGATATTTTTATGACCGGTTTTTTCCCGCCGGATATATTGATTTTATGTACCGACGGTTTGAGTAACTTCGTAGATGAGTGTGAAATTAAAAGAGTTGTATTAGAGACGAAAGATAGCAATGAAACATGTGAAAGGTTGGTATCTATGGCAAATAAGAGGGGCGGATACGATAATATAACCATATTGGTTGCAAAATATGATAAAGAAGACATAGAAAGCAGGTGAATACATGATTGGTAAGATATTGAGTAATAGATATGAAATTGTTGAAAAAATAGGCGGAGGAGGGATGGCCTTAGTATATAAGGCTAAATGTCGACTGTTAAATCGTCATGTTGCAATTAAAATACTGAGACAGGAATTTGTCAACGATAAGGATCTATTAGATAAATTCAGAAAAGAATCCCAAGCCGCGGCCAGTTTGTCCCATCCCAATATAGTTAATATATATGATGTTGGGGAGGAAGACAATATTTACTATATCGTTATGGAATATGTGGAGGGTAAGACCTTAAAACAATTGATCAGAGAAAAAGGGAAATTCTCTGCGGATGAAACATTAGAATTTGCAAGGCAAGTTGCCCTGGCGCTAAAACATGCTCATTCTAATCATATTGTTCACCGGGATATTAAACCTCATAATATTTTAATAACGGAAGACGGGAGGGCTAAGGTTACAGACTTCGGAATCGCTTTGGCAGCTACATCATCTACTATTATTAATACCGGGAGCATAATCGGCTCCGTTCATTATTTTGCTCCGGAACAGGCCAGGGGAGGCTATACCGATGAAAAATCGGATCTGTATTCCCTGGGCATCGTCATGTACGAAATGATTACCGGCCGATTGCCGTTTGACGGTGATGCTCCGGTTACGGTTGCATTAAAACATATTCAGGAGAGGCCGGAACCGCCTTCTAAGTATAATCCCTCTATTTCAAAGGATTTAGAGGCCATAATTATAAAGTTGATTCAGAAAGAGCAATCGGCAAGATATGCTAATGCTGAGGACTTAATAGAAGATTTGTACAAGGTAAAGAGCAATATTGGATTGGGCAATATAGATAATACTTTGGAAATAGAAGATTCTCCGACACAGGTTATTCCATCCGTCACAGTCGATGAGATAAATGAATTGATCGACAGTGATGATGATTCGAATGTAGAAAATAAACCTTCAAAAGGAAACAAAAAGCGTAAGTTTTTAATAGGCTCTGCTGTCGCTGCTGCCTTGATAGCTGCTCTATTATTTACATTTGCGATTCTTCATCTGGCTAATTTTTTTAAGGTAGAGGATGTGGAAGTACCAAAATTTGTAGGTCTCAGTATTCAAGAGGCCGAGGAAAAGGCGGAAGAAAAAGGGCTCAGGTTAAATGTGAGTTCGGTAAATGATGATACCATACCGAAGGATGAAATAATTAAACAGGATATTGCGGAAGGGATGGTAGTGAGGAAGAATACCGTAGTTAAGGTGACAGTCAGCAAAGGCAGTAAGTTGGTCATTGTTCCGCATTTAATTTACGAAAACGTTATGGATGCCATAGAACTATTGAGCAGGAATGGCTTGGAACCGGGAACAGTCGATGAGGACTTCAGCGAATTATCTGTGGGTACTATTATCAGTCAGGATCCGAAGGGCGGGGATGAAGTACCGCAGGGTACCAAGGTTGATTATGTAGTCAGTAAGGGATTAAAGCCCGAAACCGTGTCCATGCCGGTATTGGTGGGAAAAACCGTAGAGGAGGCCAGAGACATAATTGCACGGAATAAATTAGAGGTAGGGAGTACTACGGAAAAGTATAGTGATATATATGTAAGAGGATATGTTATTGAGCAGAGCATTCCTGAAAATAAAGAAGTCAATATAGGGTCTGTTGTCAATTTAGTTGTCAGTAAGGGCAGTGATTCACCGGAACAAATGGAGGAACCGGATGAAAATGGAGACGAAGATGAACAGACCGGCCAATCCGAGATGACGACACAATCGATCATAATCGACTTAAGCGATTATAGTGGTGTCGTTGATATTGCAATAGAACAGGTAGATGACGACAAAACTAAGAGGGTATACAATAAAAAGCATGATATAGAAGAAGAGGGTAATGATGTAAAGATATATCTAACCGAGTCGGGACGTCATGGATATAAAATATATGTCAACAAGAAATTGTTAGAAACAAGGGTAATAGATTTTTAGGGAGGAATTTAATGTATAGGGGCAGGTTGATAAAGGGGATTGGCGGTTTTTACTATGTTGATGTAGAGGACGAAATAGTTGAATGTAAACCCAGGGGACTTTTTAGAAAAAAGAAAATCGTTCCCGTAATTGGGGATTATGTTAAAATAGATGTTATAGATAATGAAAATAGAAAAGGTGTCATTGAAGAAATAGAAGCTCGACAAAATGAATTGACCAGGCCTTCTGTTTCCAATGTTGACCAGGTTGTGGTTGTGTTTGCCGTTACCCGGCCCGATCCCTGTTTTTCTCTTTTAGATAGGTTTTTGGTCCTGGCGGAAAGCCAAAGATTAAAAATAGTTATATGTTTCAACAAGGTTGATTTATTAAATGAAAGCGGGTATAGGGAAATAGTTGATATATATACCGCAGTCGGTTATAAAGTGATATTAACCAGCAGCATACTGGGTGAAGGTATAAGGGATTTAGGCAAAGAGCTCAAAAATAAGACCACAGTATTTGCCGGGCCCTCCGGTGTTGGAAAATCTACCTTATTAAACTGTATTTGCCCAAGCTTACAATTAGAAACAAAAGATGTGAGTTTGAAAACCGGAAGGGGGAAACATTCTACAAGACATGTAGAACTTATAAAGATCGGAAAAGATAGTTGGGTTGCGGATACTCCGGGTTTCAGTTCCTTAGCCATTGATTTTATAGATGAAGAAAATTTGTATTATTATTTTCCGGAATTTATGCTCTATGGAGATACATGTAGATTTAATTCCTGTAAACATATAAATGAACCCGGTTGTAGTATCAAAGAAGCCATAAAACTGGGGAAAATTTCGCAACAGAGATATAGCAGTTATATTCAACTGATTGATGAGATTAAAAAGAGTAGGAGGTATTAAAATAATGAAATTGGCTCCGTCAATATTGTCGGCAGATTTTTCTAATTTATTGGAAGATATAAAAATGGTAGAAGAAGCGGGATGTGACATGCTTCACATAGATGTAATGGATGGACATTTTGTGCCTAATATTACGATAGGCCCCCTTGTAGTAAAGAGTTTAAAGGGCAAAACCAAACTTCCCCTTGATGTACATTTAATGATAGAAAATCCTGATAGATATATTCCGCAGTTTGTAGATGCGGGCGCCCATATTATATCCGTCCATAGCGAAACCTGTCCCCATTTGCACAGAACCATACAATTTATAAAAGATCATGATGTAAAAGCAGCTGTTGCATTAAATCCTGCTACACCTCTGAATGTGTTGGAGTATATATTAGAGGATTTAGATATGGTGCTTTTAATGACTGTCAATCCCGGGTTTGGAGGACAAAGCTTTATAGAATTTAGCCTGTCTAAGATAAGTGCCTTAAGGAAAATGATAGATGAGAGGGGACTTGATATCGATATTCAAGTAGATGGGGGTATCAAAATAGACAATGTTAAAAAAATTGTCAGGGCAGGTGCCGATATAATTGTTGCGGGTTCTGCCATATTTAATAGTAAAAATGTTAAACAGGCAGTGGAACAGTTTAAAGCGAGTGTATAGATAGAACAATTTATTATGCAGGCCGGCTTTTATCAGGCAATTACTTGTTATAAATTAGAGGATGAAAATAATATGGAAGTGGTAATAGTAGCAAATGGTGAAATTAAAAATATAAATTTTTTAAAATATGTGATTAAAAACAGTGACCATATTATTTGTGCGGACGGAGCGGCTAAATATCTGATGGACTTAAATATCTGTCCGGATCTGTTGATAGGTGATCTTGACTCTATCGACAAAAAAACTTTGGAGTGGGCAAAAAAGAACAATATCAAAATCCAAAGGTTTCCGGCAAAGAAAGATATGACAGATACGGAATTAGCTGTAGAATCCGCTCTAAAACAAAATCCCAATAAAATAACCATTATAGGTGCTATAGGTTCACGTTTGGATCACAGTTTGAGCAATATAATGTTATTATATAAAATACATAGGCTGGGTATTGATGCAGCCGTTATCAATGAGATAAATTATATCACCATAGTCGGTGACGTTTTAAAAATGAAATGCCGGATAGGAGAAATTATTTCCATTATACCCATCGGTGGGGATGTAAAAGGGGTCACTTTAAAAGGATTGGGATATTCTTTGACCGATCATGATATAAAAATGGGCAGCTCCTTGGGTATAAGCAACAAATCCGTATCGGAGGAAATTATTATATCGGTTAAAGACGGTATTTTGTTAGTCGTTAAAATTTATTCTTCAGAGCAAATTAAATAAAATTGTAACGGGTGTATTTTTGTCACAAAAATCTAAATTTTTTGTGACATTTTTCGTTGTTCAGGAATAGTATAGTAGTATAATATTACATAGGGAAGGTGAAGATATGTTTAAAAGGAGAAGAAGGCATTCTTCACTAAAACTTATCGGGTCAATAATCACATTGATTGGGGTAGTGATGTTTTTATATATTATCCCGCTGCAAATATGGTTTCTTATAATAGCCGGACTATTTATCATGATAGGATTGCTGTTATGCAAAATAGATTGTTAAATATAAAAAGCCGCCATTAATGGAGGCTTTTCTTATATAAAATTATAACGCTCTTTTAACTTTACCGGAACGTAGGCATCTCGTACATACGTTGATTCTCTTTATAGTGCCGTTTACCACGGCTTTAACTCTTTTTAAGTTAGGCTCCCAAGTTCTTCTACTATGACGATTTGAATGACTGATTTTATTACCCGAAACTTTACCCTTTTTACAAATTTCACATACTCTTGCCATTACGAACACCTCCCTCTAGCCTGATTCATCCCTTAAAACATAATAATATTATCATATATAACATATTTATGCAATATCAATGCTCAAAAATTCAAAAACATATAATATCCCGTAATTATTGAAAATTTCAGTATGTTTATGCCGATTGCGGGACACTATTGAACTATCCCTAATAATCATATACAATATTATATTATATTATATATGATTATTATCAAGAATTATATTTTAATAATGTAGGGAATAAATATAGTAGGAAAAAATAAATCGGGGAGGTTTTTTAATGCCAGGTAAATTGATCAATGATCTAGGTACGATTATAATTGATGATAATGCTCTGACATCTATTGCAGGTGTTTCAACCATGGAGTGTTATGGAGTGGTAGGCATGGCGGCTAAATCTGCGGCAGGGGGACTTGTAGAACTGCTTAAAAGAGAACAGTCCGGAAGAGGTGTAAAGGTACATACCGAAGAGAATGAAATAACAATCGATATATTTGTAATTGTGGAGTTCGGCACCCGCATATCTGTAGTTGCAAATAACATTATAGAAAAAGTGAAATATAATATAGAGCATTTGACAGGGATGAATGTTAAAAAGGTTAATATTAATGTCCAAGGCGTCAGAGTTCAGAAGTAATCTAAGGAGGTACTAGTATTGGAAATCGAATACATTGATGGAGCATTGTTAAAGAAAATGATATTATCGGGTGCACAGTCCCTGGAAAAAAATAAAAACATAGTTAATTCCTTAAATGTATTTCCTGTTCCCGACGGAGATACCGGAACTAATATGTCCCTGACCATGCAATCTGCGGTTAAGGAAATAAAGGCTGTGAAAACCGATATATTAGAGGATGTTGCTAATGCTGCCGCCAACGGTTCTTTGATGGGTGCCAGGGGAAACTCAGGGGTAATTTTATCCCAACTTTTCAGAGGATTTGCAAAAGGAGTCAAGGGTAGAAATAAAATAAATACAAAAAATTTGGCCGAGGCCCTTATGACCGCTTCCGATATTGCATATAAAGCTGTTATGAAGCCTGTAGAGGGTACTATTTTGACAGTGGCCAGGGAGAGTGCGGAGGCAGCATTGATAATTGCAAATACTGAAAAAAATATAGTAGCCTTTATGGAAAAGGTTATTGTAGAAGCCGAAAAATCCCTCGCTCAGACGCCGGAAAAGCTTAAAGTGTTAAAGGATGCAGGAGTTGTTGACTCCGGCGGCAAAGGATTGGTTTATATATATTCAGGTGCATTGCTCGATATTGCCGAAGATGTGCATGTGTCCGAAGAAGATGGTATTGCGGACTACGACCATATTCGCCATATAGAAGAAATTGAAAGTGAAATAGAATTTGGATATTGCACGGAATTTATAATTCATACCAATGATGTGAATATTAATAAATTTAGAAGAACTATAGGAGAATACGGAGATTCTATGCTGGTTGTCGGAAATAATGATATTGTAAAAGTTCATATACACACGAATCATCCGGGAAAAATAATAGAGCATGCATTAGAAACGGGGCAATTGAGTGATATAAAAATAGATAACATGAGATTACAACATAGGCATGAGGTGTTCAAAGAGAATGAAGAGAAAACTTATGTGAAGAATGAAGATGAAATGGATAAATACGGTTTTATTGTGGTCGCAATGGGAGAAGGTTTGATCAAGATATTTGAGGATTTTGCTTTTGTCCATGTGATTGAAGGCGGTCAGACCATGAATCCGAGTACGGAAGATTTTGTAAATGCTATAAGGAATGTCAATGCCGAAACGATAATCATTTTACCCAACAATAGCAATATATTTATGGCAGCTAATCAAGCTAAGGA
>Ga0172382_10007635_pt1 | contig 15301 bp, 13 predicted proteins | sample Leawel138RmetaG_FD_122245 | JGI IMG/M metagenome (GOLD analysis project Ga0172382, IMG submission 122245) | Leachate microbial communities from a municipal landfill in Southern Ontario, Canada - Leachate well 138R metaG | ecosystem: Engineered > Solid waste > Landfill > Unclassified | place...
ACGTGCGCCGTGTTGGCGGGGGCGGTCGCCGCCGCGGGCCCGGCGGCCGCGCACGCCGATGACGCGAAGATTCAGTACAAAGAGCCGAACGCGATGTGGGTGATGCCCAATCTGAAGGATGAGGTGCTGTTCCGGGCGGAGCACGACGTCGAAGCCGTCGTCGAGGAGATGCCGATGACGTTCAAGACCGTGGCCCCCAATCACGAGGCGGTGTACAACCTGGAGGACTGGGTGGTGTGCGGGGAGTCGCCGAAGGCGGGCGCCGCGCTGTCGAGGGAGAAGACGAAGTCGGTGACGCTGTTGGTGGAGCGGCCGGGCGCGCAGCATTGCGGCGCGTAGGCACAGCACCCGGCGAATCGTCGTCAATAGCTTTGGCTGTACATCCAGCTACCTCTAAGCTTTTGGCATGGAGCTCAAGGGGTTCAAGAGACAGCAGCGAAAGCTCGCGGTTGCAGCGGCAGCCGCCGGTGTGTTCGCGGCAGGGATCGGCATCAGCGCGCCTATTGCGGCGGCGGCGCCCACCGAGGGGGAGACCTGGACGATGGGCAGCTACCGCGGCGAAGTCCTGCAGCGCGCAATCGATGACGTCATCGCCAATGCCGGCGAGCAGAACGTCCGATTCAACCTCTACAACCGGGACCTGACAAGCCAGGTGATTTACAACTACACCAACTGGGTGGTGTGCGGGCAGGCCCCGCGGGCGGACAGCACCATCGAGGTCGGCGCGAAACCGCGGACGGTGACGTTTGCGTTGGCGCGGCGGTACGTCGGCTGCTAATCGCCGTGGCCGTGGCGTAACCGCGGTTCGCGCTACACCCTGTCAATCGCGCTGTAGCGCGAGTCAACTCATAGTGGGCCACTCCTGGCTTTGAGGCTAGGAGTGGCCCATCGCTTTTGTTCGGGTTGCAGACGTGCCTGATGGCACACCGACTGGCACACCCCGTTATGACGCCGGTGTTTTGCCTGTCCTGCTACCTGGCGTCGACTTTCCTGGTCCGCGGGTGGTGGCTGCCCCCAAGGGTCGGTTGCTGCAGCGTGGGGTAACGGCTCATTTAGGCCGTGGCAAACCAGAATGCCAGCGCACTGCGCGTCTCGCCGCGCCTAGCGCTCGCCGTGGCAGGCGTTATCCGCTCATAGTAGTTTCGATCGAAAATACCTGGTAGAGCCTGCATTTTTCCCGCATCCCCCGCGCGCCTCGGGTAGCAGTTGTGGTTGACACCACATCCCTGCGGTGGGATGCTGTCAGCTAACGCAATCTGGGGGAAGGGGTGCGGGGGATATGTCAACAATCACCGCAAAACTGTCGAACGCTGGAACCAGGCTTCAAGTGGGGACCGCGGCATGCGCGGTGGCTGCCGCTGCGGTGCTGACGCCTGCGGTAGCCGCTCAGGCCGATCTCACACTGCCCGCGCCCACGGCGCCCGCTTTGTCCGAGATCGCGTTGGCGCCGGCGCTCACCTCGGTGGGTATCGCCCAGCAGGGTTCGTGGATCTGGTTCGGGCCGACCAAGGATGACGGGCCGACCTACACACCGGTGGTCGAGTTCTTTCCGTTGGCTCTGGTGCCCAACTTCCTGAAGCCGTTCTTCTCGTGGTTTGCGAACATCAACTTCACGGCGTGCTTCTTCGGCCTCAACGCTCGGATCGGGCCGTACGGCAGCCTGTCGGTCGGGTTCAGCCGAGGCTGCTGAGTTCGTTCGTCAGAGGGGACTGTCCGTGGGGGCAGTCCCTTTCTGTATGTGCAGCTACTGCTGCCAGAGATCCGAGATGGACAATCCGGTGCGGCGCACCAGCCGGTGCACCAGAGGCAGGCTGAGCCCGATGACATTGGAGGGGTCGCCCTCGATGCGGTCGACGAACCATCCGCCGAGCCCGTCCAGCGTGAACGCGCCCGCGACGTGCAGCGGCTCGCCGCTGTCGATGTAGCGGGCGATCTCGTCCTCGGTGGGCTCGCCGAAGTGCACCTTGGTACTGCCGGTGTCGGCCTCGGTGTGGGTGATGACGCCACCGGTGATGCGCAGCAGCGCATGCCCGGTGAGCAGATGGCCCGCCGAGCCGGCCATCGACTCCCATTGCGCCCCAGCGGCTTCCGCGGAACCCGGCTTTCCCCGCAACGTGCCGTCGAGGAACAGCATCGAATCGCAGCCGATCACCACGCAGTCGGCGAGCAGTTCATCCGGCAGTTCCGCGGCGACGCTGAGCGCCTTGGCGGTGGCGAGCTTGGCCACCACCGCCTCCGGCGGGAGATCCGGGTCCAGCGCGGCGAGCAACGCGTCCTCGTCGACGGCGGACACGATCACCTGCGGGTCGATGCCGGCCTGGCGCAGCACGCCCAGCCGGCCTTTGGATGCCGACGCCAGCACCACCCGCGTCATCGCTTCTCCTCGCTGATCACCTCGCGACTCTATCGGTGCCTGAAGATGCGGCGTGTTAAGCGCTGGTAGACCCGTCCCGCCCGTATGTCCCGACATCGACGGGATGGTCGAATCTCCTTGACTCAGGAAACAGATTAATTGTTGGTTTCGCGGGATTAACATTCGGATTCACCGCGGCGAGTTCCGGCCCGAAATAGCGCTTTCCAGCCGGGGCATATCGCCGCAGAAGCGCTATCGGTGCTGGTAGAGCCGCATGACTGGCAATTTCGCGACGCGGGTCACCGTCCCGAATTCTGCTTTTGACACTCGATTTGGGGTCTGCGATATTGCGAACAACAAATCCGGGACAAAGGAAGCAGGGCGGGCGGATATGTCTACTGTTGCCGCGAAATTCGCGACTGTCGGCACGAGATTTCAGGTGGGCGCCGCCGCGTGCGCCATTGCGGGGGCGGCGGTGTTGACGCCCGCGGTCGCCGCTCAGGCAGACATCGTCGCGCTGCCCGTACCCGCGGCGCCGGCATTCACCGATGTCCTGGCGTCCCCGGTGATCACGGACTTCATGGCCGCGCCGGCACTGGGCGCCGGCACCGCCGCCGAGCAGGGTTGGTGGTGGTTTTGGGGCCCCGGTCCCGGGGAGGACGGCCCGACGACATTCTTCGAATTCACGCCGCTGGCGCTGATCCCCAACTGGATCAAGCCGCTCTACAGCTGGTTCACCCAGAACATCGACTTCTCGACGTGCGTCTTCGGGATCACGCTGTCGATCGGCCCGTACGGAACGACCAAGCTCGGCTACAGCACCGGCTGCTGATCTCCACTGCCACAAACGAATAGCTCCAGGCCGCGAATCCGGGCCTGGAGCTGTTCGTGTGTCTCTTGCGCAAGCGACTCGTTACCGCCGCATGTGCATGCGTTCCCAGAGGGTTGTGCGCTGCCAGCTGGTGACGTCGTAGCGCAGCTTGTCCACCGGGTGGCCCCACATGTTGAGTTCCTGCGGGCCGGGGTCGCCGGCGGCGCCACCGCCGGCGCCGGCGAGCACGGTCACCAGCGCGGCCAGCTCTTCGAGGGTGGGCTCACCCTTGACGACGTTGAAGTGCGGATCCGGCTGCGGCGGGTCGTCGATCGTCATGTCCCGCGGATCGGAGACCTCGACGATGTCGGCGTCATGGTTCATGGCTGAAAGTCCTTGTCTGAGAAGAGGTTTCGCCGTGGATCAGAGCGGGATGTTGCCGTGCTTCTTCGGCGGGGTCTGAACCACCTTGCGCTCCAACAGCTTCAGCGCGGTGGCGACGTAGCCGCGGGTGTGCGACGGTAGGATCACCGCGTCGACGTAGCCGCGCTCAGCGGCGATGTACGGGTTGACCAGGGTGTCCTCGTACTCCTGCTGCAGCTGCAGACGCAGCGCGTCGACGTCTTCGCCGTTGGCGGCGGCCTCGCGCAGCTGCTGACGGTAGACGAACCCGACCGCGCCGGAGGCGCCCATCACCGCAATCTGCGCGGTGGGCCAGGCGACGACGACGTCGGCGCCCATGTCCTTGGAGCCCATCACGCAGTAGGCGCCGCCGTAGGACTTGCGGGTGATGACGGTGACCTTGGCGACGGTGGCCTCGCCGTAGGCGTAGAGCAGCTTGGCGCCGCGGCGGATGATGCCGTTGTATTCCTGGTCGGTGCCGGGCAGGAAGCCGGGCACGTCGACCAGCAGCACGATCGGGATGTTGAAGCAGTCGCAGGTCCGGATGAACCGGGCGGCCTTCTCCGAGGCGTTGATGTCCAGGCAGCCGGCGAACTGGGTGGGCTGGTTGGCCACGATGCCGACCGGGCGGCCGTCGACGCGTCCGAACCCGACCACGATGTTGCCCGCGTACCCGGCCTGCACCTCGAGGAACTCGTCGTCGTCGAGGATGCGGGTGATGACCTCGTGCATGTCATAGGGCTGGTTCGGCGAGTCCGGGATCAGCGTGTCGAGCTCGAGGTCCTCGTCGGTGAGGCTCTCCTCGATCGGGGCGTCGGCGTGCGGGGCCGGGTAGCGCGGCGGCTCGGCGTAGTTGTTGGGCGGCAGGTAGGACAGCAGGTCGCGGACGTAATCGAGGGCGTCCTGCTCGCCGGAGGCGACGTAGTGCACGGTGCCCGACTTGGCCATGTGCGTGTGGGCGCCGCCGAGCTCCTCCATGGTGACGTCTTCGCCAGTGACGGTCTTGATGACGTCGGGGCCGGTGATGAACATCTGGCTGGTCTGGTCGACCATGATGACGAAGTCGGTCAGGGCGGGGGAGTAGACGTGACCGCCGGCGGCGGCGCCCATGATCAGCGAGATCTGCGGGATGACGCCGGAGGCCTTGATGTTGTTGTGGAAGATCCGGCTGTAGAGGCCGAGGGAGACCACACCCTCCTGGATGCGGGCGCCGGCGCCGTCGTTGATGCCGATCAGCGGGCGGCCGGTCTTGATGGCCAGCTCCTGGACCTTGACGATCTTCTCGCCGTAGACCTCGCCGAGGCTGCCGCCGAACACGGTGGCGTCCTGGCTGAACACGCAGACGTCGCGGCCGTCGATGGTGCCGTAGCCGGTGACCACACCGTCGCCGGTGGGCCGGTTGTGCTCCAGGCCGAAGTTCTTGCTGCGGTGCTTGGCCAGCGCGTCGAGCTCAACGAACGAGCCCTCGTCCAGCAGCGCGAGGATGCGCTCGCGGGCGGTGAGCTTGCCCTTGGCGTGCACCTTCTCCACCGCGGTCTCACCGACCGGGTGCTGCGCCTCCGCGGCGCGCTTGCGCAGGTCGGCCAGCTTCCCGGCAGTGGTGTGGATGTCGATCTCGTGCTCGGCAGACGGCTCAGTCACGCTGGTCATAGGTTCCGATGCTAACGGCGTCGACTCCGGGTGTCGCGGGTGGCCCTTACTAGTCCCTTAGAAAGTCTGTCGGCGGACCGTCGCGACGTGGCCGACGTTGGTAGCCTGCGGTGAGTTGCGGGGGCAACGTAGGGGAGGGTTCGCCTTATCTTGTCCGGCAGGCACCGGGTGCGTTCCCGCAGATTCCGCGCCGTGCTGGTCATTGTCGCGCTGGCTTTTGTGGTGGCCGCGCTCCTCATCCGGGCCCTGCCGCTGCCCAACAACTTCGCGCTGGTCATCGCTGTCGGTTCGCCGTACGTCGTGCTGGTGGCGCTGCTCGGTCTGGTGGTGGCGGCGCTGAGCCGATTGGTGGTGCTGTCGATCGGCGCGGTGGCGGTCGTGGCGACCAGCCTCGCGGTGCAGATGGACTGGTACCACGGCGGGCGGCCGGGCGGCGTCGCGGCCGAGCACGTGGACGTGCGGGTGTTGTCGGCGAATCTCCGCTACGGGCGGGCCGATCCCGAGGAGTTTGTGAAGCTGGCGCGTGGCAGCGCGGATGTCATCACGGTGACGGAGCTGACCGCCGAAGCCGTTCACCGGTTCTACAGCGCCGGCATCGGCGAGGTATTTCCGCATTCCATTCTGTTTCCCGCCCCGAATGCCGGTGGGAATGGGATCTGGAGCCGCTATCCACTGACTCCGCTGTCGCCGACGAGGTACTGGAATTCGAATATTGTCGCCGTGCGGGCGCAGATTCCGGGCGTGCCGATTGATCCGGCGGTGGCCAGCGTGCACATCACATCGCCGATGGCCTCGTTCACGAGCTGGCGAAACGGGGTCACGGCAACCAAATCGAGACTGGTCGGCCTGGCCGAGACTGTCGGGCAGGGCGTGGTGATCGCCGCGGGAGATTTCAACAGCACACCCGACATGCGACAGTTCCGCGATCTCATCGCGGACGGGTACCGCGACGCCGTAAGGGACACCGGCGCGGGCTTCACGCCGACGTTCCCTTCGGACACGGTACTTCCGCCGATGATCACGATCGACCACGTGCTGACACGTCAGGCGAGCGTGTCCTCGATCCGGTCCGTCGACATCAAAGGCAGCGATCACCGTGCGCTGCTAGCCACTGTGGATGTTCCCATCGCAAGCAGTCGATCCTGAGAAAACATAAAGTAAATGCAATGCCAGCAAATACGCGAGACCGCCCCAAATATGTCCAATGGATGCAGGCCGAAGGGACGTCGCGAGGGGCTTTCGCCGCATGTCTGCCAATTCAGGAGACGTGCAGGTCGCGGCAGGTTTTCGCGGTTGTGAAAGTTTGTTTCGCAACAATCCGCGTTTCGGTTGACAGTCCCCCTGGAGTCTGACATATTTTCAGCTAACTCAACCGGAGGGAAATGAGGGGGACATGTCTACTGTTGCCGCAAAACTGTCGAGCGTGAGCACCAAGTTCCAGGTCGCTACCGCGGCCACCGCTATCGCAACTGCCGCGGCCCTGACGCCAGCAGTCGCCGCTAACGCGGACATCGCGCTGACCGCGCCCGCCGCGCCTGCAATGTCTGAGCTGGCCAATATCGCGGCCGCTCCCGCCCTGGGTGCCGCGTCCATCGCGCAGCAGGCCGGCTGGGTCTGGTTCGGCCCCGCGGACCGCGAGGGAGCGCCGGAGCGGACCACCATCTTCCAGTTCAACACCGCGGCATTGATCCCCGGCTTCATCAAGCGGTGGTTCGGGTGGCTGGGGCAACTCAATTTCCAGGCGTGCATCTTCGGTATCAGCGCGGTGATCGGGCCCTACGGCACCTTCAGTGCGACGATCAGCCGAGGCTGCTGATCCTCAGTTCTTGCGATTCCGCGAGGTGGGACTGCCTACAATGGCAGTCCCATCTGCGTATCGACACCATTTTCGAGGATCCGCCGACCACGGGAATCAACTGAGTGAATAAGTTTTCGCGGCGTCCGTCCGGGGATGAACCGAACGGCGAGGACGACGTTGACCTGTTAGGAATAGAGGACGAGCGGCGTCATCACTGGCTGCACGACAGGCGCGGAGCGGTATGGACCGCACTGGTGTTGCTTGTCGTCATCGTGGCGTTCGGTGTGTGGCTGAGCGTCCGGGCCTTCGACGCTAAGTCGAGTCTGGAGCATGCTCGCGATAGTGCCCAGCAGTCCAAAGACGCGCTTCTTGAAGGGAATGCCGAGGACGCATCGCGGTTCGCTGACGAGGCGCAACATCACGCTCAAGCGGCCAGGGATGCGACGCATTCGGTGCCATGGAATGTCGCCTCTGTGATCCCGTGGCTGGGTAGCCCCTTTAAGGCTGGGCAGCAGATATCGGATGTTGTCCTCGGCTTGGCGGCCGACGTGCTGAAGCCTTCGACCGATGTGGGCGTGGCGATTTCGCCGGACCAGTTGTATGCGAATGGGCGCGTCGATGTGCAACTCCTTCGTAGCGAAGAGCCGCAGCTCAGCAAGCTGTCTGAGGATGCCGCTCGGCTGAACTCCGAGGCACGCGCAATACCGGATCCTGGGTATTTACCGCTGCTACGCGACGCACGATCGCAGCTCCAAGAACAGACATCTGACTTGGCTGGATTGCTTGACAACACTGCTCTCGCTGCACGTCTCGTGCCATCGATGATGGGGGTCGACGGGCCGCGTACCTATTTCATGGGTTTCCAGACCAACGCCGAAGCTCGCGGTACCGGCGGGTTGCTCGGCGGATTTGGCGTCCTTCGGTTCGACAACGGTGTGCCCGTGGTCGACGATCTGGGTAAAAACACGGAATTGACCGGAGCGGTCGCGAATGTCGACCTCGGCCCCGAATTCAATCAGCAGTACGGGTTTACCAACCCCCAGACCGACTATCGGAACAGCAACTTGAGCCCGCACTTCCCGTATGCAGCCCAGATATGGAAGTCGATGTGGGCACAGAAAACCGGTATGAACGTAGACGGAGTTCTAGCGATTGACCCCGTTGCACTCAGCTACGTGCTTGGAGCAGTCGGGGCTGTCACGATGCCCGACGGTGAGGTTATCACCAAGGACAACGTGGTCGAGTTAACAGAATCGACAGCCTATATTCGCTTTCCTGCCGATCAACCGGCGCGCAAGAATTATTTGCAGGATATCGCGACCCAGGTCGTCCAGAAGATCATAGCCCCAGTCCCATCTCCGCGCGCATTGCTAGACGCGCTGGGTAGGGCGGTCAGTGAACGCCGAATTGCAGTGTGGAGCGCGGTTCCCGAGGATCAGGCGCTTCTTGAGCAGACGCCGCTCGCCCATATAGTTCCTGATGATCCTTCCCCCTATGCGGGTGTAATCATCAACAACCTGGGTGGCAACAAGATGGACTACTACCTCGAGCGAAGTATCGAATACGTGGCCGACGGTTGCGAGGGTCAGACCAGAATGTCGACAGTGACGGTCCGATTGAAGAATACCGCACCGGCAGACGCGCCACTTCCCGATTACGTTGCAGGAACTCAAGGTCTGTCTCGTGACGTTCCGTTCGAGGTGCCGCGGGGCACAATGGTGACGTCGGTCAGGCTCCTCGCGACTACCAATGCTTCTATCGTGAGTGTCCTAGCAAATGGAGAACGGATCCCATTTACCCAGAGTGTGGAACGTGGGCACCCCAGCTACGAGGTGCAGGTGTTGATACCGCCGGGGCAGGCTGGTGACCTTGTATTTCGATTGTCAGAACCGACGTCGCCTGGAGCTCCTCGTGTTCCGGTTCAACCGTTGGTGGACAGCATTGCTCCCGTAGTATCGGTAGCAGAGTGCTCGTAACATCTTCGCAGAACGCGCTGATAGCGCTCTCATCGGATTCGCGGATCTCAGGACGCTGGGCAGAGACTAACTCGGCTTGCCAAATAGAAATTGTGGCGCCCGCCCAATCAGTATTTGGAGGGTTAAATTGAATTTGCAGGATTTTGTCAAAGCGCTCCGCGGCGGGTGGATTATCGTCGCTGTATCAACGATTGTCGCCGTGCTTGGTGCAGTCGTAATCACTCTTCTAACAACCCCACTGTACGAGGCCTCTACTCGGTTGTTTGTGTCGACTTCATCGGGGTCATCGCTATCCGACACTTACCAGGGTAATCGTCTCTCTCAAGAGCGCGTGGTCTCGTATGCCGAACTGCTCATGGGTGAAACACTATCTCAGCGCACAGTGGACAAGCTTGGACTCGATATGGGTGCCAAAGAGCTCCAAGGTCACGTGAAAGCAAGCGCGAAAGCCGATACGGTTCTCATCGATGTGGATGTCTTGGATGCATCTGCTGTACGCGCACGCGATATCGCAAACACGCTGTCCGACGAGTTTGTTTCGCTCATCCGTGAACTTGAGACACCGTCTCCAGGCGCGATGCCGGACGCACGAGTTGTGGTCGAGCAACGCGCCTCCATTCCTGATAGCCCGGTGGTCCCTAAGACCGCGCGGAATATCGCGATGGGTCTAGTGCTGGGTCTGGCTATAGGTGTTGGCCTTGCTGTACTTCGTGATTTACTCGACAACACCGTTAAGAGTCGGGAATCTCTCGAGCAAATTACAGGGGCTGGCGTTGTCGGGACCATCCCGTTGGATAAGGAACGTCGGAAGCAACCAGCGATTGCATTCGATAATGACAACTCGATGATCGCGGAGGCCTTCCGCAAGGTTAGGACAAATCTGCAGTTTCTTGCGGTCGACAATCCTCCGCGGGTTATCGTGGTTACGAGTTCAATGCCGCACGAAGGAAAATCAACGACAGCAATCAATATCGCTCTGGCGCTCGCAGAAGCCGAGCACAATGTTGTGCTCGTAGACGGAGATATGCGGCGCCCGATGTTAGCGAAGTACCTGGATCTAGTCGGCTCTGTAGGTTTTAGTACGGTCCTCAGTGGAGCGGCATCTCTTCAGGAATCACTGCAGAAGACCCGTTTTCCAGGTCTGACTGTCCTCACATCGGGCGCCGTACCTCCAAATCCGAGCGAATTACTGGGATCACAACTCGCTCGGAAGCTTCTGAACGAGTTGCGTGCGGAGTTCGACTATGTCGTTGTTGATTCCACGCCTCTGCTCGCTGTGACCGATGCCGCAATTCTGGCGGCTGGCGCCGACGGTGTACTAATCATGGCTCGATTCGGCCAAACAAAGCGTGAACAACTTGTACATGCAGTTGGCAGCTTGGTGGACGTTGGCGCTCCGCTGTTGGGCGCGGTCTTCACGATGGTGCCGACGCGTGGAGGCTCGTATAGCTACAACTACGGCTATTACGGCACTGAAACTCCAGTGCGGCCTACGCGTCGGGTGGCGCAAGAGCCAGGGGCGGCGAGCCCGCCGTTGCGGGGCGAAGGAGCAATCGCGGAACCCATCTCCCAGGTTGCGCAACCCGGTATGGTTGGCAGGCGCCGCCGGCGCGGCACAACGTAGCCTCAATCGCAGTATTAGCCGGGATTCTTGACCTCTCCGTAGCTAGCCACAACGCTCCTACCCCTCAAGTTCTGCCAATAGGTGTGGCCCTGCGAGCTGCATCATTGATGGAGCGATTCTGTGTGAGTAATGACCACTCCATCCCCGCTCGCTACCCACGAGTCACCTTCTGCAGCGTTGGGATCTATTGGCGCCTATACCTATAGGTGGCCGTAGCGGCGGTCTATTCGATCAACATAGCTCGGAGCTACTTGCGAAACCAGCGAAACAGTCTGCCAAGCGACGCGGGGGATCTAAAGGTAAGAGCGTAATAGAGAAGTGCAAAGCTTGCGGTTGCTCCGAACAGAAGTAACGCTCTGGCGAGCGAGGTTTCAGCTACTAGCGGCCGCAAATAGAATACGCTGAAACCGATGACAGTGGCGGTCAGGGCGCCCGCCGCCAGTGACATTAGATACCCCCGGACCACGACATCTGAGACTTTGAACCCTGCACGTGTTCTGAGACTTCGCAGCTTAATCGGAAGATCGATCAGGTATGAGATGCTAAACGCAGCGGCAATTCCAAGCAACACCTTCTCTTTGGGTAGCCATGAGCTTGCGGCGAACGATCCCAGTATCCAAATTGTGCCCACTACTACCGCGCTGCGAAGCGGAATTTTTGCCTCGTGCATTGCAAAGAATGGCCGAATCAACACGTCGTGCAGAGCGTAGGGGACCAATCCGGCAGCTAACACTGCGAGCACAACTCCTATGAAGTGCGCTGCAGTCTGGCTTGTTTCGCCGCGGGCGAAAAGAACCTCAGTGCCAAGAGGCCCGAGGCACATAAATATCGACATGACAGGAATAAGAAGTGCGCCAATGGCCAAAATGGCCTCATTCAACTCCACGGATGCCTCACCGCGGTTGCCGTTCGCGTAGTGCGATGACAACCGCACCAATAAAACGTTTGCAAGGCCTGCCGATGCGACACCTTGGGTAATTAATAGTAATGTCTGGGCGTAGAAGAACGCTGTATAGCCGCGACCGTCATATCCAATCGCCTCCGCTGAACTTCCAGCCTGAGTTGATAGCGCAGCAGTCACAATTACGGCAAGTTGAAACACGCCCGCGGTTGTCAGGGTAAGGAAGCCAGTAACCGCCGTCGTGCGGAGGCCCAAGCCGCGGATACTGAACCGTACTCGAAGTCGAAAGCCAACTCGTTTGAGAAGAATGAACAATAGCATCGATTGTAACGCGGACCCAAGGAGCGTCGAAGCGCCCAAAAGTGTCACTATTTGCGGCGACACGGATCCAGGCGAATTCGCCTGAACAGAGCCCGCTATTACTATTGGGATGCAAGCAATGATGATGACGACACTGTTAATAGCCGGGGCCCAAGCTGCGCTACTGAATTTACCACGCGCATTCATTATTTGTGATGTGACTCCGAATAGTGTGTAGAAAAAGATCTGCGGGATGCACCAGACGAAAAGCTGTGAGCTTAGAGAAAGCTGTGCATCCCCCCAAGAGGAGCCGCCCATCAACTCGATTACGGCCGGGCCGAGTACAAGTAAGAGAGAGGTTACGAGAAGTCCGAACGCGGCGCCCGCGAAGATGAGCAAGCTGCCGTATTCGTCAGCTCGCGACTCTGGTGAGCGAGAATGGCGCATGAGTTGAGGCACGAAGATAAACGCAATAGTCCCGCCGCCTAGTAGAAGGAAGACCTGATTTGGGACTTGGTTCGCGATGTTATATGCGTCTGCTACGAGACCTGTGCCCACTGCGGCAGCTAGTGCAAGGTTACGGCCGAACCCGAGGACTCTTGAGCCGAGGGTGCCTGCGGAAGCCGCTAGCGATGTTCGACCAATGCCTGCTGAACTGCGCTCGTCGGTCATTGAGCGCCGAAAGGTGAACAGCTTCCGTGTCCGTCGTACCCTGCCATAGTGACTATCGAGATTTGAGTCATGGCTGCAATCTAGTCGGAGGGTCAGCTATGGGCTGGATCTGGCCTAGCAGTTGTTTGGCGTCGCGTCGTAAATTGCCTTGTCTCCGTCGTCAGGCAGACGTCCCGTGTTTAAGGTAGAAAGACAACAATCAGCCCGATCGAAGTTGCAGTTTCTCCCTTGGTGCTTGGTTGGGTGCGAACTGATGTACGTTGTTGCCGCCCCATCATCGTCCGAGCTGTTTAGCGCAGTCCGCTCCACTCAATGGCTGATGTCTGTAGTACGGTACGCTCGCCGCATACTGAAGCTGTTCCTGCCTTCCTGCCGTCGCTGTTGTGGCCCCGCTGATAATGTGATCGGTAGTTGTTTGGGCGTGAGGTAAGCATGTAGGGGTACGCGGGTACCGGATGGTTGTCGGCGCTGGCAACGGTAAGGTGAGTAATGGAACAGCGTTTAGTTATCGAACAGTTCGACCCTGAAAGCCCAAAACCAGGCGGAATTGACACCCACATCCGCGGCCTCGTGCGCTACTGTCCGCCGGAAATCCAACTAAGAATCGCGGGTGTCGATGCGATCGGAAATAAGCGGCTAGGGCGATGGATCGAGAGCGACATTGGCGGCCGGATCGTTGAGTTCATGCCAGTTGCCCGGTTGGACCCTGGGAATATTCGACGATCAAGACCACATTCGGCCTGGGTTGCGTATGGTTTGCGCAAGTACCGACCAGCAGCGGACGCCGACGTTGTAAATACCCACCGACTCAACTTGGGAGCCGTGGCGTTACGTCTGTACCCAAACGCTGGACACGTTCAGTACCTTCATGGCACCGGTATTGACGACCTCAAGACAGGTAGCGGTTCGCTATTTCGGCACGCTTTTTTCACTTACCGTTGGCTTGAACGGTATGTTCTTCCGAAGAGTGTCGACGCCGTTGTCTTTAACAAGGCGGGTGCGGAGCGGCTCAGCGCGATCTCGCACTCTGTTCGCTTCTCGCCTAACTGGTTTGATCCCGCGGAGTTTTTCCCTCCGGAGAAGGAGTCTGCCATGAAGTCGAGGATCATTTGGCCTTGCCGCATCGAGCCGCAGAAGAATCCTGAGCTCGCGATCGACGTCATGAGTGCATTACCAGAGCGCTATACGCTCACAGTGGCGGGAAGTGGAGCTTTGGAGCCAGCGATGCGGCGACGTGCTGCAGATTCGCCTGCTGCTAGCCGAATCAGGTTTGTAGGCGCGATACCTAAGTCAGAGATGGGCTCAGTTATGCGCAAGCACGATATGCTGCTGATGACGTCAAGATTCGAGGGTTTCCCGTACGCGGTAGTGGAGGGTTTGGCGTCGGGCTTACCCGTGGTAACGACACCGGGCGGGGAACCGAATGGACTAGTGCAAAACGGGGTCAATGGAGCACGTGTCACAGACGATCGCCCAGAGTTGTTTGTTTCAGCTGTGGAACTCGCGGCAAGTATTACGGCTCGCGCAGCGCGCGACTCGGTCGCCCGTCTGAATGCGACCACACTTGTACCGGAAGTCCTTCGTCTTCCCAGGGCACGTCGCGATCCTTCGGGAAATGGTGGAGATTCAGCCTGCTAGCCAGCCGCAGATCCGATCAATTGTGATATCTCCTCAGAGTCTCCCGACGGGTCCGCCTGTATTGGCCATGGACGGCTGTGGCGCCAGTAGCGCGCTCGTCGTCGATGTAAGCCGCTGTGTGGCAAGCTGGTAGCTGCGTGGTGCGGAGCTCGATGTCGTCCGTATGTTTCGGCCGCAGATCTTCAGGCACGTTCGCAGGATGCGGGAGAAGCCGACAACGACAACGGGAACGCCTCGCGGTGAGGGCAGGGCCAAACGTCCGCTGCCGAACATACGTTTACCACGAAATGCGCCCTTCGCTCGAATCGGGAAGGACTTCGAGAAATTGAGTACTCGCTCTATCGCGTACCGCCTACTGAGCGAACACGCCGTTGCCGGTCTCGTATGCCCGCGCTGCAGAAGTATGCTGACATCTACTGCGGAGGCGCTTATATGTCAGAACACTGCCTGCCTGCAGGCGTACCCAGTCGTGCATGGTGTACCGATTCTGATCGACGAACGCAGTAGCGTTTTCGACATTAGCGACTACGTTGAAAGTCGCGACACTTATTTCCCCAGCCAAACGCGGTTGCGCCGGTTACTTGGCCGGCTGGTCCCAGATATTGGTAAGAACCTCAAGGCGGTGACGAATTATTCGACATTCGCTGAGCTAGTACTTCACCTTGATGCCAAGCCGCGCGTTCTCGTATTAGGTGGCGGCGAGTTGGGTCAGGGTCTTGAAGAATTATTCCGCTACGCCGAGATCGAAGTTATTGAGTCCGATGTGGCGCTTGGATCACGTGTGGCTGTCATAATTGATGGCCACAGCATCCCGTTTCGGGGCGAGATGTTTGACGGCGTGATCGCTCAGGCCGTTCTCGAGCACGTCATCGATCCCTATAAGGTCGTGGATGAGATTCATCGAGTGCTTAAACCTAGCGGAATCGTATATGCCGAAACGCCATTTATGCAGCAAGTGCATGGTGGAAGGTATGATTTCATGCGATTTACCCACCTTGGCCATAGACGTCTGTTTCGGCGTTTTGACGAGCATTCGAGCGGTGCGGTCAGCGGAACGGGGATGGTGAGGTGAGCCCGTCGTAGTGGTCCAGTCGTTGTGGGACTCTGTTGCCCGGTGTTCGGGCAAGGAAGAATCGACAACGACATGGCATCGAACAAGCGCCGGCGGCATACGCC
>Ga0172382_10007636_pt1 | contig 15301 bp, 8 predicted proteins | sample Leawel138RmetaG_FD_122245 | JGI IMG/M metagenome (GOLD analysis project Ga0172382, IMG submission 122245) | Leachate microbial communities from a municipal landfill in Southern Ontario, Canada - Leachate well 138R metaG | ecosystem: Engineered > Solid waste > Landfill > Unclassified | place...
GCGGAACGGGCTCGTGCTCGAGGGCCGCGATGACGCTAGCGGCAGCGTGCGCCTAGACCCGCAGGGCATGCGCCTAGAACTCGTGGGCTTCGGACTGGAGTTCGCGGGCATGAGCCTGGAGGGCACGGGCACGCTCGCAGGTGACGAAGCCGACGTAACGGGTCAGCTGCTGGTCCGCACCGACCTGCCGGTCGCAGAACGGCAGACAGGTTACGTGTTCCCGTGGCGCCTAAGCACCGACCAGGGAATCTGGCGCCTGGTTTCAGACGGGCCGCACGGGCAGCTGAGCGTGGAGTACGGCGCCGTCGAGGCGGCGGGCACCCTGGCGCTTAGCGCCGATTTGCAGCTGAGCGACGGTCGCATCGAAGGGCAGTTGGGCTTGGGGTCGAGCGGCCTGGCCGGCACGCTGTCGGTCAGCGCCGTGCGCCTCCTCTCGCCCGAGCTCGGCACCCTCACCGTGGACGCCGAAGCCACAGTGGCAGAGGGACGCGTGGGCGGCAGCAGCACCCTCAGCAGCGAGGCTGGTCAGGTGGTGGTGAACGGCGTCTGGGGCTTGGGCGGCCTGCTGCCAGCCGCCGTGGCGCCGAACGCGCCCAGCGGCGGTCGCCTCGAGGCGCGCGTGAGGGCGCTCGAGCTCTCTGACCTGCCGTACCTGGCCGAGCGCGTACCCGAGCTGCATGGCCAGGTCACCGGCACGGCGCAGCTGCGCGACGGCTTCCTGTTCGGCCAGCTCGTGTCTCAAGAGATAGGCGTGGGCGACCTGAACACCCCCATGCAGCTGGCCATGAGCGGTCGCCCTGCCGACCTCACCATAGACCTGCAGCTGCGCGGCGCCCTCGGGCGCGCCAACCTCCGGAGCGGCAACTTGAGCGGCATGTTCCGCTTCGAGCGCTTCCCGCTGAACCTCGTCTCTACCGCAGTGGTAGGGCCCGCGGACTTCACGGCCGACATGACCGGCGTCATGCGCTTCGACGGTCCCGTGTCAGCGCCGCAGGACGCGTACATTCGCCTGGCCACCGAAGAGGTGCGGCTGGAACGCATGGGCGTGACCACCCTTGGCAACGTCACCGTGACCTACGACCAGCGCGCCGTGCTGGTCGAGCGCGCCGAGTTCGAAGGGCTGGGGAGCTGGCGCGCAGCCGGCGTGCTGCGCCAGGAGCAGTTCGACTTCCAGCTCGAAGCCGACCGCGCCGACTTCACGCCCCTCCTGGGCCTGGTGCCGCAGTTCGCGCGCTTAGGGGTGGGAGCGGTCGGCAGCTTCGACCTGAACGTGCTGGGCGACCTCGCCAACCCCAACATCACGCTCACCAGCCCCGACCTGCTGGTCGAGGTAGCCGGCACCGGTTACCGGCTAGAAGACACCGCCATCGACCTAGACGGCGTAACGCTGACGCTCGAGTCACGTGTTCATGGTCTGAGGCCGGTGGAGGGCACGCTGGACGTGGCGGGCATAGCGCTGCTGTCGCTGTTCCCGTTCAAGCTCGACGGCACCGACCTCGCGCTGGCGGGGGCAGCCCAGTTGAGCACCTTCGGGCGGCTGACAGACGTTACCGGCAACCTGCGCCAGCAACCTGACGGCACACCCACCGTGCAGCTCGTCGGCACCATGGGCGCCAGACCGCTCACGCTCGAGGGCACCCTGGCGCCGCTCGACGTGCGCGCCAGCGGCGCAGGCGTAACAGCGCGGCTCCCGAACCTGCTGGTCGACAGCGCCGTGGTCGACGCCGACCTCCGCCTCGTCAGCGTAGAGGGCGGCGTGGCGCTTTCAGGCAGCATCGTGGCCGACGAGGTGATCGTGGATCCGGCGGCCAGGCGCGCGCCCGCAGCGCCGCCCACAGCTGAAGCGCCAGAAGGTACCGACCTGGAGCCCCTTACGGACGTTGAAGCGCCCCCCGCCGCTCAGCCACAAGCCGCGCGCGGAGGCGGTCTCGCAGCGCTGCGCTTCGACGACCTGGTTATCAGGGCGCCTGGGCGCGTGACCCTTACCACCAACATCGGCTCGTTCGAAGCGGGCCTCGACCTGGTGCTCGCCGGCACGGGCGCCGCACCGCGCCTGGCGGGGAACGCCACAGCCATCCGCGGCAACCTGCGCTTCGGCGGGCGCGACTTCACCATCGACCGCGCCGTCGCCACCTTCACCCCCAACCGCGGCGTCTACCCCGAGCTGGACGTGGTGGCGCACTCCGAGTTCGACAAGCAGCGCGTGGTGGCGGCCGCGCCTAACGTCAGCTTCTCCGCCCCGCGGGAGGGCAGCAACTTCGAGGTGCAACTGGCGTTCTTCGGACCTGTCGAGCCCACCGACAACGGCGGTTTCAGGTTCGACATCCAGCCCATCCTGAGCTCCAACGCGCTCATAGAGGTGGAGTCGCAGAGCGGCGGCGGGAGCGTAACGCGGCCGTTCACCGAGGCGGAACTCATGTCGCTGGTAACACTGGGCCGCTTCGAGCTCAACGCCGACTTCATCGGCTCCGGCGGACTAGGTGGCGCGGTCGCCACCGGCGCCCTGGACACCGCCATCGACCTGCTGGTGGTCTCCGGCCTCGAGTCTGCCCTGCGCGAAGCGTTGGGGCTTGACGTGGTAGAAATCCGCACCACGTCGCTGTCTGCGCTCATCGAAGACGGGCAGCAGTTCGGCGTGTCGCTGCGCGTGGGCGGGTACCTGCAACCCGAGCTGTTCGCCTCGTACCGCATCGGCACGTACGACGGCAGCGACCCGGACTTCTCGATCACCAACGAGGTCATGCTGCGCTACGGCCTCGGGCCCCTCGACCTCGACATCATCGGCCGCATCGACCTGCCCGCTGCTGGCACGGCGGGGCAGCCTCGACCCGAGCTCGGTGCGGTGCTGGGTTACCAGTTCTCGCCCTGGCTGGGCATCGACGGCGGCGTGAGCATCAGCCCGGTGCGCAGTCGCATCGAGTTCGGCGTCACGTTCCGCTGGTAGTGCGCCGCCGAAGGTGTACGCGCCCTGCCGTGGGCCGCACAAGCCGGTCACGCTGCGCTGGTATATGTGGACGGTGCACCTTTTAGAGCGATGGGAGCAAACCGAAAGATGAATACCTACTCACTGCGGGCGCCAGCCCGCTTGCGGCGAACTGTTGTTGGTACGTACTCCTTGGCCGAGAGGGCCCAGCGGTGAACCTAGACGGTCACGCACTGAGGCTGTCCGGCGCCCGCCTGCACGTGAACCTGGTCCCTGCCCGCCTGGTCGAGAACGCGCTGCGCGCCGGCGAAGGCGTGCTTGACGCGTCCGGGGCGCTGGTCGTTGATACCGGCAAGTTCACGGGCCGCTCGCCAAAGGACAAGTTCACCGTGCGCAACGCCGCCACCGAAACCAGGGTCGACTGGGGCAAGACCAACCAGCCTATGGACCCGGCTGCGTTCGAGCGCCTGCGCGCCGACATGGAGGCTCACTTAGAGGGCCGCCAACTGTACGTGCAGGACGTTAACGCCGGCGCGGACCCCGACCACCGCGTGCGGGTGCGGGTGGTCACCGAGTACGCCTGGCACTCGCTGTTCGCCCGCAACCTGTTCGTGGACGCACCCGAGGCGCATAGCCAGCCCGACTGGCTGGTCGTCGACCTGCCCAGCTTCAAGGCTGATCCCGAACTGCACGGCTGCAACACCAGCACCGTCATCGCCCTCGACTTCGAGAAGCGCCTGGTGCTGGTGGCCGACACGGAGTACGCCGGCGAGATAAAGAAGAGCATCTTCTCAGCGCTGAACATGGTGCTGCCCGACGCGGACGTGTTCCCCATGCACTGCTCAGCTAACGAATCGGAGGGCGGCGCCACCGCGCTGTTCTTCGGGCTCTCCGGCACGGGCAAGACCACCCTCTCAGCCGACGGCCACCGGCACCTGATAGGCGACGACGAGCACGGCTGGTCAGACGCGGGCATCTTCAACTTCGAGGGCGGCTGTTACGCCAAGGTCGTGAACCTCACGAGCGCGGCGGAGCCCGAGATCTTCTCCGCCAGCCAGCGCTTCGGGGCGCTGCTCGAGAACGTGATCCTCGACGAGGTCACCCGCACGCCCGACTTCGTGAACGTGAGTAAGACCGAGAACACCCGCTCGGCTTACCCAATAGAGTTCGTGCCTAACGCCTCGGAGACCGGCATGGGGCGTCACCCGAGCGACGTGGTGTTCCTCAGCGCCGACGCGTTCGGGGTGCTGCCGCCGATCGCGCGCCTGAGCACCGAGCAGGCCATGTACCACTTCCTTAGTGGCTACACGGCCAAGGTGGCTGGCACGGAGCGCGGCGTCACCGAGCCAAGCGCTACCTTTAGTGCCTGCTTCGGGGCGCCGTTCATGTCGCGCCCGCCCGTGGAGTACGCACAGATGCTGAGGCGCCGCCTTGAGCAGCACGGCACGCGCGTGTGGCTGCTGAACACCGGCTGGACCGGTGGCGGTCACGGCGTGGGCTCGCGCATCAAGCTGGCCTACACGCGCGCGCTGGTGCGCGCCGCGCTGCACGGCGTGCTAGACGACATCCCCACCGAGACCGACCCTGTGTTCGGGTTGTCGGTGCCGGTGCGGGCCCCGGGAGTGCCCGACGAGGTCCTGCGCCCCCGCGACACCTGGGCTGACCCGGCGGAGTACGACGCCGCGGCCCGCAAGCTGGCTGGCATGTTCCGCGATAACTTCGCGCGCTTCGCAGCCGACCTGCCGCCCGAGGTGCCGGCGGCCGGCCCGGTGGGCTAGAGCTACCAGTAGCTAACGAGGCGGGCGCCCCGGAACCAACCGGGGCGCCCGCCTTAGTACATGGGGTTATGCGTTGCTTGTCAGTTGTCCTCGCCGACCGCGATCTCGCCTGAGAGGACCGACAGCGCCATCTGCAACACCGGGTCGCTCTCGAGGTGCACCACGGCCTGGCCCTGAACGGAGCTGGTCTCGCGCCGGTCGCCGAGCGCCATGAGCGTGAAGGTGCCGTCCTCGGCCGCGATGGCTTCGCCGATGACCTCGCCGTCGACCAGAACCTGCACGGTCTGGCCCTCGCGCAGGCCGCGCCCCTCGGCTACGACCGTGTTGGGGTAACGGGTGTCGGCCACGATTATGTCGGGCGTGACGCCGCGTTCGGAGATGCTGGTGCGGTCGGGAGTGAGCCACTCGAACGACACGTACTGCAACTGACTGCCGTCGGAGAGGCTGATGACGGTCTGCCCCACGCCCTTGCCGAACGTCTGCTCGCCGATGACCACGGCGCGGCCGCTCTCCTGCAGGGCGCCCGCCACGATCTCGGACGCCGAGGCGGAGTTCTGGTTCACCAGGACCACGAGCGGCAGGTCGTAAGAGCCGCGCTGAGCAGCTCCGTACAGCTGAGTGACCCCGCGCGAGCGCTGGTACACGATGGGGCCGTCCTCCATGAACTCGTCGGCCACGTACACCGCCTGCGGCAGGAGGCCGCCGGGGTTGTCGCGCAGGTCGAGCACCAGGGAGGTGGCGCCTTGCAGCACGAGCTGGTCGATCTGCTCGACCATCTGGTCGTTGAGGAGCCGGTTGTTGAACGAGCTGAGCGCCACGTAGCCCACGTTGCCCTCGAGTAGCGTGCTGGTGACGTCGACGATCTGGATGACGCCGCGCGTGATGACGAACTCGAGCGGCTGCTCGGTGCCTGGCCTGTTCATGAGCAGCGTGACCTGGGTGCCTTCGGGGCCGCGCACCAGGTCGGCGACCTCGCTGGCGGTGAGTTCGCGCACGTCGACGTCCTCGACCTCGAGGAACACGTCGCCGCGCTGGAGGCCCGCGCCGGCAGCGGGACTGCCCTGGTACACGGTCAGGATCTCTACGCCCTTGCCGCTGGTGCGGTCGTGCGCCGTGAGCACCGCGCCGATGCCGCCGAACGAACCGCTGCTGTCTTGCCTGTCGCGCGCTGCTGCGCGCGGCTCGACGTAGGTGCTGAACTGGTCGTTCAGCGACTCGACCATGCCCGTGATAGCGCCGCGAATAAGGACGTCGTCGTCGACTTCCGTGAGGTACCCGCTCTTGATAGCACCGTACGCCTGCATGAGGGCTCTACCCGTGGAGGTGCTGAGGAACTCGTTGGTGTAGTCCCTGCCTAGCTGTGCGTATACGACCAGGGTGCCCGAGATCAGGGCGGCCAGGCCGAAGATGTACCATCTGCGCTTCATTTAGCCTCCATAAACGCTGTTTCCGGCGCTTCTTGTCTGTAAGAGTATATGTGCCGTCTGAGAGTTTCGTGGTTACCCGGGAGTCCTCTCTACAGCTAAGCTTTAGACATGCGGATACTGTTCCCCAGCGCGGAAGTGGCGCCCTACAGCAAGACGGGCGGTCTGGGCGACGTGGCCGCAGCGCTGCCGCGCGCTCTGGCCCGCATGGGTCACGACGTTCTGGTGGTTACGCCCTGGTACCAGTCGGTAAGGTCTGAACCGGCACCATACTGGATAGGCGACGTCCAGGTACCCTTCGACGGCGGCTTCGAGCCCGTTGGGATAGGCACGCTCGAGAGCAGCGGCGTGCGCTACGCGTTCGTTGGGCACCCCGACTTCGGGCGCGACAACCTGTACGGTTACAGCGACGACGTGCGCCGCTTCGCGCGCTTCGCGCGGGCCGTGCCGCAGGTGGCCGCGCGCCTCGGCTTCGCGCCGGACGTGCTGCACGCCCACGACTGGCACACAGGTCACCTGCCGCTGCTGCTGGCGCGCGGCTGGCACCTGCCGCCGGGCTTCCCGCACCTGCCCTCGGTGTTCACCGTGCATAACGTGCAGTTCCAGGGCGAGGCCGCCATGAGCGACACCCTGCGCTGGTTGCGCCTGGGCGCCAGCGAGGCGCGCAGCTACCTCGACCACTTCGGCAGGGCCAACGCCATGCAGGCCGGGGTGGGCTTCGCCACCCGCGTCACGACCGTTAGCCCCACCTACGCCGGGGAGCTGCAACAACCTGAGTTCGGCTTCACGCTCGACGGCACCTTCCGCGCGGTGGCCGGCAAGATGGTGGGCATCCTCAACGGCATCGACGACGTGGTGTGGAACCCGCGCACCGACCCTCACATAAGGGCGCGCTACCACGTCCATGAACTGGCGGGTAAGGCGGCGTGCAAGGAGGACCTGGTTAACCTGTTCGGCCTTGACGGCGAGCGGCCGCTCCTGGGCGTGATCTCGCGCTTCGCTGAGCAGAAGGGCATCGACCTCGTTGTGGCGGCGGCCGAGCGCCTGCTGGCGCTGGGCTGGAACCTGCTGTTCCTCGGCACCGGCGACCCAGGCCTGGAGGCCAGCGTGCGGGTTTTGAGCTACGAGCGGCCCGGCGAGGTGGCGTGCATGATCGGCTACGACGAGGCGCTCTCGCACCGCATCTACGCCGGCGCCGACGCGCTGGCGGTGCCGAGCCGCTTCGAGCCGTGTGGGCTGACGCAGATGGTGGCCATGCGCTACGGCACCGTGCCGGTGGTGCGCGCCACGGGCGGCTTACGCGACACGGTCACGCACGGTCGCACCGGTTTCCTGTTCGAGCACGCCACCCCCGAGGGGCTCACGTGGGCCGCGCAGGAGGCGCTGCAGGCTTACGGCACGCCCGCGTGGACCGAGCTCATGCGCGCCGGCATGCAGCAGGACCTCTCGTGGGACTCCTCCGCCACGCGCTATGCGGAGCTTTACGCCAGCGTGCTACCGTCTTAGCCGTGACAGACGACGTGACCAACGACCTTCCCGCCGAGCAGTCGGCCGCCCCGGAGGTCGCCCCCACCAACGCCGCCCCCACCCTCGACTGGCGGCAGCTAACGGTTGAGGGGCGTTACAACGCCGCCCGCAACGCCTACCTGGTGTCGGGCGAACAGGACCCGCAGGTGCGCGCCGGGCTCAGCGCGCTGATCGACGTGCAGGAGCTGCTGCGCGAGCGCACCTACGGCCGCGCGGTAGAGCGCCTGGAGCGGCTGGACGTCTTCCCCGACTTCGCCCCGTGGCAACAGATCGAGGAGGAGCTCAAGGTTCTCAAGGACTCCGCCGCCGCGCTGGACCGGCGCGACCCGGACCTGGCGCGCGAGCTGCTGGGCCAGGTGAGCAGCCCGTGGTTCGCAGGCGAACTGCTGACGCAGCTAGGCACGACCGAGGTGTACGACGGCAACATGGCCGAGGCGGCGGCGCTGTTCGAGCGCGCCACTGAGGTCGACCCGCAGCATTACCGGGCGCTGACGAACCTGGGCAACATCGCCCTGGAGGACGGCCGTGTGGACGACGCCATAGAGCTGTACGAGCGCGCGCTGAAGGTCGACGAGAACTTCCCTAACGCGCACCACAACCTGGGGGTCGCCTACCGCAAGAAGGGCCAGCTGAACAAGAGCGTGCGGTCGCTGCGGCGCGCGCAGCGCACTCAGCAGCGCCACGAGGTCGCAGAGGCACGCGAGAACATCGGCAAGTGGGCGGGCCCCAGCTTCGGCAAGTACTTCAAGTGGATCATGTGGGGCCTGGTAATCGTGGGCGGCTACCTGCTGCTGCGCATGGCCGGTTACATCTAGCCAGCTAGCAGCAGGCGCCGCCCGTGAACCCCGGTGAGCCGGGGCTTACTCCACGGTCACGCTCTTAGCGAGGTTGCGCGGCTGGTCAACGTCGCGGCCCAGCCTGTGCGCCACCTCGTACGCGAGGAGCTGCAGCGGCACCGCGTCGACTATGGGCGACAGCGCCTCCAGCGTGCGTGGCACGCGCAGCACGTGCTGCGCGTGCGCGGCGGCGCGGTCGTCGTCCTCGTCGACCACGGCCACCACCAGGCCGTCGCGCGCCCTCACCTCCTGCATGTTCGAGATGGTCTTATCGAGCAGCGTGGACGCGGTAGCGACCACCACCACCGGCAGGTCGGCGTCTATGAGTGCGATGGGGCCGTGCTTCATCTCGCCGGTCGGGTACGCCTCGGCGTGGATGTAGCTGATCTCCTTGAGCTTGAGGGCGCCCTCGAGAGCGGTTGGGAAGTTGACGCCGCGGCCGAGGAACAGCGCGCTGCGGGCGTTCTTGATGACCTCGGCTACCGCACCTATGTCGTCGCGGCGCTTGAGCACCGCCGAGACCTGGTTGGGCAGCTCGCGCAGTCCCTGCACCAGGGCGCGAGCGTCGTCGTCTGACAGCGTGCCGCGGGCGCGCGCGAACCATAGGGCCAGCAGCGAGAACGCCGCCACCATGCCCGTGTACGCCTTGGTGCTGGCCACGCCGATCTCGGGGCCCGCATGTATGTACAGCACGTCGTCGGCTTCGCGGCTGATGCTCGACCCCTTGGCGTTCAGGATGGCCAGGGTGCGGGCGCCGCGGCGCTTGGCCTCGCGCAGCGCCTCTAGCGTGTCGATGGTCTCGCCCGACTGGCTCACCACGATGCACAGCGTGCGCTCGTCTATCACGGGCTCGCCGTAGCGGAACTCGGACGCTACCTCAACCACGGCGTTCAGTCTGGCGAGTCGCCTCAGCAGCACGGCGCCGACCTCGCCGGCGTAGGCGGCGGTGCCCGCAGCTGTTATCACGACGCGCTCGACCGCCAGCGGGTCAAGCGCCAGGTCGAGCTCCACGTCCGTGCCGTTACGCGCCAGGCGCCCGCCCAGGGTGTTCTGCAGCACGGTGGGCTGCTCGTAGATCTCCTTGAGCATGTAGTGCTCGAAGCCGCCCTTCTCGGCCGCTTCGGCGTCCCACTCCACCGTGTCGGTTGCCCTATGCAGGGCCGCGCCGTCGAGACCCGTGACCGTTACGCCGTCTTGCGAGATCTCGGCCACGTCGCCGTCGAGCAGGTACACCACCTTGCGCGTGTAGGGCAGCAGCGCCGGCACGTCGCTGGCGAGGAAGTTCTCGCCCTGCCCGAGGCCCAGCACGAGGGGGCTGGTGTGGCGGGCTGCGACCAGGCTGTCGTGCGCCGCGTGCGCCACCACCAGGGCGTACGCGCCCTCAACATGCGAGAGCGCGGCGCGCACGGCGGCGGCCAGGTCAGCCGGCAGGCCGGCCTCCTCGCGGGCCGCGTAGCTCTCCTCCACCAGGTGCACGAGCACCTCGGTGTCGGTCTCTGAGAGGAACACGTGACCGGCGGCGCTGAGCCGCTGGCGTAACTCGACGTAGTTCTCGATGATGCCGTTGTGAATGACTGCCAGGCGGCCGTCTTCCGACAGGTGCGGGTGAGCATTCGTGTCGTTGGGTCGCCCGTGCGTGGCCCAGCGGGTGTGGCCCAGGCCGAGGCCGCCGACGATGGTGGTGTCGGCCACGGCTTGCTTGAGCGCGGCCAGCTTGCCGGCGCGTTTGACCATCTGGAGGGTGCGGGGCGCCTGCGAGGGGTGCGGCGCGCGCGCGTTCAGTTCGTTTATCACCAGGCCGGCCGAATCGTAGCCGCGGTACTCCAGCCGCGACAGGCCGTCCAGGATCACCGAGGCAGCCTCACGGCCGCCGACGTATCCAACGATTCCACACATGTGTTCGGTTCGCTCCTCTACTCGGTTGAGGTTCGTACTGCTTGCCCGTACGACTGCGCGGCCGCCGTTCGGGCGGAGCGTCCCGACCACGGCAACCTGCCTTGCTGGTTTGTTACACACCCCGGACGGGCTCGAGTGAGGGGGTACTACTCAGGAGGGGCCCGCAGACTTGGGCTGAAGCGGCGACTGCCGCCAGCGTTCGCGCTTTCGGCTCCCGCTTGCTTGTGGGAACCTATCCTCCGGGCGAACCTGCGTTCGCGACTTCCGGAGGCCCTCCACCTCGTCACCAGGCTGCCCCGCGGTCATGCGTGGGCGTTATCTGCCTGGGCTTGCGCTACCTCGGCGTCCTTGCTGTTGGTCTCCTGCTCACCTCCCGTGCGGTGACGTTACGTCACGGTACTACCATCTGGCGTGTCACGGGTCTCTTACTTGGTGCTAGGAGGGCGGTACTACCGGTCAGTTCCAGGGGTCGCTCTGCACGAACCAGTTGCGCAGGCCCTGCAACGTTACCTGCTGCGCTTCGCTGGCGGGCGGTTCGAGCAGCGGGTACAGCACGATGCTCCGCCCGAAGGTCACGAGCGGCGAGGCCTGCAGCGTGCTCGACAAGCCGAACGGCGCGTTCACTGGCGGGTAGTAGATGGCGCGCTGGTCAGCCACGCTGCGCTCTATGGGCAGGGCGGTCACCAGGGCCACCATGAGCGCTAGGCCCAGCACGAGGCCGCCAGCGCCGCCAGCCACCATGCTGGGCCAGCGCTGCCGCAGCCCCGGGGCCGATAGGCGCTGCGAGAGGATCGCAAGCAGCACGCCGCCCAGTATGGCGGCGCCTATGGCTAGCAGCGGGCTACGCGAGCCCACCACCAGGAGCGGCTTCAGGAGCAGCACGGCGCCTACGCCCACCACTAGCCCCACGAGGCGCCTCTGCGCCCCGTAGGCGGTGGCGACCGCGACTATCAGCACCAGCACGGCGTCGATCCAGGTGATTCCCATCATGCGCGAACATCGTAGCCCGCACTTTTCACGCTCCTGATGACATTCTGCATAAGGGCGTCGACCTCGCCGTCGGTCAGGGCGCGGCTCTCGGCGCGGAACCTGAACCTGAGCGCCAGGCTGCGCGTGCCCGCCTCGAGGCGTCCGCCTGCGTACACGTCGAACGGCGCGAGGCTGAGAAGCAGCGGCCCGGCAGCAGTGGCGCACAGTTCCCTCAGTTGCGCGAACGTCACGCTTTCGGGTGCGATTATGGCCAGGTCGCGCTCGGCGTAAGGCTGCCTGTTTATCTCCTCGAAGCGGATGACGCGACCCTCTAGCGGCAGAGCGAGCTCGGCCACGTACACCTCCCCCAGTTCGTAGCGTGCCGCCACTTCAGGGTGCAGGCGGCCCGCGTAACCGACCGCGCGGCCGTTCCAGCGCACCTCGGCCGCCACGCCTGGATGCAGGTACGGCGCGCTGGTGACGGGCTCGGCGCACGGCTCGAGTTCTAAGGCCGCGCCCACCTGGGCCGCGGCGCTTTCGAGCAACCCCTTGAAGGTGTAAAAGTCGCCCGGCAGCCCGGCGCTCCAGCCGTTGGAGGCGCGCGGGCCGGTGGTCAGCAGCGCCAGGCGCTCGAGCTCCTCGTCAAGGAACACGCGGCCGACCTCGAACAGCCCGAGGGCCGGCAGGCGCCGGTTGGTGGCGGCGGCCGCCAGCAGCCCCGGGTAGAGCGCCGTGCGCAGCACCCCGCGCTCGACCCCTTGCGGGTCGCTGAGTTGTACGTGCGGTGCCGGTGCGTTGGCGCGCTCCAGCTCCTCTACGCCGGTGAACACGTAGCTGATGGTCTCTTGCAGCCCCAGCGCCGCGAGGCGCGCCTTCAGGCCGCGGTGGGTTGGGTCAGTGGCGGAGGGCACGAAGTGCATGTCGGGCACGGTCTCGCCTATGTGCTCGTAGCCGTGCAGGCGCCCGACCTCCTCGACCACGTCCTCCTCAATGCGCATGTCGTAACGCCAGCTGGGCGGTGATACCAGCCAGTCGTCGGCGCCGCGCTCCGTGACCTGGCAGCCGAGCCTCTCGAGGTAGCTGCGCTGCAGGGCGGGCTCGACGTGGAAGTCGAAGAGGAACTCCACGCGTGAAGGCCTGAAGGCCACGGGGCTGCGCTCGGTGTCGGAGCCGAAGGTGCTGATGCCACTGTCGACCGTGCCGCCTGCCAGCTCGGCTATCAGCCACGCGGCGCGGGCGGAGGCGAGTTCCTGCAGGTTCGGGTCGACCCCGCGCTCGAAGCGCGTGCGGGCGTCGGTCACGAGCTTGTGGCGCTGCGCTGTGCGGCGCACCGTGACCGGGTCGAAGTTGGCTACCTCCAGCGCCACGTCGGTTGTGCTGCTCGAGACGCTGTCGTGCCGCCCGCCCATGACCCCGGCCAGGCCGATGGCCTGCGAGACCCCGCTCTGGTCGGGGGTGGCTATCAGCAGGTCGGCTGGGTCGAGTTGCAGCACCTCCTCCGTGAGGAGCTCGAGGCTTTCGCCCTGCCGGGCGCGGCGCACCTGAATCACGCCGCCGCCCAGCTTGGCGAGGTCGTAGGCGTGCGACGGCTGGCCGAGCTCGAACGTCACGAAGTTGGTGACGTCGATGAGGTTGTTGCGGGGCCTCAAGCCGACGTTGCTGAGGTGCCGCTGGAGCCACACGGGGCTCGGCAGCACCTGCACGCCCCTGACGCCGCGAAGCGTGAAGCGCGGGCAGCCGTGCGGGTCCTCGATCTGCACGCTTAGCCCTGTTGCGTCGCCCGGCACGCCCTGGTCTAGGCCCTCGGCGGGGTGTGTGTACGGCACGCCCAGCTTGGCGGCTACGTCGCGGGCTATGCCCAGTAGTGAGAAGGCGTCGGCCCGGTTCGGCGTTAGCTCGACCTCGATCACGGTGTCTGGCGCCCACAGGTCGCTGAGCGCGGCTCCTAGTGGTGCGTCGGCACCGAACTCGATGAGCCCGCCGGAGTGGTCGTACAGGCCCAGCTCGCGCGGGCTGCACAGCATTCCGTGGCTGGTTACGCCAAGCATCTCGCGGCTGCCGACTTTGAGGCCCTCGCCGCCGCCGGCCGCGGGCAGTACCGCGCCGGGCAGCGCCAGCGCGGTGCGCATGCCGACCCTCACTATGGGGGCGCCGCACACCACCTGATGCTGCTGTTTGCCGTCTGTTACCAGGGTGCGCTTGAGGTACTCCGAGCCTTCTATTGGCTCAGCTTCCAGCACCTCGGCCACCACAACGTGGGCGGGCGCGCCGGGGTGCTGCTCCACGTTCTCTACGGCCAGACCGAGGCCATCCATCAGATCGACCAGTCTAGCTACCTCGGGTAGGGGCTCAGGGAAGAACGTTTGGAGCCACGAGAGCGGCAGCTTCACAGGACACCCCTGAACTGCTCAAGCACGCGCATGTCGCCCTGGTAGAAGTAGCGGATGTCGGGGATGGCGTAGGGCACCAGCGCCAGCCGCTCGATGCCGAAGCCGAACGCGAAGCCCGTAACCCCCTCGTAACCTACTGCCTCGAACACCTTCGGGTGCACCATGCCGCAACCGCCTAGCTCGAGCCACTCCTCCCGGCCCGTACGCGGGTTGGTCCACCAGATGGCGAACTCCGCGCCAGGCTCCACGAACGGGAAGTAGGTCGGCTGCAGCCGTGTCCTGGTGCCGGGCCCGATGAGCGCCTGCGCCATCTCGTTGATGGCGCCGCGCAGGTCGGCCATTGTGATGCGCTCGCCGACCACCAGGGCCTCTAACTGGTGGAACTGCGCCTCGTGGGTCACGTCCACCGCCTCGTTGCGGAACACCTTGCCGGGCACGACCAGCTTGAACGGCGGCTTGTGCGCCTCCATGTAACGCACCTGCATGGGGCTGGTGTGCGTGCGCAGCAGCCGACCGTCGGTGGTCCAGAACGTGTCCTGCGTGTCGCGTGCCGGGTGGTCGGGCGGGAAGTTGAGGGCGCCGAAGTTGTAATGGTCGGTCTCGAGTTCCGGGCCCGTAACCACCTCGTAACCCAGGCTGCGGAACACGTCCAGCAGGCGGTTGGTAACGAGCGTCAGCAGGTGCAGGCCGCCCTCTGTGGTGCGCGTTCCCGGCAGGGTCACGTCGACCCGCTCGCTGGCCAGCTGCTCGTCCAGCCGCTGCCGCTCCAGCTCGCTCTTGCGCGCTTCAATGGCGCCCTCGACCTCTTGTTTCAGGAGGTTTATGAGCTGCCCTTGCCGGCGCCGCTCCTCCGGGTCCAACTGCCCGAGCTGCTTGAGGCGCTGGGTGATCTCGCCCTTCTTGCCAACGAGCCTTACCCTGAGCTCCTGCAGCTCAGCGCCGTTCTGGGCAGCGGCTATGTCCGCCAGCCACTGCGCGGCCTCCGGCGACGATGCCCCTGCGTGCTGCTCCGGTTCTCCGCTCATGCGATCAACTTCCTCCCTGAACAGTGGTCGCGCCGCAGGTGCCGGTGCGGACCACGAAAAAACCACCGCCCCGGTGGGCAGTGGCGTACACAGCGCAGAGCATCAGCTCCACGCTCAGCTGGTAAAGGCGCGGGAAGCCGCTGGGCTTCTCATACGGGCGAGTGTAAGGCCGTTCCAGTGGCGAAGTCAACGTAAGGGCACCCTAGTCAGCCAGCAGCTCGCCGAGCACGAACAGGTCGACCAGGTGACCGCAGTGAGCCTCCACCGTATCGAACGCCAGGCTGGCATCGGCCACGCCAGCAGCCCAGTCAGCGGCGGCCTCCTGCGTGGGGAACGGCCCCACCAGCGCCTCGCCTCCCGCGTACTCAGGCGGCCTCACTGGCAGAACCACCTCGGTGCGGGTGCCGTGGACGTCGGACACCTCGCGCGCCACTGCGCAGCGGGCACGCCACTCGGGCCTGTCTACCAGCTCGAACAGGAAGCCCAGTAAACGGCGCACCTCCGGCTTCTGCAGCGGCGGGTTCACGCGCAGC
>Ga0172382_10007638_pt1 | contig 15297 bp, 12 predicted proteins | sample Leawel138RmetaG_FD_122245 | JGI IMG/M metagenome (GOLD analysis project Ga0172382, IMG submission 122245) | Leachate microbial communities from a municipal landfill in Southern Ontario, Canada - Leachate well 138R metaG | ecosystem: Engineered > Solid waste > Landfill > Unclassified | place...
CTTTTAATGGTTAGATCCCAGCAGCTTGACATTAATTTTTGACCCCCCTTTATCCTTATGAACACATAAACTTAAATATAAATTTATATTAGCGCTATAACCTCAAATATAATGTATTCCTTTTGTAAAAAAAACATTAAATAGTCTCCTTAGGTTTTCGGAGGACAACAAGGCAAACATTTCGTGTAGCTTTTGGCGATAAATTTACCATATTCCACATAATGTATCCTCCTTTAACTAAGTTTACGGTAAGATTGAAAAAGAATCAACCAGTTATATATCGCATATGCATTTTCGCCAAAAACTAAATTCCGCAAAAAGCGCACTTATTGCGGAATTTGGTTTTTCAAAGCCACACTAATCTGGGGAAAAGTATTTTCAGTGGAAAGGATATAAAAAATCTATCAAAACAAAATACTATATAACTACTTTCCAATATAGAAAAGCAGTCCTTGTTTCAGAAACGTTCTAAATGTGCTAAAATCCTTTATATTGACCCATCAGCCCACCTTCATCGACCCCTCCCTGCCTATAGGAAAATAATAAAGGGAATATGCGACACATTGATAAAATTACATATAATCAATAGCCGTACTTGTCCTTCCATTGCTGGCGCAATTTTTCCCTTAGCTTTTCTTCTGCCGGGTTTTTGCCGGGGTCGTAGAGCAGGGTGCCACTGACCTGGTCGGGCATAAATTCCTGTTCCACAAAATTGCCGGGGTAGGAATGGGCATATTTATATTCCTTTCCATAATCCAGTTGCTTCATCAGCTTGGTTGGGGCATTGCGCAAATGAAGGGGTACGGACAGGTCGCCGGTCTGCTTTACCAGTGCCTGCGCTTTGTCGATGGCCTGGTAAGCCGCATTGCTTTTGGCGGAGGAAGCGAGGTAGGTCACAGTCTGGGAGAGGATAATCCTTGATTCGGGCCAGCCGATGACATTGACAGCCTGAAAGCAGTTATTGGCCAGCAGCAGGGCATTGGGATTGGCATTGCCGATATCTTCGGAGGCCAGGATCAGCAGCCGCCGGGCAATGAAAGACGGATCTTCTCCGCCTTCAATCATGCGGGCCAGCCAATAAACCGCGGCATTGGGATCACTGCCCCGAATGGATTTAATAAAAGCGGAAATAATATCGTAATGCTGTTCACCGGCTTTATCATATATCGCCATCTGCTGCTGCACCTGTTTCAGCACAAGCTCGTTGGTGATCTCGAATGGGCCTTCGACACTTTGGGCTACCAGTTCAAAGATATTCAGCAATTTGCGTGCATCTCCACCCGAAAGGCGAAGAAGGGCTTCATGTTCCTTGATGCGGATACGGTCTTTGTCGAGATAGGGATCGGTTTCCAGGGCTTTATGGAGAATGCCCAGCAAATCTTCTTCGGAAAGATGCTCCAGCACATACACCTGGCACCTGCTCAGCAAGGCCGAAATCACTTCAAAAGATGGATTTTCGGTGGTAGCCCCGATCAGGGTAATCACTCCCCGCTCCACCGCCCCGAGCAGGGAATCTTGTTGGGATTTGGAAAACCGGTGAATTTCATCAATAAATAAAATGGGTTGTTTTTGTTCAAATTGCCGGAACTTCTCCGCTTTTTCGATTACATCCCGGATATCTTTGACGCCGGAATTAATAGCACTAAGGCTAAAAAACGGACGATCCATCAACTCTGAAATCAAAAGAGCCAAGGTCGTTTTGCCCACCCCCGGAGGTCCCCAAAAAATCATCGATGGGAGCTGATTCTGCTGAATCGCATTGCGCAATACAGCACCTGACCCGATGATATGCTGCTGGCCAACATAATCTTCCAGAGTTTTGGGTCTCATGCGTTCTGCCAGGGGAGCTTTCATTGTCATTTTACCAAATTTACACAGCCACTATTTAGCTATTATTTTTAGTAAAAATAGACAATGAAAGTCAAAACTGCAAGGAAATCAAGAGAAAATCAAAAATTGAATACCACAGCCAGGCTCGCAAAAATGGCCTCCTTCGCTTGCGCTAAGGCCGGTTCATCATGGCTGGCCGAAACAAAGCCGACTTCGTACCCCGAAGGACCCAGATAGACCCCCCGGTTGAGCAGTTCCCTGTGGAATTGCTTGTAGTAATCCATGCTTCCATGGTCGATATCTGCTGCAGATCGGATGCCGGATTTCCCGGAAAATGCAAACCAAAATATGGATCCAATAGAAAACAATTGCAGCTTATAGCCTTTTTCAGCAATGTGTATGCGGATAGATTCCACAAATTGAGCTGTTTTATTGTTTAATTCTTCGTAAAATCCCGGCTTGGAAAGCACCGTCAATTGGGCAATACCCGCAGCCATAGCCACCGGATTGCCCGATAAGGTACCTGCCTGATACACCCCGCCGTCTGGTGAGATAAGACTCATGATTTGCGCCGAAGCCCCGTAAGCTCCTACCGGCATTCCTCCTCCAATAATTTTGCCATAGGTCACAATGTCTGGCCGCACATTATAATGGGCAGCAGCTCCCTCGAAACCGAGGCGGAAGCCGGTGATCACCTCATCAAAGATCAGCAAAGCACCATTATCCTTTGTGATTTGACGTAAAAACTCCATGTATTCCTGGGTCTGGATCAGCAACCCATTATTGGCAGGGATCCCTTCAATGATCACACAGGCGATCTGATCCGGATAGGCGGCAAAGGCTTCTTTCAAGGCCTCCACATCATTGAGCGGCAGGACCAGAGTTTCATCGGCAAAGGCCTTGGGAACACCGGCAGAGGAAGTCTCGCCAAAGGTGACCAGGCCTGATCCAGCCTTTACAAGCAGGGCATCGGAATGCCCGTGATAGCAGCCATCAAATTTGATGATTTTGTCCCGGCTGGTGTAACCTCTGGCCAGGCGGATGGCAGACATAACGGCCTCGGTACCGGAAGAAACAAAGCGGATTTTTTCTACAAAACGATTGCCCCGCAAAATCAATTCGGCCAGCTCATTTTCGAGTGACGTTGGGGCACCAAAACTCAGACCCTGGCCCAAAGTATCCACAACTTTTTGACGGATGGCCGGGTGATTGTGGCCCAGGATCAATGGCCCCCAGGAACAGCAAAAGTCAATAAACTGATTGCCATCGGCATCCCACAAATGGCATCCATCCCCTTTTTCAATAAAGAGAGGCACTCCATGAACGGATTTGAAAGCACGGACAGGTGAATTTACCCCACCCGGAAAGTAGGTCCTGGCTTTATCGTAAAGTTTCGCAGATTGCTCCCGATTGATGTCCGGAGCCGAATGGGCATTCATTTTTGTCATATTTTTTCCTCCAATTAAAGCCATTTTTTCTCCAACACTTCCTTTGCATGATAGGTCAGAATAGCGGTGGCTCCTGCACGCCTTAGACTCGTCAGCACTTCCATCGTTGACCGCTGTTCATCCAGCCAGCCCCGTTGAGCCGCAGCCTTGAGCATAGCATATTCTCCACTTACATTATAGGCAGCGATAGGCAAATCGAATTGATCATGCAGCAATTTGATCACGTCCAGATAGGGCAAACCCGGTTTAACCATCAAAAAGTCTGCACCTTCCTGTACGTCCAACTCAGCTTCGATGAGTGCTTCGCGCTGATTGGCCGGGTTCATTTGATACGTTTTTTTATCTCCGTGTTTCGGGGCCGAATCCAGGGCATCCCGAAAAGGCCCATAAAAAGCACTGGCATATTTGGCCGTATAGGACATGAGGGAAACGTTGGTAAATCCTTCATCATCCAGTAGCTGGCGTATATATCCAATTCGACCATCCATCATATCCGAGGGTGCGATAATATCTGCACCCGCACGGGCATGCGCGAGGGCCATTTTGCCCAAAATCTCCAAAGTTTCATCATTGAGGATTTCACCATTCTCAACCAGCCCGTCATGACCGTCGCTACTATATGGATCCATAGCCACATCGGTAATCACACAAGCTTCCGGAAAGCGGGATTTCACGGCCTCAATGGCCCGCAGGTACAGATTCCCTTCCCGGTAACTTTCCGTTGCAAACCGGTCTTTCAGCGACTCATCTATATTGGGGAACAGGTCAAAGGCCCGCAAACCCAAACTGAGGCATTCTTCGACCTCTCTCAGCAGGTTATCAATGGAAAAACGATAAATCCCCGGCATGGAGGACACTTCCGTTTTTTGATTGTTTCCTTCTACAATAAACAGGGGGAAAATCAGGTTTGATGCCGTCACCTGGGTTTCCTGTACCATATCACGGATCACTGCGGATTTTCTATTCCTTCTGGGACGTTGCTGTAAAAACATGTTGAAAAATTTTATTTTCTGTCTAATCCAAAAACGGCTTCTGCCAGGCCGATCTCATCCGGTGTTGCCGGAAGCACGTATTCATAGCCCAAAGTGGCCAATTCCTTACCTGAGGCATAGCCAATACCTATAATTTGCTGCCCCGGATTCAGGTCATTGCTTGCAAAGTAGGCCCTTACATTGCTCGGGCTGGTAAAAATCAATATCTCTGCCCCGCAAGGTGGGGTGCCGGTGACAGGTGTTGTTGCATAAACGGGCAAGTCTATTACTTTTGTGGCCGGGGTCAATGCTTGGCGCATGGTTCCCAGGGTTTCGAGGGCACGAGGTATCAAAACGGTCAGCCCATCTGCAAGTTTTGCAAAAGCAGCGGCCACCCCTTCCATATCTATCCCAAATTCCTCTCCACTAAAGGAGGGAATCTGACCAAATTGTCTCAATTTTTCTTCCGAACCTCTACCGATCACCGCAAACTTGGTGTGTGATCCGATTTCCGGTTCATTCCTGAAAAAATATTCCACACTATTCTTGCTGGTAAAAAACACCCAATCCACTTGGTTCAGGTCAATTTTTTTTGCGCCTGCGCCTTCGCCCTCTCCTTGCTTCGACAATGCATTCTCCACCCCTGTAATCTGGATCAGGGACCGGGCTTCCACCTCCAGCCCCAGCTTTTCCATCGCCCGGGCAAAGTAACTGCCGGGTTCCAGCTGCCGACTGATGAAAACCGAGCGAGGGGCATTCCGCTTTGCGGTGAAATGAGCAGCAACCTGCTCTGCCAAGCCCTCAACTGAGGCAGCCCGCAGATAATAACGGTCTGGAAATTCATCCGAGCAATCCGCTTTGGAAGTCCACACTTCAAAACCATCCTCGCGGCGGCGGCAATAACTGCCCAAAGGCGCATGGCAACCGGCTTCAAATAACTGCAATATCCTTCGCTCCACCCCAATTTCCTCCGCAGTCCTTTCATCGTGAATGGCCTGAAGAATGCCAATCAGCTCCTCATCGGTCTCCCGGGTCTGCAGGGCCAAAACCCCCTGCGCAGGCGCCGGAATCAGCTCTAAGGGTGAGATCTCTACGACATGAAATTCGCTCAGATCCATTTCGATACGGGTGATCCCCGCCTTGGCCAACAGGATGGCATCGTAGTTCTTTTGTCTCAGTTTATCTACCCGGGTGATCACATTGCCGCGCAGATCTGCAAATTGCAGGTCGGGCCGCAAGGCCAGCAATTGGGCTTTCCGCCTATTGGAAGAAGTACCCACCAATGCCCCTTCTTTCAGGGAATAACGTTGTCTGGAGTCCATTGCTTCCCGGCGAACGATCAGGATTTCGGAAGGATCCTCGCGCTCAGAAACAGCAGCGATGACCAGTCCGTCAGGATGCTGGGTGGGCAGGTCTTTGTGGGAATGCACGGCAAGATCAATATCGCCCCTCAATAACTCTTCCTCCAATTCCTTGGTGAAAAATCCCTTTCCCTCCAGTTTGTCGAGGCGGAGATGCTGTACAATATCGCCCTGGGTTTTGATGATTTTCAATTCGGATCGCACCCCGATGGCTTCCAGGCGGTCCTTGACATGATTGGCCTGCCACAAAGCGAGTTTACTGCCCCGGGTGCCAATAATAATGGTACGGTTGGTATTAATCATTTGCACTTTGCTTGACCAGAATATCTTTTGCCATAACCATGGGCACTTTGATATACTTTTTCTCCATGTAGGACATGACTTTTTCGAGGACTTCCCGGGCTTCATTGTCCAGGGCACGAACCTCACTGGCAAACACTTCGTTGAGGGCCAAAGATTTGATTTCTTTTACTTTTCGGGGGACTTCCTGCATGGCCAGCTCCACCCTGCGTTGCCGGAGAATAGGCAGGAATGCTCGGATATGTTCGTTAATTATTTTGTCAGCATGCTCCAACTCGGCGTATCGTTCCTGAATATTTTGATTGGCAATTGCTTGCAACCCTCCGACTTCTATATAATTGACCGGGAATTTGTCCAAAACTTCGGGGGCAATATCGGTAGGTACCGCCAAATCCACGACTACTTTGCGGTCGGTCTCACCGGCAAGCAATTTTTCATACAGCTCGACATCAATAATGGATCCCGCAGCACCAGTACAAGTAATCAATACATCAAACCCCTCCCCAAAGTGTTGCAATTCACTCAGCGGATATACTTTCGCGTTCAATTCGCCTGCAAAAGCTGTGGCGTTGGCCAGGGTCCGGTTGAAAACAGTAAAATTTGAAAATTTATGTTTTTGGAGATATTTGGCAACATTTTGATTGGTTTCACCCGCACCCACGATCACGATACGCGGATTTTCGGGCAACTTGTATTCCTTGAGCTTTCTATAAGCGAGGGAAACCACAGAAACCGGATGGCGGGAGATCCGGGTATGAGTATAAACCTCTTTGGCCGTCCTCACCAGGCTATCCATCATCAGGCGCAGGAAATCACCGGTATATCCGCTGTTCTTGCACCGTTCATAGGCCTTTCGAACCTGGGCCAGAATTTCTTTTTCTCCGACCACCAGACTTTCCAGCGAGCAGGACATCCTGAAAAGATGACGCAATGCGTCCACCCCTTCATAGGTATCGACCTTGCTCAGGAAATCTTCCATTCTTTCGGCCGGCACCTGCGAATCCAGCTTGGCCAGGAAGGCGGTCATAAAGGTTGGAGACAGCTCCTGCTCCCCATAAAACACAAATTCCACCCGATTACAGGTCCCCAAATAGAAAATTTCCGGTATATCAAAGCTTTCCTTTAGGGAAAGCAGACGCTGATCCAGGTCATCATTGTCAATGACAAGATTACCTAAATCCTTTAAATCCACCTTCTTATGGGTAATAGCTATGACTTTAAGTTGTTTCAATTCCTTTTCCTCACTAAATTTCAGCTAACAAAAGTACAACATATAAAGCCTCTCAAATGTCAGAAACGTGTCAAACACAGATATTTAGAATGTTTATAAATTACTTCCTAAATAGCAGCCTCAGACAGTCTTGACAAATTTCTCGTCATAATTCTCGATATCAACAATATAATTATTGCTTACCAGAAAATCAAACAGGGGCCGGGCTTCCGGAGAAACGGGCATATTGGCCGTGGTGACAATTTGATTATTGACCTTATCAAGATAAGGGTAGGCATAAAGTTTCACATTTTTGCTAAACATGCCGCCTACATAGGAAAGCAGCTCGTTCGTATAATGCTCTTTATTGTATTGATCCGAATTGAAAATGTTTTTGAGGTTGGCAATATTGGTCGAAATCCCCACATTGAGGGGCTTGAATTCGGACAGGAATTCGGCCACGTGATTGCTGCGCCTGAAATTGGTCACAATAATATGGTTGCCCGTCGCACAGAGATACTCTGCCCTTTGTGCAAAATAATCCAAGTCTTCCGAACTGAGATCCGGATTGTCGTCAAGCCCGGTACTCATCAGCACCTCGATCATGACCACCAATTGTTCATCATTTTCGATCCCAATATTCCTTTTAAACTCTTCGATGGCCAGGTTGAATAGGTCAAAGTTGGGGTTGGACTTCTGGCGGTATTTGGTTCGCAGGATCATAATATTCTTTTTGTAAAGAAAATCCTTGCTTTGATATACTGAGCCTTCGGGATTGAAAATTGCTGCTTTCGAATAGCCTTTGGCAATCAGGTATAGGTTGATCAGCCTTTCATTGACCCCTTCGAATGCCGGTCCATCTACCTTGACCAGGTCTATTTCCACCGCGCCGGGTGAAAGGTTGTCGGCCAGGGACTCGATCATGGTCTGAATGTCATGCAAGTAATAATAGGCGGCAAACACCAGATTCACCCCCAAGGTTCCCAACACTTTTTGTTGCAGTAAATTGTCGCTATCCAACAATTTGACGTGAAAAATGATTTCGCTGGGGGCACTGCCTATTTCGTGCTGAAAACGAATGCCGATCCATCCATGGGGGTCGTTTGTTTTACTGAAGTTGAGGGCTGCAACCGTATTGGCAAAGGCAAATAGCTTTCGGCCCTGATACTTCTCACCGGTCAACCGTTCGGTTAGCAACGCAAATTCATGGTACAGCATTCTGCGCAATCGAGACTGACTAACATACCGGCCCGACTCCTCGACGCCATAAATAGCATCACTAAAGGTCATGTCATATGCCGACATGGTCTTGGCAATAGTCCCGGAAGCTGCACCAGCATTAAAGAAATTGCGGGCAACTTCCTGACCGGCACCTATTTCCGCAAATGTCCCATAAATTTCCTGCGCAAGATTGATGCGGAGTGCCTTGCGCTTGGTTTCATAAATTTCCCTTGACATGGCGCAAAGATAGAAAATTGCTGTGATTATTGGAGGATAGACTCCATCATCCTATCGATCTTGGAGGCTAATTCTTTTTCAACTTTATCATAGTCAGCGGGTGAAGACAGGGCTTGCCGTACACTGCAATAAAACTTGATTTTGGGCTCGGTGCCTGAAGGGCGGACGGAAATCACATCCCCGTCTGCGGTGACAAATTGCAGCACGTCAGATTTTGGGAGTTTTATCTCACTTTCCTTGCCCGATTTGAGATCCCGGCTTACTTGGGCAGAATAATCATTAATCCTGGACACCTCCACACCGCCTAAGTCCCGGATATTATCCTCCCTTAATCTTTTCATAATCTGCTGAATCTCCTCGGCGCCCTTTTTCCCTTTTTTGGTAAGGGAAATCAGCCGCTCTTTGTAAAATCCGTGGCGCAAATACAATTCGATCAGGGCTTCTTGCAGGTTTTTGCCCCTGCTTTTATGATAAGCTGCCATTTCTGCCAGAAATGCACAGGAAATCACGGCATCCTTATCCCGGACCAGATCCCCGATCAGGTATCCGAAACTCTCTTCCCCTCCCACCACAAAACGCATCTTGCCTTCCTGCAGAGTCATCAATTCTCCAATGTACTTGAAGCCCGTCAGTACTTCAGGGCAAGGGATGCCGTATCTTGCTGCAATATCGGAAATCAAATCCGTGGTGACAATGGTTTTCACTGCATAGTCACTTGGGTTGAGCAGGCCCTTTTCGGCCATGGAAGAAAGCACGTAGTCCACCAGCAAACTGCCAATTTGATTGCCATTGAGCAGTTCATAAGTGCCATTGTCTGTTTTGATGGCCATTCCCACTCGATCCGCATCGGGATCTGTTGCCAGCACAAGGTCAGCATCAATCCGGACGGCTTCTTCCAGGGCCAGGGTCATGGCTTCGGATTCCTCGGGATTGGGGTACACTACCGTAGGGAAATCCCCATCGGGATGAGACTGCTCCTTTACGACACTTACCTTCCCGAAGCCCCATCGTTCCAGCAGTTGGGGGACCAGGGTCATCCCTGTACCATGGATGGGTGAATACACAATTTTCAGATCCTTCTCCTTCTGTACCGTTTCCGGACGGATAGAAAGTGCGAGAACCGCCTGCAAATAGGCTTCATCCATTTCCTTCCCCAACAAATGAATCTTACCTGCCTTACCCCCTTCTCCGCTCGGTTCAGAATCATAAAGCACTTGTGCCGGATCGCGAATATCATTGACGCATTCGATCACCCCCCTGTCGTGGGGAGCCACCAATTGGCCACCATCCTTCCAGTAAGCTTTATAGCCATTATATTCCTTGGGATTGTGTGAGGCAGTCACCATAACCGCACTGTGGCAGCCCAACTGGCGTACAGCGAAAGACAGTAGGGGCGTTGGTCTCAATCCTTCAAAAAGATAGACTTCAAACCCATTGGCAACAAAAACTGACGCTATCAGACGGGAGAATTCGGATGACTGGTTGCGGCTGTCATAAGAAACCGCCACCTTTACCTGCTCATCCGGATAAATTTTCCTGAGGTAATTGCTCAAACCCTGGGTCGCTTTGCCTACCGTATAATTATTCATCCTATTGGTCCCGGGACCAAGAATTCCCCGCAGGCCTCCGGTTCCAAACTCCAGATCCTTATAAAAGGCATCGGTCAATTCAGCTATATTTCCTTGTTCAATCAGCTCTTTTACTGCTGCAATCGTCTCTCCGTCATAAGGAGCTTCAAGCCATTCGGCAATACGGCCCGCCAATTCAGCGGACAAACCCATTCCGGTCAAATCTCTTTCCAATTCTTTTGACATCACTCAAATTTGAAAGTAAACATTCACTTTTTTGCTGTCAGATTATCGATGATCGATTTGAGGATCGACCTTGTGGAGGGGGCCCACCATTGTTTCAAAATAGCTTCAATATCCTCAGTCTGATCCCCCGCAAACGTGCCTATCAACCCCTTTCGGAGATTCATTTTACTGTTTTTCCAGGTAGTGGGCTCCAGTTCCATAAATTTTCGCAATTGCTTCTCGGCACGGGACACCAAACCCTCCTTGGGGGACAATTCATCCACCAAACCCATTGCCAATGCCTCCTCAGGATTCATCAACCTGCCCTCCAGCAGATTACGATAGGCATTGGCCTGCCCTATCCAGAAACTATATAGGTGAAAAATCGCCTGTGGCACCACGATGCCCACCGGCAATTCGTTGAGTCCGATCACAAATTCTCCTTCCGCCATCACCCGGTAATCGCAGCAGATGGCCAAGACACATCCGCCTGCCGGACTATGCCCGCTAACGGCCGCCACACTGGGTTTACCAAACGCTACAAACCTCCGAACCAGAGCGATAAAATCGATCCAGAACTGTCTGACTTGCAGCTCATTGTAGCCGTAAAGCTCGATAAGGTCCAGACCTGAGCTAAAAAATCCTTCCTTACCATGCAACAACATGCCCGACACGGCCGGATCATCGTCCAACTGGTCCAGCAAGCCTTTCAATTCTGCGATCAGGGTGGCATTCATCGCATTGGATCGGCCCCGGTTGAGGCGCACATGTGCAATACGGTCTTCAATTACCAAATCTAAAAATTCCATAAACCAAAATCTTCTCAGATTCAAATATAGACAAAAAACAAACTATATTTGTAGGATGAACGTGTTAATACTTGGTTCAGGAGGGCGGGAATCGGCCTTTGCCTGGAAATTAAGCCAAAGTTCGGATCTGGCTAAACTATATATTGCTCCGGGAAATGCAGGGACGGCCCAATACGGTATCAATGTGAACATCAAGGCGACAGATTTTGACGCGATTGCTGAATTTGCCCTGCAAAATAAAATAGACATGATCCTGGTGGGGCCTGAGGAACCACTGGTCCTGGGAATCCATGATTTTTTTCTCGCACACCCGCGGGCCGGTCATATTCCGGTGATCGGGCCGCAGAAAGAAGGAGCACAACTGGAAGGCAGCAAGGATTTTTCCAAGCAATTTATGGTCCGCCACAGCATTCCTACCGCAGCTTACCGGTCATTTGACCGCTCCAGCCTGGAAGCCGGCTTCGATTACCTTGACACGCAACAGGCACCCATTGTCCTGAAAGCCGATGGATTGGCCGCCGGAAAAGGCGTGCTGATCTGCAGCAGCATTGCGGAAGCAAAGGAGGAGTTGCGAGCCATGATCGCGGATTCCAAATTCGGGGAAGCCAGCAGTACGGTGGTGATCGAGGAATTTCTGAACGGGATCGAACTTTCAGTGTTTGTCCTGACCGACGGCAACAGTTATAAATTGCTACCCTCGGCGAAGGATTACAAACGCATTGGGGAAAGGGATACCGGCCTGAACACCGGAGGAATGGGTTCAGTTTCACCAGCACCCTTTGCAGATCAGTCATTTTTGGACAAAGTCGAGGAGCGCATCGTCCGACCCACCATTGAAGGCCTCAAAAAAGACGGCATTCCCTATAAAGGATTTATTTTTATCGGTCTGATGAGTGTCGCCGGGGAGCCTTATGTGATTGAATACAATGTGCGGATGGGCGATCCGGAGACGCAGAGCGTGATGCCGCGGATCGAAGGTGATCTGCTGGATCTGTTGCAGGGAGTGGCACAGGGTGATCTGGCCCACCGTTCCTTTTCGGTGTCCGGACAGACTGCGGCCACAGTGGTCATCGTTTCGGGCGGCTATCCGGGCAGCTACGAAACCGGCAAGGCCATCGCCAATATCAGCAGTGTCAAAGAATCGATCGTATTCCATGCCGGCACCCGTGCTGAGGGTGAAGAGATCCTGACAGCAGGAGGACGGGTGATGGCCGTCACAGCGGTCGAAGATACCTTGTTTGATGCCCTGCAACAATCCACGGCCGATGCCGGAAGGATTTATTTTGAAGGGAAATATTACCGGAGGGATATAGGCTTCGATCTGCTGGATTTCTAAATTGGTTGAACCAGTCATCCGCGATAGACAGGCACATCTTATAATTTATAATAGATGCTAATAAAAGTTTCGGTTTCTCCGGCTTCATTGGTTTTCCCGAATTACTAAATTCCGCAAAAAGTGCACTTTTTGCGGAATTTGTGTTTTCGCTGAAACACTATTGAGGGTTGCTTTGATTACAGAGGCGCGGTTTTCGGATTATTTTTTCTCGAAAGTGCTGGTCGCTGACGCTTTCCGGCCATCGTAATCCTCTACGGTAAGAACCAAAGTGTATATTCCCGCAGGGGCATCGTCCACATGGGCATGCTCATGAAAATGAATAGAAGTCTGATCCTTGATTCTGGCCTGTTCAAATACAAATTCTTTGGACCAGTCCTCACCTTCCAAACCAAGGGTCACCCGACGGATCTTTTTGACCGCTGTGATGTGTGCAGCCAGATGCAAATCATCCCCTTTGGCATTGATCCCAACCTCCAGCTCATCTACCACAGGCACTGTCGAATCCACCGATATCCGGAAATTACGTTTCTGTTGCAGGATCGCCCCACTTTCTCCGGTAACGATCAGCGTAAGCTCATAATTCCCTGCCTCGGTGCCGGAAGGAAACATAAATTGCTCATCAAATTTGACGGCATTAGCCCCTGAGTATTTATCGGAAAACTGCTGGTTGAAGGTACGTTCATCCATTTCAGCATCAAGGGAGGCCATTTGCAATTCAATTCCTGCAATATTCTCATCCAGGGAAATAGTTGCCTTAACCGGCATGGACGAACCTACTGTCGCTTCACCCGAATCTTTTTCCCCAACCATCATTTTGGAAATGCCTGAACGGTCACCGGAGCAGGAAGAAAGCACGATGAAAAACAGAACCACAGCCGTCAGGCTTATCTTTTGCTGTATTCTACTGGTATATTTTGTCTGGAAAATTGCCATAATCATACGATTTGAGAAACAATTGATAAATACAAATATAACAAACTAAATCAATTCGAAATGAGTCCACAACAAAAATAAAGCTCATTTTTTTGGAATATAAGCTCATTTATGTCTATTTTTGACCCAATAATTAAAATAACATGAGCTCCAAAAGAACACCGGTTGGCAAAGATATTATAAAATTCCTACAGGAGAACCCCGCAAGCTCTTCTGCCGATATCTATAAAGGTATTGGCAAAGGTTCGTATTCAACCATCAAAAGGGCAATCAGTATGCTCCAGGAGGACAGACAGATTGTATCGGAAGGACAGCGCAAAGCCACCCGGTACCGTGTCAGTATCGCAAACCAACTTTTGGAACCCATTGATATGGAGGCCTACTTTGAAAAAGAAATTGATGAACGTGCGATCCGGGAAAGGTTCGATTTCCAGTTGATCCGGGAGATCCTGCCCCAATCCGAGCTATTCACCGCTGAAGAAATCAATAGTCTGATTCAATTACAGGAAGAATTCCAGCAAAATATAGCAGACCTGAGCCGGGATGTCCATCAGAAAGAAATGGAAAGGCTCGCCATCGATCTGAGCTGGAAATCATCACAGATCGAAGGCAATACCTATTCATTGTTGGAGACGGAAAGGTTATTGAGGGATAAAGAGACCGCTGCCGGGAAACCGAAAGATGATGCAACCATGCTGCTCAACCATAAAGAGGCATTGAATTTTATTCTTGAGCACCCCGATTATCTACAACCCCTGACCATCGCAGGGATCGAAGATATCCATAGTATGCTGATCAAGGATCTCGCGGCAGAACGAAATATCAGGCAACGGCGTGTCGGTATTTCGGGCACAAATTATAAGCCATTGGACAATGAACACCAGATAAGGGAAGCGTTGGAGGCAATGTGCGAGCTGATCAATGGCAAGGAGAATGTGTTTGAGAAATCCCTGCTGACATTGGTACTATTGTCCTATATACAGGCCTTCAACGATGGCAACAAAAGAACAGCGAGGATTGTGGCCAATGCCATTCTGATCGCCCGTGCATACTGCCCTATCTCTTTCAGGACTATAGATTCCGTTGAATATAAAAAAGCGATGCTGATCTTTTATGAGCAGAACAATATCAGTGCCTTCAAGAAAATATTTATAGAACAGTTCAGGTTCGCAGTAAAAACTTATTTTTGATCCCTTTAAATCGAACTATGGGCAAGGATAAATTAAGAAAATTTGCGGAAATCGGCACTTTTCCGAATGTACACCAGTTGGAGGACGGACGGGCTCTGAAGGGGCAATGGGCAAAAAAACAATTTGGCAACAATCATCCGGTCGTGCTGGAGCTGGCCTGCGGAAAAGGTGAATACACTGTGAATATGGCTCGGCATTTTCCAGATAAAAATTTTATCGGGGTGGATTTCAAAGGCAACCGGATCTGGCGGGGTGCGAAAACAGCTTTGGAGGAGAATATCCCCAACGTGGCCTTTCTTCGCATACAGATCGAAGACATTTTGGATTTTTTTGCCGAAGATGAGGTTTCCGAAATATGGATCACGTTCCCGGATCCCCAGCCGCAAAAAAGCCGGATCAAGAAGCGGCTGACAAACCCTGTTTTCCTCGAAAAATACCGACAGATCCTGTGCCAGGAAGGTCTCATGCATCTCAAAACAGACAATGACGGGTTCTATGAATACACCCTGGAAACACTCATAGCATTGGGGGATCCCTCCCTGGTCTATACCTCCAATCTCTACCATTCAGAATGGCTGGATGAGGTATTGTCTATCAAAACTTATTACGAGCAAAAATATCTCGCCCAGAATAAAAACATCAATTATATACGCTGGAC
>Ga0172382_10007639_pt1 | contig 15296 bp, 18 predicted proteins | sample Leawel138RmetaG_FD_122245 | JGI IMG/M metagenome (GOLD analysis project Ga0172382, IMG submission 122245) | Leachate microbial communities from a municipal landfill in Southern Ontario, Canada - Leachate well 138R metaG | ecosystem: Engineered > Solid waste > Landfill > Unclassified | place...
GCGTTGCTGTGTCAGCAGCAGAGAAACGAGATTATGAAGCATGGGGTTTTGTTTGTCAAGAACTATTTTAAAGTATTTTTAAAACCGTTCTTTTTAAACCGCCTGGCCAATCACTTAAACAACATCGCCAGACTACCCGCTTCACGTTGCCCGCATTTAACATTAAATCATTTAAACCCGAACTTCGCTTCCCTTTTTCACCGCTTGGCGTTTTGGGGTAAACCCTAGCGCTGTTGCTGCGAAAGAATGTAACTATAGCGGACCTCATCGCACCTTGGCAAGCTTTTTTCTCGCTTTCCTTTCAGGTATTTTACACCAAATTGCACAAGTCATTGTTTTATTAGTAGATTGTTGTTTTTTAGGGTGTTGTGTTTTTATTGCAACAAGGCAACATTAGCTGTATTGCCAACATTTAACCAACCCGCAAAAGCCCGACTATTTATACAAATACCAAACAAAAACCCGCCGAACCGTGCCCATCACGCTTTGCACGTGTCGTGATGGCAACATTCCTATCCCGTTCTTTTTTTACAACATACTGGCTGTTTTCCCTATTTGACTCACTGACCGGGAAAATGGCTTCTTTACTCATATCCTGATGCAATTGCCCAACAGCATTATTCTGAAATGCTTTTTTCCCTATCTCCACGTTTATAACTTGATTAACACCCTATAGACTGCATATAGTGTGGCTGTCTATTTTATTTATTTTCTTCTTTTACTATATATATGCCAGCAACTTCTTATTCCGGCTTAAATCAGGCATTCAGCAAAGGCTTTGTTTCACAGTTACGCCCCAAAATGCTTTTTGCCATTATCCTGCCTTTTTTTGTCGCACTCCTTTCAGCCATTTTTTTATTGTCTTTCGCCTGGTCACCTCTAGATAACTGGTTTTATGAAAGTGCATCTTCATGGAGCTGGTTTAAATCGGCATCCAGCAATTTATCAGGCTGGGGCTTTACGACGATGAGTGATTGGCTTGCCGGCCTGTTCTCTTTTATTGCCTTATGCGCCATTAGCGGCATTATCGGCCTTGCTTTTGCCTCTATTGTGATTATGCCCATGGTGCTTAAACAGCTGAGTCAGTTTAATTACCCCGATCTGGAGCGCAAAGGCGTAAACGCGACAACCACCAGCATTACCAATGCCATCAAGGTATCTTCCATCTTTATTGTTGGCTGGCTAATTACACTGCCTTTGTGGTTTATACCATTCATGCCTGTGGTGCTGTCATTATTCTGGGGCGCTTACGCCTTTTCACATATGAGCCGCCTTGACGCTATTGTTGAACACGCAACTCCACAGGAACGCATCTTCATCCTAAAAAAACACAATAAAGGCTTCTGGTTAATTGGCCTTATTTGTGCCGCCATTGCCCTTATTCCCCCATTTTCCCTGGTAATGCCTGTGTATTCCATATTGGTTTGTACACATTACGGCCTGAACGCCCTGCAGGAAACCCGAAAGCAGCAGTTAATCAGTAACACCCAAACGGTAAGCAGTAAAGCCTGAGATCATTTCCTCATTAGAGGCTTCTGATCACAAGCCTTATTAATGACATGTGTCCAGGGCCTCATTTCCCAAGCACATGTTTCAAAAACAAGCCCAAACAAAACAGCCCATAAAATTGAATACTAAATTCAACTTTATGGGCTGTTTTGTTATGCAAGGTTTTTAACTAAATAAACGCAACATTACGACCGCTCAGGTACCTTCCCATTCAGGACCACCCACATCTATATCAAACAGCGCCAGCAAACGCGCAACGGTATGATCAACCATCTCTTCAATCGTTTTGGGATGATGGTAAAACGCAGGCAATGGAGGAAAAACAATACCGCCCATTTCCGTTACCTGAGTCATATTGCGCAAATGCGCCAGATTGAAAGGGGTCTCACGAACCGCCATAACCAAACGCCTTCGTTCTTTAAGATGCACATCGGCCGCACGGGTAATCAGGTTATCTGACAAACCGTGCGCCACCGCTGCCAGTGTTCGCATTGAACAGGGCAAAATCAACATACCTGCCGTTGCAAAAGCACCGCTGGCCAACACCGACCCGACATCCCTGAAGTTATAAACATGATCGGCCAGATCGAAAACAGCCTGTCGATCCAAGTCCAGTTCATATTTAATATTCAGCACCCCCGGCGGTGAAATAACCAGATGCGTTTCAACATCCGGAACCTCACGAACACGAGTTAGCAGACGGGTCGCGTAAATTGAACCGGTTGCGCCAGTTATGCCAACAACCAGTCGACGTTTAGTCATCCAGCGCGCCTGACTCTTGCAGGACCGTTTTCAGCTCGCCACTGGCATGCATTTCGGACATGATGTCTGAACCGCCAATGAACTCACCCTTCACATACAGCTGTGGAATGGTAGGCCAGCTGGAGTATTCTTTAATACCATTACGAACCTCGGCATCTTCCAGCACATTGACGGTTACCAGTTTTTTAACACCCAGTTCTCGCAAAACCTGAATGGCCTTGCCAGAGAAACCGCACTGCGGAAATTGGGCGGTTCCTTTCATGAAAAGGACAACAGTATGCTCGGTTACGGTTTCGCGAATAAAATCCTGTACTTCACTCATTATATTTTCACCTAATCAACGTTTAAACAACTGCTCTACCAGAACAGATTAATACCCGAGTATTTTACTCTGAAATCACCCATTGGCCACCAGAAATCCGCTCTATCCCCGATAAGTCTTTGCGACTTTCGACGTTAACGAACCCCGCCTTTCTTAACAACGCCCGGACATTTTCCGCCTGATCCCAGCCATGCTCAAGCCAAAGCCAGCCACCCGCGTGCAAAAAACCGCCCGCGCCGGCAATAATTGTCCGGATAGCAGCCAGTCCATCACTAAAATCAGTCAGGGCCTGCGGTGGCTCAAACCGTAGATCCCCCTGCTCCAGGTGATTGTCTGCAGAATGAATATAAGGAGGATTGGAAACAATAAGATCAAATTTGCCGGACGGTATTTGCGCATACCAGTCACTTTCAATAAAAACAACCTGCACATCAAGATCCCGTGCATTTTCAAGGGCCACAGCCAGTGCTTCGGAGCTCTTGTCTGAAGCCGTTACTTTTGCCAGTGAACAATAATGAGCGATAGAAACCGCAATGGCACCGCTACCCGTTCCCATATCAAGTACGGTTACATCTGCCCTGTCTTTCACCAGATTAATCGCGGTCTCCACCAACAACTCGGTATCGGGACGCGGGATCAGCACTGAAGGGTTTGTCTTGAAAACCAGGCCCATAAACTCACGCTGGCCCAGTATATATGCCATAGGCTCACCGGAAAGCCGGCGTTTGCACATAGCCTGGATTTGCAACAAACGGTCCGCAGGAATGGTATCAGTATCATGCGCGATCATCCAGGCACGGGACACATTTAATACATGCCCCACAATCATTGTAGCTTCAAGCAATGGCAAACCGGACTGGGCAATTGCCGAACGAACCGTATCCATTAACGCCTGCACTTAAACATTAATGATCACCCAGTTGTGCCAGCAACTCTGCCTGACGCTCGGCAATCAGGGCGCCGGTAAGCTCATCCAGAGAGCCATCCATGATCTGCTGCAGTTTATATAAGGTTAAATTAATACGGTGATCGGTTACCCGGCCCTGCGGATAATTATAGGTACGGATGCGCTCTGAACGGTCTCCGGTTCCCACCAGGCTTTTGCGCTCGGCCGATTCTTTGGCCTGTTGTTCCTGACGCTGGATATCATTAATGCGGGCGGCCAGCACACTTAAAGCCCTGGCCTTGTTCTTGTGTTGTGAGCGGTCATCCTGACACTCAGCCACAATACCGGTTGGAATATGCGTGACCCGAACGGCGGAATCGGTCTTGTTAATATGCTGGCCACCCGCACCACTGGCCCGGAAAGTATCAATACGCAAATCAGCCGGATTCAAGGTCACTTCGGCCAACTCATCGGCCTCGGGAAGAATGGCCACCGTGCAGGCAGACGTATGCACCCGTCCTTGGGACTCGGTCTCGGGTACGCGCTGTACACGGTGTGCCCCCGATTCATATTTCAGGCGTCCGTAAACCCCATCACCATCAATGCGGGCAATAATCTCACGGTAGCCACCCACCTCAGAAGGGTTCTCGGACATGACTTCCACTTTCCAGCCTTTTTCTTCGGCATAGCGACTGTACATCCGGAACAGGTCTCCGGTAAAAATGGCACTTTCATCCCCCCCGGTACCTGCCCGGATTTCCAGAAATACACCTCGGCCATCATCAGGGTCTTTGGGCAACAACTCCAATTGCAGGGCTTCTTCAAGCTCTACAATCCTGTCTTTTGCCGCCTTCATTTCCTCTTCGCCCATCTCCTTCAATTCCGGATCTGACATCATTTCCATGGCGGTTTCGAGGTCAGCCTCGGTTGACTCATAGTTTTTGAACAACTCAACAACCGGGTCAATTTCAGCACGCTCACGTGACAGCTTACGGAACCGGTCCATATCATTGGCGATTTCCGGTTCAGCCAACAGAGCATCTACTTCTATTAAACGTTGGGAGAGCTGTTCCAGACGGGAACGCATGGACTGTTTCATAAATAACTCGAAATGGGAAAGAAAGGAAAAGTGGACGGAACAATAGCGCGCTAGCAATAAATGCTACGGCGCTAATGTTCGTTTTGCTGATAGGGAAATAATTTAGGCAAACAGCCGATCAGCTGTTCACGCTCGGCACCCTGTGAACGGTTAAGGGCAACCATGGGCGCATGAAGAAATTTTTGTGTAAGACTGCGGGCGAACTGCTCAAGAACCGCCTCGGGGTCTTCACCTTTTGCCAGCATTTTACGGGCACGTTCAAGCTCTGCCGTACTGATTTGATTGGCCCCTTCGTTAAGATCACGAATAACGGGCACAACAGCACGGGATTGCATCCAGTGCATGAAATTTTGCACACGGCCATCGATAATGGCTTCTGCCTGTACCACTGCGGCCTGACGGGAGTCATTACCCTGCTGCACATAACGGCCAAGATCATCTACCGTATAAAGATAGATATCATTAAGCTGGCCTACTTCGGATTCAATATCCCGGGGCACGGCAAGATCTACCATGACCATGGGTTGATGACGACGAGCCTTAGACGCCTTTTGCACCATGCCCAAACCCAATATGGGCAGGGAACTGGCCGTACAGGAAACCACGATATCAAATTCAGCCAGGCGATTGGGTAAATCAGCCAGTTTCATGGTACTGCCATCAAACTTACAGGCCAGGCTTTCTGCCCGCTCAAGAGTACGGTTGGCCACCACCATTGATTTTGGATTTTGTGCCGCAAAGTGAGCCGAGCAAAGCTCTATCATTTCACCGGCACCGATGAACAAGACCTTGGTATTGGCAATATCGCCAAATACCCGTTGTGCCAGACGGACTGCCGCAGCGGCCATGGAAACGGACTCTGAGCCAATAGCAGTTTGGGTACGCACTTCTTTGGCAACTGAAAAGGTTTTCTGGAACAACTGGTTGAGCAAGGTTCCCATGGCACCGGCATCGCTGGCGGCACGCACGGCGGTTTTCATTTGCCCCAGGATTTGGGTTTCACCCAATACCATGGAGTCTAGCCCACTTGCCACACGGAACGCATGACGAACCGCCTGATCTTTATTGTATTGATACAGGTGCGGCTTCAGGATACCAGCTTCAAGGGTATTGAAGTCTGCCAGCCAGCGCGGCACATGCTCGGCAATTTCAGGCGAAGCCGCACAATAAATTTCTGTCCGGTTACAGGTGGAAAGAATGGTGGCTTCTTTCAATGAACCACCAAAAGCCGAACGCAGGCCGTCAAGTGCCGGGCGAATGAGTTCGCCAGACATGGACACGCGTTCACGCACCGATACCGGAGCGGAATGATGATTCAGGCCAAAAGTAAGGACATCAAGTGACATATGTATATAAGTCAATTAAGAAAGAATTGATCCTATTATAATGCCGAGCCAGCTATTTTGTTATACCTGCATGATTTTTGACAACTTTTTAAGCACTATCATGCCAGTTCTTGATAAAAATCATCATAAAACCCCCCATTTGTCTGATTCGGGCACAACACTAGCGTTTAATTCCGAAAAAAAGACAATAAATAACAGTACAAAACCAAAATGATGCACATTCACAACAAAAACCGTTTTTAAATCATTTTCCAGTTGGTTTTTTGCCATAGGACTTTACAAGAATCGAAAGCATGGTGTAATATTTAAATCTTTCACGGCCAGGTAGCTCAGTCGGTAGAGCAGAGGATTGAAAATCCTTGTGTCGGCAGTTCGATTCTGCCCCAGGCCACCATGAATTCGCTAGAAAAATCAAAGACCTATCTTCATTGATAGGTCTTTTTTTTCGTCTAATGATAATGACAAGTGTCAACAATCTGTCAACGCAGATAATGGATTTAAATTTTTAGCTTCTTCCAAATGAGTAGGTGAAAAATGGGCGTACCTCATAGTGGTCGTTAAATTTACATGACCTAAGATACGTTGCAAAACAATAATATTGCCTCCATTTATCATGAAGTGAGATGCAAATGTATGTCGTAAAACATGTGTCATCTGTCCACGAGGTAAGTCTATAGCTGATTTTTCAATAGCTTCTCTGAATGCACCTAGACAATATTCAAATAAATCGGGTGATGACTGACTTGGCCGCTCATGCTTAATAATTTCGTCCATTATTTTTTTTGAAACAGGTACAGCACGTGCTTTATTAGTTTTTGTTCGGGCGAATTGGATTTTTCCGCTCATTAATTGTGTAGTACGTAGCTGTTCGGCTTCACTCCAACGTGCACCAGTAGCCAAGCAAATTTTCGTCACCATAAGTGCGTGACGATTTGATGAGTTTGATAACTGCCTTAATAAAATTTTAATTTCATTTTCTCGTAAATATCTAAGCTCATTTTCCTGTATTTTAAATTGCTTGATTCCGTCAAGCGGATTATCTCCTTTCCACACCTTAAGCATTTTTAATTCATTTATCATGGCACGCAAATAAGCATGTTCTCTGTTAACGGTATTCAACGTGATACCGCTTTCAAGTCGCTTTGCTCGGTATTCTGTGAAGGTTGTCTCTTTGAACTGTGACGCAATCGGGTTTCCCATCGCTTCTAGGGCTAGTTTTACCCTGCTATACGTATTTTTTCCTGCTCTTAGCTCTTTACCATGATTTTCATACCAAAGGCTTGCAAGCTCTAACATTTTGCGAGTGTCTTTTTTTTCTGGTTGCCATTGTGAGTTTTGAATAACGTTGGTTGTTACCCAAGCCTCCCAATGTTTAGCCTCTGCTTGTGTTTTAAACGTTTTTCGGAACCTTTTTGCACCACGCCCTCCTGGCTGAATATCAACTGTCCAGCCAGAGGCACCCTTTTTTATGCTCATTCTGGCTTGCCCTTTTCCTGCTTATCTACGTCAATACCTATGGCCCTAGCAAGTTTGTGCTGCCATTTGTCATGAGGGCTAAGTTGCAAATATGTTGCTCCCTTGCCAGTCCACATCCACACAAGAAAGTATGTTCGCGTTTTCGCCAACATGGACATCATTTCAAAAGTTGGGAATTGAGCACGATTGCATAAACGCTTCCATTTTGCTGCGGCGATTCCTGTTTCTTCTTCTGCCATCTTGTAGTTACTTCCCCATACTGCGCGAAATACTTCGATAGTCCTTTCCCTGATTTCATTCATCAGTTCAGCATTGTCTTGCTCGTCTAAATCCATGTTCACCTCGTCATTTAACGTTGTTGGTGGCTAAGGCCAAAAGATTACTTGCTCAATCATATCATTTAATGATACGATTAAAATCATTAAATGATATCAACGGAGCCTTTAAAACAGATGAAAGCGTATCACAAGTTTACTAGCCTAGCCCAGTCTGAAAACGCGAATAGTCGCGTTCCGCTGATGACCATTGAGGCATTTGCCGAAGCAATTGGCATGACTCTTGCCACTCTAAGAGGGCAAGTCTATCGCGGTTACTGGCCAACGCTAAAAATAGGAAAAAAGGTTTTTATTAACCTTGAAGCTGTTCGCCTTATAGCCATTCAAAAATATAACGAGCTTCCACGATGAAAGATTGTTTCGATCATTTGACATTGGATTTATTTGTAAATGATTCAGCTCTTGGTCAAAAGCTACGCGCCTGCGCCGCAGCCCCTGGAGCCTGTGAAGCGGGTGCGGCGCAGGCGCGTAGCGCCGTAGCCTCTTACGTACCAGTTACACGTAAAGTTAGTTCCAAAACTGGGAAAAAAGGTAGCAAAAAGGGGTTCGAAGTTGAACATTCCAATATTTATTGATTGGGTAACTATTCGTCAAGAATGGCCTCAAGGTGGAGTGCCAATTTTAAACGGTGGTCAAGTGATACGCATAGATTCTGATGGCTCCGTTGAATGGCAAGTTGATCAACGTTTAGGCCTTGAAGGCTCTTTTGATAGTCGTGTTGATATTAGATGTGATGGTAATCGCGTTGAGTTCAGTGGAAATATTTCACGTTATAACCGCCGCGATAATCTGTTTGGTTATCAATGGAATGAAACGATTGAGCGTATCAATAATTTATTAAATCTGTATTCAATTCCCCCTTTTACAAAAGGCAAGTTATTTAGATTTGCGGACAAGGGCTGGACCTGGACAGGGGCAAGGGTGTCTCGAATTGATGTAACGATGAACTATGCAACATTTTCTGAAGAATCAATGAAAGCGGTGCTTGCTTCACTCGCTGGTCATCATATAGGTAGGCAAAAAGGTACTTTAAGACCAGATGGGGCGACTATTGAATATGGCGCTGGGAGTAAATATGTTTACGGCAAAATTTATGCAAAACACGTTGAACTTGAAAAACATTTAAAACGCAAATCAGGTTCACACGTTGATATTGAGGTAATTAATTTTTGCAAAAAATATGGGGTCTTACGTGAAGAATTCGGATTAAAAAGTCGTTTTCTTACCCAGCAAAAATTATCTTATTTAGCCGAAATTAACCAGGAACGCTTGAATACGATTTTCTTTGAACGTTCACAATTTAAAAGGTTTGAGAAAGTGGAATATGAATCTTTTGATGACATGCCAAGGGCGTTAAGGGCAACTTATGTAAGTTGGAAACATGGATTTCCTCAAGATTTACCAAAAACAACTTTTTATAGACACAGAAACGCACTTCTTAAATATGGGATTGATATTTCAGTTCCCTCAAATGTTGTAAGGCTTCCAATAAGAATTAGAACTGTTGATGTAGCTGCTTTGGAAGCACCGGAATGGTATCGACGTAAATACGGTTAGGTATTAATTCGCGCCGGATAGCGCCGAACCGGAGAACGCGTAAACAGGCGATAAGGAAAGAGAAATGGCTATTGAAAAATGCAAAATCATGGGTGTCAAATTTTTTACGGGAAATATTGACGGAAAAAATATTGATAGTGGAAAGGTTTATATCGAGGAAGCACTTGACTTTACAACTGGTCGTGCAAAAGGTTATGCCAGCCAGGAGTATTCGCTTGGAAAAGCAGAGGCTGCGCAAGCGATTATGCATCTTGAGTTTCCCTTTGTAGGTGAAGTTGAGTTTATGCGGGTCACAAATGGTGATGTAACAAAGAATATTGTTATGGGTGTCAAGCCTTTAGAGCGTATTCCGAAAGATTCTAAAGCGGCTTAATTAATGACTGAATTTGATTACGCCTATGCCGCCCAGATATGGGGCCTTGCCTTTTCGTCTGTTGTTGGCTTTTATATCTTGGGTCATTGTGTCGGTTTAATTCTTAATCTGATACGTACAGGTTGAAGTTTCTCGTGGTGAAACTTATAAAAATTTTGCAGTAGGGAAGCCAGACCCATTCTGGCACTTTTATTAGGAAATTTTATGTTAAACGCATTGAAATCAAAGTTAGTTCGCGGTACAGCCGCTGTATCTGGTGTTCTGTTGGCTCCTGTAGCTTTTGCTCAAGCTACACCACCAGATTTTTCCACCTTAACTTCAGCGATTGATTTTTCAACGGTCATCACTGGGGTGATGGCGGTTGCAGGTGTGATGGTTGGCGTGTACGTTGCCATCAAAGGGGCCAAGATTGTTCTTCAAATGGTTCGTGGGGCCTAATTTAATTTAGGCATATTAGAGGGGCAAATTTTGCCCCTCTTTTTTTTGAAGGTCCTTTATCAGATTTGATGATTGACATTTAAGGATGAACGTTATGGATGCTTTTGTTAATCAATATTGGTACATGCTTGTATTTTTCTGGGGGCTTATGTCTGCCTGGGCGCTTGTTAAGGGGTTATCTCATGCCTAATAGATTTGGCCTTGGTTTTGCTTTTATTTTGCTATTTTTATTCTCAACGAAACTTGCATTTGCACAAGAAATATATCCACCATCTAGGGATAATAAAGTTTGGGTAGCTGGTGGTTCTGCATTAGAAAAGAATAAGTATGTAAATCAGTTTACACGTATGGACCCACGTGTTATTAGAACATTTGAAGGCATTTCTTCTCAAGCAAATATTGTCGTTTATAACGCCCCTGCCGTTAGTACTGTTTCAGCTAGACCGGCTGTAGCTACAGCTTTACGTTCTGTTGCTAAGGTTAGCGGCTTTGCTTTTCCTGTTGCATTAGCCGTTGGTGGTGCAGTTCAATGGTATTTTGATGATGAAGATGATGAAACAGTTGTTGTTTCTCGCGGAGAGACTTCAGGAGAGCTTATACAGGGACAACCATTTTGGGAATGTCGTTCTATACAAGCCGCATCTCCTGAAGGCTTGGTGCATGAATGCTTTGAGCGTAATAAATCTCTGGATGTTCTAAAAAATCAATATGATTTAAGACTATCTCAAAATTGTTCATACCCATCTGAAGGTTCCTATCGATGTGAAGTAGAACGACGCTCTAAGTCTTATCCTGCAGGGGGTTGGAATACCCAAGGTCAAGAGTTTGTTTATTTTCAACCTGATGGTTCTAAGCTTGAGCGTTCATGTCCTGCTGGCTATTACCTGGATGGGGCAGTCTGTATTCCATTAAATCAGGTGAGCACACCTCAACCAAGACGCATGACAATTCCTGAGGCAATAGCTGATTTACCTCAAGAAGAACTTGAAAAGCCGTTGAATCCTCAAATTATTGCGGAATTGGTTAATCAATTATGGCGACAAGCTGCATCACAACCTGACTATAAAGGATTGCCTTATTCACTCGCTAACTCAGTAAGACCTCAAGAAGTTGAGAGTATTGATAATCGTCTAAAACCTAATGTTAATGATTTTATTCGTCCTATAGAGAGACCTGGCATAGACACACCAATAAATTTTAATCCAGGTGCGCAAACAGGTTCTGGTAGTGGAAACGTGACAACACCAGGCACTGGTGAACAGATAAATTTAGGTGATGATCCAAATATTGGTACTCCAACATTAGAACAAGCACCCACAGCGGCAATGATTATTGAACCGTTTCAGTCACTGTTTCCAGACTTGAAATCGTATAACGCCAGCATCCCTTCTGGCACTTGTCCGCGTCCATCATTTGAGGTGCTTGGTCATTCTTATGTAATTTCTTCTCATTGTGATTTGTTTGACGAAAATGCGGGTGTTATACAGGCGGCAATGTTGGTAGCTTTTGGAATTCTTTCTTTATTGATTGTGTTGAGGGCTTAACGATGTTCGGTATTTTTTTATCAGCATTGAATGTGGTATTGGCTTTTATTGTTCGGTCGGTATTAGTCAAATTTATTTTTTTCTTTGCGCTTTACTATATAACGTCCGAATTCGTTCCCGTTCTTATTGGCTTGCTGCCTAATTCAAACGAATTGTCTGGTGCATTACAGGGCTTACCTTCTTCTGTAGCTTATTTTTTAAATATGTTTATGGTTCCACAAGGTATCACAATGATTTTTTCGGCATATGTGACGCGATTCTTGATTCGTCGCATACCTGTTATAGGGTAGTGTGATGGCTATTAATGTGTATAGCGGTGTTATGGGTTCCGGCAAGTCTTATGAAGCTGTTTCTTCGTTAATTCTTCCTGCCGTGGCTTCAGGTAGGCGTGTAGTAAGTAATATTGATGGTTTGAATGAATCAGCCATTCATGAATATATTCTTACTCACAAGGGGAAATTTGCAAAGAAAGGGGACATAACAAAAGAATCATTAGGTTCTATTGAATTGGTTTCAAATGAACGAATTTTAGAGCCTTTTTTCTTTCCTAACCCTGATACTCAAAGTGATAAGCCAAGCATTGTTCAGCCTGGAGACTTTGTAGTTATTGATGAAGCTTGGAGGTTTTGGGCTAAGGAATCAAAGCCTTCTCATGAGCATAAGCAATTTTTTAAAATGCATCGACATTTTGCAAATCCCGAAACAGGAGTAACTTGTGATCTGGCGATAATTATTCAGGATATTTCAGGGCTTTATCTTGATTTAAAAAAAGTTGTGGAAATGACTGTTCGCACAACCAAATTAAAATCGGTGGGTTTAAATTCTCGGTATAGGGTAGATGTTTATGAGGGCAATAGACTTACCCGAACTGCAAAAACATCAAGTTATCAAAAATCATACGATAAGAAAATCTTCCCCTTATATAAATCGTATGCAGTTGATGGGGCTAAAGAAACATCTATTGATGACCGTCAAAATATTTTCAAAAGTGGCAAAATTTGGGTAATGCTTGCTATTGGTCTTTTGTTGCCTGTTGTTGGTGGCTGGTATCTGTACGTGTTTCTTACACCTGATGAAATTGTTAATTCTGATATTCCTGTAATGTCAGGTAATTCTTCATCTGATCAACCTTTTTTAAGCTCTTCTGATAATCCCCTGCCCTCTTTCAAAACAAATCTTTCACCTGTTTGGCGTATTGCAGGAACTGCAACTATTTCTAATGAATCTTATGTTGTGTTGAGTGATAGCACGGGTTCACGCCTACGTTATGAAAATTATTCTTCTTTCATAAATAAAGGAGTTCTTATGTCTGGTCTTATTGATGGCCAGATAGTTACTTATTACTCAGGAAATGAGGTGATCAAGTGAGATTTTTTCTTTTTTTATTTTTTTTATTTCCTAGTTTTACTTTTGCTCAAAGTAGTTTTTCAAGCAATCTTATTTCTGCTATTGAAAATACACCTTATGACCCTGTTCCCGCGCTTTATTCAGGCTCCTATACTCCGGCAGACATTCCTATTGATGAAGTTGTAGAAGCTCCGGTTAAACCACCTCCTAGAAGCAACCAGGTGCCATCCTCTCCCGTTTCTCGTTCTGTTCGTCAAGCGTCATCTTCTGGCTTTGACTTACGGGGTGTCACGGTTGGTGAAGTTATACAGTTGATATATGGAAATGCTTTAAAAACGCCTTATGTTTTGTCTCCTGATGTTCTTCTTGATACCCGTCCAGTTTCTTTTCGATGGTCATCTGGTTATGGTTCTTTACAAGCGTTTTTGCTTCGTTTTCTTGACAATCTTGGCTATAAGCTGGAAAAAATAGGAAATGTTGATTTTGTTGGCAAATATGATGGTCAGCAAGGCTATGAAGAATTCTATATTTATAAGCCTAAATACAGATCAGTTAAATATTTAACTGATGTTATTGGTCCTATGCTCAATGGTCATTTTAATGTTTCCAATCAGATAGGAACAGAGACAGTTTCATCTGAAAAAGGTGCAGGCCAAGCTACAAATACTAATGCTCTTGGTCGTGTTGGTCGTGATTCAGATACTTTGGTTTATAGTGGTCCTCCTGAAAATATTGCAAAACTCAAAACTCTTCTTAATTCGCTTGATTTGCCAGGGGGTGAAGTTTTGGTTAGGGGCTTGGTCTATGAAGTAGGTTTCTCCAAAAAAGAGGGTTCCGCGTTTAGCCTTATTACTAGCCTTTTCAATGGCAATTTAAAAATTGGTGTGAATAGTGATGTTATGGGACCAGGTGCTAATTTTATGTCTTTGCAAAATGTCACCATTGATTTTATTGCCAATGTTCTAAATTCAGACAGTCGTTTTAATGTCGTATCATCCCCATCTTTGCGTATTCGTTCAGGTGAACATGGTCGTTTTAATGTAGGTGAAGATGTTCCAGTTCTTGGTTCGATTATGTATTCAAAAGATTCAAACCCTGTGCAATCTGTTGAATATCGTTCTTCTGGCGTTATTTTTGATGTTAGACCCCAAGTTTTTGAACAGAAAATTAATCTTGATATAGACCAACAAATCAGTAATTTTATCAAAACAGATACAGGTGTTAATTCTTCTCCTACGCTTACTAAACGTGAAATATCAACATCTGTAAGTCTTGCAAATAATGAAATTATTGTTCTTGGTGGGTTGGCTCAAGTTAAAAACTCTAATGGCTCATCTGGTTTTTCTTTTTTACCTGATTTTTTTAAGGCAAATACTAAAGAAACCGCTCGTTCTGAATTGATTTTAGTTTTACAGGTTTCTCGAATTGATAGTTAGACCCTTAAACCTCCCTATAAACCATGTTTTTGGGGAGGTGACAAGCGGAGCGCGTCAGCCCTCCATTTTTTGGGGCTTAGCTCCTTGCTTCAGCTTAATTCTGATTTTTTTCTAAGCCTTTTTTAAAAATTTCAAAGGTTAGAATGAAACTCTTATCCTGGTTCCTAAAGTACGACTTTAGCCACAAAAAAAGCGAATTACAGCCGCCAATGTACGGAATTAGAACCAAAATAGCCAAATAATTAGCCAAAACGCGTACTTTTGGAACTTAAACGCGTACTTTAGGAACCGGGGGTTGTACTTTGGGAACCTATCCGTTGTACATTATCTGCTTTGTATCTGTTATCTTTAAATCATAATAATATTATTACTGCATAGTGCAGCCAAGGGCTGCGTAGGAAGCCTTTAGCCTGCTAAACCAATATTGGCCGTGGCGTACTATAGCTGGCTCCCCTATCGCTAGGCGATAGGCATTGAAATGCAAATTTATTTAATTCTCATGTTTAAATCAGGTGTTGGCTTTTTTTATTTTATTATTTTTAATAATCTTGGTTATGAACTGTCAACCAATAGTCAACGCAATTGATATTTAATGGTAATCAATGAGCATTATTTACTTGTATTTTCTTTTAATCATCACTTAATGATGCTTATTGAATATAATTTTATAGGATTGAAAATCCTTGTGTCGGCAGTTCGATTCTGCCCCAGGCCACCAGAAATTCCCAAAAACGCCAACTTGTATAAGTTGGCGTTTTTGCTTTTGTGCTCCGCGATTGATAACAACCCCAGCAATATGCACCACAAACATCAAAGCAACGCTCTGGAACAACGCGGATCAGCCTACATTTTTATAAGCCAATTTA
>Ga0172382_10007641_pt1 | contig 15295 bp, 15 predicted proteins | sample Leawel138RmetaG_FD_122245 | JGI IMG/M metagenome (GOLD analysis project Ga0172382, IMG submission 122245) | Leachate microbial communities from a municipal landfill in Southern Ontario, Canada - Leachate well 138R metaG | ecosystem: Engineered > Solid waste > Landfill > Unclassified | place...
TGCTCTTCTTATTAAAGATCCCAACCAGCCCGTCCGGCCAGTCTCGGCTTGCCGCCGAATGGAGAGCGCATCTTACGCGCTTCCTGACGCCTGTCAAGCCCCTTGCGAAACTTGGCTGGCGACTCTCCGGCGGGCCTCTGATCAGCCCCTCGTGCCGGAAGGAGCGCGCATCTTACAGAAAGATTTCGCGCTTTCAACCCCTCTCGGGGTGGAATTTGGTGGGTCGTGTAGGATTCGAACCTACGACCAATTGGTTAAAAGCCAACTGCTCTACCAACTGAGCTAACGACCCCCTGTCGAGGACTGCGCATTATACGCAGCATTCCGGAGCTGGCAAGCCCCCCCGATGAATTTCTTTCTTCAGGCGGCCCGGAGGCGAAGCGGCCAGCTCTCAGGTGCATGATATCGAGACGGAGTGCGCACTGCCAAGCGCCAGCCTATCGACTCAGGCGTAGCGGGTCGGATCCGGTACGCCCGCATCGAGGAAGCCCTGGCGACGATAGTGACAGGAATCACAGCGGCCACAGGCACGCCCCTGCTCATCCGCCTGATAGCAGGAAATCGTCAACCCATAATCCACGCCGAGGGCCTGGCCGCTACGGATGATCTCCGCCTTGCTCATGTGCATCAGCGGCGCGTGGATCTCGAAAGGATGATCGGCGGCGGTCGCGATGTTCGCCAGTTCCTGGAACTTGGCGATGAACGCCGGCCGACAGTCCGGGTAGCCGGAGTAATCGACCGCATTCACGCCGATATAGATCCGTCGGGCAGCCAATATTTCGGCCCAACCCAAGGCGAACGAAAGGAAGGTGAGATTCCGGGCCGGCACATACGTGCTGGGAAGGCGCGATCGAGCCGGATCGTAGTCGGGCACTGACTGTTCGGCATCCGTCAGGGACGAGCCCATGCTGCCGCCCATGTCGATCCGGATCGTCCGGTGGGCGACGGCACCAGCGGCAGCGGCTACGCGGGCCGCCGCAGCGAGCTCGACCCGGTGGCGCTGACTGTAGTCGAAGCTCAACGCATGCACAGCATAACCATCGGCACACGCCTGCCACGCGAGGGTGGCCGAATCCAGTCCACCGGAGAGCAACACCACCGCCGGTTCGGGCTTGGCCTCCTTCATGCTCACGTCTCTATCGCCCTGACTCATCGTCCCAGCTCATCGTCCCGGCTCGTCGCCCCAGATAAGTTTATGCAGCTGCATCTGGAAACGGATCTCCAGGCCAGTCGCCAGAATCCATTCGGCCAGTTCGTGCGGCGAGACCCCCTCGAATACCGGCGAGAACAACACCGGGAACCGACTGCACAGCTCATGCTCGCGCACCCGTGCCACCGCCCAGTCAAAGTCCGTGCGCGATCCGATCACTACCTTGATCTCGTCATCGGGCTTGAGGTGCGCGAGATTCTCCCAGCGATTGCGTTCTACCTCGCCAGAGGAAGGCGTCTTGAGGTCCATGACGATGTGTACCCGGGGGTCGACCGCGGCAACGTCCATCGCCCCGCTGGTCTCGAGGCTGACGACATGACCGGCATCGACCAGGCCGGTGAGCAGGTCGAGACAAGCCGGCTGGGCCAACGGTTCGCCGCCGGTGACACAGACATGACGGGTGTCAAACTCGGCCACCCGGGCCAGGATCGCATCAATCGACACCCGCTCACCGCCGGTGAAGGCGTAGGCGGTATCGCAGTAGACGCAACGCAGCGGACAACCGGTCAAGCGGACGAATACGGTCGGCCAGCCGATATGGTCCGCCTCACCTTGCAGCGAGCGGAAAATCTCGGTGATGCGCAGCGTACCGCTTGAGCCAGCCTCAAGACGGTCGAGCGACAGGGTATTGGCAGCAATCACGTCGGTCATTCGTCACCCATACGGGCCAGGCGCTGCCTGGCCAACCCGGCGGCTTGCGAGTCCGGGTAGTCGGAGATCACTTCGTTGAACCGTTGCCGCGCGGCCTGGCGATCGCCCATCTCCTGGGCGATGTAACCCAGCTTGAGCTTGGCATCCGAGAGACGGCCGCTGTCGGGATAGCGCTGGATCAGCTCGTTGTACGACTTCGCCGCCGCCTGATAGTCCTGCTTGACGTAATAGGTTTCGCCCTGCCAGAAGAAAGCACTTGGCGCCCAGCTGCCCTGCAGGTTGGCATCGATCACCTTCTGGAAGGCCTCGATTGCCGCATCGTAGTCACCACTTTTCAGCACCTCGAACGCCTCGTTGTACAGCCGCTGCTGTTCTTCGTCGCTGACGCCAGCAATGCCCGCAGAGTCGGCTGCCGCCACGACGCCATCCGCGGTGTCATCGGCACGCTGCTCGCCTTGCTCACTCGGTGCCGCGGCCATTGTCGGCGTACTGAGGGGCTCCGGCGTCGCCGGGCTCACCGCAGCGGCCCCAGCCGCGGCCCCGAAACCGGCCGGGGCTGGGGGCGACTGCGATCGACTGGCCTCAAGCGCCTGATCGACTCGGCTCGACTGACGTTGCAACTGCCGTTCCTGCTCGGAAAGCTGGCCGCGCACCGTTTGCATCTCACGCTCGAGCTCGTCGACGCGTTGCATCAACCGTTGCAGCAGGGCCGCTTGCCCCGACTGACTGCCCATATCTGCAGATGAAATGCCGCTATCGCTCGCCAACGGAGTCGAGCGTGCTGTGGGACGGGACTCGGCCGATTCGACGGACTCTTGCCGCGACGAGTCCCCCCAATCGAGCCAATCAGGTGCCTGCTGTGCAGCGGCTGGCATGGCCAGTGAGCAAGCAGCCAGGCCCGCGACCAGTGGGGCGGCGCGGTGGATAGCCATGAATCTTCGGATGGGTTTCATCTTGCTCTTCTTAGTCATTGAATGGTCCCCAGACCGGATCGCGGACCTTGCCTTGATCGTACCGCAAGGTCTGTGGCTCGCCGCCGATGACGGGCGAGATCTTGAGCACGGAGCCACTGCCGGACTGCGTCGCATAAACCACCATCGCACCATTCGGGGCATAGCTGGGCCGCTCTTCACCACCATCTCGGCTCAACAGGCGTTGCAGGCCGTTATCAAGCGACTGCTCGGCAACAAAGAAACCGCCAGCGCCTCGCACGAGCATCGCCAGGTTCTTCCCGTCGGGTGATATTCGCGGGCCTGCCGCATAGGGTGTGTCGAAGGTCAGCCGCGTGGCGGATTCATTCGGGCCATCCTGGCGAAAGATCTGTGGCTGGCCGTAGCGGTCGGAAGTAAAGGCCAGGCTACGGTTGTCCGGGTACCAGCTCGGCTCGGTCTCGATCGCGCCCGAGCGCGTCCATTGCACCAGACGGCGTGTATCCAGATCAATGACGTAAATATCCGGGCTGCCGCCCTTGGACAAGGTCACCGCGATCTTGTCGCCCCGCGGCGACCAGGCCGGAGCACCATTGATGCCAGGGAACGCAGTCAGCTGATAGCGCTCGCCGGTGGTCAGGTCCTGCACCCAGATCGCCGAGCGATTGCCCTCGAAGGACACATGGGCCAGCTTCTTGCCGTCCGGGGACCAGCTCGGCGACATGATCGGATACGGCGACTCGAGCACGGTCTGCGGATTGGCACCGTCGGAGTCGGCGACCTGCAAGGTATAGGTCTTGTCATCGCCCTGACCGCGCTCAGTGACATAGGCCAACCGAGTAGAAAAGGCACCACGCTCGCCGGTCAACTCCTCGTAGACGATGTCACTGATGCGGTGGGCGATGGAGCGCTCTGCGGCAGCGGCGGCCGTAATCTGGCTGCCGGCGATGCGCTCACCGGAGCTGACATCGATCAGATAGAAACGGGCCTGCAGGCGATCGCCCTGGTCGTCGACCTGCCCCATGACCAGATAGCGGGCCTTGCCGGCGCGCCAGTCATCGATGCGCAACTGCTCAGGCCTCGCGGGTCGGCCAGGCATCGCCTCCCGCGCAATCGGCGCAAACAGACCGGAGCGCGCCAGATCGTCGCTGATGATGCGCGCCAGATCACCCACCCTGCCCGGCTGCTCAAACGGCACCACCGCAATCGGCACCCCGGTCTCGGTGCCACCGGTAATGTCGATTTTCAGCGCGGCCTGTGCCGGGCCCGCCAACACAAACGCCAGGGCAGTCGCGAGCATGCCTGCAAAGAGCGATATGCGGCTCTTGCCACGGAAAAACGCCAGTAATTTCATGTGTGTCACCCCGGGTTGCCCCGTCATTACGGCTCGAATGTGAATTCAATCTTGTCTTGAAAGATAGAGTCGAGCTCCGGCTTTGGCAGTGGCGAGGCCGCCTCAATGGCCTGGACTATCGAGCGCTCGAACAGCCGATCACCGTCACAGCGTCCCACACTCACCTGACGCACCCGACCATCGCGATCCTGCTGCACCGTCACCGTACAAGTCCAACCAGCCTTGGCGCCGGGCGGCCGCTGCCAGTTCTGCCGCACCTTCGATTGGATTGCGGCCGCCCAACGGCTGAGCGCATCCTGCTCGACTCGCGCCCGTTGTTCAGCGGCCAGCTGTTCCTGCATGGCCCGCTCACGCGCCTCACGCTCGGCCTGCTCGCGGGCAGCCTTTTCCGCTGCCTCCCGACGAGCCTTCTCCTCGGCCTCTAGACGCGCTTTCTCTGCAGCCTCCTTGCGCGCCTGCTCCTCGGCTTCCTTGCGTGCCTTCTCCTCAGCCTTCTGCCGTGCCGCCTCGGCCTCTTCCTTGGCCTTCTGGCGAGCCTTTTCCTCGGCTTCACGCCGCTTGGCGGCCTCCTCGGCCCGCTGTTGCTCTGCCTCGGACTTCTTGCGAGCGGCTTCGGCCTCCTTGCGCGCTGCTTCAACCTCCTGCAGGGCGGCCTGGCGCTCGGCCTCCACCTGTCGCTGCTGTTCCTTTATCTCTGCCAAGCGCTTGGCCTCGTCGGCAGCGGCCTCTTCACGCTGCCGGCGCTGCTCCTCCAACTGCCTGGCGCGGGCCTCTTCGGCGCGGCGGGTGGCAGCCGCCTTTTCAGCGGCACGCTCCTGCTCGGCGAGATTCTGCTTACGTGCCTCACGCTGCTCACGCAGGCGTTCTGCCTGTTTCTCGATCGCCTCCGAGGAGACCGATTCGGCCGCGATATTGGGTTGCTCGACTGACTGACTGGCCTCTTGGCTGGCCGTCTGCCCGCTGAGTTGGGTGCTCCTGGGCTGCCAGAGGTCAGAAAACAGGATCGCCAGCACCAGTGCCAGGTGCAGCAAAACTGCCGTGATCACGGCAGCGGGCATACGTGCGAGCATCCGGAACATCGGTCAGCGCCCCTCAGCAGGTTTGACTGGTTCGGCCGTCTGCGAGTCAGTCACCAGCCCGACTTTTGCAGCCCCACCCTGCTGGGCGGCAACCATGGCACGCATCACATGCTCGTAATCGGAGGCCCGGTCGCCCTTGACCAGGATCGGCGTCTCGGGATCGACCCGACGGGCCGCCGCGACCAGCTCGGTGACCGTGTTCAGGCTCACGGGCGCATCGGGGTTGTCGGCCTGATTGACGAAATACTCGCCATCACGGGTGACACTGATCAGCAGCGGCGGCTCGTCACTGTCTTCCAATGGGCTGGCCGAGGCCTGCGGCGGCTCGACCTCGACGCCCTGCTGCAGCATGGGTGCGGTCACCATGAAGATGACCAGCAGCACCAGCATCACATCGATGTAGGGGACGACGTTGATCTCGGCGACCATGCGTCGTGCCCGTCGCGGGCGCCGCGCCATGGCTTATTTGCCTCCCAGTTGACGTTGCAACAGCCCCAGGAACTCGTCAATGAAGTCCTCGTAGCGACCGGCCAGCCAATCGACCCGGCCGGTGTACCGGTTATAGGCGATCACTGCCGGGATGGCGGCAAACAGGCCCATGGCCGTGGCGATCAACGCCTCGGCAATCGGCGGGGCGACTGCTGCCAGGGTGGCACTCTGCATCGTACCGAGATTCATGAACGCGTTCATGATCCCCCAGACCGTGCCGAACAGGCCCACATAAGGACTGACCGAGCCGACCGTGGCGAGAAACGGCACCCCTTCCTCAAGCTGGTCGATCTGGCGATGCTCCGCCACCCGCATGGCCCGCTCGACCCCGTCAATGACCTGACCATGGCTGCGCCCCTCGGACTGTCGCAGGCGTTGAAACTCGCGGAAACCGGCCTCGAAGATCGCCTCATGGCCCTCGCGCGGCCGTGCTTCGCGGGAAATGCGATCGTAGAACTCGTTAAGGCTGCCTCCGGCCCAGAACCCCTGTTCAAACAGACGAACGCCGCGAACCGCGCGGCGATACAGCTGCGCCTTGTGGAAGATGAGCGCCCAGGAACCGATTGACGCCAGCAGCAGGATAATCAGGACCAGCTGGACGGGCAGGCTTGCCCCGATGATCAGCTCGATTACGGATTGATCGGCATTCACGCGAAAGACTCCAGGATCGGCACGGGCATGGGTTTGGGGCGAAAGGTCTCGGCGTCGACACAGGCCACGCGTACAGACACCTCACACAGGACCGAGGAATCGGCAGAACGTTCCACCCGCTGGACAAATTCAATGCCCGCTGCGCGCAGGCGCACCACCTCGCAGGTGACGCTCAACAGATCATTAAATCGTGCCGGCCGACGATATTCAAGCGCAGCCCCGGCGACCACAAACAGCACCCCCTGCTCGTCGCGAAGCGCATCCTGCTCCCAGCCGCGTGCACGCAGCCACTCGGTGCGCGCACGCTCACAGAAGTTGAGGTAACGAGCGTGATAGACCACCCCGCCAGCGTCCGTGTCCTCGTAGTAGACGCGGACGGGCCAGCGAAAGAGCAACGAGGCCGATGGCGCCATGGTCACCGACCAGCCGATTGATCGGGGTCTGGCTGTGGCAGGCCATTCGCGCCAGGCTCCGGCGGGGTGAGACCAAAATGCGCCCAGCTCTGGCGCGTAGCCATCCGACCGCGCGGTGTGCGGATGAGAAAGCCCTGCTGGATCAGATATGGCTCGAGCACCTCCTCGATGGTGTCACGCGATTCACCGATGGCCGCCGCCAGGTTGTCCAGCCCCACCGGCCCACCATCGAACTTGTGCAGCAGGGTCTCGAGCAGGCGCCGGTCCTGATGGTCGAAGCCGAGGCGATCGACCTTGAGCATATCCAGCGCCGCACTGGCGATCGCGCGGTCGACCTGGCCACTGCCCTTGATATCGGCATAGTCACGCACGCGCCGCAACAACCGGTTGGCAATCCGCGGCGTGCCCCGTGAACGGGCCGCAATCTCACGCGCGCCCCCGGCATCCATCACCAGCCCGGTCAGTCGCGCGGAACGCTCGACGATATGCACCAGATCCTCGACCCGATAGAACTCGAGCCGCTGGGTGATGCCGAACCGGTCGCGTAGCGGGTTGGTGAGCATGCCGGCGCGCGTGGTCGCGCCGACCAGCGTGAACGGCGGCAGGTCGAGCTTGATTGAACGGGCCGCCGGGCCTTCGCCGATCATGATGTCGATCTGGTAATCCTCCATTGCCGGGTAGAGGATTTCCTCGACCACCGAGGAGAGGCGATGGATCTCGTCGATGAACAGCACATCGCCCGGCTCGAGGTTGGTCAGCAGGGCCGCCAGGTCGCCTGGGCGCTCCAGCACGGGGCCGGAGGTCTGCTTGAGACCGACCTCCATCTCGGAGGCGATGATATGCGCCAACGTGGTCTTGCCCAGCCCCGGCGGGCCGAAAATCAGCACATGGTCAAGCGGCTCACCGCGGTTGCGCGCCGCCGGGACGAAGATCTCCATCTGCTCGACCACCACTGGCTGACCAATGTAGTCGGCCAGGCGCCGCGGACGCAGGGCCCGCTCAATGGCCTCCTCATCAGACTGATGTTCCGAGCTGACAAAGCGCGCGTCTTCCATCGACTGACTCACCGGGCTGGACTCATCGGGATCGAATGCATCTGGGCTGGACTCACTGAAGCGAACTCATTGAATTTACTTGCCCGCCCGCCGCAGACCGAGCCGGATCAGGGACTCGGCATCCTCCGCGCCCTCTTTTTCGGCCCGGGTGACCATGCGATTGGCCTCGGCCGGCTTGTAGCCGAGCGCCTCCAGCGCACTCAACGCCTCCTCGCGCGGACTTTGTGCCGCTGGACTGCCATCGGCCATGGCGGGGACGGCCCCGCCAGGCTCCTTGTCCAGCCGATCACGCATCTCGATGATCAGCCGCTCGGCAGTTTTTTTACCAATACCCGGCACCCGCATCAACGAGGCAATATCTTCATTGAGAATGCAGTCGCGAAACTGTGCCTCGGACATGCCTGAAAGCACCACCACCGCCGTGCGTGGGCCGATACCGGAAACCTTGATCAGAATACGGAACAGATCACGCTCGCGAACCGTGGCAAAGCCGTATAGCAGCTGGGCTTCCTCGCGCACCACCAAATGGGTATGCAGGACTACATCATCCTGACCCTGGATGGCAAAGAAAGTGGACATCGGTGCCTCGACCTCATAGCCGACCCCGTTCACATCCACCAGCAGAAAGGGCGGTTTGCGTGTCAGTACGCGTCCGGCGAGTCGACCGATCATTTCTTCTTTTCTCCAGATTTGGCCGCGGCGCGGGCCAACAGTGCGGCGGCATCCTCGTCCCGCCAGCCGCGCGAGCCGCTGCGACGGCGATATCGGCGCTGCGAGGCCTCGCGCAGGATCGCGCGCGCCTCGGAATTCATCCCGGAACTCATCTCATCACCAAGGGCCACGCCACCAAAGGCGTGGCTGCGATAGCAGTGGCACAGGGCGACAGCGGCTGCATCCGCGCCATCGGCCGACGGCAGCTCGGCCAGCCCAAGCAGGCGCTGGATCATGTGGGCCACCTGCCCTTTATCGGCCTTGCCACTGCCGACCACCGCCTTCTTGACGGTCGCCGGCATGTACTCCTCGACCGGCAGACCGTGACGCACCACCGCCGCCAACGCCGCGCCACGCGCCTGGGCGAGCTTGAGCGATGAGGACTCGCTGCGATACATGAAGATCTGTTCGATGGCGCATTCCTGTGGTTGGTAGGTTGCGAGCCACTCGGAGACGCAATCGAAAACACCGCCCATACGGGCGGCAAAGTCACCATGAGTCAAAAGCGGCTGGCTCGCCAGCGCCAGGCAACGCGCCCGTCCGCCCGCATATTCGATCACCGCCACCCCCAGCATGCGCGAGCCGGGGTCGATGCCGATGACTCGTCGCGCACCGGATCGAGCATCGCGCCGGGCGCTGGAGCGGGCAACGGGCGGGTCTATCGGGTGATCAGGCATAAGCCTCGTCCGGGATCTCGGCGTTGTGGTAGACCTCTTGAACATCATCGAGGTCTTCGAGCATGTCGATCAGCTTGATGATTTTCTCCGCAGTCTCGCCTTCCACCGCGACACTGGTCGAGGCCCGCATGGTGACCTCGCTCTCCTCCGGCGGCAGCCCGGCGTCAATCATCGCCTGCTTGACGTCGTTGTAGGTCTCCGGCGTCGTGATCACCTCGACTGCCTGGTCGTCGAAGGACTCGATATCCTCGGCACCGGCCTCCATCGCGGCCTCCATGATCGGCTCCTCATCACTACCCGGTGGGTAGTAGAGCACGCCGACCCGGGTGAACAGGAACGAGACCGAACCGTCCGTGCCCAGATTGCCGTCACTCTTGGTGAAGGCGAGGCGCACGTCGGCCACGGTGCGGGTGTTGTTGTCGGTCATGCCGCTCACCAGCACCGCCACACCACCCGGACCATAGCCCTCGAAGGTGACCTCGACAAAATCCTGCCCCTCAAGGTCACCGGCGCCACGTTTGGCGGCTCGCTCAATGGTGTCCTTGGGCATATTGGCCGCCAGCGCCTTGTCCCAGGCCAGTCGCAAGCGCGGGTTTGCCGCCGGATCGGCACCGCCACTCGAGCGTGCCGCGACCGTGATCTCGCGAATGATCTTGCTCCAGAGCTTGCCTCGTTTCTTATCCTGCGCCGCCTTGCGGTGCTTGATGTTCGCCCACTTGCTGTGACCGGCCATCTCGTCGTTTCCTCATTCGAATGTGAACAGCGATCCCGAACAGCGATCCTCATGGACCGGGAAACGCTGGAAAATGCGCGTCATTCTAGCAAACCCACCGACCAACCCCCTGAGGAAGCCCTGCGTGAACCGACGCGCCCCTGAGCAACCCCCCGAGGGTCATCCCGACGATGCGCAACGATCACCCAGCCACCAAAGAAGCCAGAGCGACAGAGCGGCGAGATACAGCACGGCCATTCCCGTCGCCAGCGCCAGCAGCGAGTCGGCCAGCCAGGCAACCAGCAATCCGGAAATCGCCCCGGCAAAAGCCATTTGCATCGACCCCTGCAGGGCCGAGGCCAGGCCGCGCTGAGCGGGCCAATAGTCGAGCGCGATGATGTTGAGTGCTGGCAGGGCCGTCGCCATCCCCATCGAATAGAACGTGATCGGCGTGACGGTCAGCCAGACGCTAGGCGCCGAGTCGGTCGACTGCAGAAGCACCTGAACCAGGTTGTAGCCCACGGCCAATCCGGAGATCCCCAATCCGATGACCATCGTCGCTGACATGCTCAGCCGCGACGACAGAAAACTCGTCAGACGGCTGCCCAGGATCATGCCAGTCACCATCGGCACGAAAAACTTCCAGAAATCGGTCTCGCTCTGGCCAAGATGATCAATCAGGATCACCGGTGCTGCCGCGATATACAGAAACATGCCGCCGAACAACATCGCAAAGGTCATTACCAGCAGCATGTAACGCGGATGGGTCAAGGCCCGTCCATAGCTCCTCAGGACGAAGCCGGGCGCAAACGACTGACGCTGCTCCCGGGCGATGGTTTCCGGCAGCAGGCGCCAGGTGGCCAGCATCAGCAGCAGGGCAAGCCCCACCAGCAGCCAGAACACCGAGCGCCAACCGAACCAGTCGTGCAGCCAGCCGCCGATGATCGGGGCGGCGGCTGGGGCGGCGGAAAAGATCAGCATGACATTCGCCATCACCCGCTGGGCCTCGGAGCCAGTGAACAGATCGCGCACCAGCGCCCGCCCGATCACCGTGGCCGCGCCGGCCGACAGCCCCTGCCCGACCCGGGCGGCAATCAGCTCGATGATACTTTGCGAGACTGCCGCCCAGATCGTCATCAGGACATAGACCAGCAACGCGAGCAGCACGACCCGCTTGCGACCGAAGCTATCGGCTGCCGGCCCGTAGAACAACATCATCGCGCCGAAGGCGACCAAATAGAGGCTCAGGGTCTGCTGAACGGCCGCCTGCCCAACGCCGAACTCCGCGGCAATGGCATGGAAGGAAGGCAGATAGGCATCGACGGTAAACGGCGCGAGCATCATCAGCCCGGCAATCACCAGCACCAGTACGGCAGCCGGACGCCTGGGAGACAGCCTGGAGTGCGGACTCACGCCGACTCGGGTTCGCGCAGGCCCGATTGATAACGCAAAAAGCTCTCAAGCTGTCGGTGGCCGTGCTGCGTCAAGATGGACTCAGGATGGAACTGCAGGCCCTCGATCGCATATTCGCGGTGACGAAAGCCCATGACCTCGTCGACCGAACCATCGTCGTGTTGCGTCCAGGCAGTCACCTCGAGCACCTCCGGCAGGCTGTCACGCGCCACCACCAGCGAGTGATAGCGGGTCGCCTCGAACGGAGTCGGCAAGCCTGCAAACACGCCCGCACCGCTGTGGTGAACCGGTGAGACCTTGCCATGCATCACCTCGCGCGCCCGCACCACCTCGCCACCGAAGGCCTGACCAATCGCCTGGTGACCAAGACAGACGCCGAGGATGGGCAGCTTGCCGGCGAAATGCCGGATCACCTCCAGCGAGATGCCGGCCTGGTCCGGATCGCAGGGGCCGGGTGAGATCACGATATGGCTCGGTGCTCGCGCCGCGATCTCCTTGATCGTCACCTGGTCATTGCGCGCCACCCAGACCTCCTCACCCAGCTCGCCCAGGTACTGGACCAGGTTGTAGGTAAACGAGTCATAGTTGTCGAGCATCAAAATCATTTCGGCGGCAACCTGATGTGTTTTATTGGGACGATCTGATACCAAACCCTGAAGCTGGCTCACAACGGGATTTGAGCCGAGTTTTTTTGCGTCAGCAGAACTGCAATTCTAGCCGAGAACAGTCATGAGCACTTGAAACAAGATGGCCGAACCTGGAGTCACTGCCAAGCACAGGGGACAGACTCGTAAGGACTGGCGCAATCACGCACCGAAAAGGGCGCTGCCCCACTGTGGCGGTCAAGTCAGAAAAGAACCAGCTCAGGGACGGCCCAACAGCGTTGGCCAAAAACATTTAGCCGAAAATATCAATGATACTTCTCCACGGTGATATGCCCAGGCTCCCGCCGGCGATGCCGGCGCAGGCCGCGTCCCACCAGCAACTGCTGGACCTCCTCGATCATGGCCGAGTTGCCACAGAGCAGCACGTGGGCGGCATCGGGCGACAAGGTCAGGCCGACACGGCGCTCGAGCTCGCCGGATGCCAGCGCTGCCGGGATGCGATCTCGCAACGCTCCGGGATGTGCCTCGCGCGTGACCAGCGGCACGAAGTCCAATCGCTCGCCGTGGCGCTCCAACAGTTTCTGGATGGTCTCCGCATAGGCAAGATCGGCGGCATAGCGCACCGAGTGACACAGCACGACTCGCTCCGGGCAACCCCGGCCCGAGTCCCAGGGTTCCTCGGCCTTGAGTATCGACAGAAACGGCCCCAGCGCGGTGCCGGTGGCAAACAGCCACAGATGCCGATGTTCAGGCAGACGATCCATGATCATGGTGCCGGTGGCCGAGGGATGCACCTGGAACGAGTCACCCACTTCCAGCTGCGCCAGACGCGGCGAGAGCGGGCCCTCGGGCACCACGTTGAAATAGATCTCGTGCAGCGGCTCATGCGGTGCGTTGACCAGCGAATAAGGACGGGCAACCCGCTCACCGTCAATCTCCAGCCCGACCCGCACGAACTGCCCGGCCTTGAACACCAGCTGCGGCGCCTCGAAACGCAGTGAATACACCCCATCGCCCCAACGGATCTTCTCGGCGACCGTCACCTCAAGCCATTCACCCATCGCTCACCTCAATTTTCTGCTGCCCAACACACCCGACTGGCCGAGTGAAACCGATCCGGCATTGTAGCCGTCACTCGTCGACCATACAGACTGCCGTTGGTCGCGGGATCAAGCGTGCCGTCTTGCCCCGCTGTAACGCCTCATGTCCGCTTCCTGTTCGCCAAGTCAGCACCTTGCCTTCCTTCAGATTCGCAGCTACCCGCGACACCCTTGCCGGACAAGTAGCGGACTTTCCGCCTCCAAATGGGGCGCCTCCTGTCCCGGACACGCACAAAAAAACGCCACCCTGAGGTGGCGTTTGTTCGGTCAAAAGCGCAATCCGGCCAGGTCCTCACCAGGCGGGCATGCCCGTGAGGAACCCGGCTGGCGACAGGGGCTGCTGCCTAGCTGGTCATCTTTCTGCGGCGCCACAGCACGCCCAGACCCATGGCCAGTGCCAGCAGCGGTGACCACAGCAAGCCACCCACTGGTACCGAGACCACGTCAACGTCTTGGTCAGCAGTGTCCTTGGTCACCGCGCGGGTGTCCGTGGCCTGGTCGGGGCCTGACCCCTGGCTGGCGGTGATGGTGATCGTGCCGTCAGCCAGGCTGGAGGCATCGATGCCGCTGAGGTTCCAGCTGCCGCCTGCTGAGCAGGACGCACTGAAGGGACCAATGCTGGTCGTGCCGTCGGTAAGGCTTACGGTGACATCACCCTCGCCGGCAGTGCAATCCCCACCCACCGTGACCGCGGTCTCGTTGCCTGCGTCGATCGGATCGGTGGCCGAGGTAATGCTCACGGAAGGCGTGGTGCCGCCGCTGCTGCTGTCCTTGGTCACCTCGCGGGTATCCGTGGCCTGATCGGGATCTGAGCCCTGGGTGGCGGTGATGATGATCGTGCCGTCAGCCAGGCTGGAGGCATCGGTACCGCTGAGGTTCCAGCTGCCATCCGCCTCGCAAGATGTATCGGTGGGGCCGATATCCGTCGTACCGTCGGTGAAGGTTACGGTGACATCACCCTGACCGGCGGCGCAATACCCACCCGTGGCGACGTTTGTTTCGTTGCCCGCATCAATCGGATCGGTGGCCGAAGTGATGCTCACGAACGGCGTGGTACCGCTGCCGCTGGTGTCCTTGTTGACGGTATCGGTGGCGCTGGCACCGTCCTGCGTGGCGGTGAAGGTCACCGTGCCATCAGCCAGGCCAGAGGCATCAACATCAGCGCTGTAGGTACCGTCGGCCGCACAGCTGGCCGTGACTTCGGTCGTCGTGGTGGTGCCATCGGTGGCGGTGATGTGCACATCGTCGCTGCTTCCCGGGGTGCAGATGCCGGTGACGGGAACCGCGGTTTCGTTGCTGCTGTTGATGTCTGCGGCCTGGATGTCGATATCCACCCCGCCCGGATCAGCTGCGGCGCAGTCGTTGAGCTGGGCCATTGAGGTGCCGACTTTGAGGTCAAGGTCGAGGGCATCGAGAGTAATGCCCAGCACATCCAGACCCAGCACCGTCAACTGCAGCCGCAGGGCATTGACCTCGATGCTATCGGCCGTCGTGGTTTGCTCATGCAGGATCAGCTTGAGCTCGGCCACCTTGATAGAGCCCACCAGAATCGGAACCGAGATATCGGTGTCAAGCAGCACCGTGTTCGGGGCTATCGAGCCATTGGCCGTGGCCAGGCTGCTGCCCAATGCGTCGACGTTCAGGTTCGCGACCTCGGTGCTGCTGCTGAATACGGGCGTGCCGGCATTACAGCTGGCATGCGCCTGAGACACAACTGCATCGGCGGTGACACCCAGCAGGTTCAGCAGGCTGACACTCAGATCAAGACCAGCGGTGCCGCTGTCCGGGTCTGTTGCGACACCGGCGCTGGAATCGACTGTATTCAGCTGCAGGTTGCCTTCCGTGTGGCCGGTGATGATCCCGGCCTTCAGATTGGCCACACCGATATCGACGCCGCCCGTGAGACTAACGACGCTCGCGGTCTCATCAAATGACAAGGTGGGCGGGGTTGCCGATTGCAGTCCGGTATCGCCCAGGGGCGCGCTCACCAGCCCAGGGAGTACTACATCGGCGCCGACTTCAAGACCAGTGCCCTGCCCTGATGCACCGGTGGCGCCCAAGGCGGCGCCGCTCAGGCCAAGCGCAGCCGCAAGACCCAGGCCGGTCAGCCAGCGCCGACTAGCCCGGGATCGGGTGTGGGGGGGGGGGGGGGACGAAAAAATAAACCCCCCCCTTTGGAAAAAAAAAAAAAAAAAAGGGGAGAAAAGCCTAGCCATCAAAAATAGGGCGGGGGCCCAACCCAAACA
>Ga0172382_10007642_pt1 | contig 15294 bp, 10 predicted proteins | sample Leawel138RmetaG_FD_122245 | JGI IMG/M metagenome (GOLD analysis project Ga0172382, IMG submission 122245) | Leachate microbial communities from a municipal landfill in Southern Ontario, Canada - Leachate well 138R metaG | ecosystem: Engineered > Solid waste > Landfill > Unclassified | place...
AGAAAGTTTCCCTGGTTCCGTTTCCCAGAAATCTTGTAAACCGAATTCTTCGGTAGCCTTACTTATTCTTTCTTTCATTTGCGGGATAGTTAAACCTGCATTTTCTAGAGCAAAGGAAAGTTCTTTTTCTACTCTGGGAAAGAATATTTGATTATCAGGGTCACTTATCTGATAGGCAAGATAGCGGAATCTTTCATTTATTGGAATAGGATTGAGGTCCAGGTCATTTAGCCTAATAGTGCCACTGCATTCAGCTTTTATCCGCTGAGGTATGATACCACTTATGCAATTTAACAGGCTGGTTTTTCCGCAACCATTAGGACCTTTTAACCAGAGAAGGTTACCTTCCTGAAGCTGGAAACTTAAGTTTTCAAAAAGTGGTTCTGTTTGATCAGGATAATGTAAATAGAGGTTTTGAACCTGCAACATAATAAATTAGAAAGCTATGAAATTATTAAGTGAAAAGAGAACATCTCTGTTTAAAATAGTTTTGATAAAGTTCAAAGAGGGAAGTCCTGAACTTAAATATAATTAATGAAGTAATGAAAGTATTGATTATGGTATCAATTCAAAAGAGTTTATATCAGCTAATTTATCAGGATGAGAAAGCACATCACTTAGCGGGATTTTTTCTTCTTTACCATCAATATTAACAATGAACTGCACATCTGGGCTCAGTTTCCAATCCATAATTCGGTTTAAGGTAATAAGAGCATCTAGATTATCACTTTTGATTAGTGCCCAGTCATCAATTTGAAGATAGATAATATCTTTTAGCCACATACCATCAGGGATACTAGGGCTTTTCAGGCTGAAACCATAATCGGTTAATTCAATAATAGCACCATCTAAATGACGGGGAAATTCTAGAGAACATTTTATCCCGTCTGAGCTATAAAGCACCACACTATGCGTGTCTTTTCTAGCAGATAAGGGTAATAAATCAGCAAAGTAATAACCTTTAGTATCAGTAAAAGGAGGTGGATTATCAATTATAGTTTCTTTTTTTAAGCGTTTATCTAAAAACTCAAAGCGAACAGGCAATTTTAAAGGAGAAAAATCTTCCAGTACTATTCTTTCCAGTCCGCGAATCCATTTCATATCTCTAAGCTGAGGGAAAATCAAGCGTAAACCATTATCTGGTAACAGCTGACCATTTTGAGTGAAAGCAAGCCAGCATTCTAAAGAATCAAATTCCGCTTTACTGAAACTAACCATATAGTTATCGGCTGATTCAAATCGGATAATTTTGTAGGGAATCTGGATATTTTCATTTAACCAGCGATTAAAACGGAAACCAGTCCAGACATCTTCCTGTATTTCTCCACTCTTAACTCTGGTGGTGGTAAAAGTTTCACGCGGGATTTTGGCTAAATCAGTATAAGAATAGATTAAGGAATCGCCTTTAGGACCGGTAATTATTATAGCGTTCAAAATTGATAAGGTCAACAAGAGTGCAAAGAGAAGTATTTTTTTCATTGTATTAACTCGTAACGATTAATAGTTTTATAAATAGCCCAGGAAATCCAACCCCCTATTATTCCGGAAACCATAGACATACCTTCAATAATAAGGATAAAAGGCAGAGGATGGTGGAAAACAAAAATAGCGACAATTAATGCTCCAGCCATATTGGACAAAGCACAAAGTAGCATCTGACTCCAGATTATTTCTGGATGAGGTAGGGCAAGATAGGCTAAATCAACTAATAACCCAGGTAAAGTATAACTAACCAGACTCAACAAACCCTGATTTCCTCTTATTCCAATAACCATTACTACCAGTGCTTGAAGCAAGCCATAAATGATACCTGTGCCAAATTTGTCTACCATCAATACAGCAAGCACCATCCATAACATATATAATCCACCGGTGAATGAGCCACCTGGAATCATCAAAGGAGAAGTAATCATTTTGGATAAAGGAGAAACTAGAGGTTTTACTGCTAAACCTATACCAGCTAATCCAGCAATTACTATCAGATCACGCGTACTAAAAGTGCGAAAGATTTTACTCATTAGATTAATTTTTTCATTTTTCCAGTTTTGAGGTCATATAGAATTAATTCCACCCCAGCTTCAGCCAATAACTTTTCAGCTAATTCATCTGGATATGTTTCCGCCACATATACGGTCCGTATCTCTGCATTGATTATCATCTTAGCACAAATGATACAAGGTTGATGAGTGCAATAGAGAGTGGCACCTCTTGAACTGGCACCGTTTAATCCAGCTTGAATTATGGCATTTTGTTCGGCATGCAATCCACGACAGAGTTCATGCATCTGTCCAGAAGGCACATTATTTTTTTCTCTTAGACAGCCCACTTCAGAACAGTGTCTTATTCCCTTAGGAGTTCCATTGTATCCGGTGGAAAGTATCTGATTATCTTTAACCAATACTGCGCCAACCTGTCTGCGTAAACAGGTGCTTCTGCTGGAGGCTAAAATTGCCATCTGCATAAAATACTGTTGCCAGGAAGGTCGATTATTCATATTATAAACCGCTTATTATTGAAATAATTTATGAATTTGAATTTACTTTTTTTGTCAAGAGAGAAGATAGGCTTCAATATAAAATTGGATTTTTCTTGACATAAGACAAAATTTCTTTTTTATGATTAAAAGAAATATTTATGGTATTCCATCAATGATATATATCTTCATAGATTATAAACTGGGAAAATTTAAACATGAGATCAGCTATACTTTCGGTTTCATTTTTCAGACCTTAGGTTATAGCTTTAGTTTCATTTCCGAAATAGGTCAACTGAAAGAAAGTGATATTTTAATAATTTATGGCTATACAGATCCAACTATTGAAGAATTAATAGCCATAGCTCAGCATTTTATTACTATCTTCATACCCTGCGAGCCTGACTTATTTGACCCCAAGAGTTTGACTAGGGATAAGCTAAAACGCAATATAAAGGAGGTTAAACTTCTTTCCAAAACTCCCATAATAAGTAATAGGAGCTTTTCTTATCCGGCAGAGAATTATTCTGAGAGTAAGATTCAAGCAGGAAAGATAAACTTTGACCTGGTCGGTAATATATTTTTCCATTTAGCTAATCTTGAATCTCAGGTTGATTCCACTGGAAATGTAGATGACTATTATCTAGAAGAAGCAAGCATCTTTCATCCTTATCGGGAAACTCCTTATGTAGATAATATGCTATGGTTAGTGGACTCAATGATTAAAGAGCATAGTCGTAACAAGGGCATCTCTTTGGTTCAAAAACAATACTGGCCTAAAGGTGAAGAAGGAGCAGCTCTTTTGACTCATTCAGTAGACAATCTTCAGAAATGGAATTATACAGACCTTTTCCTTTCCTTAGGGACAGATGTAGCAATGTTTTTCACTTTGAACTGGAAACAGTTATTTCATACTATCTGCAGTAAATTTAAATTTCTATTTACTAATGTGGAACTATATTGGAATTTTGAGGAATATAGGAAACTGGAAGAAGCTTCCGGATTCAGAAGCATTTTTTATATAGCACCAGATAAAAATGAATATATAAATTATAGTTTGGATGACCCTGATTTACAGGAAGAAATCAGACAATTAATCCGAACTGGAAATGAAATTGGTTTGTTAATTACACCGGATAAGACCAATCCGGATGATTATATAACCCGTAAACAGGTTATGTTGCATCAACTTCATCAAGAGACTATTGGTATCAGACAATTGCATTATAAAGTAAATGATAAGATAAGAGAATTGCATTCTAAGCTCAATCCAACTTATAGTCAAAGCACAGCTTGCCGAGCTACACCAGGATATATAAATGGAGTTTCGGTGCCATATCAACCCTGGATTAGGGGATTAAATGTTCTCTGGTGGGAACTGCCAACGATTTATGGTGATGCTCATTTAAGACTTGGTAGATTTAAAACCTTGCAATTGGAACCGGCTAAAAAGCTTTTAAAGAAATTTTTTCAGAGCACTATAAGGACAGGAGGTGTTTTTGGACTTGACCTGAATCTAGCTTCTTATTATGATATTCCCTATGTAAAAAAGCTCTATACTTATGCATTGGCACTTATTAAGGCGGGAAGAATTTGGGTGCCTACTCCAAACGAATTAACTTCCTGGTGGAATAAAAGAAACAGAGTGACCATAAACGAGACGGAATATGAGATTAGCATTTTTTTCCCCGATAATCTGGAAAACTTTACTTTGCAGATAATAAATAGTGGCAAGATTAAAGAGATTCTGGGTTTGCCAGCCAGAATAGAAGGAAATATGATAAGCTTTTCCCAAATTAATGCCGATTCTATTGCCGTCATCAGGTTAAATCAAGAATCGTGAAAAGATTACTTCATCTTCAGCTTTTACCGCTACTTTCGGGCTGTCAAAATTTCAGTCTCTTTCTTCTTGATGGTTTACCTAAGAATCAATTTGATATTTATGTAGCCAGTGCTCCAGACGGAGATTTCGTTGAAGCAGTTAAAGCTCGTGGCTATCATTATCTTCCTTTGAAATATATGAAGCGTCCTATTTCTATAAAGGACACTTTAGCTTTAGCAGAGCTTTATTTATTGATGAAGCGCTATCATTTTGATATTGTGCACACCAATTCGTCCAAACCGGGATTTCTAGGCAGATTAGCTGCTGCTTGTTCGCATATTCCTTTAATTTTGCATACAGAACATGGGACCTCTTTTCAATCGGATCAATCAATCTGGCAGCAGAATCTTTATAAGCAACTGGAGAAATGGGCAAATAATATGAGTGATTATGTGGTCTTTGTAAATAATACTGATAGACTGCAATGTCTTAAACTGGGTTTGGTTTCCCCTTCTAAAGCTATTACTATCAATAATGCTTTGCCCTATGAGCAGGTGCAAATACTTACGAATATAGCACAAGAGCGAGCTTATAAACTAGATAAGGAAGAATTTGTTATTGGCTCTACTATTCGTTTTTCTCAACAAAAGAATGTTATAAATCTTATTTCTGCTGCCTGTCAGGCTTGTAAAAAGGAGTCCAAACTGAAATTTATTATTTTAGGTGAAGGAGAATATTGGAATCTATGTCGTCAGATAGTGCATTCCTATGGATTAAATGAACGCATAATACTTCCTGGATGGGATAATAAAATTGAAAAGTGGTTAGCTTTATTTGACGCTTTTATTCTCTATTCCAGATGGGAGGCTCAACCTTTTAGTGTAATAGAAGCAATGCATTCAGGGTTACCAATAATAATTAGCGATATTCCTTCTTTACGAGAATTAGTCACAGAAGAATGTGGATGGCTGGTTCCTCTGGATAATCAAGCTGCTCTAATCCAATGTCTTATAGAAGTAGCAACTCATAGAGATATAGCTTTTGAAAAAGGTATTGCAGCCAGCCAAAGAATTAAAGAAATATCGGATTATAAAACAATGGTTAATAGTTATCTTCAGCTTTATCGGAAGGTTATATGAACTTTACGGTTGTCATAATTATCCTGGCAATAGCCATTCATTTAGCCACACATCTTCTGGTTCCTTTAAATATCAAGTTTTCCTGGAAATTGCATATTGTATCGGAACCGAATGAACGGAAAATAAATCGGATAGCTATTCCGGAAGCAGGGGGTTTATCCTTTGCTTTACCTATAATTATTGCAGAATTGATACTGGCAATAATAGTACCCAATGAAGAACTCAAGCTTATGCTTTTTCCCTTAATCGGAGTTGAGCTTATAACTTTAATTTTAGGGGTAACAGATGACCGAGGGGATATTCCTGCTTTTGTTAAACTTCTCTGGCAGATAGGTATTGGCATTATTATGTATTTAATTGGGTTTAGAGTTATGTCTTTAACCAATCCTTTTGGATCGGATTTTATGCTAGGCTGGCTTTCTTTCCCGATTACTATTATCTGGTATCTGGTATTGATGAATGCTATCAATTTAATAGATGGTATTGATGGTCTGGCAAGTGGCATCTGTGTTATTGTTTGTGCGGTATTGTTGGTGGTAGGTATAAAGGAGAGCAATAGCATAGTTATTGCTTTATCTTCTTTTTTATTAGCAGGGAATCTTGCATTCTTGAGATTCAATTTCTATCCGGCTAAGATTTTTCTAGGTGATACTGGAGCTCTTTTTAATGGACTGATTCTAGCAGCTATTTCTACTGCTGGAACTAGACAGTATAAAGGGATAACTTCTATGACCTTGATTATTCCATTATCTGTCCTGGCAGTTCCTCTAATAGATATGTTTCTGGCTATATTTCGTAGGATTAGAGGTGGTAATAATATATTTACTCCAGATAAACGACATTTACATCATATAATGCTATCTTTTGGTCTTTCTCAAAGAACAGTAGCTTTAATTGTTTACATTATAACCATACTTTTTGGGTTGATAGCTATAGGATTTTCATTTTCAACCAATAAGATACTATTTTCTGTGTTGCTAGGTTTACTGGCTCTGGGAGTTGTGATATCTTATATTCTTATGGGACAGGGGAGAAAGAAATGAAACATATAACCCTCCTATTACTCGTTATTTGTATAGGTTTTAATCTCTGGGGAGCCAAATGGGAGACCATCACAAATACCACCCATATTTATGACTTTTTAGAAATGGATACAGGATATTATATGGGTACCTGGGGTGGAATGGTCTTCGTGCCTAAGATTAATGTACCTGGATTGTATAATGAGACTATTTCTAGAGTCTGGACTACTGCCGATGGACTTGTCTCCAATGATGTGCGAAATATTTCCTATATAAATTTCAATGAAAGTATCTGGTTAGGCTCAGCTGGTGATGGGATTACTATCGTATATCAAAATGGCACACAAAGGCTCACTGAACCTGAACTTCCTTCCAATAATGTAGTTAAAATAATAGAGAATGGCTCTGATGTGTTGGTAGCGACAAAAAATGGACTGGCTAATTATAACTATTTGGAAGGGATAAATTTTCCTTTATTATGCCATCAATACAATATGCAAAATACTTCGGGTCTGCTTTCTAATAACATTGATGCAATGGAATTAGCAAGTAATAATTATCTATTTATATCCAGCACCGCTGGGATAAATTTTGTTCATTTGGATTCTCTGGATATAGATAATGCCTGGCATAGTTTACCCGGGATTTCAGGAATGTATGGATTTAAGAATAAGCTTTCTATTAGTGGAGATAAACTAATAGTTATCGGTTTAAGGAATATATACTGTCATTCTATAGATCCTTATCAAAGTGATTGGACCCAGTATAACTCTGACAATGGATTGGTAGCGCAGGATTTAAGCTATGCGACATTGGATTCCGAGGGAAACTTATGGGTTTCTTATGGCACCTGGAATGAAGATATTCTGGCTTATAATCTGGCTGGAGATATACTTTTAACCTGTATCACCTCAGAAGGTGCTATTCAACATTGGCATAAAAAAGAACTTGGTTTGGGCAGTAAATGTATCAGTAAAATTATCTGCTATCCAGATGGAATTTATCTTTGTAGTTGGGGTGATGGGATTTTTTATCACATCCATCCTTTTAATTCTGCTACTGACCTCTGGCAACAATATTTGCAGAATACTATTGGTTTCCCCAAAATTAGAAATATTGCCACCGATGCTCAAAATGCAATATGGTTTTCCAGTGGAGCCTGGAGTATTATACCACAAAGGAAAAGTTCTCTAGGAGTCTGCAAATATAAAGATGGAATCTGGCAAACCTATAACTTAGCAAATAGTCCTATACATACTGATAATGTTTATACTGTGGAGATAGATAGCAGGGATAGAAAATGGTTTGGTTCGTTTTATGCCACCAGTCAAAGTCCTCAAGGTTGGAAATATGGTGTTTCTATCTTTGACGAAATGAATAATCAGTGGTTCTGGCTTATTAATAGTGGTATGTATCAATGGAATGAAGCCACACACTCTTATGGAGGACAACCAATTGGGACAGCACAGCTTATGGGAAATTCGGATGTAGGCATTAGTTGTGATAAATATGGGAATATGATTATTGCCTGTTGTGAGGATGGATATACGGTAATCGGTCCTGATGACGAACTTATCAGACATTTCACCATCCCTAATAGTGCTTTCCAGCAGGTGGAATATAGCTATCACAGTGGCAGACAATATTTTTTGGGTACTCATAATGACCGTGGTCTGGTAATCTGGAATAATGATTCCATTCCTGAAACCAATGGCATTCACTGGCTAATACCAGATCCGCCAGAATTGAATAACTGTGAAGTGTTTGGAGTGGTCACGATTGAAAGTCCTTATGAGGGAATTCAGCACTGGATTGCTGCCAGTAACGGACTTTTTATGTGGGATGAAACAAATTGGTATAAATATGATACTGCTATTAAACGCTATAAATATAATAAAAGCACGCATAGTTGGGAAAATAATGTACTCTATTTTGTAGATGAAGAAAGGCTTTTTGGTTCCGTTCGTACTACACCTACAGCGATATTATTAGACCCCTTTAATCGTATTTGGATAGGTAGCTTGCAGAATGGCTTATCTATGTATGATCCGGAAAGAGAAAGATTTACGAATTATTATCAGGGGAATTCACCGCTGCTTTCTAATTATATTACTGCCCTGGGATGCAGTCCAGAAGAGGGAAAACTGCTTATCGGTACTCCAGAAGGATTAAATACCTTAATTATCGGTTATCAGATTAAGCCAGAAACCAGCCTAACAAATTTAAAAATATATCCCAATCCATTCTATCCAGAAAAAGATAAATTTATCAGCATTATTAATTATCCGGCTGCTACTCTTCCGCGCGGGAAGAATCAATGTCGTATTTATGATAGCTCTGGAGCTCTTGTTATTACATTAAAAGAAAATGAGTTTGCTCGTTTTGACTGGGATGGGTTAAATTCTGCGGGAAAGAAATGTGCTACCGGTATCTATTATGTTGTAGTTACTGATGAAAAAGGGAATAGAAAAACAGGGAAGGTAGCACTTTTAAGATAAATAAATTCAGAACTATGATCTTGATTTATAAAAGTAAAGTCATCGGGGTATTATGCATTTTTTCCGGTGTGTAGATGTATGGGTGTGCAGATGTATGGGTGTGTAGATGTCCTCATCTGCACAAGCCTCGTAGAGGCTTTCTAGAAAGAGCATAAGGATGTTTTACATAGTAAATTGTGGGATAAGGTATAATTCTACCGCATAGATATATATAAGCACAAATAAATTGAACGAGGTCATCATTTTATGCAAGGGGTAATAGACATCCCCATCACGGATATAAATATTTAAATTATAGGATAATGTAGAACAGTTGTAATTATTGCTCAAAACCAGTTTTTATCCCAGTGCCAAATGTTTAAAAATATTTATTCCTATTGGTATAGCATCTTCCGAAGGCAGGAATTTATCTGAATGCAGCGGAAAATCACAACCTGAACCGAGCCAGAATAAAAGTCCCGGATAGATAGTAGTGAAGAATCCAAAGTCCTCTCCAGTAAGCGAAGGTTCTGCTATCTGATATTCAATATTAAGAGACAGGCAGATATTTTTTAGCTTTTCTACCAATGAGGGATTATTCACTACAGGGTCATAAGACTGAAGAAAGTCCACTTCATATTTAGCTCCAGTTTCTTCTTGAACGATATCACAATTATTAAGAATATAACCATTGATTAGACTGCTGATTTGTTTATCCAGAGCTCGGTGAGTTCCTTCCATTTTACAGTGATCTGGAATTACATTTCTCACCGTTCCTGCCTCTATTTTCCCAATATGGAATATAACTTTTTCTTTCTGGGAAAGTTCATCAATATCATAATCCATTAAATCCAGGAAAATTCTGCCAGCTCTCAATGCATCAATACCTTTTTCGGGAGTAACAGCATGAGCAGTAATGCCTAAGAATTCCACATTAAACTCTTGAGGCACTCCAAAGAAAATCCCAGGACGAGAAGAAACTGTTCCTACCTGCATTCCACTGGCAATATGAAGAGCATAAACAGAATCTAGAGGATATTGCTGGATAATTCCTTCAGCCAGGACACTTTCAGCACCTCCTTGACCTTCTTCAGCAGGTTGAAATAGGAAAAGTAGGTTTGCAGCAGGTTTTATTTTTGTAATTTCCTCTATCAGACCTAAAAGTATGGTCATATGGACATCGTGTCCACAACTATGCATTATACCTTCGTTACGGGACATAAAATCACAACCTGTAGTTTCCTTAACCGGAAGAGCATCCATATCAGCACGGAAAAGACGATAAAGTCCGTTGCCCTGACTATATTCTACCAGAATTCCGGGACTATTGAGAAATTCTATAATAGTTATATTGGGTAAAGTTTTGAGATATTTTAATAGGATAGCCTTTGTTTCAAACTCTTGAAAGGCAAGTTCTGGCACTTGATGTAATTCTCTACGGATAGTGAATAAATCTAAGCTCATAATAAACCTTCACTTTTGGCGTGACGAATTAATATTTTAACAGCATTAGTTGCTGCGCCCAAACGAACATTATTGGCTACATTCCAGAAACAGAGTGAATGATTATCCACTCCAAAACGCAGACGACACACAAAACTATCATTAGAGGAATTTAAGCCCCGGGGAGTCATATAGGTATGTTCTTCATAAGCGATAGATTCAGCATTCTTTAAAGCTTCCGCAGCTTCTTCAAGATTGATAGTTCTATCAAATTCGGCATAGATACTTTCGCTATGACCATAAAGCACAGGAACACGAACAGCAGTAGGGCAGACCTTCAAATTTGGCAGATTGAGAATTTTTTGTGATTCAAAGACTAGCTTTTCTTCTTCCTGAGAATATCCATTATCCAAAAAAGCTCCGATCTGGGGAATGACATTCAGGTCTATAAGCTCTGGATAAACTCCCCGGTCAGAATTTCCATTACGCTGTGCTATCAAGGTTTCTATGCCTTTGTGACCACTGCCAGAAACAGATTGATAGGTGCTGACTACTATTTTTTGTAAACCATAAAGATGGTCTAAAATTGCCAGAGGGAACACCATCTGAATCGTAGCACAATTTGGATTAGAAATAATTCCGTGATAATGTTCTATGAGATGTCCATTTATTTCTGGAACGACAAGAGGTATATCTTTTTCTTTACGGAAAGCGGAAGAATTATCTATGACTGCTCTTGAATTTTGAGCAGCGATGGGAGCAAAATGTAGGGAAACACCAGCACCAGCAGAGAATAAAACATAGTCATAGGAACGGGAGAGTAAATCTTCCTCTAATTTTTGTACGGTTAAAGCACGGTCTCCCAGATAAAGCACTTTTCCGGCAGAGCGTTCAGAAGCAAAGAGGTCTATAGTGTTCATTGGCACATTGAATTCATCCAAACAGGTGAGCATCATTCTGCCCACTTCACCTGTTGCACCAACAATAGCGATGTTCATTTGTAATTCCTTATTTATTATCAGAGAAATCCTTTTCCTAATATTAGATGCTTTTGTCAATGCAAAACTTGACAAAAAGTTGATTTTCAAAGGATAGGAAAAGAAAAGACGCCCCAGTAGCTCAGAGGATAGAGCAGCGGTTTCCTAAACCGTTGGTCGGATGTTCAAATCATCTCTGGGGCGCCAGAAAAATAAAGGATTATATGTTTAATCTTGCAAGCGGCAAAATAGTTCTCTTCTTTCAGGATGGTAATCTCCAGTCTGGAATAATTACAGAGGTTCAAAATAGACATTATAAAGTGCTTAATCAGGAGGCTAAAAACTATATTTTACCTCCAGCACGATTTATTCTGGTCACTGAAAAAGTGTATGAACCTGCATCAACGAAGACCTTGGAAGCTTTTGAGAAGCAAATCAGGAATAAAATTGAAGAAGAAGGTGAAAACTGGCTTCTACAATTGCAAAAGACTCAGGATTCTTTCACTTTTGAAGAGATATGCTCCAAATTTGGATTTGAAGGTGATATAGAACGTTTTGCCTTGTTTATCTTGCTTCAACAAAGAAAAGACTTATTCAAATTCAAAAAAGATGTGTTTTCCTTCCGGAATGAAGAAGAACGATTAAAATACCTCCAGGAAGAAGCAGAAACCAGAAAAAGAAATAGGTACCTAAAAGAAGTAGAAAAGTTTCTCCAAACCTATCAGGATTTATTACCTTCCCTAAATATTTTGTCCCCTATAAAAGATGATGTTTCTCAGGGATTTGGCCAGGATTCCAAGACCCAATTTCTATCTGAATTAAGAGAATTGCTTCGTTCAAATGTACCCAAAGACCTGGCAAAACTTCTTCGTAAATACAGCGATGGTCTGGATATGAGAACATTAATCAGAAATATTCGTTTGCTTCTAAGCGATATTTCTCCAGATACGGATAAGATAGCTGCTGATAGCGGTATTCCGATAAATTTTAGTTCTGAAATCCTGCAAGAAGCACAAAAATTGCACGAGAGATTAAAGCAGGAAGCAGAAAATCAGAATGTGACAAATCTGGAGGCTTTTACTATTGATGCGATAGATTCTCCTGATTATGATGATGCCATCTCGCTTCAGAAGCAGGAGCAGGGTTGGAGTCTGGGTATTCATATCAGCGATGTAGGAGGTCAACTTCCGCTAAATTCTTCCATTTTTAGAGAAGCCTGCGAAAGAGTTAGCTCTTTATATCTTCCTTGCGAAACTATTCCTTTGCTTCCGCCATCCTTTTCCAGTGATGTTTTCAGTCTAAAAGCAGGAGAAAATAGAAAGGTGCTGTCTTTATATCTGTTTTTGGATAACCAATTCAAAATTCAAAAAGAGGAATTTAAATCAGAATATATCTGCGTGAAACAAAACCTCAGTTATAAAGATATGGATAGCTATTTAAGTAACAACCAGCATTCATCTTTATTTCAGTTAGTGCGGAATATTAATCAAGGACATAAGATATTTGAGAGTAATGGGAAAAATAGATATGAATGGAATGTGGTCTGTAAAAATGGCGAACTGATGATGGAATGTATTGATTTTTATAGTCCTTCCCGCTTATTGATTGAAGAACTGATGGTGCTTTATAATCGCTTTCTGGCTGAATACGCTTCTGCGAGTGGACTTCCCTGCATCTATCGTAACATAGCTCAATATGAAGAGGAGGAAGACAATTCTCATAATTACTGTCAGGCTTTTCTTTCTACGAAAGCAGCATTTCATCCGGGAATTGGTTCAAAAGCCTATCTGCATTGTAGTTCTCCCATCCGGAGAGTTACTGATATCATCAATCAAGCTCAGTTTGAAGCTCTGCTAAATCAGAATAGATCGCCTTTTTCAGAAGAAGAATTGATAAAACTGATACCTGCCATAGAAGAAAGAGTTTCCTATCTACATTCTGTAGCAGCTCGTAGTCAACATTACTGGTTCCTTCGTTTTCTTCAAAAAAAATATCTTCAGCGAACTCTTGATGCCATCCTTATCCGTTCTATTACTGATGGCTATATCATAGAATTAACAGATTGGGATAAGCATATTTTCCTTAAATCAAATGAGATTTTACCTCTACATCATTCAGTTAAATTAATCTTAACCGAAGTTAATCCAGATGAAGACTGGGTGAAAGGCGAAATAATTGTTTGAGCTTGTAATGTTTCTGAATAAGTATCTGAAAATGGGGATATTTCATTTGAATGTTCGTATTTTTCAAATCTGGATTTTAGTTACTTTAAATAAGTCTTTAGTATCTCGTTTAAAGGGATATAAATTATAAATGAGAATATATGTAAAAATTATATTTCACTTATTTTCAGTGAATTCACTTATTATAGTAGATAAAATCGTGAAAAAATTATTGACATTTAGCTTAAATATTTCTATTAGGTCTAACGACAAAATTAATAAAGGATTGAACGGCTAATGGAGGCTATAAAATCTTGTCAGCAAAGAAACGAGCAGTTTACGGTATCAGTTATTTTTTGTATTTACCCTTTTCAAACTCCCTCAGAGTACTGCAAGAACTATTTTTCCCCATAATCTTCCATTTATGCCGTCTTTTTTTATTTAATTTTGGTTTGAAATATTAGCTAAAGCTATATATAACAAGCTCTTCTCACTATGTACTGCATAAGTGAGGAGGCGAAGCTGTAGACGGACTATATATTCACAAAATAAAGGAGGAAGGAATAATGAATACTAAATACATTTCAGGAAATACTGTTTTAAAAACTCATTCCTGGATGATACTAAGCATAATTGTTCTATTTTTTGCCTTCCTCTGCAATTCCTGTTCTACAAATGAAAATAAAGGAACTATCTCTGGATATGTCACTCTGTTTAATGATATCCCCGATTATTCTCCAGAAAATCCTATGGATTTTTCTGGAGTAACCGTAGCCTTATATAAAACTGCAGTTTTAGATACCACTCTGGTTCGTATCAATCAACAATATCCTCAAATTGGAGTACAGATAACTCAAGAAACCGAATTTGACCATCGTAATTATAATCCTTTAAAAGTTACAACTACTGATGCCATAGGGAAATTTAGTTTCCCTTCTCTAACTCCTGGCGATTATAATATTGTTATTTGGAAAAATGAATGGGGTATTAGATATATTTGCTCTGTTAAAGCCATAGAAAAAGAAAATAATAATATTGGCAATATAGAACTTTATCCTGAAACTATCTACAATTCTCCCATTGTGAGTGAACCTACTATCTTTAAATCTGACCATTCCTATTTTATTCTGACTGATGTAAATTTTACTTCTTCCGTAGAATTTCAACCACGCACTCAAATCTTTATCAATCCTGCCTGTATGCTAAAATTTTATGGCGCTGTCACTACTCCAGAATTTACTTCTTCTAAAGATATGTGGAAGATAACCTCTGGGAAAGAAATATATTCCACTTCTCCAGTTACCATGGATGTGGATAGTTACTATTCTGCTGTTAATTTTTATGGGGAGGAGATTAATCTAAGAACAGGTATTGTAAGAGATGGGAGCAATGGTTTAGGCACCATTAATATAAATTCAACAGATATTAATTATATGATTTTAAGAGATTGTGGAACAGCGTTAACTGTTAATGAAGGTAATCTAAATGCTGGATATGTGGTTTGTTTTAATTGCAATGGTAACGGGATATTATATACTACTAATGTGGGAGAAAATTTTAGTGTTGCAATAGAAAAATGCATAATATATAATATATCTCAAAAGGGAATATCTGTAGAAAAGGCTGGTAATTATAATATTAATAATTGCTATTTTAATAATAATAAATATTCTATTGATATTAGATATTGTAGTGGCATTGTTGAATACAACGAATTTAACTTATCTACTTATTATATATTTTATAATAATAATTGCCTTAATAATGAAATTAACTATA
>Ga0172382_10007645_pt1 | contig 15287 bp, 9 predicted proteins | sample Leawel138RmetaG_FD_122245 | JGI IMG/M metagenome (GOLD analysis project Ga0172382, IMG submission 122245) | Leachate microbial communities from a municipal landfill in Southern Ontario, Canada - Leachate well 138R metaG | ecosystem: Engineered > Solid waste > Landfill > Unclassified | place...
ACTAAAATTATTTATTTTCAAAGGTGTCGTATGGAACTCGCTTTTAGTCATGTTCTTGTGTGAGAACAATTCTCATGCTCGTTTCATACGATTATTTTATTTTTTCTTGTCGGTGTATGGAACGTTTTCGTTAAGCAATACGGGCAGAAGACAAACTTGTTTGGATTATGCCGTTGCGAGAAAACGCCTAATGAAATTGAACCTTTTTAATCATGCTCTTGCTTAACGAAAACGTTCTTTTAGTTGGGGTAGAAAATCGTAAGCCGTCATATCGATCTTCACTGGTACAACTGCCGCATATCCGTTCGACAAAGCCCACTCATCGCTATTGTCATTCTCCTCTTCCCAGTTCTCGAAATTTCCGGTCATCCAGAAGACATCTCTCCCTACACCATCCTTGGATCGATGATACTCATTCACCCATTTCCCTTGGGTCTGGGTGGTTACCTTGATTCCTTTCACCACACCCGCAGGCACATTCACATTCAGACATATTCCTTTGGGGAGCCCTTCTTCAATCACTTGTGAAGCTATCTTACTGGCCAGCTCCTTGGTAAAGGAGAAATCGGCATCCGGCATAAAATCGCACAATGAAAAGCCGATAGAGGGCACGTCGAAAATACAACCCTCGATGGCAGCTCCCATCGTACCGGAATAGATCACACTGACACCGGCATTCGAACCATGATTAATCCCTGACACCAATAAATCAGGTTTCCGGTCTATGAACTCATTCATGGCTAACTTCACACAATCTACCGGCGTACCGTTACAAACATATGTCGTCAAGTTTTCCTCTCTCTTCAGCAATCTGGCCCTGAGTGGATTCCCGGTTGTAAGGGCACTCGACATCCCCGAACGGTGCGAGTCGGGTGCAAACACAATTACTTCCCCCAAATCTCTCATCGCTTCCGTCAGCGATACAATTCCTTTCGCCTGATATCCATCGTCATTGGTAACCAATATCAGGGGTTTTCTATCATTCATCCTATATCTATCTTATTTATAGCAAACTTAAATAAAAAAGTCGAGATTTCATACAAGGAGCAATAGAAATCAAGACCGCAACGCCCAATAAATAATTAACATGCATTCGGGCACAAAGTTTAATTTAAAAACTTAATTCTCTCAGAACTGTCGGCAACCTTGACATTCATAAAGATTGTACTTTCATCTCTATTCTAAATGGACAGGGGAAAAAGCAAGAAAAAATTCGGAGTACACACTCCTGAGATCAAGTCGTTTTCTACGACTCTCAAATCGCACTACCTAAATGGAGACTGTATGGAGAGTGGCCCTATTTATCAACACCGGAAGGAAGTATGAATTCATCAGTAAAAGAAATATGTATAAGCATGATTTCCACATCGAATGACGATATGGAAATCAGCTATAATCGGCAAATGACCCAGATCATTCAAACCGGTTTTCAATATTTACCTCTTGTCTTCTTTCTGTAAGGCAAGAGAGCTATTGTTTTGAATATGAATTTGATAACCAGAAGGAGCCCTGTAGGTGTAAAAAAGACGATTCCCCTCCTTCTTCCAATGCAAATAAAATTGCTCATCCCCCAATAGGATGTTTCCTGAACAGGATTGGATATCTGTGTCGTGAAACTCTACAAAGATCTGTTTCTTTTGCAGACTATATGATTTTACTCCCAACAGATCCCGGTAGAAGAGATGAGCAATATGCGATGCAAAGCCATGATTGAGACTAGCTCTTGTATGTATGTTTTCCCAAAGTGTCCCTGTTTTGTCGGCCATGTATAGAAACCGGTCGATTGATTCATGAAGCAATTGTTTGACGAGCCCCTGTTGAGAGAGAAGTTCCAATCGCAAGTAATTTCCAATAAAAGCATTTGAAGGATAGATTGCAGGATAGACATTATTCTCCACTCGTTCAGGTCCAAAATCCTGCACTAGCTTGTGCCAGAGTTCGGGATATTTCTCCGGTGTGGCTGTCCCTAAGAAGAAAGCGTAATATTGACAGGTTTCTGTACAATTAGCCATTTGAGGAGTTAATTTACCATCGATTCTAACTGCATTGTCTGTAAAAAAACTCCCATTATACGATTGCTCCCGGACTGTTTCCTGTATCCGGACTGCTTTTTCTTGAAGATCCGGTCGATCATAGAGGGTGGCAACTGTCAATAGCATCTTGGCATACAGCATATTGGTTGGATAGTTGACACCTTGCACAAAACTGTTGGCTTTTGACCACTCGACAAAAATCCATTTTTCCAGGTTCTCTAACAAGCCAAATTCATTTTCGTACGGTTTAAAATAATCCAACAAGCCCATTACCCGGGGTTTAGCCGCATCAATCAGTGCTTGATTTCCACTTCGTTCCAGGTATTCCTGCAATTCCAGTACGAACCACATCGCCCAGTTGGGAATATAATTTGCATTTGGATGATCAGAGGGATAACACATGGGAAGCATTCCCTCGGGGATAAATTCAAATTTATCCGGTAAAAGATAGTTTTCCAGAAAATTGGTTTCTATCAAAGTATTCCCCGAAAGATTAAAGGCCACTCGTCCCATAAAATAACTATCACACAACCAACCGGCTCTTTCTCTGCTTGGACAATCCATAAAAATATCCAATGCGTTTTGCTTATAAGTCTCTACCGCGGCTTTGAATATCTTGTTGATGGCAGGATCACTACAATTGAAAAAAGCCTTTGATACGTCAGAGTTAACATATTGCCTTCTCCTTTAGCTCATATTCGTCTACCCGGTAATAATGATGTGCCGCCACACAAGGTCCATGTCCGAGAAAATTGCCGTTGACAGATACGCGGTAGTCGGAAGAGGCGGTTAACCTAAGTATCGGATTCTGCAAATCTGTTTCATCTACGATAGCTCGAAAATAAACGGTGAGGTTCTTCTCGGTTTGTTTCGAGTAATGTCTTCCGGATGTAGTCATTTCATATCTACCTTCTTTATTCTTAGTGCCATATCGACTGTCGATCCACACTGGAATTGCTTTTTTAAAGAAAGGAGAATTGGGTTCTACAGATGTAGACCATATATTCAATTGACAAAACATTAAAAAACAGAGAATACCAAGAGTTGTCTTTTTCATTATTAAAATATTTTTTTCGAAACAAAGATATTCATTTAAAATTGCACATCGAAAAGAAGAGAAAAAACTCCACGGATCTCCATCACTCAAAGACGGTTTTCAATCCACATCGTTTAATTCCACATGTTTCAATGTTTTCACATTATTCGGCAGGGTAATAAACTTGGTAAGGAAAGCGCTTATCAGGTACAGAACCGCCAGTATCCATATCACGCCAGCATCTCCTACAAGCCCTATAAAAAGTCCGACAATAGCCGGTCCCACAAATACAGGCAGGCCTGCGCCCAAATTAAGAATCGACATAGCGGCTCCTTTATCTTTTTTCACCAGTGAAGGAACCAAAGCAGAGAGAGGCACATAACCGGCCAACATAGCTCCCCAGATAACACCTGCAACCATCACCGTGATAAAGCTACCTCCAAACAACTGAGGTGAATAGTAGAAGAGAAGGGTTGAAACAGCACAGCCCACACCTCCGAACCAAACAATGGTATTGCGCCATCCTATTGAATCACCCACAAATCCGAAAATCAGATTAAAGATGATGTTACTGGTGAAAATCGTACCCCATATCTGCAACCATTCCGTTGTAGTAAAACCATACTCTGCCAGATAAGTAGGCAAGAAAACCGGAAAGGCAAACTGCGCAGTAGTATTGATTACCCTTACAATACCACCCAAAAGCACCTTCGGCTCCTCTTTTACAATGGAAAATCCTTTCATCAATTCTTTTATCCGTGAACGAAAGTCATTTTGAACAACAACCCGTTTCTTTTCTTTTGTCAATACCAACACGAGGAAAGCTCCAATCAACACCCATATTACTGCATTCCAAAGGGTATTGATATGTCCAATCCGGGGGATGGCCCAACTGGAATAATAAGCTCCCAATACGACCAATCCTCCGGTAAAGACAAACCAGAACCAACCTACTGCCCGACCCAGTGACTTAGCCGGACTCACATAAGCTATCCACACAAGAAAAGAGTAAGCAAACAACGGATAACCAAATCCCCGCAAGGCATAAGTTATCAACATCACCGGAAAATTAATGTGGGGGAGGGCAAACCCGACAAAACTCACTGTGCCCAGTAAATAAAGCACCAATCCGATAAACATCGTTCTTTTAATACCATAGGCTTCCGCCATCACCCCGGAAAACCATGATGAGATGGCAATAATAATACCATAGGCCGAAAAGAGCATGGCTGATTGCTGTATCGACAACCCATTTTCAATCAGATAAGGACTAAGCCATCCTTGCTCCATTCCGTCCCCCATCATAAAGACCAGGATGCCAATATAGCCCCACACTAACTGCTGGGGCATCCCTATCTTTGCGAAAAAACTGTTTTTCACCTCAATCATTCTTAATTAAATAATTATGCAATATTTTTCCGTCAGCATCTACAATTTTCAGGCTTATCCTGTTTTTATCGACGATAGCATCAAGACGCGTTTTATTGGAATTTATCAGGATGGGGAAATTATTGTCTACCGCGCCTTTTTCAAGATAATGGTGTGAATGCAGATGGCCACTCAGCATTAAATCTATACCCGCACCGTTGAGTGTGGGCATAAACAGACGGTTAATCTCACGCATCCCGTGCCACTGAGCTCCCTTCGAGTAAGGTGGAATGTGAAGGATAACAATTTTCACAGGAGCAGATTTAAATTCATCTGTGGCAATTATCTGTTTCAACCATTCAGCTTGTTCTTCCCGTAGTTGGTCAGTGAGTGAAAGACCATAATACCGGATGTCGCTATCAGGCTTGTCTTCCCCGCAATCCAACGCAATAAAAAATGCCGGTCCATCCCGGAAAGCATAATAAGGTTCATTGGTGGATGTAGGGAACCAACGCATATAGTCATAAGAGGCCGACCCTCTGTGCTCGTGATTGCCGCGAACAGCAAAAATCGGAGTGAATGGAGAGAACAGCTCACTTGCCGATTTCATGTAACCATCAACGATTTGTTGAGTTGATTCTATTTGCGAAAGCATGTCGCCATTGAAAATGACAAAATCATTTTTCTCTTTTGCTACATCTTTGGTTAATCGCCGGAAAAGGGAGTCATCACCGTGAATATCATTTACCATTATGAAGCGAGATTCGGAACGTGATGTGTCTAACGTTTTGGCTTTGAACTCTATTTTCGTGAAATTGAAATCATTCCCATACGCTTCACCAAAAACCATGCGTTTATTTCCCTCATCGAGCAACAATGCTTGCTGGAAGACGCGATACCGGTATGTGGTCCCACCTTGTAAATCCTTAATTCGAACATGGTGCAGCGTTGTTACCGGACGGCGCCCATACCTCGATTCGTAATACTTAGGACGTTCCGTAGCATAAAAATTCGTCCCATCATCGGGCGCCACCTCTACCCATGATATACATGGGACATTGGTTTCCCATACTACGGTAAACTCTGTTTCGCCTGCCGCCTGTATCCACGGACCGCAGGCTATGCGAGGTTTTGGAAAGCTACCGGAGAGTTCTGATCCCGAAGGATATTGTGGTGCACTCTGTGCCTCGATTATTAATAGGCTGAAGATCAGCAACAAATTTAAAAAGAGAGTTTTTTTGGGTATCATTTTGTAAACTTTTTGTGATAACATTAATATCCTTCCGCCGTTTTGAGATCGGTGATTATTTCTGTTTGAGAATAAATATTGCCGAAGGGGTCAGTAGCTCGAATTTCGATCTCTTTTGCATTCGGGTTCTTGAGACTGTGGATATAGGCATGCTTATTCTGACCGTTACCGGTAGCTCCGTAATTGCCGGGGATACGGTTCAAAACACCTACATGGTATCCCGCAGCAAAAGCGTCTATCAACGTATTTAATTTAGTCAAATTACCCGCCTTGACCCCATCTTCATAAGCTTCAAGCTTCCACAGCGTGTCCGCGTTCCAGATATTGGCTATAATATCGTTGGTCCCTTTTCCATAGGAATAATTAGCATACTGACCACCAAAAAGATCGGAGCCGCGATGAAGTCGTATCTGAAACTCTTTATCGTAGCGGGTGGCCTTGTAGTACCAATCTTTTATTTCTGTTCCCTGTATCGAATAGACAGCGTATCCGTTGGGAGTGCCGTCACAATTGAGGGTCGATTTCCACCATGCACCGCAAGATGCCGCATGGATATGTTCGTAAATGGTATTGCCACCATTGGCAATTTGGAAATTCTCGTGATAGTGGGTATGACCAACCATGAAATGTACATTGGGATACTCCTCCAACAGAGAAAAGAAAGCAGCACGGTTCTTAAAATTCTGGTCGTTACGTATAGGAATATGATAGTATACAATAATCAGCTTATCCTTCGACACATAGCTTAAATCCTGCCGTAACCACTCTATCTGGTAATCTTCCAAACCACCCCTATAAGATGAATTATTCTCAAAAATAACATTGTCGAGAGAGATAAAATGTGCTTTCCCTCGATTCCATGAGTGGTTAACAGGCCCAAAAACGGCGGTATAAGCAGTGGCGTCGCGTGGCGTTGTACTATTGCCACCAGCTTTGTCATGGTTACCGATAGTGGTGAAATAGGGCATACCTATGCTACCGGTAAGATTACGCATCTGGGTAAGAAATTGCGGCTGGTCGTCTACCGTATCACCAAGTACGATCCCATAGCAAGGCAATGTTTGCGATTCCAAGAAAGTTTTTAGATCAGCAATAGTTTCAGCCGAATAGCGTTCGATATTGGCTGCAGATCCTACCTGAGGATCGCCGATGCAAAGAAGGGAGAAGTCGTTCTCAACAGCTGATAACCGCTTGAGTGTGAAATTATAACGCTTTGACTGACTACTTAAAGCAGTGAAAAAATTCGCAGCAGCAGAGATGGTACCGGTACGCTTCACCTCGTACGCCGCGGGTGTGGAATAGAAAACAGTTGACGCACGCGGATCACGGGTCATCTGATAAACACCTTTTGCATCGGTGACCACACATTGGTAGCCGTCGCTGACAACTACGCCCTGCACAGGATTGCCCATGTCATCAAGGATTGACCCATAGAGATCGACACCGGGATCGGGAGTAATGGAGGGGTGGTCAATTGGTTTGTTGTCCGGATTGACTGGATTGTCACCCTCTTTACTGCAAGCAATCATACTTCCTGTCATCAGCAAACTTGCACCATAAATCGACTTCTTTATAAATAATCTTCTTTTCATCGCCGTTAAATTTCCTTTAAATATAAATTTTTAAAGAGGCTGTATCAAAAGCGTTTTTAATACAGCCTCGAAATATTATATCATAATATCAATGCACAATCATTACTGCGCCATTGGCCCCTGCTTGTGACACATTGCTTTCGATGTCGGACAACTGCGCAGGGCGACTCAGATTGTACTGTTCGAGCCAGTTCTTGGGTTCAAGCAGATAGATGGTTCTCGTTTCGCGCGGTTTTATCCAGCTATTGTCGGCGTCGAGTTCACCTGCAAACTTGATGAATGCGCTGCAATCGCGTCCGTTGGCTATGCCATTGGCTACGCTGCAAGGTATACCCATTGTCAATTCGGGCTGTCCTCCTTTAAGAAACGATGTATTACTGCCTTGACCAAAGTAGGATTGCGCTTCACCGCTCGAAATATTAATAGGGCTGTAGAAATCGTTCAACGGAACAGTGTAACCCATATTATTGGTAGTATAGTCCGCTGCTCCTGTCGCACTCTCCCCAAAGAATATCAGATCAACAGGAACACTCTCTTCTGTTACTACCGTACCTTCGAATACTCCGATACCATCAACACCAACCGCGGCTTGAGAAGCACCGGCATTGGCGGCATTACTAAGGATACTGGAATTATTTGATAGGGTAGGATTCCCTATACCGTCATCACCCGCTTCACTGATATATGACTTACAGCGTATCCATTTGGCATCTTTCATACTGATAATACCACCAGAGGTCTGTGTTGTACCGCCATTCCGGGGTGCCCACTCGGGTATTTCTATGGGATAGCCCGTCCATAGCTTGTTCACCACTGTACCGTCATACGATGAAGCCGTTGTGCTGCTGGAATTAGAAGAGTATCCGTTCAATGCTTTTGCCATGCCACCGATATAGAAGAACTCACCTCGCAAAACCACACCTTCAGTCAGATTAAATTTGTAGGTCCGCGAACCGCCTTCCAGCCAACCCTTACCGGTAGGCTTCTGCGTAGCACTATTCTTGGCGATAATCACCGAGTAGGGTGTGACGGAAAAATCGATATCCTCGGTTGCCATAAGCTGCACATATTCGTAACCGTCACCATGAACGTTGGCATCCTCGTTGGGATTATACCATGAGACATTCATATTCGTGTTACAATCGTTACCGCGCGGATCGGTCATTGCACCCGTAACGAGAATACTACCGGGGAAATAACGTTTACCGTCGTTGATCACCGGAACGGTAATGGACGAGAGGGGCGGACCGGGATAAACAATCTCAAACAAGGCTTCACCTGCATGGTAAGGCACACCTTTCACCGGTATCTTTATGGTACCGGTTTCCGTTGTTATATTGACGGGGAAATTTTCAATGGAATTAATACCCGTGATACCTGTAATCTCAACTCCCATGGTGAATTGCAATCCTATTTCAGCATCGGTATAAGGTATTTCGAGAACCACCTCTTTCAATTTCCGTGTAACATTAAATGTTTCGGCATTAATAAGGGAAGGGAGACCCAAAGTGATATTCAATGGAGGATATACCAAACCGTTGCATACAGGAATTTTAGCATTCGCGTGCAGTGAAGTATAAGAGGTGGAAATGTCAAAGGTGACCGTGCCGGAAGCCGTTGGAGAACCTATAAGCGGCACGTCAAAATAGCCTGATTTCCCATTGAGTTGCACCTCATAATTGTTTACCGGGCTGAGACCTGTTGCAGCTACACCCGATGCAGTTGCCGAAACGGTGAATTTCTCGTCACCGATAGCACCCGCGTAAGGTATGCGGATTCTGGCCTGCGAAGCATCCTGATTCTCTTGCAGGGCACCGAAGAGGGTCGGCTCACCAAATGTGATGACAGGTCCCACGCTTTGCAACACATCAATAAAGATCTCCATCCCCGCGGCATTGATGGCCACCTTACCGGTACGGTCTTCGCCTTCGTTGCGCAAGACGGTGACAGTAATGGTTTCGTATTTGATACCATCGCTCGTGCCAGAGGAGGGTTCAAGTGCTATCCAGTCGTTTTCGCTACTTACATTCCAGGTGCCATTACTGCGGAGTGTGAAGGTCTGTGATGAGGTTTCGTAGGCGAATTCGAGCACGTCGGTACTACGCAATACAAAAGGCGTGGTCTCATCGCTACATGAAACCATCCCTGCCATTACCGACATAAGGAACACTAAATTTTTGAAAAAATTTGTCTTCATTTTCTATATTCTTCTGAAATTAAACATCATTATTCGCCCCATCCCGGGTTTTGTCCTAAGTTGGGATTCATCTGAAGGGCAGAAGTGGGTATGGGACGCAGATATTTGCGGTTTATCCACATTCTGTTAATATTATAGCCATAGTCGATGTAGCCATGATCGCCTTCGCTCAGACGGAAAGCCGAACCGAGCACCACACGCGAGGTGCTGGCGCTACCCGTCGTAGAGACAGTCAGGTCAATTGTACCGTCACCGTTAAAATCGTAACCCTTGTTCAATTCGCCGATATAGATACCATACCAGGGGAGTTCAAGCAACTCACCCATCTTCCAGCGCATAATATCGTCGTAGCGTACCTGTTCGGAAGCCATTTCCACAGCACGTTCGCGGCGCACTTCCAATATCCATTTGTCGGTAGTCTGATTGAGGTAGTAAGCGGCAAGATAGGGGTCGTAAGTGGCAGGAACAGCACCGTTTACTCCCGCGCGCTCACGCAGGGGCTTGATAGTCTGATTCCAAACGGCTTCGCTCATCTCGCCCAATTCTGCTTTCGCTTCGGCATAGTTGAGCAGCACTTCGCCGAAACGAAACAGTGGGAGTGAATTAACTGAAGTTGTCATGCCTATATGCACATCATCATCAATAATCCACTTGATAATCTCGTAACCCGTGTTGGTGATACCCCACTCGGGCGCAACAGGCCGTACCGTACCGTTCACTTTTCGCTCATAGTCGGGTGACAGCAAAGTTTGCGCCATGCGGTTATCACGGTTTTTGAACTCTTCGGTATACGACATTACTTCGTAACCCGTTTTGTCGGTGAAACGCGTACCATCGAGCATGAGATACTGATTGACAAACTGTTTTGTCATCGACCAACTTGAGCCTGCCGATGCCGACAGCGTGTACCATGTTACGTTGTGCATTCTCACGCCCGTCTTATAAGCCACACCTAAAATTACCTCCCTGGTATTGAGGTCGTCATTAGTAAAAAGAGAGCGGTACTGCGTTTTGACGTCGCCATCCGCAACAAGTTTGTAAGGACTTTCTTGCATCAGCGCTTCGCAAGCGCCGGCAGCTTCGTTGAGGAACTTGTTCGCCGAGTTTTGCAGCCCCAGTTCGGTATGATACTTACGATAAGTACCCTCGAGAAGGCAAACACGGGCTTTGAAAGCGAGTGCCACCCAGCGGCTGATTTTGGTGGAAGAAGTAACAACCTTGATATCCGAAGAACAATATTGCGACGCAAAATTCAAATCTTCGAGTATTTTATCCATCACAAACTCGCGCGAATCGCGGGGTTTGTAAAGCGCTTCGTGGTCGGTCGATTGCAATTCATGGTCATACCATGGCACATCGCCGAAAGTTTTAACCATATCGTAGTAAAAATAGGCTCTCCAAAAACGTCCTACACCCTCGTAGTGGTTGTAGGTAGCTTCAGACACATTCGATTTAGCACGGGGAAGGTTGTCGAGATACCAGTTTATGTCGCGCAATGTTGTCCATGACCAGCCGCCCTGATCTTCGGGGCGCCATGTATCACCAATTAAGAACGAAGTGGAGGTGCGGGTCGCCACGTTGTCGCTATTCGCATCGGCGTAACAGAGGCTCAAACCTCCAGGCAATATGCGCTGTATGAACCCGTTGCAATAGATTTCCATATCTTTCTCCGTTTGGAGAAATTCTTCCGAGCTCATCTGATTCTCAGGATATACGGTAAGAAAATCTTGACAGGAAAGAAGTCCGAACGACAGTACTGTTCCAAACAATACCATCACAAGAAGCCTCATCTTGTTTATATGATAAATTTTCATAGTGCAAAAAATTAAAATGTTACATTAATTCCAAAAGTATAAGTGGCCTGCTGAGGATAGCCGTAACCTTCGCCGTCTGTGCCGGAAGTGCTGCGGAAATCGACATCACCTGCCCCAATCACTTCGGGGTCGAAGTTACGTGTAACCTTGAACATTGGAGACCATGTCCACAAGTTTTCACCAGCAACATAGAGTCGCAGATCTTGCACATGAAGTAGATTACATATTTTGCTGTTGAAAGAATAGTCTACCTGCATATTTTTTAATCGGACATAGGCAGCATTCTGTAGATAACGGTCGTTGATAACCCCCATAGATTTGCCGCTACCACTCAGATAACCGCGATAACGAGGCCAATAAGCATCGTAGTTTTGGTTCTCTTCGGTCCATACATTATCTGTGGTATGCAGCTGAAGCATAAAACTGTACGGACGGTCATATTGCCCCCAGAAATAAGCAGACTCGGTACGTGGATACCAGTCACGTTTCCCGATACCCTGAATCACGGCGCTCAAGCCTATACCATTCCAGTTGAGGCCAAGATTAACACCATAGTTGTAACGGATGGAGGTATTACCTACGATGCGACGGTCGCCCGGATCATCAGCGGTATTGGCACCGTTGTTGATAAATCCATCTTCGTTGAGGTCGGCAAACTTCAAATCACCCGGCGCGAGTATGTTCTGCGCCGATACGCGAATTGCCGACTGGTCGGCATGATTGTTGATATCGTCCTGATCGCGGAATAGACCCTCAACGCGGTATCCCCACAGTTCACCTATCTCCATTCCTTCGTAATAGGTTGTTGAATAAGTGCCAAGCGACTTGAGAGCATTGTTGTATTTGGTAACCCACGAGCGACTATCCCACAACATACCTCTTATGCTATAATTCAGCGGCTTGCCGGCCACATTAAAGTAGTCTTGCCACTGTAATGACACCTCCCAACCTTTCGTCTTCAAATCGGCATTATTCCCCTTGGGCACCGTAGCACCAAAAACAGCGGGAAGTTCGACTCCTATTGTAAACATATCGGTTGTATAACGGTGATAATAGTCAAACACAAGGCTCAAACGATTCCTCAGCGCCAGAAAGTCAAATCCAACGTCATACGTGGTGTTGGTCTCCCATGTGAGCGTCGAAGGCACATTGTCCGGTGCATAGGTGTAACTCTGCAATGCACCATCAATAATTGCCGAAGTTCTGCCTATCGTCATGTTTGACATATACAGGAAGGGATCAACAGCACCATTGCCCAAGCTACCCGCCGTAAAACGGAGCTTGAACATATCGAGCCATTTTTTTGTGCCACTCATAAAACTTTCGTCCGAAACAATCCATCCCAACTGCCCCGAAGGGAAGAAACCAAAACGCTGGTTGGATGGAAATTTTGACGAGCCGTCGTAACGTCCGCTCATTTCCATCAGATAGCGATCCTTAAAGGAATAATTGACGCGATAAAGCAATCCTGCATATGACCACTCGGAGCCTGTCTGGTTAAGTGTATAGTAATCGCCATCCATCAGTGCGAAAGTCGGCTTTTGCTCATATATCAATCCACGACGATACATGGAATGGTTGCGGGTGTATTTATGCTCGGTATTGACTCCCGCGAGGATATTCAGCTTATGGTCCGGGTTATTGAACTCGGGCATATAATTGGCGGTAAAGTTAGACGCCTGATATTCGTTGTTATATCCCTGATGTTCGAGTGAATTGAACGTGTGGCGTGTACCTTTAAAGAGTGGTCCGGTATAGTAATCGTACATATTTTCCACACGATCTCTTTCCGAGTAATTGAAGTAATAGGAATAGTCCGCTTTCAAGATCAACTGTTTTATCGGCGTATAGGTTACCGTCGTCGTGTTCTTGAGGTCGAATTTGTTGTTGTGTTGATACGAGGTGCCTTCCACAAAGCCTGCCCAGCCAATGTAAACAGCCGTTTCCGTCCATGTTCCGTCGGGGTTCTTCGGCATCGTCATCGGATAACCCTGATGCTGCAGCATTCGCGGTAGCAACTGTCGGTCGTACATCACCATGGGCTGGTGAATACTGCGGCGGATGAAATCGGTGTTGTTCTCAACCATGATTTGCTTGGAGAGTTGCAACGAACCTTTAGCGCGGAAATTATATTGTGTGAAATCCTCATTGCCTTCAGTATAAATTCCTCCTTGATTAAAATAACGCCCCGACACATAATATTTAGCCTTTTCGGTACCTCCAGAAACACTAAGGTTGTGCTCTGTTGACAACGTATGGTCTTTATAGATGATGTCGAACCAATTCGTATTGCCGAAATATTCGTACTCACCGTTTTGGTTGACTCGTACCTTCTCGAGCGTCGGGTCGGCGTCGCGTTTCACCAACTCGTTATACCAGTCGGCATTATACTTAAAGACGTTATTGATACCTGCCGGAGCGGTGCCTTGTCCTTCAATATATGACTTGTACCAGCCATCGGTCCATTGCAATCCATTCCACACCAAATCCGGTTCAAAGATGCGTTTATGCATCGATACGCCACCATTGTAGTTGACGCGCGCTTTACCTTCGCTCGCCTTCTTGGTGGTAATAAGTACCACCCCAAAAGCTCCCTTGGCACCATAGATAGCAGCCGAAGAAGCATCCTTCAATACCGAAATACTCTCTATATCGGCAGGGTTGACGGTTGTCAGGTCGCCATGCGCTTCCACTCCGTCAATAAGGATGAGCGCCGAACCACCTGCACCAATACTACTCGTTCCCCGTAACGAAATAGATGCATTGCGCGAAGGCTTACCATCGGCTAAGGTGATGGTCATACCCGGCACCTGCCCTTGAAGCGAACGGCTTACGTTCATGTTAGCACGCTCAGCAACGATATCGCCACTAATCTGTTCCACGGCACCTATCAAATTACGACGCCGCGTGGTGCCATAACCCACAACAATCAATTCATCAAGCGATTGCGTATCTTCACTCAATACAACGTTAATTATAGAACGCTCCCCAACGAGTATTTCCTGCGATGTATAACCGATGAAAGAAAAAAGTAACGTAGCGTTGGCGCCAGTCACTTCGAGTGTGTAGGCGCCAGTCACATCGGTGATAGTGCCATTTAGGGTGCCTTTCTCCACCACGTTGGTGCCCGGCACAGGATCGCCCATTGGATCGGTAACAATACCCGTAACCCGCTTTTGGGCCATCAGTGAAAAGGAGCAGAAACAAAGCAACATCAACACAAATAGTGAACGTCGCCTCAACATTGACAGAGTTTTACACCTTGTCGGTATTGACATGGTAGAAACGTTATGCGTAACATCTCTTTCCCTGTTTTCGAAAATGATTTTTTTGCTCATGTTAAAAATAAATTAAATAACTAATGTTTCATACGATCACAATTATTGACTTTCAGTCATTTGAATTCTGTTGTCTCCTTTGCACCACTTCCCACAATACAACAGGATAGTCAGTTTCTATAATATCGGGATAGCGAGACAATTCCTCAGCATACTTCACAACACGTTCCTCTGCACTCTCCAGGCGGTCGTGCGTAGGCGAAACAGAAATCATACAGCGTACACCATGTGCATGGAGTTTATCTACCAGCTCTTGATTCTCTTCATTAATAGTCGCTCCCACATAGGCAATCATACTCTCCCAGGGAACTCCTGCATTGACATAATCTTCATATTGCTTTTCATTTCTGATATGAGCGGAAAGCATGGCTTCCGGCAACCGGTCATGATAATATTTTGCCTGTTCACCGTTGTGCACCGTAAGCATAATATACTGCTCTGCTTCACATTTTTTTATAAGGTCTACAATCATTTCAGAGGGTACATCTTTGCGATCCAGATTCAACACCGCTTTCCCTATACTCCACCTGATCACTTCCTCGAGGGTGGATATTTTAAATCCTGTCACGTTCCCAAGGTCATCTTTCAATCTGATCGTATCCAGCGATGAAAAGGTATAATCAGCCAGTTTTCCCTTACCGTTGGTAGTCCTGTCAATCG
>Ga0172382_10007646_pt1 | contig 15286 bp, 14 predicted proteins | sample Leawel138RmetaG_FD_122245 | JGI IMG/M metagenome (GOLD analysis project Ga0172382, IMG submission 122245) | Leachate microbial communities from a municipal landfill in Southern Ontario, Canada - Leachate well 138R metaG | ecosystem: Engineered > Solid waste > Landfill > Unclassified | place...
CAACGGTCTTAACCCCGACCACTTCACCGCCGTCCCGGACAAAGACCCGATGGTCCTGGCCGCTGGACGGGTGTGGGACGAGGCCAAGAATTTGGCGCTCCTGGGCACGGTGGCCGAGCGTATCGACTGGCCGGTGGCGGTGGCCGGGGATGCCGTGGCCCCCGTTGGCGGGCACCGCCTGCTGCCGGGCGTCCAGGCCCTGGGCCGCCTGAGCGCCCCGGCCATGGCGCGGCAGATGGCGCGGGCGGCGGTGTTTGCCTCGCCCGCGCGGTACGAGCCGTTCGGCCTCGCGGTGCTGGAGGCAGCCTTGTCGGGCTGTGCCTTGGTGCTGTCGGATATTCCCACGTTCCGCGAACTGTGGGGCGGGGCGGCCGAGTTCGTGCCGCCCGACGACCCCGCCGCCTGGGCCGCCGCACTCAACGGTCTGGCCCGCGACGATGCCCGCCGCGCGGTCCTGCAACGCAAGGCTTGGCGGCGCGGACTGGCCTACTCCGCCGCCGCAATGACGGCCGGAACGCTATGCGCCTATGGCGACGTCATCAGTCTGCGCAGTCCGGGGGTCGCGGCGCAGTGAAGCAAAGGAAGCGTCCGTGAAGTTCGTCCTGTTCGCTCATTCCCTTTTTTCCGACTGGAACCACGGCAACGCGCACTTCCTGCGTGGTATCGTGCGGGAACTCCAGACGCGCGGCCATGGGGTGGACGTGTGGGAGCCGGAAAACGGCTGGTCGCGCGCCAATTTGCTGGCCGACCATGGACAGGCGGCGCTGGACGCCATCGCGGCGGCCTTTCCCGATCTGAAATCCAACCTGTACCGGCTGCATACGCTGGATCTGGATGCGGTGCTGGACGGGGCCGACGTGGTCTTGGTGCACGAGTGGTCCGACCCGGTGTTGGTCGCCGCGCTCAACCGGCGGCGGGCGGCGGGAGCGCCGTGGCGGTTGCTGTTTCACGACACGCACCATCGCTCGGTCAGCGCACCCGAGGACATGGCGGCCTATGCGCTGGATGCCTTCGACGGAGTGCTGGCGTTCGGGGACACCATTCGCGCGCTGTATGACCGCCATGGCTGGGGCCGCCGCGCCTGGACATGGCACGAGGCGGCCGACACCTCGGTCTTTGCCCCTCGCGCGGGGGTGGCTCCGGCGGGCGATCTGGTGTGGGTCGGCAACTGGGGGGATGGCGAACGCACCGCCGAATTGACGGAGTTCCTGATCGAGCCGGTGCGCAAGCTGGGCCTTGCCGCGCGCATTCATGGCGTCCGCTATCCCGACGCGGTGCGCCGGGCGCTGGGCACGCTGCGCATCGGGTATGGCGGCTGGCTGCCCAATCATCGGGTGCCAGATGTGTTCGCCGCCCATCGCGTGACGGTCCATGTGCCCCGGCGGTTCTATGCGACCGCGCTGCCGGGCATTCCGACCATCCGGGTGTTCGAGGCCTTGGCCTGCGGCATCCCGCTGATTACCGCCCCGTGGGACGACGCCGAAGGGCTGTTCCGGCCCGGCGAGGACTATCTGGTGGCCGCTAACGGCAACGACATGATGCGGCTTCTGCGGGAGCTTCTGGCCGACCCGCACCGTGCCGCCGCACAGGCCGCCAGCGGGCGCGAAACCATCCTGGCCCGTCACACCTGCGCCCATCGGGTGGATGAATTGCTCGCCATCTTCGCGGAACTGCGCAGCGAACAGAGGGAGGTCGCCTGATGCATATCGCCTTTTTCGGCTCCAGTCTGGTGTCGGCCTACTGGAACGGTGCGGCCACCTATTACCGGGGCATCCTGGGGGCCTTGGCGCGGCGCGGCCATCGCATCACGTTCTATGAGCCCGATGCCTTTGACCGCCAGAAGCACCGCGACATGGACCCGCCCTCGTGGGCCGACGTGGTGGTCTATCAGCCGACCGAAGCCGACGCCGCCCGGATGCTTGAACGGGCCGCCGGGTCGGACGTGGTGGTCAAGGCGAGCGGCGTCGGCGTGCTCGACGCGTGGCTGGAGGCCGCCGTTGCCGCCATGAAGGCACCCGGCTGCAAGGTGGTGTTCTGGGACGTCGATGCCCCGGCCACGCTGGAGTCTATCGCCGTCAATCCCCGTGACGCCCTGGGGCCGCTGGTGCCGTCGTTCGACATGGTGCTGACCTACGGCGGCGGTGCTCCGGTGGTGCGGGCCTATATGGCGCTGGGGGCCAAGGCCTGTGTGCCGGTCTACAACGCGCTGGAGCCGAGCACCCACCATCCGGTGCCGCCGGAACGGGCGTTTGCGTGCGACCTCGGTTTTCTTGGCAACCGGCTGCCGGACCGCGAGGCGCGGGTGGAGGAATTCTTCCTGCGCGCCGCCGCCCAACTGCCGCGCCATACCTTCCTGATCGGCGGGTCGGGATGGGACGATAAGGACATGCCGCCCAATGTCGGGCGGCTGGGTCACGTTTATACCTACCAGCACAACGCCTTCAACGTGTCGGCCCGCTGCGTCCTCAACATCACCCGCGACAGCATGGCCCGCACCGGATTCTCGCCGCCGACCCGCGTATTCGAGGCGGCCGGGGCAGGCGCGTGCCTGATTACCGACGCCTGGGAAGGGATCGAGAAGTTCCTGCAGCCGGGCCGCGAGGTCCTGGTTGCCGAGGACGGAGATCAGGTGGCCCGCCTGGTCCGCCAGACCTCCCCCGAGGACGCCCGCGCCATCGGAATGGCGGCGCGCAAACGGCTGCTGCAGGAGCATACCTACGATCATCGCGCGGCCGCAGTGGAAGCGTTGCTGACAGCCCCAGCCGTATCGGGTGCCGTGCGGGAGGTGGCGGGATGACGTTGGATCTCGTGTTCCTGGGGCTGTCCATTACGTCATCGTGGGGCAACGGTCATGCGACCACCTATCGCTCGCTGATCCGCGCATTGGCGGCGCAAGGGCACCGGGTCACGTTCCTTGAGCGTGACGTGCCGTGGTACGCCGCCCACCGCGACATGCCCGACCCGCCATGGTGCCGCACCCAGCTCTATGGCTCGGTGGCCGACCTTCAGGCGCGGCTTGCGGCCCCCGTGCGGAATGCCGATGCCGTGATCGTCGGCTCCTTCGTGCCCGATGGAGTGGAGGTCGGGGCGTGGGTGCAGAAGTTGGCGCGCGGCACGGTCGCCTTCTACGACATTGATACGCCCGTCACCATGGCCAAGCTGGCGCGCGGCGATTTCGAGTACCTCAGCCCCGACGTGATCGGCGGCTATAATCTGTACTTGTCGTTCACCGGCGGGCCGACCCTGCGGCGGCTTGAGGATGACTTCGGTGCGCCGATGGCCCGGCCGCTGTATTGCTCGGTCGATCCCGACCTGTACCGGCCGACCAGGGAAGCGCCCATATGGGACCTTGGATACCTCGGCACATGGTCGGAGGATCGCCAGCCTACCGTGGAGCGGCTGGTCTGCGAGCCTGCCCGGCGTAAGCCCGAGGGGCGCTTCGTCGTGGCCGGACCGCAGTACCCGGCGGACATCGACTGGCCCGGCAACGTGGCCCGCATCGACCACCTTCCACCCTCGGAGCACAGCAGCTTTTACAGCCGCCAACGCTTCACCCTCAACGTTACGCGCGCCGACATGGTGGCGGCAGGATGGGCGCCCAGCGTCCGTCTGTTCGAGGCGGCGGCCTGCGGCACACCGATCATCAGCGATTGGTGGGAGGGCCTGGACAGCCTGTTCCGGCTGGGCGCGGAGATCCTCATCGGTGACAGCGCCGAGACGGTGGCGGAGATCATCACCTTGATGCCCGAGGCCCGCCGGCGGTCCATTGGCGAGGCGGCGCGGAAACGCGTGCTGGCGGCCCACACGTCCAGCCACCGCGCGACCGAGTTGATCGGACACCTGCGCGACGCCGCCACCGCCCGGCCGCGTGTTCAGACGGCCGGATAGGCCATGGTGGTCATCAGGCCCAGCTCCGCTTGGCGGCTGTCCAAACGGGTGTGCTGGACGACAATGGGAACGGAGCTTTCAATGACGCAGGCATAGTCGGTGTCCTCGGGCACTGGCGCCGGGTCGTCCAGATCATTGAAGCGCAAATGCAGGGTGCGGCGGGCCGGGACGGTGACGGTATAAGGCCCCACCGGCTCGCGGTCGGTGAAGTACAGCATCAGGGTCACGGCGGCGTCATCGTCGCCGGTGTTCAGGATGCAGGCCGTTTCATGGCTGATCATCTGCGGCGCGGGGCCGGTGCTGCCCGGCGGGATGTATCCCTCGGCAATGACCCACCGGCGGGCGCCCAGTGCTTCGGCCATGGGAATCCTCCGTCAGGCGACGCGGTGCGGTTCGGCATCGCTTTGTTTTAGGGTCAGACCCAGGCCGGGAGACGAGGAGTCGGCCACCAGACGGCCCCCATGCACCCGCGCGGCGCCATCAAGCAGGGCAATTTCAAGCCGCGCGTGGTCATGGAAATACTCGGCGTGCAGGACGCGGCTGGTGGCGCAGCACAGGTGGGCGTGCAGGCTGGGTGCTCCGTGCGACGACAGCGGTGTCTGAAACGCCTCGCAAATGGCGGCGATCTGGAGAAAGCCCGTGATGCCGCCGCACCGGGTTGCATCGGCCTGCACCACGTCCACCGCGCCGACCTGGAGGATGCGGCGCACGTCGGCCACGCTCCAGACTGACTCGCCTGCCGCGATGGACATGCCCGACGGCCCGCGTCGGCGCACAAGGCCGAGGCCGTCCAGGTCGTCCGCCGGCACCGGCTCCTCAAACCACGTCACGCCGAAATCGGCGAAACGCGCCGCATAGCCCAAGGCTTGCTTCGGGGTGTAGGCGCCTTGGCCGTCCAGGAACAAGTCGGCCTCGCGCCCGATGGAATCGCGGGCGATCTCCACTTGATCGAGGTCGCGGACCCCGCCGCCGCCGATCTTGATCTTGACCGCGTTCATGCCGTCGGCCATCCAACTGTCGATCTGGGCGCGTAATTTGGCCTCGCCGTAGGAGGTGAAGCCGCCGCTGCCATAGGCGCGGATATCCGTCCGCACCTGCCCGAGCAGGCGGACCAGGGACACGCCGAGCAGACGCGCCTTGAGATCCCAGAGCGCGCAATCAACCACCGATACGGCGCAGGCCGAAATCCCGGTCTGACCGCTGCTGCGCAACCGCCCCCAGGCAACGCCCCAGCAGGCCTGGGGTGACAGCGGATCGGATCCGGTCAGGGTCGGCGCCAGGGTTTCGTTGATGAGAACGGCGGTCGCCGGGTCCGCAAAGCCATAGCCGAAACCGCGCAGGCCACCCGCATCGATATGCACGGTAATCATGGTCGTGATGTCCCACGGCAGCGTGCTTTCGGCGTCCGGGTCGTCGCCAGGTATCCGGTATGCCGCAGCCCGCACGCGCTCAATCTTGACGTCAGGGCGTGCGGCGCCTTCCGTGGAGATGCTGCTCGCCATGATAAGCTCCCGTGCCGGTGGACCAAGCGCACTCCTTGGCGCGCTCTCCGTGGAACGATGGCGCGACTAATTCCGTTCCCGACAGGAGGGCTACCCGGAAGATGGTGGCCGTATGGAGGACGGCCGATGGCGCGAGGGTATGGCAGGGGCGATGTTCCCGTGGCTGTCGTCACAGGCGCATCCGCCGGAGTGGGCAAGGCAATCGCCGTGCGATTTGCCCGTGATGGATGGAAGGTCGGCCTGATCGCTCGCGATCCCGTGCGGCTGGCGCAAGCCACCGCCGAATGCGTGGACAAGGGCAGTCCGCGCGCACTATCCCTGGTCGCCGACGTGGCCGACTGGTCCGCCGTGAAGGCCGCAGCCGAACAGGCGGAGCGGGACCTCGGGCCGGTTGACGTATGGATCAACTCAGCAATGGCGACGGTGTTTTCGCCGGTATCGGAGATGACGCCCGAGGAATACCGCCGCGTGTCGGATGTCACTTACCTTGGGCAGGTCCATGGCACCCTGGCAATCCTGCCGCTGATGCGGGCGCGGGGGCGGGGGACTGTTATCTTCATCGGGTCGGCCCTAGCCTATCGCGGTCTGCCGTTGCAGTCCGCCTATTCGGCCGCCAAGTTTGCCGTGCGCGGCTTCTTCGAGGCGCTGCGTGCCGAACTGATGGCCGATAACTCGCCCATTCACATCGGCATGGTGCAGATGCCGGCCATGAACACCCCGCAGTTCGACTGGGCGCGGTCGCGCCTTTACAAGCAACCGCAACCCGTCCCGCCGATCTTTCAGCCCGAGCCGTGCGCCAATGCCGTGCTGCGCGCAGTCCGTCTGCATCAGCGCGAGGTGTGGGTGGGGCGGTCGTCGATCAAGCTGATCGCCGCGGCCATGATACTGCCGGGTGCCACGCTCGACCGCATGATGGCACGTGTCGGAATTTCCGGGCAGTACGGCGACTTGCCAGCCGACTCGCAGCGGGCCGACAACCTCGATTCGCCGGTGCCCGGCCCCGCCGCCGCGCGGGGGCGCTTCGATGCCGTGGCCCGGCGGCAAGTGTGGAGCGCGGATGCCGACAGGCTGCGCACGATTACGGCTCTAGCAATCGGTGGGGCAGGCCTTGCAATGGGCTATTTCGCGGCCCGCCGAAGGGGTCCGTAAGCCATTGGCGGTATATGGTGAAACGCGGCTTTTTTCGTACCAATTATGATAATTTTCGGGCGGGGCAAAAAAGACGTTGCACCGGGGGGCTGCGGGGTATATCTAGCCAATAGACCGTATTCGCACGTGCCTGTTGTCGCACCGGGGGGTTCGTCTTCCCCAACCTTTGTTACCTGCGGCTTAAAGCAACGACGTAACGCGGCTTTTTTGGTCTCTGCCGGTCCGTCCAAAGGCTGGTGACACTGAAGAGGCTCTTACTTCTTGCCAAGCGTGCGGAACGGGTCTTCTCCGTTCCGAAAAACTGACGTCCAGAGGATTCTTCCCGGCAACCCCCGGAGGACTGGATGTTGGCCACGAACAGCAATCTCTCTCCCGATTGGCTCGGAGCCGTCGGGGGTCCGGGATGACTCTACCGCCTCCACCGCGGTCGCTTCGTCTATCGGATGGCATCTCCGTGATCGACCTGACCTTCTCTCCCAGCCAAGGGACGCTGCCATGACCGACCGTATTCGCGAATTCCTGTCCGCTCGTCAGCCCGAAGGCCCCTGCCTGGTCGTCGATCTCGACGTCGTGCGCGACAACTACACCGCGTTCGCCAACGCGCTGCCCGATACCCGCGTGTTCTATGCCGTGAAGGCAAACCCCGCGCCGCAGGTTCTGTCGCTGCTGGCTGACATGGGGTCGTGCTTCGACTGCGCGTCCATGCCGGAAATCGAAATGGCGCTGGCCGCTGGCGCCACGCCCGACCGCATCTCGTTCGGCAACACCATCAAGAAGGAGCGCGACATCGAGCGCGCCTGGGGCATGGGTGTCTCCCTGTTCGCCTTCGACAGCGAAGCCGAGCTGGAAAAGATCGCCCGCGTCGCCCATGGCGCCAAGGTGTTCTGCCGCATCCTGTGCGATGGTGCCGGCGCCGAGTGGCCGCTGTCCCGCAAGTTCGGCTGCGTGCCCGAAATGGCCATCGAACTGCTGGAAAAGGCGTATCGCCTCGGCCTCAAGCCGCATGGTGTGTCCTTCCACGTCGGCTCGCAGCAGAAGAACGTCCATGCTTATGACGGCGCCCTGGCGACCGTGGCGCACATCTTCCGCACCCTGGCCGAGCGCGGCATCGAGCTGAAGATGGTCAACCTGGGCGGCGGTTTCCCGGCCCGGTACCTGCGCGACGTTCCGGCCGTGAAGACCTATGGCGAAGCCATCCATGGCAGCTTGATGAACCATTTCGGCAACCGCCTGCCCGAAACCATCATCGAGCCGGGCCGCGGCATGGTCGGCAACGCCGGTCTGCTCCAGGCCGAAGTGGTGCTGATCGCCAAGAAGTCGGCCGAGGACAGCCTTCGATGGGTCTATCTGGACATCGGCAAGTTCGGCGGTCTGGCCGAAACCATGGACGAGGCAATCCGCTATCCGATCCAGACTCCGCGCGACGGTGACGCGCTGGAGCCTTGCATCCTCGCGGGCCCCACCTGTGATTCGGCGGACGTGCTGTACGAAAAGGATCCGTACCCGCTGCCCGTTTCCCTGGAAATTGGCGACAAGGTCCTGTTCGAGGCGACCGGGGCGTACACGTCCACTTATTCGGCGGTGGCGTTCAACGGCTTCCCGCCGCTGCAACAGTTCTACATCTGACAGCTCCCAGGCCCGTGGGCTGACCCACGGACCCCTTTGGTGGGGACATGCCATGGTTCGCCTTTTGCCCGAGACGGCGGCTGATGCCGCCGTCGTCGAGCTGCTGCTCGACCGCGCGTTCGGTCCGCAGCGGCATGAGAAGACCTGTCAGCGGCTGCGCGATGGCCAAGCCCCGGCCCATGGGCTGGCATTCGTGGTACGTCGGCAGGACGAGGTGATCGCCACCATCCGGTTTTGGGACCTGCTGATCGGCGGGACCCACCGGGCGCTGTTGCTCGGGCCGCTGGCCGTGGAGGCGGAATACCGGTGCGACGGATGGGGCGCCAAACTGGTCCGCTACGGCCTGAACCAAGCGGCTCTGAGGGGGCATCGGGCCGTCATCCTGGTCGGCGACGCGCCATACTATGCACGGTTTGGGTTCTCGCCCGACTTGACGCTCGACATGACGCTGCCGGGGCCGGTTGACCGCGCGCGGTTCCTGGGTCTCGAATTGACGGCCGGCGCTCTGGCTGGGGCGGCGGGCGCGGTGCTGCCCTATCGCACAGTGCTGGTGCCGGCTCTTGTGCCACCCCATATGGGAGATGAGGAGCGGCGCACCGCCGCCTGAGGCGAGAACGCGGAGGCGTTTGAATGGGCGACGTGTGGATCAGGTACGCCACATTTGGCGGACCGATCGTCATGGTTGGCTTTGGCAGCATCGGCCAGGGCACGTTGCCTCTCATCCTGCGTCACATCGACGTTCCACCGTCCTCCATCACAGTGATCTGTCCCGACGAGTCGGCGCGCCATATCGCCGACGAATGCGGCGTGCGGTTTGTGGTCCAGGCGCTGGACCCCGACAACGTTCGGGCAGTGCTGGAGCCGTTGCTGCGGGACGGCGGGTTCCTGGTCAACCTGTCCGTGGATGTATCCTCTAAGGCGTTGATGACCCTGGCCCGCGACTGCGGGGCGCTGTACCTCGATACCTGTATCGAGCCTTGGCCCGGCGGCTACACCGATCCCTCTCTAAGCCCCAGTGAGCGGTCCAACTATGGTCTGCGGGAAGGCGTGCTGGCCTTGCGCCGCGCGTGGGGAAAGGACGGGCCGACCGCGCTGGTGGCCCATGGCGCCAATCCCGGACTTGTCAGCCATTTCGTCAAGCAGGCGCTGCTGACGATAGCCCGTGATACCGGCGACGCGACACCGCCGCCAACCGACCGCAAGGGGTGGGCGCGGTTGGCTTGGTCCCTTGGCATCAAGGGCATCCATATCGCTGAACGCGACACGCAGATTTCCCATGTACCCAAGCGGCGCGGCGAATTCGTCAATACATGGTCGGTCGATGGCTTCGTTGGCGAGGGATTGCAGCCCGCCGAACTGGGATGGGGCACCCATGAGAAGACCCTGCCGCCTGAAGGCGCCCCCCATCCCTGCGGCTGCGGTGCGGCGATCTATCTGAACCGGCCGGGCGCGGGGACGCGGGTGCGCTCGTGGACGCCGGGCGAGGGGGCCTACCAAGGCTTCCTCATCACCCATAACGAGAGCATATCCATCGCCGATTTCCTGACGGTGCGCGATGAGGGCGCCGTGGTGTACCGGCCCACCGTCCACTACGCCTATCATCCGTGTGACGACGCGGTGCTTAGTCTGCACGAGATGGCTGGGCGCAACTGGCGTGCGCAGCCGGAGTTCCGGTTGATGAACGACGAGATTGTCGAGGGGATGGATGAACTGGGCGTTCTGGTGTTCGGACACGCGCGCAATGCGTTCTGGTACGGCTCGCAACTGACCATTGCTCAGGCGCGCGCCTTGGCGCCGTACCAAAATGCCACCGGGCTTCAGGTGTCCGCGGCTGTTCTGGCGGGCATGGTTTGGTGCCTGGAGAACCCAGCCGCCGGAATCGTTGAGGCCGATGAAGTCGATCACTGCCGCATCCTTGACCTGGCGCAGCCGTACCTCGGAACCATGGTCGGTGCCTATACCGACTGGACGCCGCTGACCGATCGCGGCGGGCTGTTCCCCGAACCGGTCGATGAGTCGGACCCGTGGCAGTTCTCAAACGTGCTGGTGCATTAGAATGCCGCGCCCGATCCGGCCAGGAAGGGCGGTGGTGCTGGTGCTGCTGGCGATCGGCGGGTTTTGGCTCGGGGGCGTGCTGGCCCGGCACGAGGCGCCTCCGGTGCAGCGGGCAGGCCATTCGGTTCACTGGGAGGACGGGCATGTGGTGCTGCAGGGCTGGGTGGATTGACCTAGCTTCCCGGACCATCCAGCCGCGCGCTCACCGGAGAGGCAATTTCCAGCGGGGTGCTGGTTGCCTTGATGCTGAAATCCTCCAATGCCACCACGAAAACCACTCTGGTCCCAACGGGCGCCCTGTCCGACAAATGAAGCATAAACATGATGGCGCCACTGGCGTCGGTGATTCCAGTATCGATCACGGTGTATTCCGAAGACGGTGGACCAACACCCAGTTCCACTCCGGCCTGGGGCGGGAACCCGGTTGCCGTCACCGTAACCTCGATTCCTGGAGCCAGGGTCTGCGGGGTGACGCGAATGTTCTCCGCGGCCACGGCGGAAGGTGCCGCGCCCGTGGCTGCCACCACAGCGAGTATGCCCACGACTGCCGCCGCACGGAGGGCCGTCGCTGCGGCCATCTGCCGTCGAGTGGATGGGCCTGCAACGACACCGTACACTCCTCCTCGCGTCATGACTCCCTCCTGCCTGCGGCCTGTGAGAGTCCTTAAGAACGTGTGGGACTGAGCGCCGTTCCATAGGGATGAAGAACTACGTCAAAAAGAGGGAGGCCTCGAACGATAGTTACTGTTCGGCCTGATTTGGTTCTGCCATTTCGATGCGGGCGGCGGAAATGGTAATGCCTTGATTGCATTGCGATGTGCCGGCTATCAAGCCGACCACCCGCACGCGGTCGCCGGGGACCAGACGCGCAATGTCACCACTCAGCGTGTAGAGAATACCGTCGCCGGTGCGGATGGCGGGGCAGAGGAGACCCTCCGTGGTGAGTGTGCCGGTGACTTCAACCCGTTCACCGGCCCGCGCCGCGGTGCTGGTCCCCGCAGGACGGACCTCCAATGCACCCGAGCGGGCGCCGAACGCCCGGTCACGGGTGGCAATCACGATGTTGAGAGGCGCATCGGGCGGCAGGTTGCGGGGTAGAGCGACGCGGGCGCGGACGGTCCCGTAGTGATCGGTCGTTTCCCGGTCGACCACCACCATGCGGCCATCGGGGTCGCCGGCGGCAATCTCGACGTTGGTGCGGACGGGCAGGCCGCGGGCGTAGATGGTCACGGAATCCCCGACGGCCACGCGGCGGGGCAGCACTTCGACCGCCGCGCCAAGGCTGTATTGGGGTGCGGTCCACGGAACGCCGGTGTCTTGATCGGGCGCAAGGGCCACGGGATTCGGCCCCACGCCGGGCACCAGCAAACGCTGGCCCTGGATGAGTTCCTTCTGGCGGATGAGTTGGGGGTTGGTTTTGACCAACTCGGTAACGCTGGTGTCGAAGCGGGCCGCAATCTCGGTCAAGGAGTCGCCGGCCCGCACGATGTAATTGGCGCCCGGCGGCGTACCATCGTCGGTAGGCTGATCGTCAACGCGCTCCATTCCCCATTCGGCGGCAGAGGGGGGCGTCGGTGGAGTCTGCCCAGTGGACGGTTCGGGGCGCGGTGTGACCGCAGGCTCTGGCGTCGGCTCCGAAGGGGTGGGGGGCGTGGGAGCCTCGGCGGTTTCGGGCGCGCCGGGCAGGGTGATGACTTGACCGATTTCCAGACGGCGGGGCTCGATTCCAGGATTGGATGCCATCACGTCCGGTAGCGCGATTCCGCATCGCTTGGCGATTGCCGAGAGCGTGTCGCCGGCGCGAATTGTGTAGCTCCCGCCGCACGCCTGCTGAGCGGCGGCGGGGTCCAGGCTCATGCCGATGGCAAGCGCCAAGGCGGTGGCGAACAACGGGAAAGTACGCGGACAGGGCGGCATCAGCAACGCTCCCTCGACTGATAGCATGGACCTCGGCGGTAGCTACAGGACGCGCCACAACGCCCATCGGTTCAAGTGAGCAACGGGCTTATCACTCAGGAACATCCCACTCTGGCGGGTGTTTACTGTGCTGTGAGGGCGGCTAATGTGACGGAAAATCCCTAATTCAAAAGGCGCCAAAACCGCACTAAATTGGTAAGGTATTGCGTTTACGCGAGGCCCACGGGCATACTCGACTGAGGATTGGGCGGTTGGAGCGGCCCGTTGAGGGAGGCAGGAGCAAATGGAAAGACTGAGCATCCGTGCGCCACGGTTCCATGTCGTGTTCGGCGCATCGATTGGCGCTTTGATGACCGTGGTTCCGATGGCCGCTCTTGCCGGGCAGCCCGAGCCTTGGCAATTCTGGCATCAGGATCCGGCCACGCCGGTCATGGAGCAGATTGAGTCGCTGCATGGGTTTCTGGTGTGGATTTCCGCCGCCATCGTGCTGCTGGTCATGGCGCTGCTCGGCTATGTGATGTGGCGCTTCAACGAGAACCGCAATCCGGTTCCGGCGCGCTTTTCCCATAACCAGCTTCTGGAATTCGGCTGGACGGCGATTCCAGTGATCATCCTGGTCATTATCGCCATACCGTCGTTCAAGCTCCTCTACTTCATGGACCGCGCGCAGGAGGCCGACATGACCATCAAGGTCACCGGCAACCAGTGGTACTGGTCCTACGAATATCCCGACCACGGAGGTTTCCTGTTCGACAGCTTCATGAAGCAGGCCGACGAACTGGAAGCCGGGGAGCCGCGTTTGCTGGCGGTCGACAACGAGGTCGTGCTGCCGGTCGGCCAGACGGTACGCGTGGTCATGACGTCGCAGGACGTCATCCATGCCTGGACCATTCCAGCGCTGGGCATCAAGACCGACAACGTGCCGGGGCGGCTGACCGAGACGTGGATGCGTATCGAGCGCCCCGGCGTCTACTACGGGCAGTGCTCGGAACTGTGCGGGGTCAATCACGGCTTCATGCCGATCGCCGTGCGCGGCGTTTCGTCCGAAGAATTTGAACAGTGGGTCGCAGAAGCGCAGCAACGCTTCGCAAAGGCGCCGGGAACCCCGGATGCCGAACAGATCGCCCGGCTCGCCCACGCAGCCGGCAACTGATCAGACAGGCAGGGAGAATTTGCATGTCTCAGTCCGGCATCACGGCGGGTTCCGACCACGCACACGGCCACGCGCACGACCATCCCTCGGGGTGGAAGCGGTGGCTGTACTCCACCAATCACAAGGACATCGGCACGATGTACCTTGTATTCTCCGTCATCACCGGCCTTATCGGCGCGGCCATGTCGGTGGTCATCCGCATGCAGCTCCAGTCGCCCGGCGGCGAGGTTCTGGGCGGCGACCACCAGCTTTACAACGTGTTCGTCACCGCCCATGGCGTCATCATGGTGTTCTTTGTCGTCATGCCCGCGCTGATCGGCGGCTTTGGCAACTGGTTCGTGCCATTGATGATCGGGGCGCCCGACATGGCGTTTCCGCGCATGAACAACATCAGCTTCTGGCTGCTGCCGCCCGCCTTCATTCTGCTGCTGCTGTCGGCACTGACCGGCATGGGCGCGGGCACCGGCTGGACGTTGTACCCGCCGCTGTCGGGCATCATCGGCCACGGCGGTCCAAGCGTGGACTTCGCCATTCTGGCCCTGCATCTGGCGGGGGCGTCGTCCATCCTCGGCGCCATCAATTTCCTGGTCACAATCATCAACATGCGCGCGCCTGGCATGACCATGCACCGGATGCCGCTGTTTGCCTGGGCGATGCTGGTCACGGCGTTCCTGCTGCTGCTGGCCGTGCCGGTGCTGGCGGGGGCGCTGACCATGCTGCTGACCGACCGTAATTTCGGGACCACGTTCTTCGACCCGGCGGGCGGCGGCGATCCGGTGCTGTATCAGCACCTGTTCTGGTTCTTCGGGCATCCCGAGGTGTACATCATGATCCTGCCCGCCTTTGGGATCATGAGCCATATCATCTCGACCTTCTCCAAGAAGCCGGTGTTCGGCTATCTCGGCATGGTCTACGCCATGATCGCCATCGGCGGCATCGGCTTCGCGGTGTGGGCGCATCATATGTACACCGTTGGCCTTGACGTGGACACGCGGGCCTACTTCGTGGCCGCCACCATGGCGATTGCCGTGCCCACCGGCATCAAGGTGTTTTCGTGGATCGCCACCATGTGGGGCGGGTCCATCGTGCTGGCGACGCCGATGCTGTACGCCCTTGGCTTCGTGTTCCTGTTCACTGTTGGCGGCGTGACTGGCGTGGTGTTGGCCAATGCCGGGGTTGATATCGCCCTGCACGACACCTACTACGTGGTCGCACATTTCCACTACGTGTTGAGCCTGGGTGCGTTGTTCGGAATGTTCGGCGCGTTCTATTACTGGATCGGCAAGATGTCGGGCCGCCAGTACCCCGAGAAGCTGGGCAAGATCCAGTTCTGGATCATGTTCACGGGCGTCAACCTGACGTTCTTCCCCATGCACTTCCTGGGTGCAGCCGGGATGCCGCGCCGGGTGCCGGATTACCCGGATGCCTTTGCGGGGTGGAACATGGTGGCTTCAATCGGAGCCTACATCGGGGCGTTCGGCGCGGTGTTCTTCCTGTACGTGGTGTTCCGCACGTTCTATGGCGGAGCCAAGGCGGCCGATAATCCGTGGGGCGAGGGTGCCACCACGCTGGAATGGACGCTGAGTTCACCGCCGCCAGTCCACTCGTTCGAGGACCCGCCGCAGATCCCCGTGCCGTCCCGCAGCCACGCGGCCGAATAGGGGAGGGGTACGTCATGGCCGGCAAGAACGCTCGCTTAGGCATCACGCTGGCCGTTGTCGCGGCCGGGATGGTGGGCATGGCATTTGCGTCGGTGCCGGCCTACCGCCTGTTCTGCCAGGTGACCGGGTACGGTGGCACCCCCAAGGTCGCCACCGACGGAAGCGCACTTCCTCAGGTGTTGGAGCGCACCATGACGGTACGCTTTGATGCGAGCGTCAACGGCGCGCTGCCCTGGCATTTCGCCCCGGCGCAGAAGGACATGGTGTTGCAGGTGGGCGAGCAGGGCTTGGCCTTCTACACGGCATCGAACACTGCGGACCAGCCGATCACCGGG
>Ga0172382_10007647_pt1 | contig 15285 bp, 9 predicted proteins | sample Leawel138RmetaG_FD_122245 | JGI IMG/M metagenome (GOLD analysis project Ga0172382, IMG submission 122245) | Leachate microbial communities from a municipal landfill in Southern Ontario, Canada - Leachate well 138R metaG | ecosystem: Engineered > Solid waste > Landfill > Unclassified | place...
CACCAAACTTCTTCGCCTGCACCACCGTCAGCGCCGCCGTCAGCGTCGTCTTGCCATGGTCAACGTGACCAATCGTTCCCACGTTTACGTGCGGCTTCGTACGTTCAAATTTTCCCTTGGACACGGCTGACTACCTCTATCGCGGTTCTGGTTTGCGCTAAAAATTCAGGATGCCTTCTTGATGATCGCCTCGGCGACGTTGGCCGGGGCTTCCATATACTTCTTGAATTCCATCGTGTAGGTCGCACGACCCTGGGTCTGTGAACGCAGCGAGGTGGCATAGCCGAACATCTCAGACAGCGGCACCTCGGCACGCAACACCTTCACGCCGGCATTGTCCTCCATGCCCAGGATGATGCCGCGGCGACGGTTGAGGTCACCCATGACATCGCCCATATATTCTTCCGGCGTCTCGACCTCGACCGCCATGATCGGCTCGAGCAGGGCCGGACTGGCCTTGAGCGCACCTTCCTTGAAGCCCATCGAACCGGCGATCTTGAACGCCATTTCGTTGGAATCCACATCATGGTAGGAGCCATCGAACAGGGTCACCTTGACATCGACGACCGGGTAGCCGGCGATGACGCCATTCTGCAGCTGCTCCTGGATACCCTTGTCCACCGCCGGAATGTATTCCTTCGGTACCACACCACCGACGATGCCGTTGACGAATTCGTAGCCGGTGCCCGGCTCCTGCGGCTCGAGCTTGAGCCAGACATGGCCGTACTGGCCGCGGCCGCCGGACTGGCGCACGAACTTGCCTTCCTGCTCCACCGCCTTGCGGATGGTTTCCCGGTAGGCGACCTGCGGCGCACCGACGTTCGCATCGACCTTGAACTCGCGCCGCATGCGGTCGACGAGAATGTCCAGATGCAGCTCGCCCATGCCTGAGATAATGGTCTGACCAGACTCTTCATCGCTGCGCACCCGGAAGGAGGGGTCTTCCTGCGCCAGCTTCTGCAGCGCGATGCCCATCTTCTCCTGGTCGCTCTTGGTCTTGGGTTCGACGGCAACCGAGATCACCGGCTCGGGGAACTCCATTTTCTCGAGCGCCACCGACTGGTCCAGCGCGGACAGCGTGGTACCCGTGACGATGTCCTTCAGACCGACCAGCGCGGCGATATCGCCGGCGCACACCTCTTTGATCTCTTCACGGTTGTTGGAGTGCATCTGCAGGATACGGCCGATGCGCTCCTTGTTACCGCTGGTCGAATTGCGCAGGCTGTCTCCCGAGCGCAATACACCGGAATAGCAGCGGATAAAGGTCAGGGTACCGACGAACGGGTCGGTCATGATCTTGAACGCCAGTGCGGCGAACGGCTCGTCATCCGACGAATGGCGCACGATGGGCTCACCGGTATCCAGATCGGTGCCACGGATGGCATGCACCTCGGTGGGCGCCGGCAGGTAGTCGATGACGGCATCGAGCATCGCCTGCACGCCCTTGTTCTTGAAGGCGGAGCCGCACAGCATCGGGAAGATTTCCAAAGCGATGGTGCGTTTGCGCAGCGCGCCCTTGATCTCTTCCTCGGAGAGCTCACCACCCTCCAGGTATTTGTTCATCAGGTCTTCGTCCGCCTCGGCAGCGGCCTCGACCATTTTCTCGCGCCACTCCTGCGCCACCTCGATGAGATCGGCGGGGATATCCTCATAGGTAAAGGTGACACCCTGGTCGGCCTCGTTCCAGAGGATGGCCTTCATCTTGACCAGGTCGACGACACCCTTGAAGTGGTCTTCCGCACCGATCGGCACCTGGATCGGCACCGGGTTGGCACGCAGGCGCTCCTTCATCTGGCGGACGACCTTGAAGAAGTCCGCGCCGGCACGGTCCATCTTGTTCACGAAGGCGATACGCGGCACACCGTACTTGGTGGCCTGGCGCCACACCGTCTCGGACTGCGGCTGCACACCACCGACGGCGCAATACAGCATGCAGGCACCGTCGAGCACGCGCATGGAGCGCTCCACCTCGATGGTGAAGTCCACATGCCCGGGGGTGTCGATGACATTGATGCGGTGCAGGGGATACTGTTTGGACATGCCCGACCAGAAACAGGTCGTCGCCGCCGACGTGATGGTAATGCCGCGCTCCTGCTCCTGCTCCATCCAGTCCATGGTCGCAGCGCCATCATGTACTTCGCCGATCTTGTGCGACACACCGGTATAGAACAGGACGCGCTCGGACGTCGTGGTCTTGCCGGCGTCGATGTGCGCCGAGATGCCGATGTTGCGATAGTACTCGATGGGGGTTTTGCGTGCCACGGGACGAACTTCCTTAAATGTACTTGCTTACCAGCGGTAATGCGCGAAGGCCTTGTTGGCCTCGGCCATGCGGTGGATGTCTTCGCGCTTCTTCACGGCGGCACCACGACTCTCGGCGGCGTCCAGGATCTCGCCTGCCAGGCGACCGGCCATGGATTTCTCGCCGCGCTTGCGGGCCGCGTCGATCATCCAGCGCATGGCCAGAGTGGTACGGCGCACGGCCCGTACTTCGACCGGCACCTGATACGTCGCACCACCGACGCGGCGGGACTTCACTTCGACCATGGGTCGCACGTTGTCCAGCGCCTTGGTGAGGGCGTCCATGGGATCGGCAACACCCTTGCCGGCGACCTGATCCAGCGCGCCGTAGACGATGCGCTCGGCAACCGACTTCTTGCCCGACTCCATGACCATGTTCATGAACTTGGCGAGCATCTCGTTGCCGTACTTGGGGTCCGGCAGAATCTCTCGACGCTCAGCTGACTTTCTTCTCGACATCGCGATACATTCCTGTTCGTTGCAACCGACTCGGCCCAGTGGCCCGTCAGGACTTGGGACGCTTGGCGCCGTACTTGGAGCGGCCCTGGCGACGCTTGTCGACACCCGAGGCGTCCAGGCTGCCGCGCACCGTGTGGTAGCGCACACCGGGCAGGTCCTTGACGCGGCCGCCGCGGATCAGCACCACCGAGTGCTCCTGCAGGTTGTGGCCCTCGCCACCGATATAAGAAGCCACTTCATAGCCGTTGGTCAGCCGGACGCGGGCGACCTTGCGCAGCGCGGAGTTCGGCTTCTTCGGCGTGGTCGTGTACACACGCGTGCAGACGCCGCGCTTCTGCGGAGACGCTTCCAGCGCCGGTACGCCGCTCTTTTCCGTCTTGTGCTTGCGCGGCTTGCGCACTAACTGATTGACTGTTGCCATGAAAAATCGCCTTACGCTTTGAATACAGTCGGGATTTCGAGCGACCTGAAAACAAACGACAGGCCGGTTTTGGGTACCCGGCCTGTCGTAAAGAGGCGCAATTGTAGAGAGGCCCCTACACCCTGTCAAGCGCCAAGCGTTCCGGCGCTCGACAGACTGGACGGGGCCTTCTTTACCGACGTCAGGATTCCGTCACGTGCTCCGTCGAACTGCTGTCCGCGGAGGCGGTGAACACCACCTCTTCCGGCTGGCGGCGGCGGCGGCGTTCGGCATGGTAGGCTTGGCCCGTGCCTGCCGGGATCAGCCGGCCGACGATGACGTTTTCCTTCAGGCCGCGCAGGTCATCGCGCAGCCCCCGGACCGCAGCCTCGGTGAGGACACGGGTGGTCTCCTGGAAGGAGGCCGCCGAGATGAAGGACTCGGTCGCCAGCGACGCCTTGGTGATACCGAGCAGCATGGGCTCGTACAGCGCCGGCGTCTCGTCCTTGCCGGTGACCCGCTCGTTCTCCTCCAGGACGCGGGGCTTTTCGGCCTGCTCGCCCTTGAGGAAGCGGGTATCGCCAGCGCTGCTGATCTCGACCTTGCGCAGCATCTGGCGAATGATCACCTCGATGTGCTTGTCGTTGATCTTCACGCCCTGCAGCCGGTAGACATCCTGGATCTCCTTGACCAGATACTCCGCCATCACCGTCACGCCCAGCAGACGCAGAATGTCATGCGGATTGGGCTCGCCGTCGACCACCGTCTCGCCGCGCTCCACATGCTCGTTCTCGAACACGGTGACATGGCGCCACTTCGGGATCAGCTCCTCGTGCTGGTTGCCCTCGGCATCGGTGAGCACCAGGCGCTGCTTGCCCTTGGTGTCCTTACCGAAACTGACCGTGCCGGAGATCTCCGCCAGGATCGCCGGGTCCTTGGGCTTGCGCGCCTCGAACAGATCGGCGACACGCGGCAGACCGCCGGTGATGTCGCGGGTCTTCGAGGACGCCTGCGGAATGCGGGCGACGACATCGCCGACCTCCACCCCGGAGCCGTCTTCGAGACCGACGATGGCGCCGGACGGCAGGAAGTAGTGCGCCGGCATGTCGGTGCCCGCGATCTTCAACTCATCGCCGTTCTCGTCCTGCAGCTTCACCATCGGGCGCAGATCCTTGCTGCTGGAACCGCGCTGTTTCGGATCGCTGATGACCAGGCTCGACAGACCGGTCATCTCGTCGGTGCTGCGGTTGACCGTGACACCCTCGACGAAGTCGCTGAAGCGCACCCGGCCGGCCACTTCGGTGACGATCGGGTGGGTGTGCGGATCCCAGCTCGCGACCAACTGCCCGGCCTCGCAGGCATCGCCGTCATAGGCCGAGATGACCGCGCCGTAGGGTATCTTGTAGCGCTCGCGCTCGCGGCCGTTCGCATCGTTCACACCGAGTTCACCGGAACGTGATACCGCCACGAGATGGCCGTCACGGTTGGTCACCGTCTTCACGTTGTGCAGACGGATGGTGCCGGCCGATTTGACCTCGACGCTGTTGACGGTCGCCGCGCGGCTGGCCGCGCCGCCGATGTGGAAGGTACGCATGGTCAGCTGCGTGCCCGGCTCACCGATGGACTGCGCCGCGATGACACCGACGGACTCACCGTTATTGACGCGGTGGCCGCGCGCCAGGTCGCGACCGTAGCACTGCGCGCACACGCCGTAACGGGTCTCGCAGGTAATGGCTGAACGCACCCGGATTTCGTCGACGCCCAGCTGCTCCAGCTGGTCGACCCACTTCTCGTCCAGCAAGGTGCCGGCCGCGACGGCCAGCGTATCGCTGCCCGGCACATAGGTGTCGGTGGCCACTACGCGGCCCAGCACGCGCTCGCGCAGCGGCTCGACCACATCGCCACCCTCGACGATGGGTGTCATGACCAGCCCCTGTTCGGTGCCGCAATCGACCTCGGTCACCACCAGGTCCTGTGCCACGTCGACCAGGCGGCGGGTCAGGTAACCGGAGTTGGCGGTCTTCAGCGCCGTATCCGCCAGACCCTTACGGGCACCGTGGGTCGAGATGAAGTACTGCAACACATCCAGACCTTCGCGGAAGTTCGCGGTGATGGGAGTCTCGATGATGGAACCGTCCGGCTTGGCCATCAGGCCGCGCATACCGGCGAGCTGACGGATCTGAGCGGCACTGCCACGGGCGCCGGAGTCGGCCATCATGTAGATGGAGTTGAAAGACGGCTGTTTGACATCCTTGCCTTCACGATCCTTGACCAGATCGGTGCCGAGTTTCTCCATCATCGCCTTGGCGACCTGATCGTTGGTACGCGACCAGATATCGACGACCTTGTTGTAGCGCTCGCCGTTGGTGACCAGACCGGAGACATACTGGTTCTCGATCTCCTTCACCTCGGTCTCGGCACGACTCAGGATCGGCGACTTCTCCTCCGGAATGACCATATCGTTCACGCCGAAGGATATGGCGGCGCGCGTCGCGTAGGCGAAGCCGGTGTACATGAGCTGATCGGCGAAGATCACCGTCTCCTTCAGACCGACACGGCGGTAGCAGGCGTTGATCAGACCCGAGATAGCCTTCTTGACCATGTCGCGGTTGACCAGCTCGAACGGCAGACCGGCCGGCAGGATCTCGAACAACAGCGCGCGACCAACGGTCGTATCGACACGCTTGGTCACAGTGTGCATCTGGCCGTCGTCGTCCAGGGCATTCTCGGTGATGCGCACCTTGACCTTGGCATGCAGCTCGACCACGCGGCTGTCATAGGCGCGATGCACTTCGTTGAGATCGGCGAAGGCCATGCCCTCGCCCTTGGCATTGACGCGCTCGCGGGTCATGTAGTACAGGCCCAGCACCACGTCCTGCGAAGGTACGATGATCGGCTCGCCGTTGGCAGGCGATAGAATATTGTTGGTGGACATCATCAGCGTGCGTGCTTCCAGCTGCGCCTCCAGCGACAGCGGCACATGCACAGCCATCTGGTCGCCGTCGAAGTCGGCGTTGAACGCGGCGCAGACCAGCGGGTGCAGCTGGATGGCCTTGCCTTCGATCAACACCGGCTCGAATGCCTGAATACCCAGGCGATGCAAGGTCGGCGCGCGGTTGAGCAGCACGGGATGCTCGCGGATCACCTCTTCGAGGATATCCCACACCTCGCCACCCTCGCGCTCCACCAGCTTCTTGGCCGCCTTGATGGTGGTGGCCAGGCCACGGCGCTGCAGTTTCGAGAAGATGAACGGCTTGAACAGCTCCAGTGCCATACGCTTGGGCAGCCCGCACTGATGCAGCTTGAGCGCCGGACCGACCACGATCACGGAACGGCCGGAGTAGTCGACGCGCTTGCCGAGCAGGTTCTGACGGAAGCGACCCTGCTTGCCCTTGATCATGTCGGCCAGGGATTTCAGTGGGCGCTTGTTGGTACCGGTGATGGCGCGACCGCGACGGCCGTTGTCGAGCAACGCATCGACGGCCTCCTGCAACATGCGTTTCTCATTGCGCACGATGATGTCCGGCGCATTCAGCTCGAGCAGACGCTTGAGGCGGTTGTTGCGGTTGATGACGCGGCGATACAGATCGTTCAGATCCGAAGTCGCGAAGCGACCGCCATCCAGCGGCACCAGCGGACGCAGCTCCGGCGGCAGCACCGGCAGCACCTCCATGATCATCCATTCCGGCTTGTTGCCGGAATCCAGAAAGGATTCGATCAGCTTGAGGCGCTTGCCCAGACGCTTGAGCTTGGTCTCAGAGTTGGTGGCGGCGATGTCGTCGCGGATCTTGGCCGCCTCGACCTGCAGGTCCATGCTGCGCAGCAGCTCGAACACCGCCTCGGCACCCATGCGCGCATCGAACTCGTCGCCATTCTCCTCGAGGGCCTCGAGATAGGCCTCGTCGGATAGCAGCTGGTTGCGCTCCAGGGTGGTGACCATGCCCGGATCGATGACCACGAAACCTTCGAAATATAATACACGCTCGATGTCGCGCAGGGTCATATCGAGCAGCAGGCCGATGCGCGAAGGCAACGACTTCAGGAACCAGATATGGGCGACGGGGCTGGCCAGCTCGATGTGACCCATGCGCTCACGGCGCACCTTGGCCAGCGTGACCTCCACACCGCATTTCTCACAGACCACACCGCGGTGCTTGAGACGCTTGTATTTACCGCACAGGCATTCGTAGTCCTTCACCGGCCCGAAGATCTTGGCACAGAACAGGCCATCCCGCTCCGGCTTGAAGGTGCGGTAATTGATGGTCTCCGGCTTCTTGACCTCACCGTAGGACCAGGAGCGGATCATGTCCGGGGAGGCGAGGCCGATGCGGATGGCATCGAAGTCCTCGACCTGACCGGTGGGCTTTACGAGATTCAATAAGTCTTTCATGTCGTCTCCTGTCAGGAGTTGGAATTCGGGATTCGGGATTCGGGATTCGGGATTCGGGATTCGGGATTCGGGATCCGGGATTCGGGGGCCGGGGGCCGGGGGCCGGGATTGGAGGGTGCCCCCCGAATCCCAATCCCCGAATCCCGAATCCCGATCCCCGATCCCCGATCCCCGATCCCCGAATCCCAGATCCCGATCCCCGAATCTCAGCCTCAGTCCTGCTCCAGCTCCAGATTGATGCCCAGCGAGCGGATTTCCTTCACCAGCACGTTGAAGGACTCCGGCATGCCGGCCTCCATGCGATGGTCACCGTCCACGATATTTTTGTACATCTTGGTGCGGCCGTTCACATCGTCGGATTTCACGGTCAGCATCTCCTGCAATGTGTAGGCGGCGCCATAGGCCTCCAGCGCCCACACCTCCATTTCGCCGAAGCGCTGACCACCGAACTGTGCCTTACCACCCAGCGGCTGCTGGGTGACCAGTGAGTACGGGCCGGTGGAGCGCGCGTGCATCTTGTCATCGACCAGATGGTTGAGCTTGAGCATGTACATGTAGCCCACGGTCACCGGGCGGTCGAAGACCTCACCGGTGTGGCCATCAATCAGCTCGGTCTGACCGGACTCCGGCAGGTCCGCCAGCCTGAGCATGGTCTTGATCTCGGCCTCGGTTGCGCCATCGAATACCGGGGTCGCCATCGGCACACCCTGTTCCAGGTTGCGCGCCAGCTCGATTACCTCCGCGTCATTGAGCGACTTGATGTCTTCGGTCTTGCCGCTGCAGTTGTAGATCTCATCCAGGAACTTGCGGATGTCGGTAACCTTGTTGCCGTTGGCGACCATGTTGCCGAGCTTCAGACCCAGACCGCGCGCGGCCCAGCCGAGGTGCGTCTCCAGCACCTGACCGACGTTCATACGCGAAGGCACGCCGAGCGGATTCAGTACGATGTCGACGGGGGTGCCATCGGCAGAATACGGCATGTCCTCCACCGGCACGATGGACGAGATCACACCCTTGTTGCCGTGACGACCGGCCATCTTGTCGCCGGGCTGTACGCGGCGCTTCACCGCCAGGTACACCTTGACCATCTTCAGCACGCCAGGGGCGAGATCGTCACCGGCCGTGATCTTCATGCGCTTCTCTTCGAGGCGCTTGTCGAACTCGGCACGGATACCCTTCAGTTGCTCGGCGGCCTTCTCCAACTGCTCGTTGGCGTCTTCGGCCTTGAGGCGGATCTCGAACCACTTTTCACGCGGCACCTCGGCGAGGTAACCCTTCTCGATCTTGGCACCGCTCTTGAGCTTGAGTGGCCCGCCCTCGGCGACCTTGCCCAGCAGGAGCTTCTCGACGCGGTGATAGACGTCTTCCTCCATGATGCGCATCTGGTCGTTCAGGTCCTTCTTCACCCCGGCCAGCATCTCGTTCTCGACCTGGATGGCACGCTTGTCCTTCTCGACGCCGTCACGGGTGAAGACCTGCACGTCGATCACGGTGCCGTCCATGCCGGAGGGCACGCGCAGCGAGGTATCCTTCACGTCCGAGGCCTTCTCGCCGAAGATCGCGCGCAGCAGCTTCTCTTCCGGCGTCAGCTGGGTCTCGCCCTTCGGCGTCACCTTGCCGACCAGAATGTCACCCGGCTTCACTTCCGCACCGATGTAGACGATGCCGGACTCGTCCAGCTTCGCCAGCGCGCCCTCACCCACGTTGGGGATGTCACCGGTGATCTCCTCGGCACCCAGCTTGGTATCGCGGGCGACGCAGGTGAGCTCCTCGATGTGGATGGTGGTGAAGCGGTCTTCCTGCACCACGCGTTCGGAGATGAGGATGGAATCCTCGAAGTTGTAGCCGTTCCACGGCATGAACGCGACCAGCAGGTTCTGGCCCAGCGCCAGTTCACCCATGTCGGTGCTGGGTCCGTCGGCCAGCACATCGCCGCGGGCGATCACGTCACCGATCTTGACCAGCGGCGACTGGTTGATACAGGTGTTCTGGTTGGAACGGGTGTACTTGGTCAGGTTGTAGATGTCCACGCCCGGTTCACCGGCGACGGTCTCGTCGTCGTTGACGCGCACCACGATGCGACCGGCATCGACGGAATCCACCACACCGCCACGGCGCGCGACCACGGTCACGCCGGAGTCGGTGGCGACGGAACGTTCCATACCGGTGCCGACCAGCGGCTTTTCGGCACGCAGCGTCGGCACGGCCTGGCGTTGCATGTTCGAGCCCATCAGCGCACGGTTGGCGTCGTCGTGTTCCAGGAACGGAATCAACGAGGCGGCCACCGACACGATCTGCTTCGGCGACACGTCGATATAGTCGATACGATCCGGCGTTGACAGCGTGAACTCGTTCTGGTGACGACAGGACACCAGCTCGTCGATCAGGTGACCCTTCTCGTCGACGATCGCGTTGGCCTGTGCGATGACGTAACGGCCCTCCTCGATGGCCGACAGATACTGCACCTCGTCGGTCACGCGGCTGTCGACGACCTTGCGGTACGGCGTCTCGAGGAAGCCGTACTGATTGGTGCGCGCATACACCGACAGCGAGTTGATCAGGCCGATGTTCGGGCCTTCAGGGGTTTCAATCGGGCAGACGCGACCGTAGTGCGTCGGATGCACGTCGCGCACCTCGAAGCCGGCACGTTCGCGGGTCAGGCCGCCCGGGCCCAGGGCCGAGACGCGGCGCTTATGGGTGACTTCCGACAGCGGGTTGTTCTGGTCCATGAACTGCGACAGCTGACTGGATCCGAAGAACTCCTTGACTGCCGCGGCCACCGGCTTGGCGTTGATCAGTTCCTGCGGCATCAGGCCTTCGCTCTCGGCCAGGCTCAGCCGCTCCTTCACGGCGCGCTCGACCCGCACCAGGCCGATCCGGAAGACGTTCTCGGCCATCTCGCCGACGCAGCGGATGCGACGGTTGCCCAGATGGTCGATATCATCGACGAAGCCGTTGCCATTGCGGATATCGACCAGGGTCTTCATCACATCGGTGATGTCCGAGATCTCACCCTGCTCGGCAACCAGTTTTTTCGATGCCTCGTCGCCACGGCTGCTGAAGTAGGTGTAATCGTACAGAATGCCCGGACCGGTGATCTCGTCACGACCGACGCGGCGGTTGAATTTCATCCGGCCGACGGCCGACAGATCATAACGCTCGTCGGTGAAGAACAGATTGTTGAACAGGTTCTGTGCCGCTTCCTTGGTCGGGGGCTCACCCGGCCGCATCATGCGGTAGATCTCGACCTGTGCCTCCAGCTCGCTGCGGGTGGGATCGATGCGCAGGGTCTCGGAAATGTACGGCCCACGGTCCAGATCGTTGACGTACAGCGTGTGCAGCTCGGTGATGCCGGCCTCGCGGATCTTCTTGATGAGCTCCGCGGTCAATTCGTCATTGGCGTTGGCCACGACCTCCCCGGTCGAGGTGTCGACGATGTTGTGTGCCAGCACCTTGCCTTCCAGATAGTCGTCGGGGACCACCAGATCCTTCACACCGGACTTCTCCAGTTCGCGGATGTGGCGCGCGGTGATGCGCCGGCCTTCCTCGACCAGGGTCTTGTCGCCGACGATGATCTCGAAGGTCGCGGTCTCACCGCGCAGGCGCTCCGGGACCAGATCCAGCGTCACCTGATCCTTGCCCAGGTGGAAGGTATTGGTCTCGAAGAACAGCTCGAGGATCTGCTCGACATCGTAGCCGAGCGCGCGCAGCAGAATGGTTGCCGGCAGCTTGCGGCGGCGGTCGATGCGCACGAACAGGCAGTCCTTGGGATCGAACTCGAAGTCCAGCCAGGAGCCGCGATACGGGATTACGCGCGCGGAGAACAGCAGCTTGCCGGAGGAATGCGTCTTGCCCTTGTCGTGATCGAAGAACACGCCCGGGGAACGGTGCAGCTGCGACACGATGACGCGCTCGGTACCGTTCACCACGAAGGTGCCGGTATCGGTCATGAGCGGCAGTTCACCCATGTAGACTTCCTGCTCCTTGATGTCCTTGACGGTCGGCGTATCGCCGCTGGCCTCCTTGTCGTAGATGACCAGCCGCACCAGCGCGCGCAGCGGCGCGGCGTAGGTCATGCCGCGCATCTGACATTCCTTCACGTCGAAGGTGGGCTCGCCCAGCCGATAACTCACATACTGCAGCGCAGCATTGCCGGAGTAGCTGGTGATCGGGAATACCGATGAGAAGGCGGCATGCAGCCCGGCATCGGCGCGCTTGTCAGCACGCTTGTCGAGTTGCAGGAAGCCCCGGTACGACTCGATCTGAGTCGCCAGCAGAAAAGGGACTTCAAGGATGCTGGGGCGCTTGCCGAAATCCTTGCGAATGCGTTTTTTCTCGGTGAAGCTGTAGCCCATCGGTATTCCTCTCTGAAATGCAGGTTCTAGGTCCTAGGTTCTAGGGCTGAGGCGAAGGAAGAAGGTTTTCCCTCGGCCCTAGAACCTAGAACCTAGTATCTTTAAGTAACGGGAAAAGGCCGGCAGCGAGATTACGCTACCAGCCCGGTCCCTGCTTGAGCCCGGGTGCGCGGTGCACACCCGGGTACAAGGTGCAGAAGCTCGATCTTACTTGACCTCGACGCTTGCGCCGGCCTCGTCCAACTGCTTCTTGATGTCGTCTGCCTCGGCCTTGGACACGCCTTCCTTGATGGTCGCCGGAACGCCTTCGACCATGTCCTTGGCCTCTTTCAGGCCCAGGCCGGTGATGCCACGGACCGCCTTGATGACGTTGACCTTGTTGGCACCAAAGCTGGTCATGATGACGTTGAATTCGGACTGCTCTTCGGCAGCCGCGGCAGCACCACCGGCGGCGGCCATCGGCGCAGCCGCCACGGCGGCGGCAGCCGACACACCGAATTTCTCTTCCATCGCGGAAATCAGGTCGACGACCTCCATCACGCTCATGCTGCCGATGGTTTCGAGGATGTCTTCTTTGGAAACGGCCATGATCAATTACTCCTGTGACTCTTGTCCGCGTAGCACGCGGCTGGAAATGTAAAAAACGGGTTAGGCTGCCGTCTGCTTCTGGTCGCGGATCGCGGCCACCGTACGCACCAGCTTGCCGGGCACTTCGTTGATCGTGCGGGCAAGCTTCTCGATCGGGGCCTTCATCACGCCCATCAACATAGCCAGGGCCTGGTCGCGGGTCGGCAGGCTGGCGAGACGTTCGATGTCCCCGGCCGCCAGCAACTGGCCACCTACGGACACAAACTTCACGATCAGCTTGTCATTGCCCTTGGCAAAGTCGCGAACTACGCGTGCCGCTGCGCCCGGATCGGCCTGGGAAAAGGCCAGTACCAACGGCCCCACCAGTTCGGGAGAGATGCACTCGAATTCGGTACCCGCCACGGCCCTGCGTGCCAGGGTGTTCTTGACCACACGCACATACACACCGTCTTCGCGCGCCTTCTTGCGCAGCTCGGTGAGTTGTCCGACGGTCAGGCCGCGATACTCGGCGGCCACTGCGGACAGGGCTGTCGCAGCCACCTCCGCCACCTCGGCGACGACAGTCTTCTTTTCTGCAAGACTCAGTGCCATCGTTTACCTCCTGGAATGCGCAACCGAAGCCACGCATCCGGACCACTACTGAAGGAGTCGGTCGAGGGGCAGAATTCAATTCTGCCCCCTTTCCTTCTCCGCGGTACGGTGGCCACGGACAAGAAATCCTGTCTGGGGCAACACCATCTGCGCAGGCCGTTGCCATTAAGCTGCGATGCGGCCGGGGACAGAATTCAATTCTGTCCCCATTCGATCTACAGCACCTGCGGTCTTTGACGGCGGATGCTGTTACCAGGGCCGAGGTTCTAGGTGCTAGGGACGAGGGAAAACCTTCTTCCTTTACCCCAGTCCTGGCACCTCGGTCCAGCAACTGCAAAACGCCACAAAGTTCTTTAAAACCAGGGCCCAGGTTCTAGGTGCTAGGGCCGAGGGGGAAACCTTCTTCCTACCTCGGTCCTGATACCTCGGCCCAACAACTGCAAAACGCTATAATATCTTTTAAAATCAGGGCCTGGGGTCTGGGCTCCAGGACCGAGGGAATCAGACGATTTTCCTCGGCCCTAGTACCTAGCACCTAGCACCTAGCACCTGAATCAAACCAATGTCGCCTGATCCAGGACCACACCCGGACCCATGGTGGTCGAAACGGTGACCTTCTTCATGTAAACGCCCTTGGCGGTGGACGGCCTTATCCTGTTCAGATCTGCCAGCAGCGCCTGCAGGTTCTCCTTGAGGGCGCTGACCTCGAAGTCCACCTTGCCGATGGTGCAGTGGATGATGCCCGCCTTGTCGGTGCGGTAGCGGACCTGGCCGGCCTTGGCATTCTTCACTGCCTCGGCGACGTTGGGGGTCACGGTACCGACCTTCGGGTTCGGCATCAGCCCGCGTGGACCGAGGATCTGGCCCAGTTGACCGACGATGCGCATAGCATCCGGGCTGGCGATGACGACGTCGAAGTCCATGCTGCCGCCTTTGATGCTCTCGGCCAGATCATCGAAACCGACGATGTCGGCGCCGGCGGCCTTGGCGGCGTCGGCATTGGCGCCCTGTGCGAACACCGCGACGCGCACGCTCTTGCCGGTGCCGTTCGGCAGTACGGTGGAGCTGCGCACGACCTGGTCGGACTTGCGCGGATCGACACCGAGGTTCACCGCGACATCGACCGATTCCTTGAACTTGGCGCTCGCCAGCTGCTTCAGCAGGTCGAACCCTTCTTCCGCGGCGTACAGCTTGCCGGGGGTGATCTTTTCATTGATCGCCTTGATACGCTTGGACAGTTTCGTCATGGCTCAACCCTCCACGTCCAGACCCATGCTGCGGGCGCTACCGGCGATGGTGCGCACCGCGGCATCCATATCGGCCGCTGTCAGATCGGGCATCTTGGCCGTGGCGATCTCCTCGAGCTGGGCACGCGAGACCTTACCGACCTTCTCGCTGTTGGGACGTGCGCTGCCACTCTCGACACCGGTCGCCTTCTTCAGCAACACCGTTGCGGGCGGTGTCTTGGTGATGAACGTGAAGCTGCGGTCGCTGTAGACGGTAATGACCACCGGCAGCGGCAGGCCCGGCTCGACACCCTGGGTCTGGGCGTTGAACGCCTTGCAGAACTCCATGATATTGACGCCGTGCTGGCCCAGCGCCGGACCGACGGGCGGACTCGGATTGGCCTTGCCAGCTGCGACCTGCAGCTTGATGTACGCTTGGATTTTCTTTGCCATGACGACCTCTGTAGCGGGTGCAAGCGCCTGTTGTCAGGCTTCCCTGTTTACATGAGAGACAAGTTGCAAGTTACAAGAGACAAGAAAACCGGGTTCCTGATTCAACCAGCCACTTGTCTCTTGCACCTTGTATCTTGTCACTGGCAAGACCCGCAAAGGGTCACGCCTTTTACTGAGAGACAAGTTGCAAGCTACAAGAGACAAGAAAACCGGAATCCTAATTCAACCAGTCACTTGCTTCTTGCACCTTGTATCTTGTCACTGGCAAGACCCGCAAAGGGTCACGCCTTTTACTGAGAGACAAGTTGCAAGCTACAAGAGACAAGAAAACCGGAATCCTAATTCAACCAGTCACTTGCCTCTTGCACCTTGTATCTTGTCACTGGCGTGACCCGCAAAGGGTCATGCCTTTTCAACCTGACTGAACTCCAGTTCAACCGGCGTCGAGCGGCCGAAGATAAGCACTGCCACGCGCAGGCGGCTCTTCTCGTAGTTGACCTCTTCGACGACGCCGTTGAAGTC
>Ga0172382_10007648_pt1 | contig 15283 bp, 13 predicted proteins | sample Leawel138RmetaG_FD_122245 | JGI IMG/M metagenome (GOLD analysis project Ga0172382, IMG submission 122245) | Leachate microbial communities from a municipal landfill in Southern Ontario, Canada - Leachate well 138R metaG | ecosystem: Engineered > Solid waste > Landfill > Unclassified | place...
AAACATGAATAAGTTGTTTGAATTTGAAAAGGATAAGTTTGTGGGAGAAGGATTTACATATGACGATGTATTGCTTTTACCTGCTTATAGCGAGGTGTTGCCCCGTGAAGTGGATTTGAGTACGCACTTCACCCGAGAAATAACTTTAAACATACCCTTGGTTTCTGCCGCCATGGATACCGTTACCGAATCAAAACTGGCAATTGCGATTGCACAAGAGGGTGGTATAGGGGTTATTCATAAAAATATGAGCATAGAAGCACAAGCTTTGGAAGTTAAAAAAGTGAAAAGAGCAGAAAACGGCATGATAATCGAACCCATAACCATAGGTTCCAAAGCAAGCGTTAAAGAAGCCTTGGCATTAATGAAAGAGTATCACATAGGAGGGATTCCTGTTGTTGATAATAATAATAGAATCAAAGGAATCGTTACCAACAGGGATTTGCGTTTTGAAAAGGAAATGGAAAAGCCCATAGCCAAAATTATGACCAAAAAAGTCATAACCATAACCGAATTTACTGATTTTGAAAAAGCAGCTGAGATATTACAACAATATAAAATTGAAAAACTTCCGGTTGTAGATAACGAAAATAAAGTAATCGGACTAATAACGTATAAGGACATTATCAAAATCAAAGCCCGACCGAATGCATGCAAAGACAGTCGAGGGCGATTACGTGTGGCAGCTGCTGTTGGCACCGCTTATGATACTATGGAAAGGGTAAATGAGTTGGTAAAAGCGGGCGTAGATGCCATAGTGGTGGATACGGCTCACGGTCATTCGAAGGGTGTGTTTGAAATTACAAAATGTATTAAGCAAGCCCATCCCAATCTGCCCATGGTGGTAGGTAACATAGCAACGCCGGAAGCCGCCCTTGATTTGGTAAAAATCGGAGTTGATGCCGTGAAAGTGGGCATAGGCCCCGGTTCCATATGTACTACCCGTATTATAGCCGGTGTCGGTGTGCCGCAATTAGCGGCTGTTTATAGTGTTTCCAAAGCGTTGAAAGGATCGGGTATCCCCGTTATTGCCGATGGCGGTATTCGTTACACAGGTGATATCATTAAAGCATTAGCTGCGGGTGCGGCTACTGTCATGGCAGGTTCACTTTTTGCAGGTGTGGAAGAGTCACCGGGAGAAACCATAATTTTCGAAGGCAGGAAATTTAAAACATATAGGGGCATGGGATCTTTGGAAGCTATGCAAAAAGGATCAAAAGACAGATATTTTCAAGATTTTGAAAGCGATATAGCCAAATTAGTTCCGGAGGGTATCGTAGGGCGCGTTCCTTTTAAAGGGATGCTTTCGGAAGTTATTCATCAAATGATGGGTGGTTTGCGTGCAGGTATGGGTTATACCGGATGTGGAAATATTGAAGCTTTGGAAAATGCACGTTTTATTAAAATAACCGCTGCCGGTATACAAGAAAATCATCCGCACAACGTTACTATCACGCAAGAAGCACCAAATTATTCTAGATAATAATAAAAACATAATTATAATAAAAAGATATAAAATAATGAGAAAGAGAGTAGTTTTATTTATTTTTTTGATGATTGTTACTCAAATTGTTTTGTTCTCACAAGACGATAAAGTTGTTATGAAAATAGGAAATGAAAACATAAACTTAAAGGAGTTTGTCAATACCTATGAAAAGAATAACGATTTGAAAAAAACAAGTGAACAAGAGTTGCGCGAATACATTGATTTATATGTTAACTTTCGCTTAAAATATGCCGAGGCTCTAAGTCTTCGTTTGGATACCATCGAAGAATTACAAAAAGAATTAAACGGTTACCGTATGCAAGCCGCTCGTTCTTATCTGACCGATAAAGAAGTAAATGAAAAGTTGTTAGACGAAGTAATGGAACGAATGCAATGGGATGTAAGGGCAAGTCATATAATGAAGAAACTGCCTTTAGAAGCCAATCCGAAAGACACATTGGAAGCCTATAAAGAAATCATTAACCTACGCAACCGAATTTTAAAGGGAGAATCCTTTGCCGACATAGCTGCCGAAAAATCCGATGATTTCTCAGCTCGCAATCGTTATAACAATGAAGGCAAATTAATACAAAGAGGAAATAAAGGCGATTTGGGTTATTTTACCGTTTTCGATATGATTTATTCTTTCGAAACAGCGGCCTATGCTATGAAAGTAGGCGAAGTATCGATGCCTATTCGTACGGAATTCGGTTATCACTTGATTTATTTACATGATAAAAAACCGGCTTTAGGTCGTTGTGCCGTTTCCCAAATATTAATTGCATATCCTGAAAATGCTACTGCCGAAGATTCGGTAAAAACGAAAGAAAAAGCAAAAGAAGCATACAAAGCCGTTAAAGAAGGTATGGATTTCGCAACAGCAGTTCAACGCTATTGTACAGATAAAGGATTGACTGAACGTAAAGGTGAAATGCCGATATTTACCGTTTCCCGCTTTGACGGTGATTTTGTAGAAAACATATATGGTTTAAACGTGAATGATATAACCAAGCCTTTTGAAACGGTTTATGGTTTTCATATTGTTAAACTTACCGATAGAATTCCCGTTGAAATCAATGCCGATGCCCGTGCCCTTGCTAAAAACCGAATCATTAAAGATTCTCGTTCCGAAAAAAGCAAAGAAGCCTTTGTGGAACGCTTAAAGAAAGAATACAAATTCAAAGAAATAAAAACAAAAAACAGCTTCCCCGCTTTGGAAGATTTTTATACCATTGATTCTTCTTTCATTATAGGTAAATGGAAAGCCGATGCTGTTAGTTCATGGACGAAGCCTCTTTTTGTTTTAGCCGATAAAACTTTTACTCAAAAAGATTTTGCCCATTATCTTGAAGAAAATCAATACGAAGGATCCGAAAATGTGAATCTCGATGAACTGATTAAATATTTTTATAAAGATTTTGTTCAAGAAGTGATTATGGATTATGAAGACGGAATGTTGGAAAAGAAACATCCCGAATTTGCCGGTTTAATGAAAGAATACCACGAAGGTGTTTTGTTATATGAATTAAGTGAACAAAAGGTGTGGAAAAAAGCCGAAATCGATACCATAGGATTAAAAGCTTTTTATGAAACAGTGAAACAAGATTATTTGTATCCGGTAAGAGTAGAAGCCAATCTCTATACTTTTTCAGATGAATCGGTCTTTAATCAGTGGAACAAATTGTTGAAAAAAGGCACAAATCCCGCCGAAGCCATGACCAAGTTAAATAAAAAGATAGCGGTTGTATCGAGTAAAAACTTGGTTAGATGGAAGGGGCAAGAGGCATCATTTGATTCATTGTTTCATTGGAATAATTGGAATCAACAAATACAATCAACCACAGCAGGTAAAAACACAACTGTTACTATGGATTATAAATCGGAACAACAACGTATGCTTTGTGCCAATAAGACAGCTTTATCATTTTTAGAAGTGATTGAATTCAAAGGGCCTTCTCCAAAACCTTTGGAGGAAGTGAAAGGCATCATCGTTTCTTTATATCAAAACTATTTGGAAGAAGAATGGATCAAAACCCTACGCTCCCATAACAAAGTGTGGATTGATTACGATGCCATTTTATCCTTGATTAAATAATCGTTCATGAAATATCTTTTTGCATCGGTTATTATTGCTGGCTTGTTATGTGTGGCATGTTCTCATAGAAACGATGTTGTAGTGGCTAGCGTTTACGATGAAACATTAACCATGAGCGATTTGCAAGACATGATACCCGATTTCGATCCTTCGTCCGATAGCCTGTCGGTTCAATCTTATTATATTGATAAATGGATTCAAAAACAAGCTTTGGCATACGAAGCTGAACATGCACTCTCTCAAGAAGATAAGAATTTCGATAAGCAAATGAAGGACTACTATCAATCTTTATTGATGTTTGCTTATGAAAATAAAAAGGTAGAAGAATTACTCAATATTGAGGTTTCGGACAAGGAAATGGAACGTTATTATGAAACACATAAGTCCGAATTCGAAATGAAAAAGAATATTGTGAAAGTTAACTATGTTAAATTTCCCCTTGGTTTTAACCAAACCGAAACCGTTAAAAAAATATTATTTAAGGACAATCGTTCAACACAAGAACAAAAACGGATGGAAGACATATGTATGAAATTCGCTGAAAACATGTACCTTGAAAGCGATTGGCTTCTCTTTGACGATATTTTAAAGGAAATTCCTATCAATACGTATAATCAAGAACAATTTTTACAAAATAATCGTTATATCGAATTGAGCGACACTAACAATGTGTATTTAGTTAATATTATTGATTTTAAAATAAATGAAGCCTATTCACCCTTGAGTTTGGAAAAAGAACGCATCAAAAACATCATCCTCGATCAACGCCGCCAAGCCTTGCGAAAACAAATCCGCAATGATGCTTTGAATAAAGCCAAACAAAATCATGAAATTCATATTAACTTATAAGATTTGGCAATCATTAAATGATAATTCAACAACTACGAAAACTTTCGTTACGAAACATTTCGTAGTTTTTAGTAGATTTATATACAATAATATAAATGGTTTTTCTTAATATTATTTGAAAAAATAGTACGATAAAAACAACTCAATAAACAATATTTGTATACATTTGTAAAAAAAAATGAAAAACATGGAAAATCCATTTAAGTTCGGTACCATAGTGCAAGAAGAATTTTTTACCGATAGAAAAGAAGAAATCGGTAAAATTCAACAAATACTTGAGAGTAAGAATCATTTAATCCTTATCTCGCCACGTAGATTCGGAAAATCAAGTTTGATACACAAAGCTACCCAAATAATCGGTCGACCGACAATTTACATCGATTTACAATTGGTTACCGATATAGATGATTTTGCATCTCAATTATTAAAAAAACTCTTTGTTATTTATAAATGGGAAAGAATAAAACAAGCGGTAAAGTCTTTTCGCATCATTCCAACCATTAGTATACATCCTGGGAATAATACGGTTGAGGTTACTTTTAATGCGGCAAGCGATGTGTTTATTTGTTTGGAAGATGTGCTGAATCTGATTGAAAAATTGGGTCAAAAGGGTGAAAGGCCAATAGTTGTTATAGATGAATTCCAAGAAATCAGAAACATTGGGAAACAAATTGAGAAAAAATTAAGAGGCGTTCTACAAGTCCATCAATCGGTGAATTATGTCTTTCTGGGAAGTGCAGAATCCATGATGAGGGAAATATTTGAAAAGAAAAAATCTCCTTTCTATCATTTCGGTCTATTGATGCCTTTACCAAAAATTCCCTATGATGATTTCTTTGATTTTTTAAATAAAAGATTTCGGAAGATCATCAAAAACAGCAAAGAAACGGCAAAAAGCATTTTAGCGTTCACAGATTGTCATCCTTATTATACACAGCAATTAGCATTTCATATTTGGATGGGAATAGAAAATAAATCCTTTACGGGAAATTATATTGAGCATGCCATTACAGAAATGATAATGTTGCACGATAATGATTACGAACGTTTATGGAATACAATCCGGCAAACCGATAAAAAAATATTAATTGCACTCTCACAACAAAACTTAAGAGCTTTAAACCTACCTGCAAGCACGTTATACAGCGGTTTGAAACGATTAAGCGAGCAAGGCTATGTTATCAAAGAAACAACTTTCGAAATGGATGATCCCTTTTTTAAGCATTGGATTATCAAACGAAGAGAAAAATAAAAATCAAAATAAATAAAAGCAAGGAAAGCTCGTTTAATAAGATGTTTTTAAATAATAATATATTAATGAAAAAATTTATCGGAATCATTCTATGTTTGATATGGCTGCCTGTTGCAATGACGCAGTCCGATAACAATGTAATAGATGAAATTATTGCAACGATAGGCGATCGTATTATAACCAAATCCGATTTAGAATATGCCCTTCAAGGCTATAAATACCAAACGGGGTTATATACTTTGGAAAACGAAGAAGACTTGCGTTGCGCTATTTTGGAACAAATAATATTTCAAAAATTGCTTATCAATCAAGCAGAATTGGATAGTATTACCATTACTGAAGCCCAAATTACCGAACGCATCGATTATAATATGCGAATGCAAATTGCACAAATGGGAGGGAATATTAAAAAATTAGAAGAAGCCTATGGTAAAACATTGACCGAAATAAAAGCCGAATCGCGCGATTTGGTTAAAGACGAGTTTTTATCCGAACAAATGCAACAAAAGCTAATACAAAACATTAATATTACTTATCAAGAAGTTAAAGATTATTTTGATAAAATTCCTTACGACAGTTTACCCATCATTCCGCTCGAATACGAGCTGTCGCAAGTAGTGAAAACACCGCAAATAGGCGAGGCGGAAAAGATAGATATAAAACGTCGTTTGGAAGAAATTCGCACACGCGTGCTAAGAGGCGAGAATTTCAAAACCTTTGCCCGCATGTATTCCGAAGACCCGGGCAGTGCACCGAAAGGAGGAGAATTGGGTTTTGTTGGAAGAGGGGAGTTGTTTACCGAATTCGAATTGGCCGCTTTTTCATTAAAACCGGGTGAAATATCGCCCGTTGTCGAAACACAAGCGGGTTTTCATATCATTCAAATGATTGAACGAAGAGGCGAACAAATCAATGTAGCTCACATCCTTATTAAACCCAAACCCTCAGCCGAAGAAATGATGCGTTCGAAAAACTATTTGGATAGTATATATCAAATCCTCAAAACAACCGACATGCCTTTCGATTCGGCGGCTAAACTTTATTCAGACGACCCCGGTAAAATCAGTGGTGGAATGCTCGTTAACCCCATTACAGCTTCTTATGCTTTTACCGAAGACCAGTTGGATAAATCGGTCTTATATGCCATAAACAATTTGATTAAAGGAGAGTTTTCGCAAGTTGTCCCCATGATTACCGATGAAGGCAATCAAGCTTACAGGATTTTATATATCAAAGAAAAAAGAACCGCTCATAAAGCCAATATGATCGATGATTATGAAAAAATTAAAAACGTGGCAATGGAAAACAAAAAGCAGGAAGCCTTGTTGAAATGGACAAAGAATAAAATAAAATATACACACGTAAAAATTAAACCGCAATATCAGAATTGTGATTTTTTCGAAAAATTTGGAATCGTAGGGAAATGATAGAATTTAAATCAGATGTAGAAGCCGTTGAAGCATTTAATCAAAAATATGCACAACTACGGCAAGAAGTTGGAAAAGTTATTGTTGGTCAAGATGAGGTATTGAAAAATATACTTATAACCATATTCAGTCGAGGTCATGTGCTGTTAATAGGCGTACCCGGTTTGGCAAAGACATTAATGGTTACCACCATAGCCAAAGCTTTGGGTTTGTCGTGCAATCGTATACAGTTTACGCCCGATTTGATGCCAAGCGACATTATGGGAACTGAAATCTTAGATGAAAACAGAAACTTTCGCTTTTTGAAAGGACCCGTTTTCTCTAATATTGTGCTTGCTGATGAAATTAACCGTACGCCACCTAAAACACAATCGGCTTTACTCGAAGCCATGCAGGAACGAAGTGTTTCCATTGCCGGTGTAACGCACAAATTGCCAGATCCCTTTTTTGTGTTGGCAACCCAAAACCCCATAGAACAAGAAGGAACCTATCCCTTGCCCGAAGCGCAGTTAGACAGGTTTATGTTTAACATTTATTTGGATTATCCCAGTTTTAATGAAGAAGTAAGTATAGTGAAATCAACCATAGGAGGAGATTTATATACTCCCAAACAAGTGATTGATATGGAAGAGATTTTGTATTACCAGAAATTATTACAAAGGATTCCTGTAGCGGAAAATGTGTATAACTACGCCGTTAATTTATCCATTATCACCCGTCCCGAAACGCCCAAAGCGCATGAATGGGCTAATAAATATTTGGCCTGGGGAGCCGGTCCGCGTTCTTCACAAAATTTGATTATTGCCGCAAAATGTCACGCCGTTTTATCAGGGAAAATTTCACCCGATATCGAAAACGTAAAAGCAGTGGCCCATTTGGTGATGCGTCATAGGGTCGTTAAAAACTATCGTGCCGAAGCCGAAAGTATTTCAATCAATGCCATTATTGATGAATTTCTGAAAGCAAAAATCTAAATACAGTTTTTTGTGTTTGTTTAACCGAATGTTAGTTTCATAATCATATATATGCAAACGAACGACAGTTTTCGTATACGTATTATTGACGGGAAAAAGAAAATCTTTGATCCGATACGTAAAGCCTATGTCGCTTTCACTCCCGAAGAAATGGTAAGACAAGCTTATTTGAAATATCTTATCAATGAGTTACATATTCCCGAAATAGCTATCTCGGTTGAGAAAAAAGTAGTTTATAATTCCTTGACAAAACGATATGATATTGTGGTTGCTAAACCCGACGGTTCTGTATTGCTTGCAGTGGAATGTAAGGCGGAAAGCATAGAAATAAACGAAAACACTCTCCATCAATTGGCCATGTATAACCGTGAATTACAAGCAAAATATCTCGTGCTTTATAATGGAAAAGAACAAGTGGTTCTAAAACAAAACAAGCTTGATTACCTGCGCATAGAAGAACTTCCATCTTATAAGGAAATGATAGCGTCAGTATAGTTAAATATCCCAATAAAACAATTAGCAAAAAACTATTATCGGATGGTTTTTTCGATTGAGTTTTTGACTACTTTTGCCCTCAATTTAAGTGTTAAGATAATAAACAGTTAATAATCATTTCATATAAATGCAACAACCAATATTATTGATTCTTGCTGCCGGGATGGGAAGCCGCTACGGAGGATTGAAACAAATAGATACTTTGGGTCCGAATGGAGAAACCATTATTGATTATTCCATTTATGATGCCAAGCAAGCCGGTTTCGGTAAAATAGTTTTTGTGATACGAAAATCAATTGAAGATGATTTCAAAGAAATTGTTATTAATAAATATAAGCATTTGATAGCAGTTGATTATGTGCTTCAAGAATTGGATGCTTTACCCCCGGCTTATACTTGTCCACCTGAACGCAGCAAACCATGGGGAACAGGACATGCCATTTTGATGGCAAAAGATAAAATCAATACTTTTTTTGCCGTTATCAACGGGGATGATTATTATGGTAAACATGCTTTTGAAGTCATGGCCGATTACCTTTCTTCTCTTTCGATGGATAATGATAAGGATGCTTACAGCATGATTGCTTATGCTTTATCAAAAACTCTATCGGAAAACGGGACAGTTTCGCGTGGTGTTTGTACACCAAACGATGATAATTATTTATTGAATATAAAAGAATATACCAAAATTCAATCTATTGATAATACGATTGTGCATATTAATACCGACGGTTCTCTCGAACATCTGAATCCCGATGCTCCCGTATCCATGAATTTTTGGGGCTTTCATCCTTCTTTATTCCTACATTTGGAAAAGATGTTTACGGAATTTTTAAAAGAGAATATCAATAATATCAAATCGGAATTCTATATCCCATTTGCCGTAGATGATTTAATCAAAGCAAATAAAGCCAAAGTAAAATTACTTAAAACAAAATCCGAATGGTTTGGCGTTACCTATCAAGAGGATCGACAAAAAGTGGTAGAGAAATTCGAAGAGTTTTTGACTCAGGGGGTTTATCCTGATAAATTATGGTAATTTAAAATTTAATTTATTCTATTCTATAGCTTTAATAATAGTAGCAAATGAAAACCATTAGTCCCTCTCGCCACGGGATACAAAAAATAAGTTTGGCAGGTCTTATTATTACCTTAGGAATTGTTTATGGTGATATAGGTACTTCTCCTTTATATGTTATGCGAGCCATATTATCGGGAAGTAACGGAACACCATCTTTAGAATTTATATATGGTGCCATTTCTTGTGTTATATGGACATTAACCTTACAAACCACCATTAAATATGTTCTTATAACATTAAGAGCCGATAATAACGGTGAAGGCGGTATTTTGGCGCTTTTTGCGTTGATACGAAAACGTGCCAAATGGGTATTTGTCTTTGCCATGATTGGAGGTGCTATGTTGCTGGCCGATGGAGTTATAACTCCCGCCATTACCGTCGTTTCCGCTATCGAAGGATTGAGAATTGTTAATCCGGAAATACCTGTTATTCCTATTGTTCTGGTAATTATAAGTGCTTTATTTCTCATTCAACAATTTGGAACCAATATACTAGGTCGGTCGTTCGGACCTATCATGTTAATATGGTTCCTGATGATGGGAATCATAGGATTTCAACAAATACTAACACTCCCTTCCATATTAAAAGCTTTTAATCCTTATTATGCCTTTTTGTTGCTCACCCAGCATCCCGGTGGTTTCCTGTTGTTGGGAGCCGTTTTCCTTTGTACCACCGGTGCCGAAGATTTGTATGTCGATTTAGGGCATTGCGGTTTGAAGAATATCAGAATTACTTGGATTTTTGTTAAAACATGTCTCATTTTAAATTATTTAGGTCAAGGGGCATGGATACTGAATCATGCCGAGACAATCAATAGTTCAACCAATCCTTTCTTTTCCATTTTGCCTCCTTGGTTTTTAATTCCGGGTGTTATCATTGCAACTTCCGCTGCCGTTATTGCCAGTCAGGCTTTGATTAGCGGTGCTTATTCGGTTATCAGCGAAGCTATTCAACTTAACTTCTGGCCAAAAGTAAAAGTTCTATATCCTGCTACCAGTAAAGGACAAATATATATCCCTAGTATCAATAAATTTTTATGGATAGCTTGTTGTTGTGTCATATTGTTTTTTAAAGAATCGGCAAGAATGGAAGCCGCTTACGGTTTGGCAATAACCATTACCATGCTGATGACCACTATCTTATTGTCGGTGTATTTACGATTGGAAAAAAAGAAGTGGTTTTTTGTTGTAGCGTTGTTAGCCGTTTATTTAACCATCGAAGGGTCTTTCCTAATCGCCAATATGTATAAATTTGTACATGGCGGTTGGGTTACCATTTTAATTGCAACGGGCTTGTTATTTATTATGTATGTGTGGTTTAAAGGAAGAGAAATAAAGAAATCTTTCTTACAATTTGTGAAAATAGATGATTATAAGGATGTCATAGTCAATTTAAGTAAAGACCAAAGTATTCCTAAATACGCTTCTAACCTGGTGTATCTTACCAAAGCCGATTTGGAAACCGATATTGAATCGAAGATTATATATTCCATTATTCATAAACGGCCCAAACGTGCCGATACCTATTGGCTGATTCATATCCATATTGTAGATGAACCTCGAACCATGGAATATACCGTTCACCCTATTGTGCCCGACGTTATTTTTAGGGTGGAATTCCGTTTAGGATATAAAGTAGATTCACGAATTAATTTATATTTTAAACAAGTGTTGGACGATTTGGTTGCCAATAAAGAATTTGATATTATTAGTAAATACCAATCCCTGCATGATTATAATATCATGAGCGACTTCCGTTTTGTGGTTATCGAAAGGATACAGAATTACGATTTTGATTTTAAAACCGTCGATCAGTTTATTATGGATGCTTACTATTTGCTGAAAAAAACAGGGATTAGCGATGTAAAAGCATTCGGATTGGATACAAGCAACGTAGAAGTTGAAATGGTGCCACTCCTTTTTAACCAACCTATTAAAGACAAACTAAAAAGAATTACCTAATCTTATCTTGTTTTTCAATTTAATATCTTTCCCTTTGTTGTTGAAGTTGTTTAATCTTTTCAAAGGTAACTTTATAGTCGTCGATTTTTTCCGCATTTAATTTGTCGGCATATTTATCGAGAAAATCTTTTGCATTTTCGTAATAAATAAATTCCTTCAACAATATCTTTTTTCCGTTTGTATTTTCAAGATAGATATCGAAGGATTTAGTAGTATCGGTAGGGTTGATGCTTGCCATATTCATCGTTTGCGATTCGTTGAGGTATTTAAGAACGATTTTGTTGTAATCGTTAAGGGTTTCCCATTTCCCGAATTTTAATATCAGCAAATCGGAATAAGCTTTGATTTTGTCTTTATCGTAATCAATCATAACACCTTTAATGGCAAGGAAAACAATAAATCCGAGGATAATAGTAATAATAGCCATGAAGTCGTGGTTTCCTGCTATTAACCAAACTATGCCGGCAATACAAATTCCTCCTCCTACATAAGAAGTAAATCCTTTAAAACTAATCCCTTTTGAAATTTTTTCTATCATAATTACCGCTAAATTTAATATATTGAATTTATTCCCCAAGGATATTGTTTGCGAACCACGCTGTAATTACCCGTGTTATGATTGTTTAAGTTTATATCAAAATATAAAGGAGCTAATCCTTGTGCATAGGGTTCGATAAACTGAACGTGATAGCTTTTCTTTTCAATATCTTTAATCTCAATGCTGAGATCGAAAAGACAATTACAATCACAAGCTGCTACCTTTTCAAATTCTTCAATCTTTAACGTGTCGTTTTGCAAATTTACTTCACAAGAGAGTTTGTCCGGGCAACAATTAAATCCCGTATTGATATGGGTAAAAGTGAGTTTTTTTGTAGATTCATCGTATTGAAATTCAACGCGTGAAATGGTATCGGAAATCGCATCGGCCGATTTGAGATTGCTTTTGCATATCAGATTACTTGATAAGGATGCTTTTAAACGTTTCTCTTGGTTTTCTTTTTGACAAGAAAAGGTAATTATCCCAATTAAGAATAGAATTAGATATAAATGCATCTGTGTTTTCATATTGCTTAATTTTTTTATAATTGAATTTTATTTTGTTGTTCCTATTTTACGGATTTTAATTAACGGGGGCAAATATACATTTTTTTTATTATAAACATTTTTTGTTTTTTTTGTGCCCGGATAGATCGAAAGATAATTATGAATGATGAATTATGAATGAAGTCATACGTTGCAAGACAACGTATTGAAAAACTGAAAACTGACGATTGAAAACTAATTCGATTTACGACTATGAGCAAAAAACCGCTTCATGCTTCAATCCATGATTTGTCAATAGAATGTAACATGATTTTTTCTTTCGAAATAAAATAATCATAGAAGAATAATCCCAAAATAGTCAACAGTATAGCAATAAAACCACTTACACCGCTTACTCCGATTATCAAATCATTTCCCCCTTCAACCAGCATCAAACTGATACCGGCTGTTCCATTAAGAACGCCGTGCATAATTGCTGCAGCAATTACCGACTTGGCCTTTAGGGTGATATAGTTGAATAGGAAAGCAAGCAATATACACCATGCTGTCATCATAAAAACTCCTGTAACAGGATGTTGCGGATAGTTATGCCCTTGTAATATCAATGGAGCATGCCATAATCCCCAAATGCCTCCGATAAGCAAAGAGGCCTTAACAAACGATAACCGTTTGAATGCTCTTAACAAGAAACCTCTCCATCCCAACTCTTCGCCGAAGGCAAACAAACCGTTGACGGTAATGCCTGCTAATACACCGTAAATTAATGTCAGAAATACAGGATGTATGGACATTTCTTCCATCGATTGTTTCATTTCTACCACTTCTTCTCCCGTCATGGAGGATTCAAAACGTTTAAACATGCCTGCCATTTCGGGAGAAAAACTAATATCGGGCAACAATAAACTTATACCCATACTAAGAATATTTAATAGTATGGGTATGAGTATAGCTGCTAAAAACCATAGATTTAGTTTAAAGGAAATCCGTAAAGGCTCTTTTATCTTTTCTTTATAAATACCTTTTTCAATCAACAACACACTGAGCATGGGTATCAACATGTAAAGAGCACCCATAATTGTTCCGTAGGGGCCTTTAAAATTTCCTCCGAAAAGATAGAAAAGACCCGCAAGGGAATAACTCGCCGTAAACGTTATGATAAGGAATAACCAAGTTTTATGAATCTTTTTCATTTGATAATGATTTTTTTCTCCTGCCTGCTTTTTTTAAAGATTGATCTAATATCCATTCTATTTGTCCGTTGATGCTGCGAAACTCATCGGAAGCCCATTTTTCGAGCTGTTTCATCATTTCTTCGTCCAAACGGAGAATAAAAGGTTTCTTTTGTGCCATTACATTAATATTAATAGATACTTCCGGCATTAATTACGGGACTGGCCGATTCATCAGCACATAACACTACCAATAAATTGCTTACCATGGTGGCTTTTTTATCTTCATCCAAATTAACCACATGGTTTGCTTCCAATTTGTTTAATGCCAATTCAACCATGGAAACGGCACCTTCCACTATTTTTTCACGTGCAGCTATAATAGCTTCCGCTTGTTGACGACGTAACATGGCTTGGGCTATCTCGGAAGCATAAGCCAAATAGTTGATTCTTGCTTCTTTCACTTTTATGCCGGCTATGGCTAATCGTTCCATGAGTTCTTCTTCCAGACGATCGTTGATTTCTTCTCCTCCCGAACGTAAAGTTAGCTCATCCACTTTATGGTCAATATGATCATAAGCATACAAACCCGCCACTTTTCGCAAGGCGGCATCGCTTTGCACTTGGACGAAATGCTCAAAGCTTTTTAAACTGATTGCTTTTGTGCCACTGGTGTTGGATGAATCGATGTCGAAACAAGCCTTATAGGTATCTTCGATTTTCCAAACCAATACCAATCCAATCATAATGGGATTGCCGTTTTTATCGTTTACTTTTATGGGTTCAATATCCATATTCAAAGCGCGTAAGGATAATTTCTTTTTCCCGTAGAAAGGATTAATCCAGAAAAAACCGTTTTGTTTGATAGTGCCGGAATACACACCGAAAAACGTTAACACCACCGACATATTAGGCTGTATCATCACAAATCCGATAAGATGAAAAACCCATAAAGATATCAACACACAAAAACTGACAATAACACCTACTTCGTTATTGTTGTTTCCAAATAGAATAATTAATGCAATGGTAATTGCAAATAATGCTACATTGAAAAATAAATGTAGAAAACCGTTCGAGCTAAATGTAAGCTCTTTAACAAATTCTTTTGATTTCATTGTTTCTCTTTTTAATGATATTATTATGATATTATTTTGCAAGCAAAAGTATATTATTATTTCATATGTTTTGCAGCTTTGTTAAAAAAAATAAAAAAAAGTTGCAAATAGAAAAACAACGCACTGAATAACTGAAAACTGACAACTAAAAAAATGTGCCGAGTGCCGAGTGCCGAGAAAAGAGTGAAAAGTGAAGAGTGAAGAGAACAATTAAAAATTAAAAATTAAGAATTAAAAATCCGCATTCATCCGCCGCATCCGCGTCATCTGCGTGCCATTTTAATTGGTTTTATCTCTCTGCGTTCTTTGCGTAATATCTTTGCATTCTCGGC
>Ga0172382_10007649_pt1 | contig 15282 bp, 28 predicted proteins | sample Leawel138RmetaG_FD_122245 | JGI IMG/M metagenome (GOLD analysis project Ga0172382, IMG submission 122245) | Leachate microbial communities from a municipal landfill in Southern Ontario, Canada - Leachate well 138R metaG | ecosystem: Engineered > Solid waste > Landfill > Unclassified | place...
CACATTGACAGCTTTTACAATATTATTATTTAAGGAATAGTCCAAATGCCAAATTATGAATTTATTTGTCCTAAATGTACTTATTTTGAAACTACCATATTAAAAGTAGATGAAAGAAACAACAATAGGATGTGTCCTAAATGTGGTAGTATTTTAGAAAGACAAATAGGAAATGTTGGTTTTGATCTAAGAGGAGAAGGTTTTTATTGTAACAGGGAGAAATATAATTATGATGACTAATAAAGATATATTATACCAGGCAATTTTAAAGGCCGAACAGAATGGTTTCAAAGAACATTTAAATTTGTTACCCTTTATAAAAACACAAGAACCAGAAAATTTAGTCAAAACAATATTTCTTGGACAATTTAGGAACATTATTTTTAACCACAATTTTGCTAAAGCGTTTTTTGGAGAATTTAAAGGGGATGGTAAATTATTTGAAGACGGAGAAAGATTTAGTCATTTTAATGAAAATGGTTGGCCAGTTGTTGATAGAGATTGGAGATATCATTTACCAATAATGGTAATGGAAAAAGAACCACTAAAATACTTGGAAAAATTTCTAAAGGACAAATAATGAAAAAATTTATTTTTACTAATAAAAATGAAGCAAAAATATATATTAATAAAAGAGTAAAATCAATAAAACAAGAACTTTTAAAACATTTGGAATCATTAAACACGAATGAATCAATAGATGCTACATATTATATTGAAATGGAGTATAAATAATGAACAAAACACGAACTCTTGAATTGAGAAAATCAGCATTAAAAGCATATGAAAAAGTAGGATTAGAAAAGAAAGGAATTTCTTTTAAGAATTTTTTTAGAAGAATAAAGAAAAATTATAAAAGGATCACAGAATGATAGATAAAAAGAATTGGAACGAATTTAGAGACGCAGGCCTATTATGGTTTACTAATAGATTTCTTCATTTATTCGGATGGGCCATTGTAATTGATTATGAAGATTTAACAAAGGGAACAATTAAAGAGGTATATCCAGCAAGATGTAAGTTTAGAGGTTTTGATGACAAAAGCGAGTCAAAAGGATTCATAAATGTTACAAAATATTTAAAGGATAATATTAATGATTTATTAAAAGAAGCACAAGAATAAATATAGTAATCGATTATGGAGAAGTGATGATAAAGTTATTGAAAGCAAGACTAATAAATTTTCAAAAACATTCTGATTTAACAGTAGATTTTAATGATGATGTTACTATTTTTACTGGATTGACGGATGCCGGAAAAAGTGTAATTAGACGTGCAATCGATTGGACAATTTTCTGTTCTGGTATTAAGGAAAATGATTTACGTAAAGAAGGAACAAAACAAACATCTGTTGTTTTATCATTTAACAACGGTGTTGAAGTCGAAAAAGTAAAAAGCAATTCAATAAATAGATACATTCTTAGAAAACCAAATGAAGATGAGCAAGTATTTGATAATTTTGGAAAAGATACACCACAAGCAATAAAAGACGCAATTGGAATGTCACAAATCGACATTGGAAGTGAATCCCTTAATTTAAACATATCAGAACAACTGGTTCTCCCATTTCTGCTTGACAAAACCCCATCCTTTCGATCAAAACTATTCAATAAAATAACTGGCAATGAGTTGTTAGATTCTCTATTTAAAAAATGCAACAAAGAAAGTCTGCGTATTAGTAGAGAGTATAAAGACGTGGAAGAGGTTCTTGTTAAACAGGAAAACGATGTTGTTAAATTTTCTGAACAATACAACCATGACAAAAAAATATTAGATTCAATTAAAAATAAGTATGCTATTTTAAAAGAAAAATCAAAAAAACTAGAAGAACTAAAAAGATTATCTTCATTAATATCCGAAAACGAATTAGCATTAAAGCAAGTTGAGAAAAGACTATCATCAATAGTAATGATAGATGATCAAACCATTTCCGATCTACGTAAAAAAGCCGAGAAACACAGTAAGTTAGTAGAAATAAGCAAGAAGCTATCAGAAATCAACAGTATGTTACAAAAGATAGAGTCATCTAAAATAAATATACCAGAAGTAGATTTTCAGGAATTATATAATAAAAATGAATTGTTTATTAAATTAAACAAGATTAGCACAGAAATGAAAAATTTACAAAATCAGGACTCAAAAAATGATAAATCTATTGATGAATCTTTAAAAATGCTATATAATAATCAAGAAGAATTAGATGAAATATGGAAAAAATTGGACAATGTTTGTCCATTATGCAAAATGAAAAAAGGATAAAATATTAAGAGGGATGAGAATGTCTTTATATTATGTAAACAAATATTTAGATGAAATTATTGATTTTATAAAAGAAAATTATGATCCAGAGAATGTTTTTGAAGAAGATGTTCTTTCTTTATGGGCAACTAATAATGGGTTTATTAAGGAATAATTTATGAAATTTGTTTATTTTTCAGATTCGCATATTGCTGGCAAAAATAGTGTCAATAGACTTGGTGATTATTTTTCAGATTGTATGGCCAAACTAGATGAATGCATTACTATCTATAAAAAAGAAAAATGTTCGTTTATGATTATAGGCGGCGATATTTTTAATAGTAATACAGTTAGCAATTCTGTAGTAGATGAATTCTTAGATAGAATAGAAAAAAACAATATAAATGTAAAGGTCATATATGGGAATCACGATCTCGTAAATTGTAATTTGGAAATGTCAAAATCAACATCTTTGGCCCATATGATGCGAAGAAGTAAAAACATTACTCTTTTAGATGAATATGAAGATAATACCTGTTTTATTAAGGGCATTAATTATAAGCATAATATTGAAGAAGATTTTTGTATTTCTGGTTTAAACTGTAAAGAAACTGATAAATTTAAAATAATAATTCCTCATGCTTTTATTTCTTTAAAAGAATTTCCATTTGCAACACATATTGTGGCATCTAAACTGAAAACTAACGCTGATGTGGTATTGTGTTCCCATTTTCATCATGATTGGGGAATTGAAACAGTAAATAACGTCAAATTTGTCAATCTAGGGGCCTTTGGTCGCTTATCCATAGCAGAACATGGTCATATGCCTAAAATCGCACTGGTGGACACTCAGACACGATTAATCGATATAATCCAGCTATCATCTGCCAAGAAAGGCAGTGAAATCTTTGATCTGAGTAAATACAATGAAAAGAAAGCAGAAAAGAAGGATATTTCCGCTTTTATTGAGGCCCTAAATAGTGTTGAGTGGCAGGACTTATCAACAAGAGATCAAATTATTAAAGCCGGTAAGGATAATAATATTGAACAACCAGTTATTGACTATTTAATAAACCAATTGGATAAATTAAGGATGAAAGATAATGAGTAATTCAAACGTGGTCAAATGTCCCAAATGTAACAAGGTATTTTTTGATGTTGGTAGTGATATTTGTCCATTTTGTAAATGTAATGTTCATGAACAATCAATTGATACTTTTAAAAACATGTTTGGGGAAGATAATCCGTTCAATGATATATTTGGAGGAAATTTATAATGATATTAGTTAAAGATATTATAGTGGAGAATGTAAATGGTGATTGTTGTGATGTAGCATATTATCCAAAAAGGGATTTCGATAGGTACAGCGTTAAACCAATAGATGTTAAAATGGAACATATTACAGGTAAGTTTTTTATTAATGAACGTGATGAAGAAGTTTGTCTTGGTTTTGCAAAACATGTTCAAGATATTCTTGGCTTACCATTTGAAGCATTTGATAACATGAATAAAAAAGCACAAAAAGATGCAAAACTTATATCCAGTTTAAGAAAACTTAGAAACAAAGAGTATGATGAGTTAAATAAATACAAAAAGATGTCGTTTTGGAATAGGTTAAAATTTTTATTTATAGGAGGAAGGTAATGACCAACAAAATTTGTCCAATAATGAGTACAAGTTTAGAAGTGACTCATCCAGAAATAAATAAATATTCTAAGAGTTATGTATCCGTGGAATTTAAGATCATTAAATGTCTAAGAGAAGAATGTGCATTATGGCAAAATAGTTGCAAACAATTTGATGAATCAAAAGGATATGATGTGATAAGCCAAAAAGAAGGATGTAAACTAGGGAGAATAGAATGACAGAATATACAGAAAAAATACAAAAACTTGAAAAGAAAATTCAAGAAATAAAAATTGAACATGCAAAAGCAGAAGAAAAGAAAAAGAACCTTACGGAAGAAAAAGAAAAACATCTTTCTTCTTTAAAAGAGTTGGGTGTTTCTTATGATGATTTAGACACAAAAATTATTCCTAATTTAAAACAGGACATGGATGGTATTATAGAAGAAATTGAAAAGGAGTTAGTGTAATGGAAGCTAAAACTTATGAGGTAGTAATTTGTCAATGTGATAATTGTTATGAATACGTTGAACAATGTGATAAATGTGGTACAGATTTTAAAGATGATCAATTTATTTCTTGTAAAGATGGAGAACATATATGTGGGAAATGCTATGAAAAATAATGAACATAAACTAATACATGCTCATGTGTATGAACCGCACAGAGCTTTATTTAAAAGTAATAAAAACGATCGATCTCAATGTCAAACTGTCTCTTGTCATAATTCTGAAAATTGTGATTTATTTAAACGAAAAGAATGCTCTTGGATAGGTGCATATGGATATAGTAGATGTCCTTATGGAACATATTCTAAAATAGACGGTTTCACTAGACGTGCAAGAAAGTATTATAGTTGGTTAAGTGATAAAAAAGATTTATATAAGGACGTATTAGATGCACTTAGACAAGCAAGTGACGTTATGGCTATTATAGGTGATTTTATATATCTTCCGTACTCATTTATGACAATGAATGATGATATTCCATTTAAAGAGAAGGGTGGATTTTTTGCAAAAGGATGTTGTTTTCTAAATAAAGAATTTTTTAATATTGATACTGTTGTAAAAATATGTACCTTTAGACCACAAGCTATGATGGGTGGAGAAATAAAATCATATCAAAAAGAAGAAGTTCCAAAATTTGTCAAGCATTTATCTGAACAATTTCCTGACTTATATAAAGAACTTTGTAATAGATTAGAAAACATATCCAATATTTCTTTGACTAATGTTGGAAGAGAAGCATACCTAAATACATTAAAATTTGATGTTGGAGAATTTAAAGATATTCATGGTGCTACATGGCAATGGGATGGTAAATATTTGATTTCAAATAATAGTCATGCCAGTTTTATGCTTATTTCAAAATTTGATGAATTACGATTGATACCAAGAGAAGATGTGACTGTTAAAATAACGGATGATAATCAAGTGTCAGACAAAACAATTTTTTATAAAAGTTAAAATGTAAAGAAAGGTGCTATATTAATGTTACTATGTAATATAAAAAATAAATATATTAGGAAATTCAAAATAATTTTATATTTTATTCCTTCATTAATAGCTGTTACGATAATAAATATAATAAAATATGACGAATTTATGAATGCAGTTAAACATGCATGGGAAGGAAAATAAATATAATGGTCGATTGTAACGACTGTAAACATCTAGATACTGAAAGATGCGGTGATTGTTCAGTTAGTTATGACATGCAATGCTCTTGTCATATAAATTCCCCATGCAGTTTTTGTATAAGTTGTAAATTTGAGGAAAAATAATGAATATTAAAGAATTAGAAAATAAAATAGAATCTTTTACATCTGAAGTGGATAGATTGAAGGGTAAACTATCTACTCTTGAGGATCAGTTTGTTGAATCACAAGAACGATTTGATAATTTAAAAATTGAAAAAGAATTAAATAGTAAAGCAGTTGAAGTTCTTACATTAGTACAGGATTCAACAAAAACATTAATTATTAATATGTTTGAATCGCTGGTAACACACGCTTTGCAATTTATCCATCAGTCAGACGAATACAAGTTTGAATTGGATTTTGGCAGAAGAGGAAATTTACCAGAATTATCATTTAACATTTTAACACCAGGTATGCAAGAACCACACGATATTATGACCACAAGAGGCGGCGGGACTTGTGACACAACATCGTTAGCATTAAGAGAAGTTTTATTAGAAGTATCAAAGACAAATGGGTTTTTGTTTCTCGACGAGCCATTCAAACATTTAGATAATGACGAAACCGTAATGAAGGGTATGGAATTTATTAAAGAAATACAGAAAAAAACGGGCAGACAGATTATGATAATAACCCATAAAACAATAATCGCTGACAACGAGGAAGGTGTTGTATGGATCAAGTAAAAAAATGTGTTATATTGGGTGCAGGTCAATCGATGCAAGAAGGAATTGAAAAAGGTCTTTGGACTAAACTAGATAATATTGCTACGTTTGGTATTAACGAAGCTTTTCAATTTTTTAATCCCACATTGATAACATTTGTGGATTGGACATTTTATCGTGATAGATTTGATAAAATAAAAAATTATCCATTAGTTATTGGAATTAATAATCCCGCCATAGGGTTTTGGTATACAGACAGAAAACGAGGAAGTTATCAAAAATGTGCTAAAGGTGACACTCTAGTAATGGTTAATGGAAGTTCGGAATATTTTGGAAAGGAATCATTAAAAAAAGGATGTTATACTGGAGTATTAGCTGGACTATTTACAACAACACTAGCAATGGCATTAGGATATAACGAAATTTATTTGCTTGGCTGTGACATGGGCCAGAAAGATGGTAAAACCCATTTTTATCAAAATAACAATAAAGGAATTGGCAATTTTACAGACGAAAATAATGTTGAAAGAACAGGAGTAGGATTTAACGTATGTGGACATTTTTCTACTGGAGTTTATAATAATACAGATGCATATATTCAAGATTTTTGGAAACCATATTTGACAGATACTGATGTTAAAATATATAATGTGTCAATGAATTCACGCATTGATACATTTGAAAAAATAACTTATGATGAGTTTTTTAAAAATATAGAAAACGAGGAAAAACTTGATCAAAATAAAGTTAGAGAACAAATTCGTATCAAAATTAAAACTGATTCCGATTAAAACATATATTGAAAAATTTCTAGGGATTATAAATGTTATGGTTGTTATCTTTAATATAATATTATTGTTTCTTTTCTTATGTGGGATCAGTCTCAAAATTGGCATTCATAAATATTGGTATAAACTGTTTGGATATAAAAATGAGTAAAATAAAAAATATTTTAAATGATGGTTTTTATGATGTATTTGGTGAATTAATAAATCAAAATTTCATAGATATTTATATAACTAAATGCATGAATCAATTAAAAGGAATAAAAGAACAAACAAGTTCACAAGAAATTCCTATTACATCATACCCAATTGCAAAATATGAATTGTTACAAAACAAAAAAGGACTATATGTAAAAACAGTACCCGTTAATTATAATCCATGTTTTGTTGTAGCCGGTGGCCCTTCCTTAAAAAACTTTAATTTTGATTTATTAAAACATAAAACTACTTTTGTATCAAATAAATCCATTTTTGATGTTCCAAATACTAACTATTTTGTTACGACGGATTATACTTTTTTGAGTTATCTTAAAAAGAATAATCTATATAATAAATGGCGAAGTAATAAAGCAGAAAAATATTTTGTTGCTAACTGTATATCGGATACAATACAAAACATAAATGGACAAATAACTGATACAAAATATAATCTAACTTACGATTTACAGGATTTTGATAAGATAGTTATTTGTAAATCGGCAAAAAACGTGGGTTTTGATTTTGACAATTTTAATAGTGGATATAATTCGGGTTTTTGTTTTGATGATAAAACGCAGATTCTTACTAAAAGAGGATGGAAATATTTTAAAAATTTAAAACATAATGACACTGTATTAAGTTTAGACCCAAAAACCCAAATAGCGGATTATTATCCTATTTCAGACATTCAATGTTTTGATTATAGTGGTGATTTATATTGTAAATCTGTATCAAGAGGACATCAAACCGATTTTGCAGTTACACCAGATCATTCTATGTTTGTTTATAGTAGAGATAGAAAAAAATATGAATTTAAACCAGCAAAATTTTTTAATGACCACCCTAAAAATGACCATTACACATTAAAAACCGATTTTAAATGGGTAGGAAAACACGCTGATTATATTAAAATAAACGGAAAACAATATACTGGTTGGGGAAATTATAAAAAAATTCAATACAAAATAAAATCCGAAATATTTATGCAGTTTTTAGGATGGTATTTAAGCGATGGTAACAATTATTGTGGTATAAATAGTTGGGGAGAAACATACAGAATTACTATTTATCAAAGTAAAAAATCTAAACACCTTGATGAAATTAGGTCTATTCTGTCACAATTACCATTCAAATATGTAGAATCAGAAAATAAAAATATGCTTTCTTTTCGTATAACAAACAATGTGCTAGGAAAATATATAAAAAAACATTGTGGAGGATCTGGTGTGTCCAAAAAAATACCCAATTATCTGAAATTTTTAACACCAGATCTAATTCATTTATTTTTAATGGCATATATGAATGGTGATGGAACTAAAGTGAAAACTGGCTATACTGTTTCCACGATAAGTAAAAAAATAGGATATGGAATGCTGGAATTGTTTTTAAAAGCAGGATACAAAAGAGTAAATTGCACACGTGTAAAAAATAAAAAACACAGAGTTTTTCCTGGTGGGTTTAAAGCAAATTTAAAAAAACATAACTATGTAGTGCACGCAACAAATAATACTACAGAAGAACGATTGATATTTAATCCAGATACTATATCTTATAGTGGTAAGGTATACGATGTAACCGTTGAACCACACCATACCATTTTTGTTAAGAGAAACGGTATGCCATTTTGGTCAGGAAATTGTTCATTTCAAATGGCATTAATAATGGGTTATAATCCAATTTATTTATTGGGATTTGATATGAATTGTGATCAAAAAGATACCCATTATCATGACGGATACGGAAAAAGCAAAGAAAAAATGGATCAAAATCTTCTAAATTATTCAACACATTTTAAACATATATTACAAAAATTAAGAATAGATAGACCAAATTTGCAAATTATTAGTTGCTCAAAAACAAGCATTTTAAATAAAATAATAGATTATAAAGATATAAAGGATGTTTTATGAAAGTTAAAGATTTGATTTGGGAATTACAACAAATACATAATCAAGAAAAAGAAGTGGCTTTTGGTAATTCTAACGCTAATGAGTCTTTTATACATAGTGTTGTTGAAACAGAATTTAGGGTTTATATTAAAGATTAATTGTAAGGAAAGGAACAAATAATGAGTGAAAAAATTTCGATTTTAATTCCTGTTTATAACAGGGAAGGTTTTATTGAACGAGCAATAAATAGTAGTTTAAATCAAACATATAAGAATTTACAAATTCTTGTTTATGATGACGGATCGAATGATAAAACCAGAGAAATTGTGATTGATATAGCACAAAAGGATAATCGTGTAAAATTGTTTTGTAATACACCAACAAAAAACGAAGGAGTAGGAAAGGCCCGAAATTTGTTATTAAAATTTTGCGATACAAAGTATGCTATATGGCAAGATAGTGACGACATTTCTGCACCAACACGAATCGAAGAACAATTAAAAGAGATGACTGAAGACAAAATGGTTTATTGTACGTGGGAAAATTTTAAGACTAAAGTGCCAGGAACAACAAGAGGGTTTGCAACTCTTATGTTTCCAGTAAACAAGGGTGTTCTTTTTCCTGAAGATATGAAGTTTGGCGGGGAAGATCAATGTTGGAGAGATGAAATGGAAAAGATTTATCCTACATCCGATGTAAATCAAGTTCTTTATTCAATAGATTTTCACGGAAACCGAATAGGAACGTGGAAACGAAAGATTGACAAAAATTGGAACGGAAAATACGATTTGAATGATATTAAAGACTTGTCATATGAAGATGCAATAAAAAAATATATGAACGAATATCAAACCAAATAAAGGAAATATATGACTCCAGAACTTTTGCTATTCTATCAAAAACTTGTTAATAAACAAAATTTCTCCCTTGTCCGTTTTGGTGATGGAGAACATAACATTATGGACAATGTTGCATGTAATCGAAAAGGTTTTGATTTTGATCCTAAAGATGCTAGAGATCAAGAATTTAAAAGAGATTTACGTGAAGCATTTAAATTTAAAAGTCCACGATATTATAAAGGGCTGGATTACACGAATATAGAAGAAAACATAGTTTATGCTTGTCTTTTTGTTAATAATAGTTATTTAGATTTTTTGGACAATTTCTCACCTCTTTTTGAAAACTGTATTTTTGTTGGTAATGAATTAGGAATGGATTGGCAATTGCCATTTAAACCACAAAAATATATTAGAATTAAAGAAAACGCTTGGAAGGACTATAATTCTAATTTATTAAATCTTTTTTTATCTAATTATTTAACCAATAAGAATAATGAAATTGTATTAGTTGCAGGTGGCCCCATGAGTAATGTTTTAATTTATAAATTATATAAAAATAATCCTAATAATACTTATATAAATGTTGGAAGTGTATTTGATCCTCACATTTTTGGTTTTCTTACTCGCAAATATCAAGAAAGGTTATGTACATGAAATACAAAGGATATTTAGCATTTGATTTTGATGGTGTAATAGCATCATATAATAGACCTTTTATTATAGATAAATTGGGTAAACCACAAAAATCTGTAATAGAAACAATTCGTTATTTTTACGACCAAGGATATTATATACTAATTTTTACTGGACGATTAGAAACTGTCAAATTTACAAAATGGTTAGAAAAAAATAATGTACCTTATCATGGTGTAAATGTACAACCAAGCAATATGGCTGGAACAAATAATGATAAACCTTTTTATAATGTAATTATAGACGATAAGGCTGTTAATTTTCATTGGGAAAACAACCATAAATCTAAAGATGAATTAATTAGTGAAATTGAAAGGAAGTTAGAATGGGCGAAGGAATAAATGATATCGTTGTGAGAGCATGTTTATCAACTAATTTTGGAGATAATCTTAACTCAGAGTTAGTTCGATTAATTTCTGGACAAACACCAAAATTGGTAAATAACAGATTTGGCAATCTAGAAAAAGAAACTATCTATATGGCAATAGGCAGTGTTCTTGGATGGGCTACTGAAGAAACTGAAGTCTGGGGATCAGGATTTATTTCTGATTCAGATTTTGTTACAGATATACCAACGCCAAAAAGAATCCATGCCGTTAGAGGGCCAGAAACAAGAAATATTTTAATAACTAAAGGAATCAGATGTCCTGAAATATTTGGTGACCCCGCATTATTGATGCCCAGATTTTATAATCCAAAATTAGAAAAGAAATATAAAATATCAGTAATTCCACATGCAATTGATAGAGTATTAATTCCAGAATTAACCAAATCATTTCCTAATGCTCATTTTATTGATGTAACACAAGATGTATATAAATTTATAGACGAGGTTATTAAATCAGAATATATTATTTCATCTGCCCTTCATGGGTGTATTACTGCGTATGCATATGGTGTTCCTTATGAACATCAAAAATTTTCAGACAAGGTCTTGGGAAATGGGTTCAAATTCGAAGATTTTGAAAAAAGCAAACAATATATTGATTTAGATAAATTACTAAAAGTCTGTCCATTTGTTCAATAATAACATTTGTTATTGTTGAAGCCGGAGACACAACTGGAAATTTTCTTAGAAACATAAATTTAAATTATATAATAAACCAGAACTTGATTTATAACCTCTACAGGATATGTGTCTGTTTAGAAAGGAAAACAATGATAAAATATTTAAAAATATTATATGAATTTATTATAAATTTTGATAATAATTGTTTTGGGCCATCTAAGAAAAGAAAAATTGATAAAGCTGCAAAAAATCCATTTATATAAAAATTGACAAAAACAAAATAAATATGGTATAATTATAATAAATGGAGGATTTATTATGACAAAATATAAATCGGTATTAAGAATAGTTTGGAGTATAAAACAGGCTTCTTTATTTTTTAAAATTAATTTTACATTGATTGTTTTTATAAAAACAATAAAGAAATGGATAAATAATGACTATCAATGAAAGAGTAAAAATCGACAACACAATTTATTATGTTATTGCCCAAACAGATAACGAAGTTTGTGTATTACAAAATTTTGAATTTACAGACGGTATAACAAGACAACTCAAAATATGGACGCATAATTATGAAAGGGTAACTGAATGAACAGAAAAACACTAGAAAGAATATCTGTATTAGAAACTAGAATTTTCGAATTAGAGAATAATTTAAAGAAATATTTTATTCCTAATCAAGAGTTTAAGGAATTAAAAAATCGGTTAATTAATATTGTAAATGATATGAATTTTGATTATCCTTTTGAATTAGATGAGGGCAGTACATGTTTCAATTTTTATAAATTAATAGACATGAAAGAAACAGTCATTGAGCATGGTAATGTGTATATCTTATTGACAGGTAGTCGTGTAGATAATGACTTAGCTTTATGGGATTTAAAACAATTAAATCCAAATTATTATGATATCAATAATCTATTACTTTCTAATAATATAAAAAGATTATACGATAATAGAATAAACGCAGATGAGGCTTATTTGATAGCATTAAATGATATAAACCAAACCGAAATACCAATTGAAAACATTGCAAAATTTGTTAGGAAATAAAATGAAAATATGTCTTATTTATCTTCCACACCCTTATTTAGTTGATCCAGAGGCCCAAGCCCCTTTGGGTCTACTTTATATTGCTAGTTCATTAGAACAAACCAAACAACATGATGTTATTTTAAAAAACTATTCTTCTTATACTGAAGAAGAGGCAATCAATGATTTACCGGAGTGTGATGTTTATGGTATAACAGTAACAGCACTAGAATTATTGCAGTCTAATGATTTTGCAAAGAAAATAAAAAATAAATATCCTAATAGTAAAGTCATTCTTGGTGGGCCTGGAACATTTAGCGATCAATATGTCGATTGGATAGTTATTGATTCTATATTAAAGGGTGAAGGAGAAATTACCATACATACTATCTTAGACGATATTTTGTTAGGTAATGAACAAAAAATTTATAAAGGAGAAGTTGTTAAAAATCTAGACATAATTCCTTTTCCAGCTAGGCATTTGTTAAAAGATAAACAAGGCGGTCATATTTTTGCAAATCATACAACCTTCGATAAAACATTTAGTATGGAATATAAAGGAAAAGGAACCACATCAATATTAACAAGTAGGGGATGCGGATGGGGTTGCAGTTTTTGTTCAAGTCCTGGAATGAACCAAAAATTACGATTTCGTAGTCCTCAAAATGTATATAATGAAATAAAACATATTGTAGATACATATAAAATAAAACAGTTTCGTTTTTCAGATGAAATGTTTACGGCTAATAAAAAACATGTATTGGAAATTTGCGAATTAATAAAACCATTGGGTATTGTGTGGAGAATTTCGGCAAGGGTCAAACCACTATCAATGGAAATATTAAAGGCAATGAAAAAGGCGGGATGTGTTGAGATAAGTTTTGGTGTGGAATCGTTTGATGATGATGTATTGAAAGGACTAAATAAGGGGACAACAGCAGAGGATAATGCCAAAGCGTTACAGATGGCAAAGGACGCAGGATTAATGGTTCGTGTTTTATTCATGATCAGGACTCCTTGGCAAACCATTGATACTGTTTATAAGAATATTGATTGGCTAAAAAAGGTTCCATATGATACAATTGCGTGTACATCATTCGTTCCTTTGCCTGGATGTTTTGATACAAAAACAGAAATTTTAACCAAATTGGGATGGAAAAAATATAACGAAATTGGTTATAATGATTATTTTTTAACAAGAAACATAAATAATGAAATTGAATATCAAAAACCGTTGAAAATAACTAAAGAAAAATATTCTGGAGAAATGATAAAACAAAAAAGTAAATGTATAGACTATTTTGTTACACCAAATCACAAATTTTTAATCAACACATATTATAAAAACGATTTTCAGTTTAGATATGCCAAAGATATAAAAATAAACAATAGAATTCCAAATATTGGAAAATGGATAGGTATAACACCAGAACCAATAATTTATATAGGAAAACATACCTTTAATATGAAAGATTGGGTAGCTTTTTTAGGTATTTTTATATCTGAAGGATGTACATTTAAATGTAAAAATTATATATATAGGGTGCAAATAACACAATCTAAAAAGGATAATGTTAGAAAAATAAAAAATCTTTTAAATGACATGGGATTAATATATTCTTATAACAACGATAAAGATTTTGTTATAAATTCAAAAGATTTATATTTAAAATTAAAACCGTTGGGAAAAAGTTGGGAAAAATATATTCCCAATGATATAAAACAGTTGAATTCGGATTATTTAAAAATATTATATAAATGGTTAATAATGGGTGATGGACATTCAAGAACAAAATATTATGACCAAACATATTATTCAACATCAATTCGTTTGGTAAATGATATATTAGAAATTTTATTAAAAATAGGTAAATGTGGTAATTATTCTGTACGAGAACCAAAAGAATGTTATATTAGAGGAAGAAAAATATCATCTAAAAGATTGCTATATACCATACAAGAAAGAAAAAGCAAATTTACAAAACTTCACACTCAAAACCATAAACCTCAAAAAGTTCATTATGATAACACTGTTTGGTGTGTTTCTGTTCCTAATAAGGTTATATATGTAAGAAGAAATGGTAAATGTTATTTTTCTGGAAATAGTGATATTTGGAAAAAACCAGATGATTACAATATTGAAATTTTAAATCGTAATATCCAAGACTACAATTTTTATTTTTATGGGCGAGATGGAAAAAATGATTTAAAGGATATTATTAAAATAAAGGATCGTTCACTTGAAGAATTAAATGCAGAATCTACTTATTTTCGAAACTGGATAGAACAGCAAGGTAAAACCAATAAAGGATAAGTATGAACATATTTTGTGATATATATGGAACATTGACCGATGATGGAGAACATAGAAATGGTATTCCAAATTTATATAGGATATGTAAAATAAAACAATTATCACTTACTAATACTGTATATTTGTGGAGCGGGAATGGGCAAACATATGCTGAAGAGTTTCGCATTAAACATGGTTTGCTTCGTTGTACAGAAATAGGAAACCACATTTAATAATTGATGATAATCCAACTATAAGACCAAATTGGGATTCTTTAATTAAAACACCAGATTGTTTAGATAAGGAGCATATA
>Ga0172382_10007653_pt1 | contig 15276 bp, 15 predicted proteins | sample Leawel138RmetaG_FD_122245 | JGI IMG/M metagenome (GOLD analysis project Ga0172382, IMG submission 122245) | Leachate microbial communities from a municipal landfill in Southern Ontario, Canada - Leachate well 138R metaG | ecosystem: Engineered > Solid waste > Landfill > Unclassified | place...
AATGCGCCCATGCTGAACAAAATGATTGACGATTGCAAGCAGGCTGGCTGGGAATTCCTCTTCCTGGGTGCTGATATCGACGCGCAGGCTGCCGCCGGGAGTATTGGCATTGACAGCCACCGGTCTTCGAATTACGTTAAAGATTCAAAGGGCGTTAAGGTGCAGTATGAGTCACTCAATTATGCTATCCGCCAGATGAGGTCGGGAGCTCCCTTGCCGCCGGACTGGAAGGCGGATCTGGATGAAGATAACAAACGAGCCAAATGAAAGGGGGATAACAGGGGGAAAGCAGGCAGGCTGGGGCAATTACTGCCCCAGCTCTGCTTTTCGCCCCTTCAGACCAGCGGGCAAGATCTGAGCGCGCATAAAAAAACCGCCTATTCGGCGGTCGTGTTAGTTGGTTTGTGGGGTTCTTTGACGGGACCTTCAGTTTTGGCTGCTTCCTTGACAGAACTTTCAGATTTTTCTGATTCGCTCGGCGATTTTGCGCCGTTGCCGCCTTCTGCGTTATCTTTATGCCCAAATTTTTGCCCGGATGGAGAGCGGTTATCGGTGGCGTAGAAGCCCTTCCCTTTAAAGACGATCCCGACAGGGGTGTAGACCTTGCGCAGGGCAACCTGGCTGCAAACAGGGCAAACCGTCAGCGGGTCATCGGTAAAATGTTGAAATTGGTCAAAACGATGACCGCATTCTTCGCAAAGATAACTGTAAACAGGCATTTTCTAACTTCTCCAAATCCAGAACCATTATCGTACCACAAAATGGCTATGTTAAATGTTATCGCAGATGGATTAGATTTCTGTAAGAATGGAGAAATTAAGGGGTATCCGATTGTTAGAATACTCTGTCAAGGCTGTGATTGTTTACATTATTCCCCCCAACTCTTTCCGAATGTAACACCTGAAGGATAAAATTTGATACTGTTGGGTTGTACTTTTGCTAGTCTTTCTAATACCTCTGGATCGCAAATCGATACTATTTTTTTTCTTCATACGGATAATATAAGCCAATTTTTTCATCCAGAACGTATTTCTTAAACTCTTTATATTCTTTACCATGAATATCCTTGACAACGACGCGAATCTTATCTTGAATTCCGTATACCTGGGTATTATGTAAGTCCGAAGATATGCTGCTTCCTGGCAAAAGAGTTACTGGAAAATCTATTATGTTGTTGTCTTTGAAGAGATAAACATGTCTTACAGTTTCCCACATTTCTGGATTATTTTCTCTTATTAATAATTCAAAAGTTACGCCTGTGATTGTGACTGGTTGAAATCCAGTATTGTGTATGATTAACCTCATTTGATCGCAAAAAGCAACTAACTCTAGGACGATAAGCAACCTACTTTTCTCTTTTCGTAGTTCATGAAGTCCCAGAATTGTTGATAGAACCGCACCCCAAGTCGCAATTACCAATGTTAAAAAATCCTTTAATTCCATTAGCACTCCTAACTATTTGTTCATTTAACAATATTTCACCTTATTATAATTTGGCTGCAATCCGATTAGTTAATAATACCGCGTTGAAAAATCTTACCGTTTTTAACCCATCTCTCTGTTTAGGATATAATCCGAAAAGTTATGAAAGAAAGAATACCAATGGAAGAAACTGAAAAAGAACCCAAGCAGGTTGGACTTAACGAATCGCAGGTCAGACCTGTGAAGGCAAAGAAAACCCGAAGGGGATGGCTTATCGCGGTGGGCATTTTGGCAGCGATGGTTGTTATTTTGTTCGCGCTCTATCAAATCCCAGCGATACACGACCGGGCATATTATTACGTCAACACGCTGCGTTCGAAGGTATATTATTTCTTGAGGCCGCCCGCGGCATCAGAATTTGAGATATCCGGGGAAGCCACCCTCAACTCGGAGGTGGTCGCTACCCTTACCGCTCTCGCCCCTACGGCAACGCTTATGCCTACCGTTCCCCCTACGCACGAAATCACGGTAACACCATCCGCCAGCCCCACTGCGACGCCGGTTCCCACGGCGATTCCAGCCTCCGTGCAGCTGGAAGGCGTTGTACAGGAATATCAACGCCTGAATAGCTGTGGTCCTACCAATCTGGCTCTGATTCTGCGCTACTGGGGCTGGGTGGGCGAACAGACTGACATCGAGCATGTGGTCAAACCCCGCCTGGAAGACCTGAATGTCACTCCCTATGAGATGCTCGCCTATGTGCAGGAGCATACCGAACAGGACGCGCTCTTACGCCTGGGCGGTAGTCTCGATTTGCTCAAACGTCTGGTAGCCGCTGGTTATCCAGTCCTGGTTGAACGCGGCTATGTAAACCGTGATGATGAATGGAACGGTTGGATGGGGCATTACGGGGTGGTGGATGGTTACGATGACGCCCAACAGGCAGTCCACATCCCCGACACTGTAAATGGCTACATCTGGGTGAAATACGACCTGCTGCAACAGGGCTGGGACGAATTTTCCGGAACCTACCTGGTGGTTTTTCCTCCGCAAGAGCGTGAGATCGTGCTGGGCTTGTTGGGTCCGGACGCAGACCCGGAATATAATCTCAATACCACTCTTGAGAAAATCAGAGACCGCGCAGAAACAGCAGAACTTTCAGAACAATATTTTGCTTACTTCAGTGTAGGTGAATTGTTGGTGATGAAGAAGGATTATGTGGCAGCTGCTGAAGCATTCGATGAAGCTTTTTCCGTGTATGGCTGGTTGCCGGTCGATCACCGACCCTGGCGCATGCTTTGGTACCAGGTTGGTCCTTATGAAGCCTATTATTACACCGGCAGATACCGGGATGTTATCAGCCTTACCTATAAAACCATAACGGACGCCAGCAAACCCGCCTTGCCAGAAACCTTCCTGTGGAGCGGCAGAGCAAACGTGGCCCTCGGCAATACCAACGCTGCCATCTGGGACTTCAAACGTGCCCTGGAATGGCACCCTGGCTGGGAACCAGCGGTTGCTGAGTTGAAAGCACTGGGCGTGGAACCCGGGAAATAAAAAAACGAGATAATTATGTCAAAATCCACCGAAGAACTGAAGAAACAAGTTCGCCATACCTCCGTCTGGCGCAGCCTCTGGCCTTATCTGGTCATTATCGTTGTGATGTTACTACTGGGCTTGGCTGCCATGCAGATTCCTGCGGTAGAGACGCGCGCGCGCAGCCTCTATTCGAAAATCTACTATCAGCTGAAGCCACCCACCGAAAATGTGTTTGGCCCCTCTCAACAGGGCACAATCAGCGCGGATGTGCTTGCCACGCTGACTGCCATGGCGCCAACAGCAACAACCGCGCCCACCGCAACGGAGGCGGTCCCGGCCCAGGAAACAGCAGTGGCGACTGACGCGCCCGCACCAACCAGCACGCCATTCCCTGTGCCGGCAGATTTCGCGCTGGATGGAATGGGTTTGGAATATCAAACCATGAATAATTGCGGTCCTGCCAACCTTTCGATGAACATTACCTATTGGGGTTGGACAACCAATCAGCATATCACCGAAGACGCCTTAAAGACACACAAAGACGACCGCAACGTGATGCTGCAGGAAATGTTGGATTTTGTGCAAGCCAGCACCGATCTGAAAGGTCAGCTGCGTTACGGTGGAGACATCGAAGTGATCAAGCGCTTGCTTGCTGGCGGTTTCCCGGTTTTACTGGAACGTGGTCATACCGACGAGGATGATGGCTGGATGGGGCATTACAGCATTGTGACTGCCTATGATGACGCCACCCAAACTGTACAGATCCCCGACACCCTCCTGGGAATGATGAGCATGACCTACGCTGAATTGGAACGCGATTGGTGGCACTTTGACGGCATTTACCTGGTAGTTTATCCTGCCGAACGTGAGCAGGAAGTGCTTGCGCTGCTTGGGAAGGATGCTGACCCATCACAAAACTTACACAACACGCTCGAGAAAGTGGAAGCCCGCATTCAACAGGTAAGTGAGCAAGACTTGTTCTTCGCCCTCTACAGCCAGGGCACAATTTTGGTTGAGATGGGCGATTACCTGGCAGCAGCTCAGGTCTATGATCAGGCTTTTGCACACTATAACCAGCTGGAGCCGGGTCAACGACCCTGGCGCATCACCTGGTATCAGGTTGGCCCATATTTGGCTTACTATTACTCCGGTCGCTACCAGGACGCGCTAATCCTGGCTGAGCAGACCATCGCCAACACCAGCTTTCCCTCTTTGCCCGAAACCTGGTATTGGGGTGGGCAGGCTGCCTTAATGCTCGGCGATAAGGCAACCGCCGAGCGCTACTTCCGCAAGGCGCTGGAGTTTTACCCCGGCTGGGACCTGGCTACCCAGGGTTTGGCCCAATCGCAAACCTGAGCCCGTCTGCTGAAAGCCTTAAAAACCGCATCTTTCTAAAAAGGTATAATCCAAACGATGATTAACAAGTCTCAAAAAGAGGCATTTCGCAAAGGCCTCTCTAAACAAACCCTATGGTCAAAACCCTGGTTCTACCTGGTTATGTTGATTGTGTTGGTGCTTTTGGCGCTTCTGATTTACCAAATTCCGTCAGTGCACCAGAGATTCTCCTGGCGTGTCGAAAGCACCATGGCGAGGATCTATTACTTCTTCAACCGACCCGGAAGAGATGTTTTCGTGCCGGCTGAAGAGGGTATCGCTCAAATGGATGACATGAAAACACTGACAGCCAGTGCACCTGCGACTGCCACGCCGACCCCCACCCAAGAACCAACAATCACGCCGACTCTCGAGTTCACCCCAACACCAACGATTGAGCCGACTGCAACGCCTACGCTTAAACCCTTGCCAAAATCAGTTTTGTTGGAAGGCGTTCAGGTGGAAAATCAAAAAGCCAACAATTGTGGTCCTGCTAACCTCTCGATGTTGTTGAGATTTTGGGGCTGGAAAGGCGATCAGACAGTTACCGAAAAAGTGCTGAAGCCTTTTATCAAAGACCGAAATGTTATGCCTTACGAAATGCTTGATTATGTGCAAAAGAACACTGAGGTTGATGGGATTGTTCGTTATGGTGGTGATTTAGATCTGGTCAAACGTTTGGTTGCTGCCGGTTTCCCGGTTTTAATTGAGCGTGGTTACATCGATGCGAACGAAGGCTGGATGGGGCACTATGGCTTGATTGTCGGGTATGACGACGAGACACAAGAGGTAACCATTCCGGATACCTACTTAGGCGTAATCAAGATGCAATATGAAGAAATCGATAAATTTTGGGCACAATTTGACAAGATTTATTTAGTAATTTTTCCGACTGACCGTGCACAGGAAGTTTATGACATACTGGGCCCTCAGATGGACTCGGCTTACAACCTGGAGTACACCTTTGAGCAGGTGCAAGCTAACCTCTTCAACCAAAGTGATGCAGAACTTTTCTTTGCCTGGTATAGCCGTGGTTCGATTATGGTTGAAATGCAGGATTCCTGGGGTGCTGCACAATCCTTCGATGAGGCATTCAAAGTTTATGCAACTTTGCCTGAAAAAGACCGTCCCTGGCGTATGCTTTGGTATCAGACCGGACCCTACTTTGCTTACTACAACATGGGTCGTTACCACGATGTTTTAAATCTGGCAGAGCAGACGCTGACTGAGGCCAAAGAAGATGCTCTACCTGAAAGTTGGGTTTGGAAAGGTCGGGCTGAGGTAATGTTAGGCTTGCGTGAGGATGCCATTGCCAGCTTTACCCGCGCTCTTTATTGGCATCCGGGTTGGTGGGTTGCTGAAAACGAGTTATCTGCCTTAGGGGTGACTCTGCCCCAGAATTAAGCCCGCATGAGTAAAGTCAGCAATTTCAATACGAAAACCTGAGATAAGTGGAGCCAGGCAGAGAGGATAACCGTTCGGGTAACTATTGCAGACCGTGCGCAGCCACATTGGCAATCAAGCCAGTATAGACTGGCGTGCTGGTTTTGTCAGGACCTTCTGCGCCGTTTCGAAAGTCGGAGTACCAACCGACCTTATTTTTTTTCTCGGAAATTATTAAGGATGTCCTGACTGGGCATCAGGATGGCTCTGGGTTCGCAGACACTCTTACAAAAACAACAGCCGACCATGCAGAGAAATGGCTCTGCCACCCAAATTTTTCCATCTTCATCCTGCTCGTAAACCTCCCGAGCGCATAACTCCAGGCAAGCGGCGCAGTTGGTACAGGAATCGGCAGAGATGGTCGGAAACCAGGGAATTTGCTCACGAGGGTAGCCGCGCCAAGTGCCATAATCACGCGCAACAACTGCTTTGCCGTTTTTGCGCTTGCGATAATAACGCAGGTATTCCTGGCTCAGCGCTTGCACATAGCGCTGTGATGCCGTTTTGGGGACGAAATTGTGTACTTTGACGCCTGAGAGGAGCAGGTCGGGCGTTTCGGGCGCGTCGGGCGCGATTTCTTCTTCATAAAGGCGTGAAAACAACTCTTCCAAACCCAGTAATCCAGCTGGAAGTCCATCAATGTTGAGCATACGGTAACTAAGAGACATGCTTATCTGCTCGCGGCAGGAAGAAGTGCCCTTGTGAGGGGATTTGTGTGCAACTCTCCGCTCACCGTTGTTCCAGATCAAGGCATTCAGCAGCAGCTTGCTTTATGTGCCCCATCATGGCGGTCAGACCATTGCTGCGTTGTGAAGAGATGTGCCGCCAGAGACCGAGAGTTTCAAAAAAACTCATATCTGCCATTAAAATGTCCTGGGCAGGCTGTCCATTGAGGATCTCATTCAGAACAGCCACCATTCCCTTTACAATTAACGAGTCGCTGTCTGCGCTGAAAATCAATTTGCCGTCCTGGCAGTTGATGTCAAACCAAACACTGGATTGACAGCCCTGCACCAGGCGGTCTGCTGTCTTGAGGGCAGGGTCCATCTCCGCAAGGTCTTGCCCCATTTCGATCAGGTACTCATACTTTTCTTCCCAGTTATCCAGCAGAGCAAAATCGTCGATCAGGTTTTGCTCAATCTCTTTTATAGGTGCTTTTGAAGTCATGGCTACCTCCTGATCAAGCGTATGGAGCGCTCAATACCACGGGCGAGGGCGTCGAGGTCTTCACGATTGTTATAGAGGGCAAGTGAGGCCCGCACGGCTCCGGCAATGTGCAGCGCATCCATAATCGGCTGCGTGCAATGCTGACCGGTGCGTACCGCAATGCCTCGGGCGTCCAGCAGGATGCCCAGGTCGTAGTGCTGGATGCCCTCAATATTGAAAGGCAAGATGGCTGAGCGGTTCTGTGGATTACCGTAAATTGTCAGCCCGGGTATCGTCTTGAGCAGAGAGAGTCCGTATTCAAGCAAATCTTCTTCGTAAGTTTGCAGTTGGGCGAAATCAAACTGATTGATGTAATCGATGGCTGCTCCCAGCCCAATTACAGCGCCAACGTTCGGGGTGCCGGCTTCAAATTTATAGGGCAGCTCGTTGAAAGTCACTTTTGAGGATGTGACTTCGTCAATCATCTCTCCTCCAGATAGGAAAGGAGGTAATTTTTCAAGCCATTCGCGCTTGCCATAAAGCACGCCGACCCCCATCGGCGCATACATTTTGTGGCCTGAGAAAACGTAAAAGTCAGCGTCAATAGCCCGAACGTCGTGATGTTGATGCTGCACGGCTTGGGCACCGTCCACCAGCACAGGCACGTTGGCTGCGTGGGCAAGCCGCAAAATCTCTCCGATCGGATTCACCACTCCCAGCGTATTAGAAACGTGGTTGACCGCGATCAGGCGGGTTCGGTCATTCAACATCTCGCCAAAAAGCTGTAGGTCGAGCTCGCCATTTTCATCAAAAGGTATCACACGAAAGCTCGCGCCCTGTCTCTGGCACATCATCTGCCAGGGGACGTAATTGCTGTGGTGTTCCAACTGGCTGACGATAACCTCATCGCCTTCCCTGATAAAAGCTTGCCCAAAAGAATATGCTACGAGATTGACCGATTCGGTGGCGCCTCGGGTGAAAATAACCTCAACGGGAGAAGCAGCGTTGATGTAAGCAGCAACCTTTTTGCGGGCGTCTTCATAAGCCTGGGTTGCCTGAACAGCCAGTGTGTGGTTGCCTCGGTGAATGTTGGCATTAGTTGTCGTGTAGTAACGGCTGACGGCGTCTATCACACATTGAGGTTTTTGAGTGGTAGCCGCGTTGTCCAGGTAAACCAGCGGTCTGTCGTTAACAGTCTGCCTCAGGATTGGGAAGTCGTCTCTGGCGCTGAGGATATCTTTGCTCATATTGTTCCTTTTAAGATGATTTGATTTTACCATCATGGGTTAACGCAGGGGGAATTGTAATGAACGAGAATCCTTCTTCTCTGAAGACTACTCTGTCGTAGGTAATGTTCTCAATTCTAACTCGGGGTCAACCAGTCACGGTTGAAGTGCTGGTCAATGACCTGTAAAAAATAAGGGACACGCCCCACGGTGGGATACAATTATTAACAAAATACCCTTTAACCAGGTTTCATCCGAAGCTTGAGACCGCGGGAAACACGGAGGATATATGGCAGAAAAAATATTGGTCGTTGATGATGAGGTTTCTCTTCAGGAAGCCTTGACCTATCAACTTAAAAAGGAAGGCTACCAGGTTGAGGTCGCTGGTGACGGTCTGACCGCGCTGGAGCTTGCTCAGAATACCAATCCTGACCTGGTAATCCTGGATGTAATGCTTCCAGGCATGGATGGCTTTGAAGTCTGCCGCACCCTTAGACAAGAGAGTAACATTCCGGTATTGATGCTCACAGCCCGGGACGATGAAATCGACCGCGTGGTGGGGCTGGAGGTGGGCGCGGACGATTATTTGCCAAAGCCATTCAGCATGCGTGAGCTGATCGCCCGCGTGAAAGCGTTGCTGCGCCGCGTGCGCCTGATTCGCGAGGAGCTGGGAGCCGCGGCTCAGGAGGGCAATCTCCCCCATATCTTGACCTTCGGCAACCTCGAAATCGACATTTCCCGTCGTGAGGTGCGCCTGGATGGCGAGGTGGTGCCCACCAAACCAAAGGAGTTCGACCTGCTTACTTTCATGGGACAGCACAAAGGCCGGGTACTGACCCGTGAACTCATCCTTGATCGCGTGTGGGGCTGGGGTTTCGTTGGCGATTCCCGCACTGTGGATGTGCACATCCGCTGGCTGCGTGAAAAAATTGAACAAATACCAGAAAAACCAGAGCGGATCATCACAGTTCGCGGCGCGGGTTATCGTTTTGAAGGTTAATGAATGAAATCGCGCTTTCACTTACGGGTTCTATGGCCTTTTGTTTTAATCCTCAGCTTGAGTTTGCTTGCATTAATGCTTTCATTTCCCATGGTCAGGGATTCACTGCGCCAGTGCGCGATTGATTCCGGCGGGCAGGTCAATCAGTTTCTATTTTTCGCCCTGGTTTCTCTGGTCCTGGCCACTGGATTGATTATTGGGCTGATGGTGAATATTTATTACACCTATAGACACCTCAACATCCTGCAAGACTTGACCGCTGCAGCGAAAGAACTGGGCGAAGGGCGTTTCCGAGAAATCAATATCCCTCAGGACGCCAGTCAAATACCCGAAATCCAGGAGTTAGGGCAAGCCTTGCAAAAAACTGCCACCCAGACCGAGGAGCAATTTAATGCGCTGACCAAAGAGCGAGCCATGCTGTCTGCGGTGCTGGACCATATGACCGATGGGGTGCTGATAGTGGATACAGACGGACGGGTTCAGCTGCTTAACGTTGCCGCTGAAAAGCTTTTCAGATTTGGAAATGAACAGGCAATTGGTCGTTCGGTCGTGGAAATTACGCGGCACTACAGCGTGGTGGAATTGTGGGAAAAAACCAAGAAGGGCGCTCCTGATACCATCACCATGGAGCTGGGCTCGGGGCATAAATTTTTGCAAGTGGCGGGTATCTCACTCGAAAAAGAACTGCCTGGACGAACAATGCTCCTTTTCCAGGATCTAACCCAAACACGCCAACTTGAAATCATCAGGCGCGACTTTGTCTCTAATATTTCACACGAACTGCGTTCCCCCTTGGCAGGGCTCAAAGCGATCAGCGAGACTTTGTTGGATGGAGCTCTTTACGACCCCCCTGCGGCCCGTAAGTTTGTAGTGAGGATGGATATAGAGGTGGATAACCTCACCCAGATGGTCAATGAGCTGCTCGAGCTTTCCCGCATTGAAGCCGGTCGCTCGAACTTTGAATTCCAGCGCAGTAAACCTTGTGATCTGATCGATACAGCAATCAATCGGATGGCATTGCAAGCCCAACGCGGTGGCGTGAGCCTGCAGCAGGATTGCCCCGATAATTTACCCACGGTGCGCGCCGACCCTGCCAGGATCTCACAGGTCTTTATCAACCTGATCCATAACGCGATTAAGTTCACCCACCACGGTGGTCATATTCAGCTGAAAGCCTGGCGAGAAGGCAACAAGATCATTTTTATGGTTCAGGATGATGGGGTTGGAATCGCCGAAAGGGAAATGTCGCGGATCTTTGAACGATTTTACAAAGCCGATCGGGCTCGCTCGGGTGGCGGGACTGGTTTGGGCCTGTCGATCAGCAAACATATCATCGACGCTCATGGCGGTCTGATTTGGGTTGAAAGCGAAGAGGATGCCGGCAGTAAATTTTTCTTTTCAATCCCCGTAACATCAGACGAAACTTATATTTAGCCTCACGGTGTTGAAGGGATCTGCGTAACCGTGCTGAGTCGATACACAGAGAATCGACAGGGCCTTTCCCAAACAATACCGCTGGTGGATACCGCTGGTGGAGGCGCAATAATTCTCGTTTACGCTATAATCAAAATTATATACGCAATAATCTACGTAACAGGTAATATCATCGCAATGCACTCCGGGAGGTGGCATAGTGTTAAGACCAAATGATACGAAAGGCAAGTTGATTGTCGTTGAAGGCATCGATGGCTCGGGCAAGTCAACCCAAATCGACTTGCTTTACAAATGGCTGCTCTCCAAAGGTTATTCGGTCTATTTCAGCGAGTGGAACAGTTCTGCGCTGGTGAAGAGCACCACCAAATTGGCCAAGAAGAACCAGGCCTTCACGCCAGCCACTTTCAGCATTCTGCATTGTACCGATTTTGCTGATCGCTGGGAGAATAGCATCTACCCTCTGCTCAAGGCGGGCGTGATCGTGTTGGCAGACCGTTATGCCTTTACTGCCTTTGCCCGAGACATCGCCCGGGGGAACGACCCCCACTGGGTGCGGGATATGTATTCTTTCGCTTTCATGCCGGATGCCGCCCTTTATTTTCGTGTACCCCTGGATATTGCAGTGGAACGGATCACGGGGTCGCGGGCGAAGTTGAAATACTATGAGGCCGGTATGGACTTGGGGCTCTCTGATAGTTACGAGGAGAGCTTCAAAATATTCCAGGGCAGGATCCTGACCGAATATGACAAAATGGTCGACGAATTCGGATTGACTCGAATCGATGGCACCTTGCCAGTCAAGGACCAGCAAAAGAAAGTCCGCGCTCTGATCAAACAAATTCTGAGAGATTTTGAAGGGCTGCCCAACCCTGATAAAAAACCAATCATTGTCGAAAACCCGCAGGCTTTCAAGAAACGAAAAAAAGGAGGGAAGTAATGGCAAGCTCAGAATTTTATGGCGCCGGTTTTCCCTATCGCGATTTTGGCAAATTGACCGGCAAGCTGATTGTGCTCGAAGGAACCGACGGTGTTGGTCGGACCACCCAGGTGGATATGCTGCGCTACTGGTTGGAAGAAGAAGGTTATGCTGTTGCTGATACCGGCCTGACCCGGTCTGAATTGACCAAGTCGGGGCTGGATGCCGCTAAAAGCGGTCATACATTGGGGCCAGTCACGATGAGCCTGTTTTACGCCTCCGATTTTGCTGACCGGCTTGAGAATAAAATCATCCCAGCCCTGCAGGCGGGTTTCATTGTATTGTCTGACCGTTATTTCTACTCGATGATCGCGCGAGACAGCATTCGCGGCATTGACAAGAACTGGTCCCGGGACCTGTATGGCATGGCACTGCGACCGCATTTGATTTTATATCTGCGGGCATCGGTGCCTTCGTTGGTGCAGCGCCTGATTCACGGTCGCGGTTTAAACTATTGGGAATCGGGCATGGACCTGCACATGGCAGACAATTTCTATGACAGTTTTGTGGCTTATCAGACCGAAGTGATCAAAGAATTAGAAGAGTTGGCCCGGGAGTACAATTTTGTGCCAATCGATGCCGACAAACCTCCGTTGGAGATTTTTGAAGACCTGAAACGACCGATCCGGCTGTTGCTGCATAATCGTCTGACCAGGTCAGAGCGGCCATTCTGATTTTCAACTACCCCAGGTGTGCCTGGGGTAGTTTGTTTTAGTTTTGTCTTAGTTAATAGAGGTTTAAGCGCAGGAGGAATGTGAAAGACACCGCAGAAGCGACCAATGCCTACGCAGCAAAAGTCATCTATGGATACCTTTCAGCCATGCAGGCTGAGGTCGAAGGTGTCAGGACCGGCGCTGACAATGAATATATCCATCGTATGCGTGTGGCCACCCGCCGGCTGCGCAGTGCTCTACGGATCTTTCGCGCCAGTTTCCCCAGGCAGGAGTATAAGCAGTACACAAAAGATATTCGGGCGGTGACCAAAGCGTTGGGAGAGGCACGCGATCTGGATGTCCACCTGGAACTGCTTGAAAGACTCCCTCCCCAATCTCTTGATCCCCCGCTTTCACCTGGTATTAATCGCCTGCGCTTGCGCCTGAAGCAACAAAGGCAGCAGAGCCAGAGCTCTGTTATTGAGGCGATGACCACGCTGGAAGAGGATCAAACCCTGCGGAAGATCGCTCGCTGGGCTTCGCCTTGGTTGCAGCAGAGTGAAAGCTTCAACCTTTATTCTCCTCACCTGTACAAACTGGCCTTCTCAAGCATCAAAACGCGTTTAGAGGAGATGATGGTTTTCGACCAGTCGGTCCGATATGAGGTCAACGTCTCCGAGCTGCATGCCATGCGTATCAGCGCTAAACGTCTGCGTTATACCATGGAGGTGTTTCAGGACCTCTATGGTGAGGGAATGAAGCCCTTCATCAACCAGACTAAAAAACTGCAGGACTTGGTGGGCTCTATTCATGATGCAGACGTTTGGATAGAGCTGATACCGAACTTTATCAAAGAGGAGCAGCAGCGAATCCAGACCTATTTCGGTCACACCCGCCCATTACGCAGACTCTTGCCTGGCTTGAATGCCCTGAGCGCCAACCGAAAAAGCGACCGGGACGAAGACTATGCCAGCTTTATCCAGGAATGGGATAAAACACTCGAATCCGGTCTGTGGGAAAAACTGGGATCCCTCATAAACGCCCCCCTGGACATTGAGGAAGAAATCCAACTCCTGCCCAAGACGGGGAGCCCTGACCAACAAAACCCAAGCCAGCCGCCCGATCTTTAATCTACCTGAAAGCAATTGTCCCCAAAAAATTGTCTGCTCTAACCGGGTTTCAGACGACGTGTTTGAGAAATTTCAGCCAGGTTACTTCCGGCTGAAAGGTTTTCTGTTAAGCAATTTTGCCAATGGGGAAAAAGGATTCCAGTTCAATAGCCGGGCAAAGCGCCAGATTGATGTGGTCCGCTTTGACTGGATCAATTGGCGCTTGCGCCACATTTTTGACAGACCGGCAAGAGCCGAACGTTTGGCGCGCCAGATCGTCTTTCTGGTGGGCATAAAACAAGCAGCTATTATGTAAATCAGGTTGGCAAGCAGGTGGGCTGGCAACAATAGCCAGAAAAGCAGCCCAGGCATGTTCTTGACGAAGGTCCAGACCAGATTACGCTGACCGTAAAAGATTGAGAATGCGCTTCTTTTGCCTGTACTGCCAGAGCCGACGTGGTAGACTACCGCCTCTGGCAAATACAGACAGCGATAGTCTGCCAGTTGCAGGCGCATATCCAGATCCACATCCTCCATGTAAGAAAAGAAGTCTTCGTCAAAACCAGCGACTTCCTCAAACCCCTTACGTGGGTAAACACCGGCAGCGGCACAGGCGCTCAAAACCTCTTTGGGGCACCCTTTTGAGGCAGAAACAGGTCGGTTGTGATTGTGACGAAAAGCCAACCCGCTGGCATGAACCACGTTCCATTCGCCATCAAGCAGGGCAGGGTTGTCAGCCTGGATAAGCCGGGAGGCGAAAAAATGATTGGGATAACTCGGAATGGAATTTGAGATGGTTTCCAACCAGTCTGGCGCCGGGAAGGCATCCCCATTTAGCAAAACCAGATAGTCTCCTTTAGTAGCTTTAACAGCATAGTTATTTCCAGCGGCAAAGCCAAGATTGGTATCAGAACGCAGTAAATGTAGATCAAGGTTGGAATATCGTGCCAAGACTGCAGGGTCAGGTGGTTCCTGCGACCCATTATCGAGCAAAATTACCTCGAAATCTTTCAGGGTTTGCTCTTGCAATGCCCGGAGACTGCGCGGCAGATATTGTGCGCTTTTCCAGAACAAGATAACGATGGAGAAGAAGGCTTTGGTCATATCCAATATTTCCTGACCACTATATTATAGTTTAGGTATAGTGAAAGAAGCGCTAAACATTAGGACGATTGGTTTGGAATAGCTGTAATGTACACTTATATAGTGAAGCGATCTTCCCAGGCCTGCCTTCCTAAATATGCGCGCCCGTTTGATCATACGTTTGATAATTGCAGTCTACAAAAGAGTAAACTTAAGACCCCCACTGGTCATTTGGGTGGGGATATCAAATCTGGAATCGAAAGGAAAGTAGATCATGGACCGATATGAGAAGATTAAAGAGATGGAGATTATTCTAGATATTTATCGAGAGAAAATAGATAGAATGAAGGAAGTGTTGGATTCTTTTGAAGGATATCACAATGACTATCAAAAACTTATGGAGTATTATGGCAGCCAGGAATACATGGATGATGTCGATGCTGCGAATAAGGGCTTGATCCCTTCCGATATAAAATGTGGTGTTTTATCAGAAGACGCTGTATGGGATCTCATCGGTGACAATTATGAAGTCGCTATTAAGATGTTAGAGGTTGCGACCGATATGGTCAGAAGGCGATAAAATTGATCTTGAATAAATTCAATGCGTATCCATGAAGTAAAACTTCCCACACGGGGCTGATGTCTCCACCTTATAATAAGTTAAGGATCTTTCTCGGCTTACGCATCCCATTTCTGGCTCGGGCGTATTCACTACGTTCGCCCTGATTCTCTAAAAAATGTATACCAGCTGCTGACCGCTCAACATCGCGAGTTCTCACGAAGATTTGACCTGCCAATTTTGTTGGTTACCCATGCGGACAAAGAGGGGCGCCATTTCTGCGGCATGGCCACTGCCCTGAATGACCAATCC
>Ga0172382_10007654_pt1 | contig 15275 bp, 13 predicted proteins | sample Leawel138RmetaG_FD_122245 | JGI IMG/M metagenome (GOLD analysis project Ga0172382, IMG submission 122245) | Leachate microbial communities from a municipal landfill in Southern Ontario, Canada - Leachate well 138R metaG | ecosystem: Engineered > Solid waste > Landfill > Unclassified | place...
GTAGTGGCAATTTGCACAATTGCCCGGTTATGATAAGGAAGGTATAATTGACAATGCTTCAACATCAACGGTAACCGGTTCGATAATTTTGGCTGATTCCGCCGAAAAAGCGGCCGCCTGGGAGTTTTTGAAATGGTGGTTGTCAACCGATACGCAAACCGCATATGCACGCGGCATGGAAGCAATTCTCGGCGCCGCCGCCCGTTATCCCACCGCCAATCTGGAAGCTTTCAGAAACCTTCCCTGGTCGATGCAAGACTATTATGTATTGGCAAAACAACGCGAAAATGTCGTCGGCGTTCCGACGGTTCCCGGCGATTACATTGTCGGCCGTTATCTCGATAATGCTTTTCGTTCCGCCATTAATGACAATCTCAATCCCCGCGATACTTTGTACGAGTATGCAAATAAAATAGATATTGAAATTGCCCGTAAGCGGCAAGAATTTAATCTGGATTAAAGAGAGGAGATTCTATGAATAACGTTGTTACGAAAAAGCGTTTGACGCTTTGGGATAAAATCAAAAAAAATAAAGTCTCGTATACGATGGTGGCTCCTTTCTTTTTGGTCTTTTTTACATTTACCTTGTTGCCGGTCATTATGAGTTTTACCCTTAGTTTTACTTCGTTTGATATGTTGCAGGCTCCGAAATTCATCGGTCTTAACAATTATATTAATTTATTTTTAAACGACGAAGTCTTTTTAATCGCTTTAAAAAATACCTTTATTTTGGCGGTTATAACGGGACCGGTATCTTATATAATGGCTTTTGTTTTTGCCTGGTTAATCAATGAATTACCCCGGAAAATCCGTTGGCTTTTGACTTTGATATTTTATGCACCGTCCATCAGCGGCAGCGCTTATTTATTGTGGTTGCTTATTTTCTCTTCGGATATGCACGGGGTTTTAAATGCATCGCTGATGAATTTGGGGCTTATTAATGCGCCGATTTTATGGCTGGATACGCCGAAATATGCTCTTCCCATTTTGATAATCGTTCAATTGTGGTTGAGTTTGGGTGTTTCGTTTTTGGCATTTATTGCCGGTTTGCAGACGGTCGATAAAACATTGTATGAAGCCGGTGCTATAGACGGTATTCGCAATCGCTGGCAGGAATTATGGTATATCACTTTGCCGCAAATGAAACCGCAGCTGATGTTCGGTGCTGTTATGCAAATAACCAATTCCTTGGGCATCGCTGCCGTTTCCATTAATTTATTGGGATTCCCTTCGGTTGAATATTCCGGTCACACGATTGTGACTCATTTAATGGACTTCGGGTCGACCAATTCCACCCGTTTGGAAATGGGTTATGCTTCCGCCGTTGCTACGATTTTGTTCTTTATTATGTTGGGAACAAACTTAATCGTGCAAAAAATAATCAGAAGGGTGGGGTCGTAATGAGCGAAGCCGCAAAATCGCATGATGCGGTGCTTGCCGATTTAAAAAAAGAGGAATTAAAATGGATTAAGGAAAAATACCGGCGGCGCAAACGACGGAAAGTCAGATTAAGCCGTTCTTGGAAAGGCGATGTTTTTGTAATTCTGGTGTTGATTGTTTTCGGTTCCTTCAGCGCTTATCCGCTTATATTCACAATTACCAATTCGCTTAAACCGCTGGATGAAATATTTAAATTTCCGCCCCGTTTGTTTCCGCAACATATTACTTTCGAACATTTTATCGACTTATTTAATTTAATCGGTAATACGCAAATTCCGATATCGCGTTATTTGGTAAATACGATTTTGATTACCGCGCTTGGAACAGCCGGCCATGTTTTTCTGGCGTCATTATGCGCATACCCATTGGCAAAACATAAATTTCCGGGCAAACATTTAATTAATCAAATGATTGTTTATTCATTAATGTTCAGCGCCGCCGTTACTATGATTCCGACTTATATGATTTCCAGCTGGTTGGGATTAATCGACAGTCAATTGGCGATTATCATTCCGGCTTTCGGTTTTTCGCTTGGTATTTTCCTGATGCGGCAGTTTATCAATACGATCCCCGACGAATTGTTGGAAGCGGCCAAAATCGACGGCGCCACCGAGTATCAAATATTCTTTCGGATCGTTATGCCGCTTGTTAAGCCGGCTTGGCTGACTTTGATTATTTTATTGTTTCAACAATTATGGGGTACTGACGGCGGTAATTATATATTTACCGAAAACTTAAAACCTTTAAGTTATGCTTTAAGTCAAATCGTTGCCGGCGGTGTTCCGCGTACGGGAACGGCGGCGGCGGTAACGGTTATTATGCTCATTGTTCCGATTACAATTTTTATTATCAATCAATCGCGGGTTCTCGATACAATGGCCCATTCGGGACTTAAGTAGGTGAAATATGAAAAAAATAATTATTTATGTTTTAAGTTTTTATCTTGTTGCAGCCTTGTTTTCGCTTCGGGTAAAAGCCGCTTACAATTACGGTCCGTTCGGTGAAGTCGTGGCTTCGGCCGAAGCTCTGATTGTGCAAAAAGTTGTTGATTCATCCAATTTAATCGACGGCGAAGGATTAAGAAGTGATTATGTGTTTGGCGAATTGGTTGATGTATTTGCTTATCAAGACCGCATTTTTTTGGTCGATGCCAGCAACAGCAATATTGTGGTTTTGGACGATGAATACCGGCATCTAGCGACTTTCGGTACCGATGAAACCAATGCCGGGCTGAAAAATCCGCGGGGGATATTTGTAACCGCCGAATACATTTATGTTGCCGATACCGAAAACAAGCGTGTCGCCATATTTAATCATGATTATGAATTTGTTTGGGAAATCACCACTCCCGACGATCCTTCTTTTAAACAATATCCCGACGATGACAAAGGTTATGATTTCAGACCGCTGAAATTGGCCGTTGACAAAACCGGTCGCATTTATGTCGTTGCTGATCAAATATTCGAAGGGATTATTGATTTTAATCCCGACGGGACTTTTTCGCGATATATCGGGGCGACAACCGTTACATTATCGGTATGGGATGCTTTTTGGCTCTTTTTTACAACCGAAACCCAAAGAAAAGCCCAAGGTTTCCGTTTGGCAACCAGCTTTGTTAATGTTAATATCGACGATAAAAGCCATCTTTATACTTTGTCGGGATTGTCCGAAGGCAGTAAAGTTATTAAAAAACTGAATAATAAAGGTCAGGATATTTTATGGCGAAATGGTTATGTGGCCCCGGTCGGAGATGTTGCCCACATTAGCGGGCCGGTAAAGGTTCCGACCGAACCGAGTCAATTAGTTGATATCGATATTAACGATTACGGCAATTACTGCGTTCTTGATAAAACACGGGGTCGGATTTTCGTTTATGATTTCGAAGGATATTTATTATATATCGGCGGTCAGCTCGGCAATATCGGTGGTGCTGTAAACAGTCAACGATCATTGTTTTTGAGTCCGGAGGCACTGTGTTATTATCGAGACAATATCTTGGTTGTCGACTCTTTGAATAAGAACTTAATCGTTATGACTTATACCGAATTTGCACAACTTGTCAATCGGGCTACCGCCTATTATTATCAAGGCGAATATATCGCCGCCAAGGCGGTTTGGGAAGATGTGTTAATTCACAATACCAACTATTATTTGGCTTATGCCGGCATCGGTAAAGCCGAATTAAGAGAAGGCGATTATCAATCGGCGATGGTCAATTTACAACTCGGTTACGATGATTATAATTATTCAAAGGCTTACAAGCAATACCGATATCAAAAAATGACGGTAATCTTTCCCTACATAGCCGCTTTTGGTTTAGGCTTGGCCGTATATTTGTTTGTCCGTTCCGTACGGGCTTCGGTGCGACGGGAAAAAGAGGAGGAAAAGGATGAATAATACGAAATCGCTTAAGAAAACAACACCCAAAGAAATCATGGGTAATATATTGCGGGATTTATTTGCTCATCCTTTATATCTTCTTACTCATCCGATTAAAGGTTTTGATCGTTTCCGCCGTGAAAAAACGGGGAAAGCCTATGTTGCTTGGTTTTATTTGGCCATGATGATTTTAGTTAACATTATTGCCTATAACGGCAACGGATTTTTGGTCAATAAAAACAATCCCAAAGATTTTAATGTGTTTTTAATAATCGCATTGGTTGTTTTTCCGATGGCCATCGCCACCGTCGCCAATTGGGCATCGACGGCTTTAATGGACGGGAAAGGAACGATGGCGAATATTTTCGGCATTATTGGTTATTCTTTTTTTCCTTATGTTTGGCTGGGGTTATCGGCGACCGTTATCAGCAATTTTATAACCTACGAAGAAATAATTTTTTTCCGTTTTCTTAATTATTTGGGCATATTGCTGATGGCTTATATGATGTTTTTCGGTTTAATGGGAATTCATGAATTCGGATTAATGAAGACGGTAATGATGTTTGTTTTTACCGTTGTCGCCATTGCCGCGGTGTTATTTGTTATATTGTTGTTTCTTTCGTTAATTCAATATGTTTATTCTTTTATTGATTCGATTATTGACGAATTTATATGGAGGTTTTGGTAATGACGGAAAACAACTATCAACCTCTTGTATGGTATCAGCGTTTCTTTCGGAAAATCAAAAGCGGTATTTACCATAAAATTCGCACTTTCCGCTTTCCTTGGTTTAAGGCAATCAGTGTTTTATTGCTCGGATTGATTATATTGGCCATTTATTTGACAGTCGTTTTAACAAAAATAAAAGTTGAACCGCGAAGTCCTTACGACAAAGAAGGGTTTATGACGGCGGCTGATTACCGCGATTTATACGGAAACGAAACCGTTCTGGAAAACGACCGTTATCGGTTTACTTTAAGTAATACCGATACAACGTTTGCAGTAACCGATAAAAGCAATAACGAAGAGTGGCGATCCAATCCGGCCGGAGCATCGCTTCGTTTCCGCGATCCTTTAATTGTATATTACGCGGGTTCGCTCGGAGCGGTTCATGCCATGGGGGTAATCGAAAACGCCGTGGATTACGATGATTTTTTAATCAGAAGAAAAGACGATTCGATTGAAATATTGTATTTAATCGGCGGTAAAAAAAAGGTGGACGCTTCCGATTTTCCGAAAATAATCACCGATGCCAGAATGCAGGAAAAAATCCTTTCGAAACTGGAACCGGGTACGACGCCATACCGCCGGGTTACCGAACAATGCTATGTATTCGGCGATTTCAAAGGCGAAAAGATTTGGCAACTAAAAGATGCGATTCAAACGTCTCTTCTTGAAGTATTGTACGATATATTTTATCATCAATGCGGATATACGAGTGATGATTTGGCTTATGATTTGGAGTTAAGCGGTATTAAATACGAAGATAAATATGCTTATATCGAAATAGCCTTAGAATATTCCCTCGGCGATAACGGTTTTTCCGTTCGGATGATTAATGATTCCATATCCGAAAAAGAAAAATATCCGTTGGTTTATGCCGACATTCTTCCGTATTTCGGCTGTGCCGGTCTTGACGATGAGGGGTATATCCTTGTTCCCGACGGGAGCGGAGCTTTAATTGAACACAATAACGGCCGTTCCTTTGCCGTGCCTTATAATCAAAGATTATACGGAAAAGAAGCGGCCGTCGTAAAGCCGGTTATGAAACCGGAAACGGAAAAAGTCAGTTTTCCCGTATACGGTTTACGGCGCAACGATAAGTCTTTTATTACCGTTTGCAAAGAAGGTGCCGAGATGACGGCTCTCCTGGCAAACGGCAGCACGGTTGACAGGCCTTATAATCAAGCTTATTACCGTTATTATTTGCGCGAATCGGAAAGTTTTGAATTTTCTTCGTATCAAAGTCGCGTTACCGTTATCGAATGGACGGTTTGGTACAATACCGCCGATTGGGCTGCCGAATATCGGTTCGTTAATGAAGACAACGGTAGTTATACGGCAATGGCTCAGGCCTACCGGTCATATTTGGTGGGAGCGCATTTGCTTCCCGCCGGAAACGACATCGGTGGCCTTCGCTTTAATTTGACATTATTAGGCGGCTATATTGCCCGCGAGAATTTTCTCGGCATTCCTTATAAAACTGTGCGTTCGCTGACCGATACCGAAGAAGCATTGCGGATAGCGCAAAAATTACATGAAGACGGTATTGAAAATCTTAACGTTATTTACCGTGGTTGGTCGAACGAAGGATTGAAACCGACTTTTGCCGGCAAACTCCGTTATAACCGTGCCGTCGGCAAACGGAGTGATTTTCGTAGACTGCAGTCGGCATTGGCGGCTATGGATGTTAATTTATATCCGGAAGTATATCTTCATACCGCATATACCGACCGCCATTTCCAAAAAAATAAAGAAGCGGTCCGCAATGTATTGGGCCGAGTTGTAAAAAACTACGATTATAATGAGGCTACTTATTATGCCGATACCGACACCCTCCCGTATTACATTTTAAAACCGACGACTTATAAAAAAACTTTGACTGCTTTGCAAAGAGAGTTTGATAAATTCGACAGCCGCAATATTGCTTTTCGCGATTTCGGCGGTTATTTATACGGTTCTTATTATAAAAAGGATACTTACTTCCGTAACGACAGTCGCCGTTATTTTGAAGAAGCAATGTCCGGTCAGAATTCCTTTAGAAATTGTATTTTTACCGATCCCAATTTATACGCGTTGCGATATTGCGATCTGGTTCTTGAGGTGCCGATGCGGGCTACGCCTTATCAAATAATCGGCGTTGCCGTTCCCTTTTATCAATTGGTGGTAAGCGGTTCGCTTAGCTACAGCGGCAAGTCGTTTAATATTGACGATAAATACGCTTATGAATGGCATAAAATGAAAGCAATCGAAACGGCGGCACATATCAGTTTTACTTGGAGCTACCATTCAACAATCGACCTTGCCGATACTGAATATTCACAATACTATTCAACATATTATCTTAATTGGTACGAGCGAGCGGTTGCGACTTATTATGAATTAACAGAACTCGGTATTTACAATGCTTCCCTGGTTGCCCATGAATTACTCAAGAGTGACGGCAGTGTTGTAAAATCAACATATAGCAACGGGACGGCAATCGTCTTTAATTACGGTTTGAGTTATTATCAATTCGAAGGGGGTACCGTGGACCCCAACAGTTATACCGTAGTAGAGAGGGAAGTATTATGAAAAAATATAATCCCGAGAAATTATTGCGAATCGAAAACAAGCTTTTATCCAAAGTCAAAAAATTAAAAAACCGAAAAGAAAAAATCGAAGCGGAGCATTTTGTTTTGGTGAAGGGGGATTATAATAAGATTAATCGCCGCCGGCTGATGCTGCTGGAAAGAAAGTTGATTAAGGTTAATAACGATTTGGCTTATCGGAATGCGCAAATCAAAGCGGTTGGTGACGGCACTTATCCGCCTAAAAACTTAAAAAGAACAAACGGTGGTTATCTTAGCACTGCGGCAACCCCCATTCTCGCCGCTTATATGGAGGCCAAAAAAGAAAGATATCAAAAAGCATTATCCGAAGCCACTGCCCGTTATATTGATTTGGCGGCGGCCAAACGGGATGAAAAAAAACGAGGCGGTTTGCGGCGAATAATGGCGGCCGGTCGCCTGATGCAACGGCGGAAAAAAAGGGTTCAGCATTATGAATTGGCTTTGTTGCGTTTGGAGGAAGGAAAATATCCTGTTTTTGGTTATATCAGCAGGATAAAACAAAAGTTTGCGCAAATGCCGTATCGCGAGCAAAAATTGGTATACGGTTTGTTGTTTTTAATGCCGTGGATAATCGGTTTTTGTGTTTTCTTTGCTGTTCCTGTTATGACCACCATCCTTTGGAGTTTTCAACAAATGAAAACAATTCCCGGCGGCGGTTACGAGTCGACCTTTATCGGTTTTAAAAATTATCATGATTTGTTTACAACGGCGACTCTTGCCGGGTCGACGATTCTGGAAGTGATTACGAATTCGATTCTGGATATCGTTATCGATTTACCAACCATTTTAGTATTCAGTCTTTTTATCGCTGTGCTTTTAAACACCAGATTTAAAGGTCATCAATTGGTAAAAGCGATTTTCTTTGTTCCGGTCGTCTATAATATCACCGTTATCAACAATACCTTAAGCGGTATATTCGGGCAGCGTTTCGACGTTGCCATCGAAGAAGGATTTGCTTTGTCGCATCGGTTTGCCATGTTTTTGCAGCAAATCGGTATCGGCGGCAATTTAATCGACTTTCTTATTTCGGCCGTCGACCGTATTTTTACCATCGTTAATATGTCGGGAATTCAGATTTTGATTTTTATTGCCGCTTTGCAATCGATTCCCAAACATTTATATGAAGCGGCTCGGGTCGAAGGAGCAACTTCCTATGAAATGTTTTGGAAAATAACCATTCCGATGATATCGCCGATTATTATGACCGCCATTGTTTTTACCATCGTAAACAGTTTTGCAACTTCCGACATTATGCACTATATGACGGTAATATCGGAGGGAACGAGATTGGCGACCAATAATCCCGGCTTGTATTCGGCAATTGCGATTATCTACTTTTTAGCAAACGCTTTGATTATCGCCCTGGCATTTGTGTTGATGCGAAAGGTTGTGTTTTATCATGACAAATAATCACGGTATCAAAAAACGTTTTGACTCGTTTTTGCAAAAAGTAAAAGACAGTATGAATACGCCATTAAGACGGAAATTGTTGATGCGGCGTCTGCTTATGTTTTTGGTTAATGTATGTAAATATATATTGATTATCGGCCTTTGTTTTATTATTCTTTATCCGATAATCCTGCAGCTTGCGATTGCTTTTCGCGCTCCCGAAGACGTTAACAATCCGGCGATTTTATGGATACCGGAACGTTTTTCTTTAAAAAACTTTGAAGTGGCGATGATTGCCCTTGATTACTGGAAAGCATTGCGTTATACCTTTGTTTTATCGACGGCAATAACTTTGTTGCAGTTGGTTTCAACATCGCTGGCCGGCTATGCATTTGCCCGGTTGCGTTTCCGCGGTAGTTCGATTTTATTTGGTTTGGCTCTGTTTACGATTATTGTTCCCCAAACGGTTATCAGTTTACCTTTGTTGCGGACGGTAACCAAAATGGGTTTAATCGATAAGCCGATTACATTGTTTATGATGTCCGGTCTTGGCATGGGCATCAGATCCGGAATATTTATTTATCTTTTCCGGCAGTTTTATCGGGGGATTCCGATTGAACTGGAAGAAGCGGCCGTAGTTGACGGCGCCAATGCCTTTCAGGTATTTCATCGCATTATGTTGCCGAACGCCAAACCGGCGATAATAACGGTCGGTCTTTTGAGTTTCGTTTGGCAGTGGAATGATTTCTACTTCACAAAAATTTTTTCCGGCGGAAAATACTTTACTTTAACGACCCAGCAGGTGGCGGTATTATACGGTTTGCAACAAGCGTTGGCCGACGCCGGGGTTTGGAGTTTGCTCGGGCAGGATATAACCGGCAATCCCTATTTCACATCGATGATTTTAAATACCAGCGGTATTCTTGTGATGCTGCCTTTGTTGATAATTTATTTCTTTGTACAAAAGATGTTTGTGGAAGGAATCGAACGTTCCGGCATTGTCGGATAATATAATTTAAGGAAAGGAATTAAAACATGAACTTATTTAAAAAATTATTTTTTATTTGTTTGATGTTATTGTTAGTGTTTGCGGTCGGTTGCAACGGTTCAGATGATGGCAACGGTGATGGCAATGGCAACGGTGACGGCAACGGCGACGGCAACGGCAACGGGAATATTGATGATCCGGTGCCCGATATGAAAGGTCAAAATTTTATTATTATGTGCAATATTGCTTCTTCCAGTGACCCGCGTAATGAAAATTATGTCGGCAGTTGGAAGCAACAAAAGATTAATTTGATTAATAATGTTGAAGCGAAATACAATGTCAATGTCGTTTATCGGACTTATCCGGCGGAAGCGGTTTGGGGCGGCGGTCGGGAACGGTTTATTATCGAAAACTCGATTAACGATACACCCAAAGCCCATATTTACGAGATGCCGTCTTATTCGATTGCGGTTTTGGCGGAAGCCAATGCGATTTTACCGTTGGATGCTTTAATCGAAAAATACGGTAATCCCGGTTATTGGCCGGAAAAAGCGGCTTTCGGTTCCGTTTTGGGCCGGCAATATGCATATGACGATTCTTATCCTTTAGCTGGTCAAGGAATCTTTTACAACATTGATTTGTTGGAGAGATATTTGGGCGAAGGAAAAGGAACGTTGCCAGGTGAATTGTGGATGGCCGGGGAATGGGATTGGGAGGCTTTCCGGGACATTTGCAACCAAATGTTGCCGGGGATTTCCGCGCTTGGTATCGAAGGGGCGGCGGTAATCGGGGGAAGACCCTACAACTGGGCATACCAAATGATTGGAGCCAACGGTGTACATGTCGTGACATCCGATTTAAAATCGGAATTGGCAACGACGCCGGCCATCGATACTCTCGGTTTTCTTAACGAATTGGTCAGTGTTCCGGGAATGTGGGAATTCCAAAGCGCCGCTTTGGAAAATGCGAGTTGTCCGCAATTTAAAGCCGGAAACATCGCTTTTCACAACGGCGAGCCTTATTGGATATATGATTCAACAAAATGGATGGGATCTGAATTTGAAATGGGCTTTGTTCCCTATCCGACCGGTCCGAATACATTAACTGATTTAAGCAATTATTTCATTAATGAAGTATACGGAAAAACCAGTTATGTTGTATCAAGCTCTTATTCATTGGAAAAAGTGGAACCGGGATACGAAAATATTATGTTTCATGAAGAAACGATTTTCCGGATTTGGTCCGATTTGCAATATTTTCCCGAAATTGATGAAAATACCGGTTATTGTTCGACCGAAGAAATTGTTGAAGAGTGGTCGTTTAATACTTTGGAATTGTATTACAGTTCTTTGGGAGACAATGTCTCGCTGGATGCTCATAAGACGGTTATGTTCCGCGGTTATCCCGATTATTTTTACAGTCTTTATTGGGCCCGAAGCCACGATGAAAACAAATCGTTTATGCTGGAAATACAGCAGGCGATTATAAGCGGTTCGATTCGCGATGAGATGATTGATTTGGTCAGCCGTATCCATCAGGAATTTCTCGATAATTATCAAAATCTCGGTCTGACGGAAGAACATTACAATTAAGGAAGGATAATGAAAAATTTATTAAAAATCGTAATATTGATGATAAGCATGCTAACATTATACGGTTGTCGCGATACAACTTTAAAACAACTCAACAAAATATTGACATCTATCGAGATACCGGCCGAAATTACCGGCGATATCGAACTTAAAACAAGTTACGGTTTAAACGGAGTGACGGCGGTGGCGGAATGGCATTCCACCGCCGGTAACGTTATTTCCGATACGGGCGAAGTCTTTGTTCAGGTATACGATCAAACCGCAACGCTACATTTGAAATTATCTCTCGGCGAGCATTTTGTTACAAAAAACTTTAATGTTACCGTTAAGGGCAGTGAAGATTTGGCCTTGTTGCATGTGCTTGTTCAGGAACAATTACGGTTTGAAAGTTATGAAATAACTTCCGATTTGCCTTTGTATACGACATATATCCAAAACAATAAAACGATTTATGCCGAATGGCATTCTGACAATGAAGAAGTGATCGCTGCCGACGGTACCGTTCGATGTCAGGAAAGCGATATTGTGGTTACGTTAACGGTTGTTTTGCGCTTAAACACCGCTGAGCTTACCGAAGCCTTTACGTTTACCGTTTTGCGCGATTCGGCGTTGGCGCCGGTAAATTGGTGGCATACGGTACCGGTTTGGACCGATACCGTTGCCGGCGAAGCCAAGAAACCAGTACCTCCTCATTGTTTTCCCGGTGCCGTTTACCGTAAAGTTTTTTCCGCTCGTGACTGGTGGCTCGGCATTGAAGCCGTTGTAACCTTGCCGGAATTTACGCCCGATCCCGAACGTTTTGATGAAACCAAATTAAGTTATTATTTGGACAATGCTTCTCTTTATTTGGGTGGTAACGCCCAATTCGAAAGCGATGTCGGTTTAACATGGTCAATCGGTTATCCGACCAAAGACGCTACCGCATATTCGCGCAGCGGTATCGCTTTTCGTCCTTTTTGGCGTTATATTACCAATAAAGAACCAGATTGTAAAAACTGTTACCGGAACAGCGATGTTAAGGCTTTGGAATACTACTATTTCCCCGGTGATAAAATCAGAATCAGTGTTTTTACACCGGAGATTGGTTATTTGCAAATGCGAATAGAATTGCTGGTGCCGACGGAAATCGAAAAATATGCGGTACAGCGGTCCGGTTACGAACTCGGTTCCGATTTCAACAAAGTTTTTACTACCCCGCTTTTCCCTTCCGAAGGGATGGGGGCGGTCCGAACCGAGTTTAAACGGGTTAACGCCATCGATCAGGTCGGCAACGAAGGTCACCCTACCATTAATACAAATGCGAAAGCGGAAGGGGCGATTTGGCACGAAGTATATCTTTACCGGGAAATTACCGGCGCAATTTACCGGGTACCGATGACGGCGGAACGCCGGGCCGAAATGGCTTGTCCCGCCGGCAAAAACGTCAACGGCGATTTCACAAACGCAATCATTACATCTGATGCCGGCGTCGATGCGGCTCTGGGCGGGGAAACAGTTACTTTGGATCCTTGCAACGGGACCGGTAAATTATATAACAGCGTATTATATTTTAAAAAGAAAGAAAAAAAATTATGATTGATGCCATTTACAATAAATTAATCGTATCGTGTCAGGCTCGGGAAGGCGAGCCTTTGCGTGATTCGCTGATTATGGCGAAAATGGCGCAAGCCGCCGTTTTGGGCGGGGCGGCCGCCATCAGGGCGGCCGGTAGCGCCGATATTAAGGCGATAAAAGCGGTTGTGACGGTACCGGTTATCGGTTTGGTTAAAAAAAAATATCCCGGCAGTTCGGTCTATATTACCCCGACCGAACAAGAAGTTATTTCGTTGCTGGCTTCGGGGTGTGAAATAATCGCTTTGGATGCAACGTCCCGACTCCGTCCCCATCAGACACGGTTGGCTGATTTACTTGCTTTGATTCACCACCACCGCCGTTTGGCAATGGCCGATATCTCGACTTTTGAGGAAGCCAAAGCCGCACAAGATCTCGGTTTTGATCTTGTGGCAACGACTTTGGCCGGCTATACCGATTATTCAAAACAGACGGCGGGTCCCGATTTAAAACTTATCAAACAAGCGGTACGCCGTTTGTTTGTGCCGGTGATTGCCGAGGGTCGCATTTACGATGTCGCCGCCCTGAAAAAAGTATTGAAAATCGGACCGCATGCCGTTGTTATCGGTACGGCGATAACAAGACCGCAAGCCATTACGGAAAGATTTGTCAAGTGTTTTCGCCCCCGCAAAAATTAATGCGATTTTCGGGTTATTATTGAAAATTGCCGAAAAAGGCTATATAATTAATAAAAATCGCCCAAAACGGAGGAACAAATGAATAATATACCGATGTATCAAAAAATTGAAAGAAAATTAAGAATAGCCATATTGGAAGGAAAACTCAAGCAAGGGGATATGATTCCGAGCGAAACCGAACTATCCGCTGAATACAAGGTGTCCCGGATGACGGTCAGACAGGCCATCAATAATCTTTTGGTCGACGGTTATATTTACCGTCATAAAGGGCGCGGCACTTTTGTTACTTTCAACAAAAAAGAAATGCAGGATAATACGCCGTTTTTCTCTTTTGCCAATGAAATGAAGGGGGTTAACGGTCCGGTAACGACAACGGTATTGAAATTCGAAATCGGGAAGGCCGACGAAATAATCGCTTTGCGTTTGCAGCTCAAAGTTGACGATCCGATATATTATATCGAGCGTTTACGCCATGCCGCCCATACTCCGCTTGTTTTTGAACGCGTTTATTTGCCCGGTAATATGTATGATGATTTGGATGAGAATATTTTTAAAGAGTCTTTTCACGATTACGTACAAAATAAACTGAATTGGAAAATAAGAAACTGTGTTCGGGCGATTGAAGCCCGCGGCGTAACCAAAAGAGTTGCCGAACTCTTGCATCAAAAAGAAGGCGAACCGTCGCTTTACATGAGCAGCGTTACTTATCTTGATAACGGCCGCGCTTTTGTATATACGAGATGTTATTTTCATGGTGAACATTTTCGTTTCAAACACAATTTCACAAGAAATAAAACATGAAAAACACCGATAAACATTTTAGTTATGATTATCAAGAAAAAGATTACATCAATTGGATAAATCCCCGAAAGGAAGAAAAATGCCGTCATTACGGTTTTGCCTGGTTTGAAGAAGATCGTCTTTATCGGCGGTTTCCTTTAAAAGCATCGGCAACGATTAAAAATACATCGGCTCCTCTTGATAATCTTGCCGACAATACCGCCGGCGGCCAACTGCATTTTCGAACCGATTCTCCTTCGCTTCATATTGCTGTTGTTTTAAAAGAAGTTAACGGTCTTTCCGGAATGAGTGCCGCCGCCCAGGGCGGATTTGATTGTTATGTCGGTTCCGATTATTACGATTTAAAGCATTATGCGACGACCGCTTTTTCGCCCGCGTCCCGGGATTATCGTTACACTTTTTTTGCTGATCTTCCTGGGGAGAAACTGATTGTTCTTAATTTTCCTCTTTATAACAAAATCGAATCATTCCAAATCGGGATTAAACCGGAAGCAAAACTGTTTCCGGCCGCGGATTTTCCTCATCGGGGCCGGATTGTCATTTACGGCACTTCGATTACCCAAGGGGGATGTGCCGGCCGGCCCGGCCTTTGTTATACCAATATCTTGAGCCGGCGCCTGGGGATGGAAGTAATCAATATGGGCTTTTCCGGAAATGCTTTCGGGGAAAAAGAAGTGGCGGCAATAATTGCCGGGATATCGGAAGCAAGGATGTTTATTCTTGATTATGAGGCCAATGCCGGCTTAAACGGAAAACTGTTTGCGACTCTGGAAAATTTTATCGATACCATCCGAAACAAATATGCGACAATTCCCATTGCCGTGGTGTCGCGGATCAAATATTTATATGATGAACTAAGTCCCGCAACTTTGGGTAAAGTTCGTGCCGAAATCAAAAAATTTCAAATCGATACGGTCGGCAAATACAATAGCGCCGGCGACGCAAATATCCATTTTATCGACGGGGCCAATCTGCTCGGTGCCGATTATCACTAATGCACGGTTGATACCGTTCATCCCAATGACCTCGGGTTTTATCGGATGGCCGGCGGTTTAGAAAAAGAAATTAAGAAGATATTGAAAATATGAGGATTATATATGCATAA
>Ga0172382_10007655_pt1 | contig 15275 bp, 17 predicted proteins | sample Leawel138RmetaG_FD_122245 | JGI IMG/M metagenome (GOLD analysis project Ga0172382, IMG submission 122245) | Leachate microbial communities from a municipal landfill in Southern Ontario, Canada - Leachate well 138R metaG | ecosystem: Engineered > Solid waste > Landfill > Unclassified | place...
AGGCAGAATGATTGTTCAGTTAGATGACGTACGCCTCTTTAATCGTTCTCTTTCCCAAAAGGAAGTCTCTGCTATTTATGAAGGAACAAAATAAAAAACCGCCTCTCGGCGGCTTTTTATTTTGCGGCTTCCTTTGAATTACTCTTTTTTGTTCTTGGCTTCTTTGCTTTTTTCGGAGCAGTTTCCGCTTGAGCCCTTCTTGCTTTAAACTTCTCGACTCTTCCGGCAGTATCTATAAGCTTTTCGGTTCCCGTGTAAAACGGGTGGCACTTACTGCATATTTCAACCTCCATTTTTTCCTTAGTCGAGCCGGTTTTAATCGTATTGCCGCAAACGCAGGTGATGACTGCGTCTTTATGGTATTCAGGGTGTATATCCGACTTCATACGGCGGATTCTATCAGGAATATTAATTATTGACAAGCTCTCGTATGGTGCGTAATATTAGCACTGCCTACCAAAGGCGCTAGTACACTACAATTAAATATCAACCATAAAAAATTAAGAAAGTTAGAGAACTTTTTTAGTTGTCCAATGTTTATTCCAGTCAGATCGGGTACTACGCGGACTCTTACGGATACTTTTGTATCGGTGGCAGTCTACGTTGTATCAGTTCTTGGCTTTTTATTGAGAGTTTGATCCTGGCTCAGGATGAACGCTGGCGGCGTGGATAAGGCATGCAAGTCGAACGGTCTCCTTGATTGAAGGAGGTGCGGTGTTTACACCAAACCAACTGATATCTCTGGAGATAGTGGCGAACGAGCTAGTAACACCTTGGTACGTACCCGAAAGTTTGGTATAGCTCGCCGAAAGGCGGGGTAATCCCAAATAGTCCCTCTATCTACCGGATAGAAGGGTAAAGTCGCAAGACGCTTTCGGAGCGGCCTAGGTCCGATCAGTTTGTTGGTAAGGTAACGGCTTACCAAGACTATGACCGGTAGGGGGGCTGAGAGGCTGATCCCCAGCGACGGCACTGAGACACGGGCCGTACACCTACGGGTGGCAGCAGCCGAGAATATTCGACAATGGGCGAAAGCCTGATCGAGCGACGCCGCGTGCAGGAAGAAGGTCTTCGGATTGTAAACTGCTTTTCTACGGGAAGAATTTTGACGGTACCGTAGGAATAAGGAGCTGCTAACTACGTGCCAGCAGCCGCGGTAATACGTAGGCTCCAAGCGTTATCCGGATTTATTGGGCGTAAAGGGTGCGTAGGGGGTTTCGCGCGTCTCTTGTTAAATTTCACTGCTTAACGGTGGAGCTGCAGGGGATACGGCGAAGCTAGAGGATGCGAGAGGTCTGTGGAACTCAAGGTGTAGGGGTGAAATCCGTTGATATCTTGAGGAACACCAAAGGCGAAGGCAACAGACTGGCGCATTTCTGACCCTGAAGCACGAAAGCGTGGGGAGCAAAAAGGATTAGATACCCTTGTAGTCCACGCTGTAAACGATGTCTACTGGCTATTTCGAGTATCGACCCTCGAAGTGGCGAAGCTAACGCGTTAAGTAGACCGCCTGGGAAGTACGACCGCAAGGTTAAAACTTAAAGGAATAGACGGAGACTCGCACAAGCGGTGGAGCATGAGGTTTAATTCGACAATAAGCGAAGAACCTTACCAGGGCTTGAAATGTCTGTGGAAGTTTTGCTGAAAAGCGAAATGTCTTTTAGACCGCAGGCGCAGGTGCTGCATGGTCGTCGTCAGCTCGTGTCGTGAGATGTTCCCTTAAGTGGGGTAACGAGCGCAACCCCTATTCTGTGTTACAAGTGTCGCAGAAGACTGCTCCGTTTTCGGAGAGGAAGGAGGGGATGACGCCAGATCCGCATGGCCCTTTGATGCCCTGGGCCACACTCATGCTACAATGGTCAGTACAACGGGTTGCCAAATCGTAAGGTGGAGCTAATCCTATAAAACTGGCCTCAGTTCGGATTGGGGGCTGCAACTCGCCCCCATGAAGCCGGAATCGCTAGTAATCGCGAATCAGCTACGTCGCGGTGAATACGTTCTCGAGTCTTGTACTCACTGCCCGTCAAGTCAAGGAAGCTGGGAGCAGGTGAAATTCGCCTTTGTGGCGGACTAGCCTGAACTTGGTAACATGGACTAAGTCGTAACAAGGCACGTGTAGCGGAAGCTGTGCGTGAAACAATTAAATTGATTTCGATTTTTCCTTTTGGAAAAAATCCGCCGATGAGGCGGAATAGAGTTTTGATCGTGGAGCTCTCTCCAAGTCACGATTCCCACTTTCCGGGGAAACGGAAAGCCATTGGGCGACTAAAAAAGTTTTCTAAAACCATTTATTGTATAATTAAACCATATGAAGAATGTTCTTCTTGTCGAGGATGATAAATTCCTCTCAACTCTTCTTAAAAACCGTCTTGAAAAAGAGGGGTTGAATGTTATGTATGCTCAAGACGGGGAAAAGGCGCTTGAAATCCTCCGTTCCGGAGAAAAGCTGGACCTTGTTCTTCTTGATGTAATTCTTCCTAAAAAGAACGGTTTTGAAGTGCTTGAAGAGATGCAACAGGATCCAAGATTTAAAGATGTTCCTACTATAATTATTTCCAACCTCGGTCAGGACAGTGATGTTGCGAGAGGAAAAGATCTTGGCGCTATTGAATATTATATAAAAGCCCAAACATCTATAGATGATTTAGTAGTTCAGATTAAGAATTTTGTCGGTGTCGCTTAAAGTTATCCCCAAAATAAAATTGCGGATTATGATATCCTTAAATTAATAGGGAGGCGTTTTTTTGCTTCTTAAAGGTCAGTAAAAAATAATTAATAAAAAATAAATTAATGAATAGTTTAAAGAAAGGTTTCACTCTCGTAGAGCTCTTGATAGTTATCGCTATCCTAGCAGTACTTGCTGCTGCCGTCGTTATTGTATTGAATCCTGCAGAGCTCTTGGCTCAAGCGAGGGATTCCCAGAGAATAAATGATTTAAATACTTTAAGGACAGCTCTTTCAATATATGTTTCCCAATCTACCTCTATTGACCTTGGTGTTTGTGCTGCTGGAGGAAGGTGTACTGCCAATCCCGGAGCTGGAAACGGACCTTTTGCCACTACTACTTGTGATGAATCCGGTATAACAACTAATAACACTGTCGCCGGTTCTGGCTGGGTTGATGTTGATTTCTCAAGCATCCCCGGAGGATCGCCTATACCGTTCCTTCCGGTAGATCCCTCGAATAACGCTAATTATTTCTATGCCTATATGTGTTCTGAAACTCCGAACTACACTTTTGAACTTAACGGAAGGCTAGAATCGGAAAAGCACAGGGCGAAAATGGAAGATGACGGAGGAAATAAAAACGACTGCAGCACTTATATTGAAAACACTTGCTTCTATGAACTTGGCACAGAAGCCGGGCTTGATCTCTAAGAAAACGTGAAATATATATAAAAACCCCGTTTTTAGCGGGGGTTTTTATAAAAAGCAAAAAAAGTTAATTTAGATTTTAAAATTTATTTATTAGTCTTATGTTTCGCGATTTATCTTTTAAGTTTATTATATATATATGCCTTTTTTAGCGCTCGCTTTTGTTATCCTTCTTATCGGAGTTCAAATAAAAAAAAGAACTTTTTTAGAGAAAAAAATTAAAAAAATATTTTGGATTCCCGTCGCTGCCGTATTTTCTCTGTCAGTAATATTTTCTTTTATTCAATACCAATTATGGTTAGCGGGCGAACAGACCAAATATCTTCTTCCTCCCTTTGTACATATAAATAGTTTTCTTTTATATGCTTTTTTTCAGTTTTTTGCTCCTTATATTCTCGCTTTTATGCTGTCGGTTTTGCTTTTTTTACTAATGAAAAAGGCTAATAAAAAATACGGCGCTCGCTTTTTTGAAAAAGACGAGATATATATAGCTTTTCTTGGAGGATTTTTATCCGGCTTTCCCGGTTTTTTATTCTATCTCTTTGGAGTTGTTGCGGCATATCTAATTATTCATCTTTATAAATCTTTAATAAAAGGCAAAAAAGAAGTTATTCCTCTTTATTATCTTTGGTTACCGGTGTCGGCCTTTGTTATAATTAACAATATACTTTGGCTCTCACGGACAGGATTATGGAAAATATTATCCATATAATTTTCGAGATCTTTAAGCCTTATTCTTAGCCGCTATTTATTATGATAGACATACCCCTTAACCAGCTTAAAAGCATAGTTTTAAAAGAAGGCCTTATTGATGAGGTTAGTTTTGATTCCATAGCCGAAGAGGCAATAAGGCTGAAACAAAATGTTTCCGAAGCTCTTGTTTCGCGCAATGTTATTGCGCCGGGATATCTCTACCAGATACTTAGCCGATATTTTAATATTCCCATCGCCGAGCTTGGAGCAAAAGATATCGACGAAGCGGTTTTGCATCTTTTTCCCGAATCTCTTGCGAGGCAGAAGAGGGTTATTTTATTCGGTACGGAAGCGGATGGGAGTTTTTCTGCCGCTATGGAAGACCCTACTAACCTCGAAACAATCGAGTTTGTCGAGCAATATGTCGGGCAAAAACTAAGGCCGTACTTTGCAGCAGAAGGTGATCTTAATAAAGGGTTTGCTCTTTATGGAAAAAAACAATCCGAAGATTACAAAAAACTTATCGAAGACAGTATTAGAGAGTCGCTTAAGCTTGGAAAAAAAGGAGAAGAAGCTGCCGCGGATGCTCCGATAGTCGGTATAGTCGATAACATCATCGCTTATGCGGTAAGCCTTAGGGCTTCGGATATTCACTTAGAAATATTTGAAGACGGTATTCTTATAAGATACAGAATAGACGGCATTCTTCACGAAATAATGAAGATACCAAAAGCTGTTCATCCGGCAATTGTTGCTCGCGTAAAATTATTGGCAGGCTTAAAAATTGACGAACACTATAAGCCGCAGGATGGCCGTTTGAGATATAAGATAGGTCCTGAAATATTAGATATCCGTATTTCTATTATGCCGACATTCAATGGGGAAAAGGTAGAAATGCGTCTCTTAACTGCCGCGCAAAGACCGCTCTCTTTCCAAGAAATTGGTATGCTTGATGATACTATCAAAGTTATTGAAGACAATATTAAGAAAAGCTACGGAATGATAATAGTCTGCGGACCTACTGGCTCCGGTAAAACGACTACTCTTTACTCCATAATAAATGTCTTAAATCGCCCAGAAGTTAATATTGTCACAGTTGAAGACCCGATCGAATATAACATCAAGTATATTAACCAAACACAAATTAACCCGGCCGCCGGCGTAACTTTTGCAACCGGACTTCGCTCTCTTCTTCGCCAAGACCCGAATATAGTGCTTGTCGGTGAAATACGTGATGGAGAAACAGCTTCTATAGCAGCTCAAGCTGCTCTTACCGGCCACTTGGTTATGTCATCCTTGCATACTAATGATGCTCCTACGGCCATACCTCGACTTATGGATATGAATATCCCTCCTTTCTTGGTTTCTGCCGTATTGAATGCCATTATCGCCCAGCGTCTTGTAAGAAAGATATGTCTTGATTGCATATATTCGGTAAAACCAGAACCGGAAACAGTTGAAGCCCTTAAGCGTCAAATGGCGGAATTAGGCCTAGAAGAAGAATTCAAACCGCCTAAATTTATATATAAAGGAAAAGGCTGTCCCTCCTGCGGAGGTACTGGTTATAGAGGAAGAATTGGTATTTTCGAAACTTTGCATATAAGCGAAGAAGTAAGGAAAGAAATAGTCAGTGAAGGCTTTTCTCTCGATAATATGAAAAAGATAGCTCGCGCCCAAGGTATGATATCAATGTTTGAAGACGGTCTTCGCAAGGTCGAGAAAGGCTTAACTACAGTGGAGGAGCTTCTCCGCGTAATCAGGGAATAATGCGCTATCGTTACGTCGCCGCGATGCCAAATGGCAAGATGGTCGAGGGAGAAATAGACGCTGGTGCTCCGGCGCAGGTTATTGAATGGATAGCCGGCCAAGGCTATAAGCCTATATCAATTAAGGCTATAGCGGGAGAAACTTCAAAAGGGCTGATGAAGTCAGCTCTTGGCCAAAAAATAACTCTGACCGACAAAGTGTTTTTAACCAAGTATCTTGCTTTAATGCTCCAGGTTGGCACGGATCTTTTTCGCGCCATAGATATTTTAATAAGCGATTTTGATAAGCCGATATTAAAATCTTTTCTTGTTGAAGTAAGGGAATCATTAAGCCAAGGCAAGCCTTTTTACTCGACTTTTGCAAAATATCCCCAGTATTTTTCTTCGGTTGTCGTAAATTTGATAAAAGCGGGTGAAAAATCAGGAAACTTGGAAAGTGTTTTCGCAAATGTTTCCGGCAAGCTAGAAAAAGATCAAGATCTTAAGAATAAGGTTAGGGCAGCTTTTATATACCCGGTTATTCTTGTAGGCGTCGCCTTGCTGGTTCTTGCTCTTATGGTTCTTTTTGTTCTTCCGAGAATAGCGAACGTTTTTTCCCAGACCGGCGTCGAACCGCCATTTTTCTCTAAAATAGTGTTTACAATGGGGCTGTTTTTCGGCGAATATTCTTATATTTTCTTTCCTCTTTTTATTGCCGGTATGGTTTTTATTTGGTATTTCTTTTTCAAAAACAAAGTTGGCAAATCCGTTAAAGATAGGATATTGGTAAAAACTCCGATAGTTAAAAATATAATCAAGCAGCTTGCCATTCAGAGATTTGCCTCTACTTTTGCCTCTCTTCTTAGGGCCGGATTGCCGATTCTTGAAGCTCTTGAAATAACTGCCGGAGCTGTCGGTTCGGATGAGCTGACAACATCTCTTATGCGTATAGCTAAAGAAGGAGTTGTAAAAGGGCTTACCGTCGGAGAAGCCTTTCGCAGAGAGACATATTTTCCCCGCGTTGTTACCAACCTCATAGCTATTTCAGAAAAAGCCGGACATATGGAAGATGTTCTTGAAACTCTTTCTGATTTCTATGCCGGAGAAGTCGATTCATCGATTAAGATATTAGTCTCTTTTCTTGAGCCGGTACTCTTGCTGTCTCTCGGCCTTGTTATCGGCCTTATCGCCCTCGCGGTTATTGTTCCAATTTATCAGCTTGTTTCTACAATATAGCAATGTTTAAATTTTTCTTAAAAAAAATATTTAAAGTTAAAAAAAGAAGCTCTTGTTTTAATGAAAAAGGGCAATCTCTCGTAGAAATTCTTATAGCTGTCGGGATTTCTGCTACCTTGGTTGGGAGCGTTGTATCGACTTATGTCGTTTCTTTAAGATCTAACGCGAATGCTAGGTTGTCGGCAATCGGAACACAGCTTGCTCAAGAAACTTATGATAATGTTAAAGCATTAGCCGAAGCCAATTGGGTCGATATTTACTCGGTTACTAAAGGCGCTACATATTACCTTTCGCTTGCGGGAGACACATTCGATATTTCTTCAGGAACCCAAGTAGTAGAAGTAGACGAGGTCCAATATACCAGATCTTTTATTGTTGAGAACGTTCAAAGAGGGATAGGAGGGGATATAATAGAGATAGGCGGATCAGATGATCCATCAACTCAAAAAATAACGGTTACCGTAACTTGGCCGATAGCAGGCGAAACTGATAGTACTGCAATAACCGGATATATATCTAGAAATCGCAACGCATCTCTTCGCTCGACCAACTGGACTGAAGGGCCTGAAAATGAAGGACCATTTATCGGGCAGACATCGGGCTTTACTTCAAGCGACAATGTTGATTACACAACTCTTCCAGGAGTGATAAAATTACTTAACTTTTAATAATTTTGTATATGTTTAAAAATAATTTTAAAAACAAAACATTTTTTTCTAAAAAAGCTGTTTTACTTATCTTTGTTTGCGTTATTCCTTTTTTGATTGGGTTTTTCGCTACTGTTGCTTATGCCGCAACCAATATTGATCCGACTTACCCTAATTACTTTGCCTGGTCAGATACGATTGGTTGGATAGATTTCTACAGCACTGATTCTGTTGATATAAACAATAACAATCTTGAGGGCTATGCGCGTTTCGGTCCTGAAGGCGGACCTTATAACTATATTTCTCTTGATTGTGCAACTGGTCCTAGCGGATCGGATTGTTCGGTTCCGTACCAAGTTACAAACGACGGCAACGGAAATTTATCTGGCTGGGCGTGGTCGGATGCTCTTGGCTGGATAAGCTTTGATTGCCACAACCCCGAAACGGGCGGATCAGCCCCTGATTATAGCTGTGCGCAATCTTTATATCAGACAGAGATTGATGCTCAAGGAAATTTTACCGGCTGGGCATGGAATGATGTTGCCGGCTGGATAAGCTTTAATTGCAACCAAGATGAGACAGGCGACCAATGTGCTATTTCTGAATATAGGGTTAAAGGCGCGTGGACTCCGGGACCTGTTAAAGGAATATTGGAATCAGGCACTTTTGACACAGATCGCGAATCAGGCGTTGCTTTCAACTACATCGTTTGGGTTGGAGAGTTGAACGGCGGAAGAGTCTCTTTCCAATTTGCTACATCGGATTGCAGCAATGGCGCTACGAACGCTCCTGCCTGTGACGCTAATATTGGCTGGGGAGGAAAAGCCTCCGGCGACGGCGCTTTTCTTGGGCCAGCCGGTACGTCAGTTGAAACAGATATTTACATTCCAAGCGGGCCAAGCGTGCCTGTAGAGATAAGGAATCAAGATGTTCATAATAATAAGAGATTCTTCAGGTACAAGATATTTATCGAAACAGATGCAGGGCAGACGGGAACGCCGGTCGTTCAAGATGTTATCGTTAATTGGAGCCCTTAATTATGTTCTGCTTTCCTAACAGGAGTCGAAGAGAGAGCGGAGTAGCAGCTCTTCCGGTTATTCTTTTGATATCTGGAATTATCCTTGAGATAGTTGCTGCCAGCGCTTTTCTTGCCTTCTCTTTTTCAAGCGGCAGTTTTGGAACTTTACTGGCGACAGAGGCCCTTTTTGGAGCGAGAGCTGGTGCAGATGATGCGATATACCGCATCATAAAAAACAATTACTCTACCTCGTACAGCCTTACGACTACTACCGGTTCGCATACTGTTGTTATTGATATTACTGTTGAAAAAGACCCCATAGATCTTGGGTCATGTTCGACCGCCTGGGGATGTCGTTATAGAATATATTCAACAGGAAGGGTTTTGTTTCGCGAGAGAAAAATCGAAGTTGTTCTCGCAGTCGACCCCAACACCAGAGAAATTAGGAGAGAGTCGTTTAAAGAAGTTGAAATATGAAGCTACCCGCCAAAATAATAGAACCTATAAGTTCTCTGCTTAAAAAAATAAGCCCTATCGAAATAGCTGGCGGGTTTGTCGTAAGCGATTCAGCGCTTCGCTATATGCGCTTCAACGAGAATGGTGCTGTGGCAGTAAGCACTTCTCTTAGGCTTCCGCCGGGAGCGGTTGTTCAGGGAATTATTAAAGATGTTGAAACTGTTACTGCGGCTTTGCGCCAAATAAGGGGTAATGTCGGCATCCGATCTTCCCGAAACGCGGAAGTTGTCCTTTCAATAGATTCAGGAGCGGTTTATTCCCAGCTTTTTAATCTTCCTCAATTAGAGGAAAACGCCCTTTCTGAAGCTGCTGAACTTAATATTCAAATGATATCTCCAATAAATATCAAAAATGCCTACTACAGCTATCAAGTAGTCGGCAGGTCCCAAGATAACGGGTCAGTCGGGGGATACGAATTACTGGGAGCATTTATTAATGCCTCCGTAATAGATACTTGGATTACAGCGTTTAAAAATGCGGGTTTTCTTCCTATCGCTGTTGAGTTTCAAGCTTTAAGCATAGCGCGCGCCGCCTCTGAAATTGCGGGAATCGGTAAAGGAGACATATCGCTCTTATTAGATGTATCAAGCGAAGGTCTGGATCTTATTATTCTTAAAAACGGAAATCTTTACTTTGATTATTTTTATCCATGGAGATTAATTCAAAGAGAGGATAAATCAATATCAATAGAAAAATTCAAACAAGTTTTAATCAGTGAAACGAGTAAGGTTATGAATTTTTCTTTATCTAAATTTAATGGAGAGATTAAGTCTATATGGTTGAGTGCTGAAAACATAAGCGATGAAATGGTTAATACTCTTAGAGCGCAATTTCCTTCAATGCCTGTTTCTGAAATTAATGTAGGCGGCAATAAGCTTTCAGCTTTATGGCTGCCGGTTATGGGTGCCGCAAAAAGAGGAATGATTCTTCGTTCCGAAGACGATCTTATTTCTCTCGGACCTTTAAGCGTTATTGAAGAATACGCCGAGAACCAGATAATTTCGATGATAAAAATATGGAGAAATGTTTTTGTTATCACTCTATGCTTCTTCTTGTTCGTATTTAGTTTAAGCAATCTTTTCTTGAGAAGAGTGCGTTTAAGCACCGGCCAACAGTCGTTAAGAACTCTTTCTGCTGAAGAATCGAGAGAGCTTGGCGAACTAAGAGGTAAGGCAGATGAGTTTAACAAGCTTGTTTCTTTTGTCGGCGAAGCTAGCCGGCAAGAAAACAGAGTTTATCCTTTTGTATCAAAAGTGATAAATCTTGCTTCAAATATTGAAATAACCAGGCTTTCTGCCCAGAATTTTAGCCAGCCGATAGTTTTAAATGGAAACGCTCCTTCAGCAGATGCCGTAATACAATTCCAAAAAAGATTAAGCGATCTTCCTAATATTACCGATCTTCAGCTTCCTCTTTCGAGTTTGTCCACTGCTCCGAATGGAAGAACAGCTTTTGTAATGTCATTCAGAATAATGAATCTCGATTTCTGATAGCGCTTTATTAAGCAAATCTCTGTCTGCAGGGCTTATTTTTTTAAGCACAAAATCGCCTGCCTTTCCCTTCTTTTCTCCTCTAACTCCTATTCTTAATCTCCAAAAATTTTCTGTACCGAGATGCTCAATGATAGATTTGACGCCATTATGTCCGGCGCTTCCCCTCCCAATATCCGCTTTATAGTTGCCGGCATCTATATCTGAATCATCGTGAATTACCAATATTTCCTCGGGGCTTGCTCCGAAATGTTTCATTGCTGCCGCTACCGCCTTTCCTGATTCGTTCATAAAAACAGTCGGCCTTATAAAGGTCTTTTCCCCGCAAGCCGCGTATTCAAAAGGCTTGCCTCTCCATATGGAAAAGGGCTTTTTAAAACCCTCCTTGCCGGCAAGTCTAGCTAAAGCCTCTGCTCCAATATTATGGTAAGTGTCTTTATATTTGCTCCCGGGGTTGCCGAGGCCGATTATTAGTTTCCAATTTTGTTTTTCCATTTCGTTGACTAATTCTTTTGTGCACCGCTATTATTACATTAATACAAATTTCGTTTAGAAGCGAAGCTTAATATGAAAAAAATATATCTTGTTATTTGGGAAGCCCTTGAAGTTATCTTGGTCGCTTTTCTCCCTTTGTTTGTTTCGTATCATTTTCTTGCCAGGCCTTTCCTGGTGCAGGGAGCAAGTATGGAACCCAATTTCCAAACGGGTAATTATCTCGTAGTGGATATTATTTCTTATAAGTTTGGCAACCCTGAAAGGGGAGACGTTGTGGTATTCCGCTATCCGGGAAACCGTTCCCTTTATTACATAAAAAGGGTAATCGGCTTGCCTGGCGAGCGCGTTACTTTAATGAGCGGAAATATATTTATCAACGGCGAAGTCCTTAAAGAAAATTATATTCCTTCATATGTTGAAACAGATGCTTTTGACGAAACAGATTTTCTTTTAGGAGAAGAAGAATATTTCGTAATGGGAGATAATCGCTCATCAAGCTTTGATTCCAGGAGTTGGGGTCCTTTGGGTAAAAATGATATAGTCGGAGTTGTGAAGATGAGAGTTTGGCCTCCATTAGAAATATACAAAGACTCTCAATAAAAAAATAAGCGATATGAGCAATACTGCACCAAAGGAGCAGAAAGAAGAAAAACAAATTTCCAAAAAGAAAATTTCTTTTCAGACCCCGAAGGGTATGCGGGATATTCTCCCGGAAGAATTTCATTATTGGGAGAAAGCTCGCGCTGTCGCTTCGGAAATAGCCGATTTTTACGGCTTCGGCCAAATTGAGACGCCTGTCCTTGAGCAGGCGGAACTTTTTTCACGCGGAGTCGGTATGGGTACTGATATCGTCGAGAAAGAAATGTACGTTTTAAAAACAAAAGGAGGCGATACTCTTGCCCTGCGTCCCGAATTTACCGCTCCCATAATGAGATCATTCATCGAGAATGGTATGAGTAAAAAGCCGCAGCCGGTCAAGCTTTGGTATTTTGGACCTAACTTTCGCCACGAGCGACCTCAAGCTGGCAGGTTCAGACAATTTTACCAAGCGGGCTTTGAAATAGTCGGCGGAGAGCCGGACCCGATATTTGACGCCAAGATTATGCTTGCTTCGGTCCATTTTCTAGAAAAAATGAAAGTTAAGGACGTTATTCTTGAAGTAAACAGTATCGGTTGCAAACAGTGCCGCGGAATATACAAGAAAAAGCTTCAGGATTTTTATAGAAAAGAGATTGAAGCTTATAACGGCAAAAAAGGAGGTCTTATATGCAAAGACTGCGAAAAGAGGCTAGAGGTTAATCCTCTTAGGTTGCTGGATTGTAAAGAAGAGCGTTGTGCCGAGCTTAGAGCTAACGCGCCAAGTATTTTAGATAGCCTCTGCAGTCCCTGTAGGAGCCACTTCAAAGGCGTTCTTGAATTTCTTGATGAAGTTAAAATACCTTATTCATTAAATCCATATCTTGTCCGCGGTTTGGATTATTACAACAGGACAGTCTTTGAACTGTTTAGCGAAGGAGAAGGAATCGCTCTTGGCGGAGGAGGCCGTTATGACTATCTTGCCGAGATGATAGGGGGGAAGAATACTCCGGCGGTTGGCGTTGCTCTTGGAGTTGATAGGATAATCAGCATGCTTCAAGAAAAGGAAGAAGGCGCCGAAATTAAAAAGAAAAGGAGAGCTTTTTTAGCTCATGTCGGTGACACGGCAAAACAAAAAGCGTTCGCTCTTTCAGAAGAGTTTTATAAATCGGGGATTAAAATTATTGATGCTTTCGGTAAAAAATCTCTGCAAGCGCAGCTCAAGGTTGCCGATAAGGAAAATTGTCCCATCGCTCTTATCATCGGGCAGAAAGAAGTCTATGAAGAAACGGTTATTTTACGCGATATGAAAACCGGCACCCAAGAAAACGTGCCTGTATCAAAGATAATAGAGAAGGTTAAAAAGAAACTGAACGGAAAATAAAAAATTATTAATATAAAAAGAAGCAGCCTATTTGGCTGCTTTTTTAAAACCGATTATTAATTTTATATTTTTCCTAAATTCCGGTCCGATAAGAGAAGCGATTCGGTCGCAAATTAATTCCGGCGGTAGATATCTGTTTCTTTCCCCGGTAAACAAGTCTATCAACTCGGAGTTTTTTGAGATTATTTCTTTTGTAATATCTTGTTCTAATTTTTCGGGGTCGATTATAACCTCAATTTCTAAAACAGCTAATGCTGTTTTTACTTCAAAACTGTGTTTTATCAATTTCTTTTTAAAAAGACTCATCCCTTACACCCCTTTTCAATTTTTAATAGCCCCATTGTACCATAAATTATATAAATTGTCAATTAAAAATTAGGCTTTTAAGTTTTAAATATTCGCTTTAGAATACACGTATGGATTGTCTTTTTTGCAAAATAGCTTCAAAAGAAATACCTTCGTCGGTAATATACGAAGATGATGTCGCTTTAGCGTTTCTAGACCTTCATCCGCTAGCGCCAGGGCATGCGCTCGTAATCCCTAAAATTCACGCCGAAAATATCCTCGATCTTCCCGAAGAGTTGATCGGACCTTTCTTCCAATCGGTTAAAAAAGTAACCGCATTAATAAAGGAAAAGTTAGCCCCAAGAGGGTTTACAATAGGCATAAACCAGGGTAGAATAGGCGGTCAGGCAATTGACCACCTTCATGTCCACATAATACCGAGATTTGAAGGGGACGGCGGAGGGTCGCTCCATTCAGTGGTTAAAAACCCCCCGAAAGAAAGCTTGGAAGAAATCCAGGCAAAAATTGCCGGGTAATCAATTTACGAAAATTATGCCAATTACTATCAAAAAGAAAGAAGGAGAGTCAGCCGGTTCGCTGATATACCGTTTCTCTAAGAAGGTCCAGCATTCTGGCATTCTTTTAGAAACAAAAAAAAGAAGGTTTCATAAGCGCAACCAAAGCAATCGCTCCCGCCACCTTTCCGCTTTGCATCGTCTCGCTAAGAAAAACGAGTACGACAAAAAAAGAAAAGAAGGTTTGTTATAATAATTCCATATGTCTTTGAAGGAAAAAATAATATCCGACATTAAGACAGCCCTTAAAAATGCCGATAGCTTTCGTGTCGGCGTTTTGCGATTAGTATCTTCTGTTTTTCAAAATGAAGCTATCGCTAAGAGGAGCAAGGGAGAGGGAGATGAGCTGACCGAAGATGAACTCATAACTATTTTAAAGCGCGAAGCAAAGAAGAGAAGAGAATCCATAGACATATATTCTAAAGCAAATCGTCCCGAGCTTGCAGAGAACGAGGAAAGGGAATTGAAGATTATAAAAGAATATCTTCCGCCCGAACCGACAAAAGAAGAGATTGAAACTGTAGTTAAAAAAATAATTGATTCCGGAGAATCAGAATTTTCTTCTGTGATGAAATCCGCAATGGCCGAAATTAAAGGAGCTGACGGCAAGGCTGTGTCCGAAGTTGTCAGGGAAATGCTCGGTTAATATTTATGGAGGAAAAGCTAGAAAAAGCAGCCTCCAAGGTTTTGGATTTATTAGGCATCAAAGGCGTGTCCCTTGATGTCTTTTTGGTTCCGGATGATGTGATGCATGAAATAAACAGGGAATATCACGGAAAGGATAAAGAAACAAATATTTTATCTTTTGAAGAACCTGATATTCCTCATCCTGACAGCGAATTGCGCCACATTGGGGAAATATATCTTGCGCCAGATTACATATCCGCTCATAATGAAGATATTGTGAGGCTTCTTGTCCACGGAATCCTCCATCTTTTAGGATATGATCACGAACGTGGCGCTCGTGCCGCCAGAGTGATGGAAAAAAAAGAACAGGAAATAATCGAAAAGGCCGGCTTTTAAATTTTAGAAAAAAATACCTGACGCAATTATAAAATATGGCTCATAATACAGTTCTTGGTCTCGATGTTGGTTCAGGCAGCATTAAAGCTGTCGTTGCCGAATCTCAAAAAGATAAGATAAGGCTCATTCACGGGATAACAAAACCTTCTTCAGGTATTAGGAGGGGAGTTGTGGTCAGCATCGATGATGCTGCAAGAGCTATAGGCGAAGTGCTCGG
>Ga0172382_10007657_pt1 | contig 15275 bp, 14 predicted proteins | sample Leawel138RmetaG_FD_122245 | JGI IMG/M metagenome (GOLD analysis project Ga0172382, IMG submission 122245) | Leachate microbial communities from a municipal landfill in Southern Ontario, Canada - Leachate well 138R metaG | ecosystem: Engineered > Solid waste > Landfill > Unclassified | place...
GATAATGTAGACTTAACTCAGGTACATAATGTAGCTATATCAGATTGTGTTAGTTCACTAGTTTCTGGTGTGATAGCTTTAACCCAAGTTCATGAGTTAGAACTAAGTAATGGAGTAAATACATTAACAAGTGATAATGCAGATATAGTAGAGATAGCTGATGTAGATTTGATAGTACAAAATGCCACTAGCTCTATCACTTCTCCTGAAGTGGTTTTAACAAGAGTAGTGAATCTGATTATAGAAAATTGTATACATTCAGTAGTAGTGGGAGTGATTAATCTAACACAAACTCATAAATTGTTGGTAAATGATTCAATGTTTCTTATTACAAATGGAGAAACAGGAGCATTTGTGGTAGATGGTACAACAATAGTAGAAAAAAGAATCTTCTCAGAAGATGTTGATGAAAGATTATTTAGCAATTCTGTTGAAAAAAGAATCTTCTCAGAAGATGTTGATGAAAGAAGCTTTACAACTCAAGTGGAGGAATTATAATGTTCGTTGAAAAAAGGGCATCAGAAATTTTTTATAGGTATCATCAATTTAGAAGAACAGATGGAGATGGTTGGTTAGGAGCTTCTGAAACAATATCAAGCTGTTCAGTACGAATTATTGATTCTTCTAATGTTAATGTTTCTAGTTCTATGGTAGATAATGTAACTGTTTATGAAGATACTCAGGTATCTTATAGATTGAAAGGTGGTACGTCTGGAAAAACATATACAATAGATATAACAGTGGTAACTTCAGAGTCACAAACATTTGAAGATTCTATAAAATTAAAAGTATTGTAATTGGGGGTTTTAAATGGCTAAGAATAAAATAGCACCAGTGATACCTAGTAATGATGAAGTAGTAACAGCTTTATGGCATACTGGTGGTTTAATAAAATATGCAGCAGCAGAACTTAAATGTGATATTGATGTATTAAAAAACGTAATCAAAAAATCTAAACAGTTAAGGAATATCCTATTTACAATCCGTGAAACATGCTTAGATGAAGTAGAACAAACTTTATATAACAGGATTACTGGTTTTAATAAAGAAACTGGTCAAGGAGATATGACCAAAATTAAAGATTCTTCAGGCATTCTTACAATGTTCTATTTAAAGTGTCTTGGTAAACACAGAGGATGGGTTGATAAACCAGATAAAGCAGGAGAGTCAGAAAAGAAACCTATTTTTATTAGGATTTTACCTGTTGGTACTGGTAATGAAATAGAAGAAAAAAAACAAAGAGGAAGGCCAAAGAAAATATATGCAGAAGCTAAAGTCCTCCCCACTTCTTCTTTAACCAAAGAAGAAGAGGAATTGGAAGATGTGATAGAAGGTGAGGTACTAGATTAATGGGAAGAAAGAAAAGTATAGACTTGTTTGCTAATCCAGAAGATAAGATAGATGTTGATATTCCAGCTACTCGTGTATTCCTTGAAAATCTGGCGAGTGACAAGAAGATAAATGTTAATATAGGAGGTGGTGGTAGTTCTAAATCCCATTCTATTATTCAGTTACTACTATATAAACTGTTGACAGAAGACAGAAAAAAGATATTAGTGGTAAGAAAAACAATGCCTTCTATGAGAACATCAGTTATATTACCATTTCATGAAATAATGGATGAATTTAAAGTAACTAACAGAATAAGAGAAGATAAAGTGGGTATGAATTTATTCTATAATAATAGTTTTATTCACTTTAATGGTCTTGATGACCCTGAAAAAATAAAATCTTCTAACTGGAATTATATGTGGTTTGAAGAAGCTACTGAAATTGCACTACAAGATTTCATGACAGTTAAACTATATCTTAGAGCAAAACCTACAGATGGTAAGATGAATCAGATATACTTATCTTTTAACCCTATTGATGAATTTCATTGGATCAAGGAAAAATTAATAGAAGCGGAAGGTTTTAAAAATGATGTAAAAGTAATTCATTCTACTTATAAAGATAATCCTTTCTTACCTGAAGATTCAGTTAAGCAATATAAAGAACTAATTAATCAAGATATCAATTTCTATAGAGTTTACGCTTTAGGAGAATGGGGTAGATTAGAAAACTTAATCTACAGAAATTGGACAACTGAAGATATGATGCCTAGAGGCAAAGATTACACAACTCTTTATGGTCTAGACTTTGGTTTTAATGATCCCTCAGTATTGGTGAAATGCATGGTGAAAGATCAAGAGATTCATGTGGAAGAATTGATTTATCAAAGGGGATTAACAAATGCTCAATTAATGGAACAAATGGATAGGGTAATACTCAGAGAAGATAGGTTAAGACCTATTTATTGTGATAATGCTGAACCTCAAAGAATAAAAGAAATGAGATTAGCTGGTTTTAATGTTCGTGAAGCACAAAAGAATGTTTATGATGGTATAACTCTTTTAAAGAGATTTAATATTTATGTACAAAAGGGAAGTCTAAATACCATAAAGGAATTTCAGTCCTATAGTTGGAAAACAGACAAAAATGCAAGAGTACTAGATGAACCAATAGAATTTATGGATCACTCTATGGCTGCTATACGTTATCCAATCTATTCTCATTTTAGGGGAATGGGTGTTTATAAAATAAGGTGGATATAGTCTACTAATTAGACCAAAAGTAAATAACTATATGCTATTACTGGTCAAAGGAGAAAAAAGATGGGATTAATCAGAGATGTGATCAAAAATGTAGATCAATTTTTTAAGATGCGAAAGAACCTTCCAGCAAAGAAAAAAGGAATGGGGCCAACAGTAGAGGATACTAGGATTTGGCATACTTTAAGAACTTATTTGAGTTCTGTAGACTCTATGGAAGTAACAGACCCATATGAAAAATCAGTTTGGGTGTTTGCTGCTGTAAATGCTATTGCACAAAACATATCAAGAGTACCTTTTTATATTTACAAAGAAAAAAGCAAAGATATTAAAGACATAATATCAGAAGGCCCATTACACGAATTGATGCAGAATCCAAATCCATATATGATAACCAGTACATTGTTTTTTGCTACAGCACTCTATTTGGAGTTATTTGGTGAAGCATTTTGGCTAGTGGAGAGAAAGAATATAACGGAAATTCCTAAATATATTTGGGTTATCCCTCCAACTAGAATGGAACCAGTTATTAAAGATAATCAATTCCACGGTTATTGGAAACATACACTTAATAATGTAGAAACCATATTTGCTCCTCATGAAATTTTACATTTCAAGTATTACAATCCTTATGATGACATAAGAGGATTATCTGCAATAGAGGCATCTAAGTCAGGTGTTGAACAAGATTTCTTTGCTAATAAGTATAACAAACAGTTCTTTAAAGACGGTATTGCCCTTTCAGGCATAATTTCCGTTCCAGAATTTCTTCCTAATGAAGTATACAAAAGGATGGTTGACCAGTTTCAGGAAAGACATGGAGGTGCAGAAAGAGCACATAAAGTCGGTATTATAGAAGGAGGTGCTCAGTTCGTTGAAACTAAGGCCATGTCTCAAAAAGAAATGGAATTCAGTGTTCTGAAGAAAGTTATTCGTGGCGAAATTTTAGCAGCGTTTAAGATTAATGAAGTCGTTCTAGGCAATTATGAGAATATTCAATCCTATGAGGGCATTAAGAATGCCCATGAATCATTTTGGAAAGAGACTCTATTGCCAAAAATAATTTACATAGAAGACTTCCTATGGGCGAAATTCTATTCAAAATTAGAAAACGGAAAATATTGGGGCGGGTTTGATTTATCAGTTGTAGAAGCATTAAGAGAAGACTTTGGGCAAAAAGTAGACATAGCAGTAAAATTGTATGAAATTGGATTTTCTGCTAATGAAATAAACAAAAGGCTTGACTTGGGATTTGAAGAAAGACCTTGGAGAAATACATGGTGGATTAAAACAGGAATGATTCCTGTAGAAAATGCACTAGATTTTATTCCCGATCCTAATGCACAACCAGATGAACCTAAAAAACCAGATGAAGGTAAAACTCCTGCTGATGAAGAATCTAAGAAACCAGATGAGGGTAAAGACATAGATTTGTCTCAGAGAGAAGATTCTATGTGGGCTAATTACTTAGCAAGACAGGGTTCAGTTGAGATTCTTTTCAAAAAGAAAATCAAGAGATTCCTTTATGAGCAAAGAAAAAGAATACTAACTAATATCTATCAAGGAAATGAAGTGGTTTTTGATGAGAAGATAGAGATGGGTTCTTTTTTAGAATCAGTTAGTGGATTATACCTTATATCTAGTCAAGAAGGATTAGATTTGTTTAAGGAAGAGTTTACATTTGATGAAGTAACTGAGTCATGTAAACAGAAGATGAATACTGTTATTCAGGAAAGAACTGGTTTTAGTTCTAGAACTGTAACAGCTACTTTGAAAAAGAAACTTGAAAAGATATTAATAGAAAAAGATACTAAAGTAAAAGCAAATAAAATCAGGGCATTTTACAACAAAGTAGATAACATAGCTCTTAGAATAGCAAGAACTGAGTCTGCTTATATGATTAATACGATTAGGTTTGTGTTAATGGAGAATTCTGGTGTTCAATATCATAAGTGGATAAGTAGATCAGAAAAAGGAAGGCATGATAAATTTAATGGAAAAGTGGTGAGAATAGGAGATTCCTTCAGTAATGACTTTACTATTAGGTATCCTCTTGATAACAAAGCTCCTATAGATGAGATTATAATGTGCCGTTGTTATTGTGTTCCTATTGTTAAGATAAAGTAAATTATGATATATTGTGAGATTTATAATAATTTGTTAAAGATTTTTAAAGATATTGTCTATAATATTATATATAGTATGGAGGAAAACTAATGGAAAAAGTTACGAAAACCTTTGTAAGTCAGATAAAAACTATAAATGAAAAAGATTTTACGTTAGAAGCTGTTGTTTCTGATGAAACAATAGATAGGTATGGAGAAGTAATAAATATAGATGCGTGGAAAAAAAGACTTGGAAATTATAAGTCACACCCTGTTCTTGTAAGTTCACATAGCTACGGGAAACTAACTAATCAAATTGGCTATGCAGAAAAAATTTATGTTAAAGATGGTGCTTTAGTTGCAAAATTCAAATATTTTGTAGGTGAGGGTAATCCTGAAGCTGATTGGGGTTGGAAATTAGCGAGTAAATTTGGTCAAGCAGCTTATTCAGTTGGATTTCTTCCTTTTAGTTATGAAAGAGCAGAAGAAAAGGATCATGAAGAAGCAAAAATGGGTAAGAAACCCTTTTTAACTTATACTGATGTAGAACTGCTTGAAGTATCTCAGGTTCTAGTTCCTGCAAATCCTTCTGCATTGGCAAAATCATTTGATGATGAAGAAGATTTAGTTATTAAAGAATATACAGAATCAATTATAAATGGTATGGATAAAGTATTTAATACAGAAGATTTTTCAGAGTTAATTTTAGAAGATTTAAATACTGATGAAGTAACGAAAGGGAAATCTGAAGTGACATCTATCAAAATGATTGTTGATGATAAAAAAGATAAAGAAATCAAGGAGGAAGAGATGAAGGAAGTAGTTGCTGAGATAAAGATGTATATAGATGAAAAATTTGCAGTTATAGAAGAATTTATGAAATCTTTATCTGTAGATGATGAAGAACTGGATGAACAAATGCAGTTGGAAAGAGAAAAGAAAGAATTAGAAGATAGAATAGCAAAAGAAAGAGAAGAAAAGGATGCAAAAGAAAAAGAAGCTGAAGAACTAAATTATATCATGAAACTTATTAATGATACTAATAAAATTGTAAAGGAACATATTCCTGTTCAGTCAGAAAAAGTTGACTAATGAACAAGATGGAATAATTAGTATATAATATCATAGGAGGAAATGAAAATGATAGAAATTAAGGAAATGTTAGAAGGACAGAAAGCACTAATAGAAAAAATGGGCGGTACTGTTGATGAAATAAAGGATGCTCAGAAAACATTAGTTACAAGAGTAGATGATCTTGAAGTTAGGATGAATCCAAGAGGAGTGGTTGCACCTATGCCCGGTCTTGAGGATGAAGCTAGCAAATTCTCATTTTTTAGAGCAGTTAAAGCAATCATAACGAATGATTGGTCACAGGCTGGTTTTGAAAGAGAAGTCTTCCAGAATGCAAGGAAGAAAGCAATGTCAGTTGGTGAAGATACCTCTATGGGTTACTTTGTTCCCGGTGAAATTCTTGCTGGTTACATTGAATTGCTAAGAGGACAGTTAGTTGTCGCACAGCTTGGTGCTACCGTTTTGGATAACCTTAATGGTGTACCAATCATAATTCCTAAACTAACTGGTGGGCCAACCGGATATTGGGTAACTGAAAATGTTGCTCCTACAGAATCAAGTCTAACAACTGGTCAGGTCAGTTTGTCACCTAAGAAAGTTGGTGCATTAGTGAAACTTTCTAATGAACTTTTGAAATGGTCTAACCCTTCAGTAGAAGCAATAATTCGTGAACAGTTATTTGCGGAAATTGCTGAAACAGTAGATAAGGCTGCATTGAGAGGTTCTGGTGATAATTATGAACCTTGTGGAATTGCTAATGTTGCTGGTATTAATACAGTAGCAATCGGTGAAAATGGTGGTGCTCCTACATTCGATCTTCTATATGATATGCAGTATGCACTTCAGGAAGACAATGCCTATAGAGGTAATATGGGTTATGCATTCCATCCTGCAATTAGACGTAGACTTATAAAACAGAAAGTAGCACAGTTTTCTGGAGATACTGATGGTTCTTACATCATAACCCCTATGGTTTCTGATGCTCAGTTAGTGTCTTGGATGGGTCATCCTTATAAAATGACAACTCTTCTTCCTATTGACCTTACAAAAGGTAATGCTACTAATTGTGCTGAAATCTTTTTTGCTAACTGGAAAGACATGCTAATCGGTTTTTGGGGTGGAGTAGAACTTAGGGCTTCTCAGGATACTTCAACTGCTTTCCAGACCGATCAGACTTGGATTAGAATCTTTCAGGAAGTTGATGTTCAGGTAAGACATGCTGAATCTTTCTGTTTGATTAATGATGCTACAATAGCATAAATAACAGGGGAGAATAATCTCCCCTGTCTCTTTAAACTTTACTTAGGAGGAATGTAATTATGAATAAATCTTTAGGAAATGCAATTGCTGTATTCTCAAGTATTGCTCCTGTCACCATAGGTGCTGGTGCAACGGCAGATTCAGTAAATGGTGAAGGTATTGATAGAAAAGGTTATGAAAGTGCAGTTTTTGCTTTCCATAACTCTACACCAGAAGGTACACCTGTTGGACTTACTATAACTTGTACTATAGAAGAGTCTGAAGATAATAGCACATTTACTGCTGTTTCTGCTATTGATGCGTCAACTCACAATGTAACCAATACCGCTACACTTACTGAAGTTAGTTGTGATCTTGTTGGTCTTGACAGGTATGTTCGTGCAGTTATGTCAATTCAGTTTAACGGTGGAACTGGGCCTTTTATATTTGTGTCTGCGGCAGCTATATTAGGTATGAAGACAGAACTTCCTGCCTAGTTAATCTGACTATTGGGGGAGATTATGAAATTAGTAGTTAGAAAAGGGTATGTAGTTCGTCATAATGGTAAATTATATAGGGAGGGTACAGAAGTACCTTCCCCTATATCTAAAGAAGTGTTGAAAAACCAATCTTGGAAAGTAAATATACTGGAGGAGATGAAAGGTGGGAGCAAAGAAGAAGAAAAACAAAAAAGGGAAGAAACAGAAAAACCAGAAGGAACAGAAGAAATAAAAGATTTAGTAAATGATAGGATGGTAGGAGATTCTTTAATCAAAAGAAGAGGTAAATAATGCTATTAGTGTCATTAGAAGATGTAAAAGCATTTGTAGAAAAAAATGATACTTCTCATGACTATTTAATAGGTATGATTATTGAATATGTATCTTCTAGAGTAGAAGCGTTTTTAAATAGAAGTCTAACTAAAGAATACAGAACTAAAGTTTTTGATATTGTAGATAAAAAAAGAAGATATTTCTTAACTTCCTATCCTATAGATTCTTCTGCAAATATAACTGTTACACTAGATGAAAATGTGCAAACTATAGATTCAGATTATTATGTTTGGTTTGATGAAGGTGTTGTAGAATTTGATTTTTTTCCTACTTATTTAGAACCAAAACAGCTTGAAATTACTTGGTTAGGTGGTTATGATGTAGTTACCACAACTATAGCTGGAACAGTTAAAAATATAATTGAAGATATTCCAGATGCTATAAAATTTGCTGTGTTATTGCAATCAGCTTTTGTCTATAGGAACAGAACTAACATAGGTGTAACTTCAGTTACCTTGCCTAATGGTTCTATAAATGGTATTTATTTTGGTGATTTACTACCAGAAGTAAAGAGTATATTACATATGTATAGAAAACCAGCGGGTGATTAATTGTTAGATATAAGAATAACTGTAGTCGGAAGTCAACTTATAGATAAAATTGAAAAGAGTCTAAAGGAACTTCCACGTTTTGTTTCAAATTATGCTTTTGAACATATTAATACAGTTTTAAACAAATTTGACAGGTCTACCATAGACAATATCATTTATGGGCAAAGTGGTGTTGTGAGAAGAACTGGTGGTTTGGGGAAAGCATTGATATCTTATGCTCAGAAAATTAATCAATATAGTTTTGAGATTAGAGCAGATTTTAGTGATTCTGTCCCTTATGTTAAAACACATGTTGGTACTGGAATGCAAATTATATCAGCAAAACACACAAGATTTCTTTGGATTCCAAAACAAGGTGGGCCAGCAGATATATTTCCAAGGCAACCTGTTAGAAACTTTTATAATCAATATGTAAAAGTAAAACCTCATGGTTTACAGACTATCTATAATATGAAGTCTTCAGTAGGGATACCAAGGAGAATTAATCCTTCTGATATTCAAGAAAATCTTGAAAATACAGTAAATATAGGATTGCCTTCTATTGCAATGAGAGCATTAAATAATTGGAAGAAAACAAATGGCTACTAAGAGACAGTCTACATTAAGTAGAATACAAGAAATTATTCGTGCAGCTACTATAGATGGAGAAACTATATTTGATTCTGATTCTGTTAAATTGAGTAAGCAACCTCCAGCCAATTTATCTACTGCTACGTTTCCTCAGTGCTTTATATATTCCGGCCCTGAGACTAGGTTGCTAGATGAACGAGCAGTTATAGGGAAAGAATCATGGGAATGGCTTGTTTTCTTAGAAGTTTGGGGATCAGATAATGTTTTAGAAGACTTATTAAATGCAATACATTCTGCTATGTTTGCAGATTATAAGTTTACTAACACAGTTGAATATTCAGAAAGAATAGGTGTTGACTTTCAAACCGTAGACCCCACAATGCAACTAGAATCTATGGTTATACCATATAGAATAATTTATAGAAATGCTAAAGGAAATATGGAAGAGTAAAATATAGGAGGAAAGAGACATGACACAAGCAAAAGGCAGTAATGCTAAAATTATATATGATGCAGAGTTTACTTTTAAAACAACTAACCCTGCTCCTGATGCCCACGTTTTGCCATTCACAAGTGAAACTTTAAGGATGTCTAGGAATCTTTTGGATTCAGCAACTTTACGTGGTAGCAGAAATCCAGCTAAACCAGCAAGAGGAAATCAAGAAATTGCTGGAGATATTTCAGTGGAATTAGACCCATATATGGGTAAACTATTATATCATGCACTAGGTACATTTACAACTTCTGGTTCTTCACCTTATTCTCACACGTTTACTATTGCTGATCTTCCTACAGGTCTTACAATAGAAAAACAGTTTACTGATTTAGCTACACCAGAATACTTTGTGTATAATGGTTGTAAGATTAATAGTATGAGAATGGCTGTTAAGTCAGAAGGATTTGTTGAAACAACTTTTAGTTTCATGGGCGCAACTCATACAGTTACAGCAGCTTCATTTGACCCTGATGCAACAGATTATACTACAGAAGCAGTTGGTAGTGTTTTTGACGGATTTGAAGCAACCATTAAAGAAGGTGGCGCATCTCTTGGTATCGCAACTTCATTTGATATAACAATGGAAAATAATCTTGACGGTTCAGTATTCGTTATTGATGGAACAGGTACTAGATATTCCCTTCCTAACGGAATGGTAAAAGTTTCTGGTACTATTACAGCATTGTTTGAAAATGATACTATGTATAATAAAGCACTTAATAATGCAGAAACTAGTTTACAGGTAACGCTTACTCATGGTGCTGGTACTGGTGCCGCTGATAATGAAAAACTTGATATTTTTATAGATGAATTGCTTTTCAGTCCTCAGTCACCAACAGTAGGTGGGCCAGCAGGAGTAATGGTAGAGCTTCCTTTTACTGGATACTATAGGGATGGTGTAAGAGGTTCTGCACTTTCTATGATTTTGTGGAACACTCAGACAGCAGCAAATATTCAGGGTTAAACCATAGCAAGAAAGTAACTGGTTTAGAAATAAGCCAGTTACTTCTTCTATATAATTTATATCTCAGGGGGAGATTATGGAAGAAAGAAAAGAGTTTAAGTACACCATTGGAGACAAGGTTTACCTTCAGCGTAAACTTGTCCTTGGTCAAGTCAATCAAATACTAGACCTAATTAAAGGTTTAGAAATTCCACAAAATGCTACTATAATGGATTTAGTCACAGTTTTGGGTGACAAAATTTCATATGCAGTTGGCATCCTTTTAATACCAGCAGATTTGGATCATTTAAAACATAAAAATTTACATACTGTGGTTGAAGATATTCAATTTGATATTTCTCCAGAACAGACTTTGGAAGTTATTGAAGATTTTTTCGATTGCAACCCCATTTCTTTACTATTGAACAGAGTAAACGAGATAGTAGAAAAAATGGGAGAAAAACTAAATCAGAAAAAAGCAGAAACGGAACAGAAGAACTCTGTGCAATCCTCACAGGAGGAGACATCACCAAACGTGACGACATAGTTTGGGGATTCACTTTAGAAGAATTAAAGCCTTATATAGATTTTAAAATTAGAGATGTAACTTTTAGAGAAGCTGTATTAGGATTTTTAGGAGTTAAAACAAAAACAGATATAGATGATGCTTATTGTCAAGCATGTAGACAAGCTGGTAAAGACATTGATTGTGCTAATTGTAGTAGAGATATAGAAGTAAAAAAGGAGAATAAAGCAATTGGCAAAAAATAAAACAGATATCCAAATCCAAATTGAAGTCCTTAAAAAAGGATCGGTAAATGAAAAGTTTCTTGAAAGATTCCAACAGAATCTTGCGGATTTGGCTAAATTTAAAATTGATCTTGGACAAAATGTAAATGTAAATAGTCTTATAACTAACCTATTAAAAGGTAAGTTAGCCCTTCAAGATTTTAATAAAGAATATAGAAATCTACAAGGCAACTTAACCAAAGGTAGCTCTCAGTTTGTTAAAGACAATTTGGGCAGTATTGGTAATGCTTTTGGTAAGTTAAGGACTTCAATGAAAGACATGGAGTCTACTTTAAGAGCAATCAATAATACTGGTGGGCCTTTAGGTTTAATGAGGGAATTTTATAAAGGTCAAGAACTTTCTGGTATAATGGGGCAGAAGGGAGATGTATTTTCAGGTTCTAAAAAATTAATATCTGATTTAAAAGGAAACTATAAAGATTATGAAAATTATGTAAAGTCTTCTTCCAGTTCATTTCAAAATGAATTAGTACGCCAAGCAGAAAGTACAAATCAAAGACTAACCAAATCTGGTGGAATGTTTGGTTTTGATAATAAAAAATCTCAGAAAACTCTTCAAGAAATGAAATCATTTTATGAAGAACAGAACAGAATAGTATCAAATACATTGAGCAAGGGGTTTCCTACTAATTGGCAAAAAGCACTTACTGGTGAGAGTGGGTATCAACAGATTATTAAGCCACCACAATTAACTCAGTTTCAACAATTTATGGATTTATCTAAAAAGAATGTAGAGCAAGCTAGAGCTAATATTAAAGAAGCAAAGGAATGGATAAGAACTAATAAGAATATTGGTGAATCTTTTGAAGGGCAAAAAGCCAAGATAGCTTCTTTTATAGGAGAAAATGAAAGAGTAGTGGCTGGTCTTGGTAAGACAAGGATGAGTTTTCTTCATTTAAAAGAAGGACTAAAGGGTTATGTTCAAGGTACTAAAGAACTTTTAGCAATTCAAGCAAGATGGTATGGTGCAAGAGCATTACTTTTTGCAGCATTAGAATTACCTTATCAAGCAATAAAATCAAATTTAGAATTAGGAAAAGCAGTAAAACAAGCTGGTGCCGCTGCTGATTTATCTTCAGAACAAATGGAGTCATTAAGAAGACAATCAATAGCATTATCTAATGAAATTCCAGTAGGTGCAAATGAAATAGCAAAATCAGCATTTACTTTTGCACAAGCTGGTATGGATTTTGAAACAATCTCACAAGCTATTCCATTAGCAGGAAAGATGGTTGTAACAACTGGTGAAGACATGGCTGTTGCTGTTGATGCTTTGACAGTAGCTTTCTTTGCTTGGAAATTACAAGCTGATGACTTACCCGCAGCAGCGGATAAAATTTCTGCTGCTATGGCTGCTTCTCGTATGAAAGTAGCAGACCTTGGAACAGTTTTTAACTATTTAGCAACAACAGCAAAAACATTAAATACTAATTTAAATGGTTTAACTTCTTTACAAGATACTTTGACATTAGCAGCTACGCTATCTCAAGCTGGTGTGAAACCTTCTACTATTGGTACTGGTCTTGGTAATGCAATAACAAGATTAGTAAAAGCCGCAAAAGATGAAAATGATTCTTTAGCGAAGATTTTGACTAATAGAGGAATTTCTTTAAAAGATATAGACCCAACAAAAAATAGGCTTGTAGATGTCTTTAAAAGATTATCAGATGCTCCTGAATTGACTTTGGCAGATGTCTTTAAAGGTTGGGAATTAAGAGCAGGAAGATCAGTATCCGCAATATTGAATCAAGCTTCAAAGGGTATAGAAGAAATGGAAGCTAGAATTGCAGAGACAGGTGTTCTGGAAAGAATGTTTAAGACTTCTACTCTCAATGTTTTAGACCAGTTAAAAATACTAGAAAATAAATTTAAAAGTATTTTTCAAGTAGATCAAGGAAATGAAGAAAGATTTGTTGGTTTAATAAAGAATCTACAAAGTCTTATAGATTTAATAGTGAAATTTAGAGTAGAGATTGCATATTTAATTGGTGCCTATCTTGGTACACTTCTAGTATCAACAACAATGAATTCAATAACTACCATAGTAGCAGGATTTACAGCTTTGAAAGCAACTATAGCTGGTGTGATAGTACAATTAGGTGGGTTAAGAGCTATTTTAGCATCTCTTGGTGGATTGACTATTGGAATAGGTGTAATGATAACATTATTTTATATAGGAAAGTATGTAGCAGAAAAGAGAATGGCTAAAGAGAAAGAAGATTTAGGTGCTTTAGTAAGTAGTATGACACATGCAGAATTAAATGCATTAAGAAAAGCCACATCTGCTTCTGGTCAGGAATGGAGTAAAAAATTACAGGGAATGGGATTAGGTGTTGATGAACGTGGAGCTTTATCTAAAGTAGCTGGTGCTGGATTAGAAAGGGTGCCACAAGAAGATATAAACAAAATGGTCAATAAACAATTAGCTGAAAATGCTATGTATGGCCTTCCTAAAGATTATAAAGCATCAAAAATGATTGAGCCAGAAATAGATAGAGGTGGTGGAACTTCTACTGACACTGGAAGTTCAAAAGGAGGTGCCAGAGCATATCAAAATAGTTTATATAATGCTATAAAAGATGGGTATAGAAAAAGAATAGACTTATTAAAAGAAGAAGCAAGAGAAGAAACTGCAATTTTAGAGCAAAAACATAAACTTGGAGAGATAAGTTCTGAAGATTACTATGAAAATAGTGTGAAGATAGCAAGAAAATATGGAGATATGCAACTTAAAGAATTAGAAGGTCTTGCTTCAGCAAGAGAGAAATTGGAGAAGGAGTATCAATCTGATCTTGCAAGAGCCAAAACACCACAAAAAAAACAGCTAGTAGAAGAGAAGTATAAGAACCAATTAGATGACATAAGAAAAGAAGAGAAGAAAATACAAAATGAAATTCTAAAAGAAGTCATAAAAGCTGAAAATGAGAGAACAATTTATATAAGAAAAGAAAATCTAAGAAGGTCTGAAAATGAAATAGAAGTAGAGAAGAATAAAGTAGACACAATTTTAGAAATAAATAAAATAAGAAGAGAAGCAGAATCCTCAGAGAGAGAATATCAGTATTCAAAAGGGAGAATAGCAGCAGTAGACTTCTATTCTTTAGAGAGAATAAAAATTGAGAAAGAGACAGCAGATGAGGTAGAGAAAATAAATAATGAGTTGCTTTCTAAAATTAGTAAATATCAAGCAACTTGGGCTAATTACCCTGATGAATCAGAAGAAGTTAAACTAGCATGGGAAGAGGTAGAAAAAGCTACTGAACAAGCTGAAAATCAGATCACTATAGCTGTTGAGAATGGTGTTGTTAAAAGAATGGATTTAAGGAGAAAAGAGTTAGAAGATGTTAAACAAATTTATAGTGAAAGAAGCTTTCTTGGTGTTATATCTTATTCTTTAGAGGAAGTACATAAAGATTTTGCTAACACAGGAGAAAATATAAGGGTAACTTCTGAAACTATATTTAGGGGAATGGGAGATTCTTTTAAAAATCTATTCACTGATGTTATAAAAGGTGAACTTAAAGATGTTGGTGATTATATAGTGGACTTTTTAACAATGATTGGTGAGGCACTAGCAGACTTTCTTGCAAAGCAAGTAGCTTCTGGAATTCTTGGTGGAATATTAGGATTGTTCCCTTCTCTTATGCCAACATCTTCTGGAACTAGTTTTTCAGGTAACTATTCTTCTGGATTTGGTGGTTTTCTACAAAAAAGGGCTTCAGGTGGTTATGTTGGAGTGAATCAAGCTTATTTAGTTGGTGAAAAAGGTGAACCAGAAGTATTTGTTCCCGGTTCAAGTGGTAATATTGTCCCATTGGGAAGGGGAAGTAACCAGCCTCCAGTTATGGTTGTCAACATAGAAAACAAAACTGGTTCTGATGTCAAAGCTACTCAGAGTCAACCACAATTTGACGGTAATAGATGGGTTAAAACCGTTATGTTAGAATTAGCAAACAGAGACCCTGATGTTAGAAGAAAATATGGAGTGAAATAATGGATTACCCTACATTAAGTGTTCCACCTTCTATAGAGCTAGATGAAGAATATGAAGATGTTAGAATAAGAA